>Ga0209467_1000020_pt1 | contig 344097 bp, 293 predicted proteins | sample Higcelwee11metaG_FD_187175 | JGI IMG/M metagenome (GOLD analysis project Ga0209467, IMG submission 187175) | Freshwater pond sediment microbial communities from the University of Edinburgh, under environmental carbon perturbations - High... | ecosystem: Environmental > Aquatic > Freshwater >... | reverse complement strand
ATCGGCTCGTCCTTCGAGCGGTAGTTTTTGCAAAACCCCAAATTCCGTAGTATTATAAAAGAAGAAACGGCGTCCTGCCGGAAACACTACTTGGGGAGGTTCACATGAACATCAATGTACAGTCAGTAAAATTCACCCTCGACGACGAACGAAAGACCTTTCTCGACAAGAAACTCGAACGGATAAAGTATGCTGAGGAACTGATCACCGACGTGCTCGTCAATATAAAGCTGGAACGGCAGCAGTTTTTCGCCGAGGCTACCGTAAACTTTCGCTGGGGCGGCAATGCCCACGTTTCGGCGGAGGATTTCGATTTCAACGTGGTAATCAACAAGCTGATGGACGTCCTTGACCAGAAGATCCGTAAGGAGAAGGACAAGATTCAGGACCGGAAATAGCGGGGTCCCGCGGCCCGAAAGGGTCGCGAGATGCGCTCGACTTTACAAGAATGTCCCGTACGGTTATAGTCAGGTATGGCTTTGAAACGGTTCTCCGTGCTTGATCTCCTTGGCCTTAACCTGAAGGAACACGATTCGCTCGATTTGCGATGCATCTGCGGGCGGCGGGGTCTGGTGCGGGACATTACGATTCCCGATCTCAACCGTCCGGGGCTTGCGCTTTCGGGTTTTTTCGATTCGTTCGCGTATCAACGCGTGCAGCTTTTTGGCCGGGGCGAGGTCGCGTATCTCAACAAGATCATCGCCGAAGGCCGGCTCGAAAACATTCAACAGCTTTTTTCCTATCAGCTTCCCTGCTGCATCTTTACCCATAACCTCGAGCCCGATCAGGCCTTTATCGATATGGCGGAGGAAACCGGCTGCCCCGTTCTTCAGACAGGGCTGGAGTCGAGCGAGTTTTCCTCCAGGCTCCTGCGTATCCTTTCAAATATCTTCGCCCCAAAGGTATCGATACACGGCGTTCTCGTCGAGGTTTATGGCCTTGGCATCCTGATCCTCGGCGATTCCGGCGTTGGCAAGAGCGAGACCGCCCTCGAGCTCATCGAGCGCGGGCATCGGCTCGTCGCGGACGACGTCGTCGAGATTTCCTGCGTGAACGGAAACGTCCTCATCGGGCAGGGCGCGAACAAGATCATCGGGCATCACATGGAAATCCGGGGCCTTGGCATCATCAATATCACCCAACTCTACGGCGTCGGCTCGATCCGCGAGCGCAAGGAAGTGCAGATCGTCGCGAAGCTCGAGGAGTGGGACGCGAATAAGGTATACGACCGCCTGGGAACCGAGGAATTGACGATGGAAATCCTCGGCGTGAAGGTGCCGAAGCTCGAGATCCCGGTCAAGCCGGGACGGAACGTGCCGATCATCCTCGAGACCGCCGCGATGAACGAGCGGCTCAAGAGCATGGGATATTTCTCCGCGAAGGAGTTCAACCAGAACGTTCTTAAGTGGATAGAAACCGACGCAGCGCGGGCGCCTTATTATGGCGTCGATGATTCATACTGAAGGAATTGCAGATGACAACGAAGACCGTTACAATTAAAAACAGGGCAGGAATCCACGCGCGGCCGGCGGCGCTCATAGCGCAGACCGCGAACAGGTTCGCATCGGAGATTCTGATAGAGCGGGAAGAAACCCGGATCAACGCGAAGTCGATCATGGGTATCATCACCATGGCCGCGAGCTATAATACCATACTGACCATCTGTGCCGACGGTACGGATGAAAAGGAAGCGGTCGGGGCCATCGAGGCCCTGTTCGAAAACAAATTCGAGGAAGATTGAAACAAATCAAGCGGAGCGCCGCTCCGGCGCTCTATACCATGCCGTTCCTCGCTCTTGTGTTTGTCCTGATCGTCGTATCGTCGTATCTGCTCGCCGAAAGCGGTTTCGAGGGCGTTTTTTCCGCCACGATTTTCAATACCCCCCGGGGGATCCTTTTTCTGGTCGCGGGTCCGCTTGCCTTGCTTATCTTCCTCGGTCTTTTCCTCTATTCAATCATTGCGGATTCCCTGCACTCAGGCGGCGCGGGGCGCTTCTCGATAAAGATTTTCCTTTCCATCGCGGTTTTGCTCTTTTCGGCGACGCTGCCACAGACCGTGATTATTTGCCGCTTCGTGGGCACGGCCGTCGGCTCCTGGTACGATCGCTCCGTTTCGGAATCGCTTCTCGAGGTCGAGGATATCGCCAACCTGTATACTGCCGAGCGCGTCCGCTCGATGGAAAAGGTCGCGGACCGGTTCTTTACCGGGCTTTCGATCACGGCATACCGGTCGAGGCAGGTTGACTGGATGAGCGATATCCGGCAGATCGACTCGCACGCGGTTGCCTGTCAGGTGTATGTTCAAAGCCGGTCAGGCGACAATACCACGTATATCTCCGTCATCGAGACCGGGGATTCCGCCCGTTTCGTGCCGCGACGGCTTCTTGGCCAGACCCAAAATGGGCTGTATGTGCTGCAGGACGAACGCAACGCCTTTCGGTATGGCAGGACCGTGCGATACAGCGATAGCGTCTATATCTGCGTCTATACGTCGGACATTCCGGAGGGATTTACCGGGCGGCTCGAGAGAATCCGGTCTACGCGGAGCCAGGCACGGATAATCGACACGCTCAAGCCGTATCTGCCCCTTATGGGCATCTGGGTTTTCGCGATGTTCATCCTTCCTTCGCTCATGATGTCCCTCATCATCGCGTTTCACGTTTCTCGCCGCCTTTCCGAGCCGGTGCGCGCGATAGCGGTCGCCGTCGAGCGTCTTTCGCGCGGCGACTCCTCCTGGCGGATCGTTCCCCGGGCGAAGGACGAGACGGGGGAGATAGCCCGACTGGTCAATACCGTCGCAGCCGGCGCCAACGCGGAATCGAGTGCGAAAAAGGCGGACAAGAAGGCCACTCTTCGGCTATAATCGCGATCGGAGGAAAAACCGATGCCGCCTTCAGTTCAGACAGCGAAAAATGCCCCGGTGTGGCTTTTTACCGGCCCCGAGATCGGCGAGCGAAACGCCGCCATCGAGGAGCTTCGCGTTTTTGCATCCAAATCCGCAGGTCACCTTGACGCGCATTCCTTTTACGCGGGGGACGTCCGGATGGGGGATGTCGTTTCCCTTTTGCAGAACGGATCCCTTTTCGCCGACGCGCGTTTTATCGTGATGCGGAACGCCAATGAAATCAAGAAAAAGGAAGATCTCGAGCAGCTTCTCGCGTGGATCGCGGAATCCTCGTCGGTCACCGACGCTTTTCTCGTCCTTGTTTCCGACGAGGTTGGCATCGACAAGAAAATCGAGGCCGTGATCCCGAAGGACCATAAGCGGGTTTTCTGGGAGCTGTTCGAGAACCGGAAGGAAGAATGGATTACGGGGTTTTTCCGGAAGGCGGGGTATCAGATCGAGAGCGACGCGGTCGCTTCGATCCTCGAGCTCGTCGAGAACAACACCGACGCGCTCAAGACCGCCTGTTCCCGCTTTACCCTTTTTTTCCCCGCAGGGTATCGCATAACCGAGGCCGACACGGAATCGATCCTCGCGCATAACCGCGAGGAATCCCCTTTTTCCCTTTTCGACAGCCTCGCCGAAGGCGACCTCGAGGGCGCTCTCGGCATCCTCTCGAAACTATCCCTGTCGAAGGAATCGTCGCCCGTGCAGACGATCGCGGGCCTTACCTACTGTTTCCGCAGGCTTGCCGATTGGCACCGACTCGCCGACGCGGGGACGACCGACGAGTTCTCGCTCAAGAAGGCGGGCTTCACGAGTCGCCGCGCGATTGACCAATACCGAACCGCCTCGCGACGCTGGAACGCCGCTGCCGCCTCGCGCATCCTGTCGCTCCTCGCGAATACCGACATCGCGCTTCGCTCGTCGGGCACCGCGCTCGCGGATTGCCAGATGGAAATGGCGCTCTACGCGATCCTCCGGAAGGACGGCCGCGAGCTCGCCTGCGCCGAGTACGCGTGAATGGCATGCGCCTTGCGATAAGCCTTTCCCGCCCGCGATCGTGAACGGAGGTTCTGTATGAATCATGCAATCCTCGCGCTGAACCTCGGAGCCTTCATCTCCGGCGCTGCTGCAATGGCTTTTTTGCTCGCGCTTGGACGCCAAAGGACGGGAAGGCTTGTCAGCATCATGCAGGGCATTTTGCTTTCCCTGACGTTCATCACTCTTTGCAACGGAATCGATTTTTACCTTCGCGCTTTCGTCGGTATCCAGGACCCAAGGATTCCGTTCTTGACCATGAATATGCTATCCCTCGCGACGGTTGCCGCCCTTGCGCTTCAGTTCTTTGCCGTGGAGGCTATCACCGGCAAGACACTTGGGAAGGCATTCTGGGCGTTATTTTGGGTGCAGTCATTTCTGGTGTACCTTGCGTGCCTTGCGTTTTCTCTTTTCGTCGGGTACGGGATAGACGCGACCCGGGGATACCTGATATCCGCCATAGACGCTGCTATACTACTCGCCGTCGCCGGAGTGGTCATTCTCGCGCGGCGTCGCCTGGTCATTCCGGAAAACCGCCGTTATGTACTTACCCTCGCAGCGTTCGCTTTCGCCTGGCTCATCGTCGACGTGGGTAACGAACTTTTTCTGTGGCAAAAAATCATTGACCTTCCCCAGGTCGCGATGTCGCCTTTCTTCCTCCTCATTCTGAGCGGTTGTTCCATCGCGCGGGTCTTGCATCTCTTGGGAACCGGTTCGATCCCTTCCGCGGAAACGCCTTACGACGGGACGTCGAGTCAGCCTGAGATGTCGGTTCCCTCCGGTTCGCCCCCGCGCGCAATCGCCCGATGGGACCTTTCCTCGCGGGAGAAAAACGTTCTCGATCTTTTGGTCTCGGGACTCGAGAATGCCGACATCGCCGAACGGCTTTTCATCTCGCCGCATACGGTCAAGAACCACGTATCGAATATCTACCGAAAGGCCGGGGTCAAGAATCGCCTGGAACTCATCAGGATGCTCGGGGTATCCGGCAGGGAATCGCGTCCCGGGAATTGAGTCCTTACCCCCTTTCGGAAAAACGGGAAAGGGGGCCCATAGCAATACCGGGTATCCCGGCGTCAATATCGTCTCTGTCGATCCCGACCGACGCGTCGCCAACGGGTGATTTACGGTTGGAATTGATGAAGGAGATAGTATGGAAATCAATCCTGGACGCGACCGGCTGGCGCATGTCGACGACGTGCGGTCGTTCGTGATCTTTCTCGTGGTGATGATTCACTCGAGCGTGACCTATAGCGGCATTGGCGGGTGGTATGTCATCGAGAACCGGACGGAATCCCTCGACGCTCTGTCGACCGTCGTTTTTTCCCTGTTTAATTCTTTTAACCAGGCATGGTTTATGGGCATCCTTTTTTTCTTCGGGGGTAATTTCGCCGCCGAAGGGCTCAAGCGCAAGGGCTTCGCGCGCTTTATCAAGGATCGGCTCCTCAGGCTTGGCCTTCCGCTCCTTGCCTACATGTTCGTGATTAATCCTCTTATGCTCTATTACGTGGCGTTTCCGGGAAAACTGCAGGTGGAGGGCGGATTTCTCGACTTGTATATCGGACACTATCTCGGTGAGGGTATGGTGTGGTCTGCAACGGGGCCGTTATGGTTTGCCGAGACGCTTCTCGCCTTTTCGCTTATCCTCGCGCTCGTCATGTGGTTGCGTCAGGGGCTTCGAGGCAAGACGCCCGATGCGTCCCCGTCGAGGTCGATTCCTTCCGTTTCAACGTTGCTGCTTATCGCGTTCGCGGTTGCGCTCGTCGCATTTGCCATTAGAATCGTCGCGCCAATCGGGCATGAGTGGATGAATTTGATGTTAGGCTTCTTTTCGGCGTATATCGCGCTTTTCGCGCTTGGCGTCATCGGCGCGAACGGCGGTTGGTTTTCCTGCCTGACGAGCGGGCTAAACGTTCGTTGGCTGTGGGTCGTTTTTCTTTTCGGGCTTCCGTGTTGGTTTGTGATCGTCATCGCAGGCGGTGTACTATCCGGGAATTTATCGAGCTTCTATGGCGGCGCAACCTGGCAGAGCGCCGCGTACTGCCTGTGGGAGTCGTTCGTCGCGATTGGCATGAGTGTAGGCCTTACCGCGCTCTTCGCTAACCGTCGAAAGACGCCAGGCGGACTATCCGCGTTCTTCTCGCGAAACTCATTCAGCGTCTATGTCTTTCATCCGGTATTTCTCATCGGGCTTACCAGGCTTTTTGGGGGGTGGGCCGTGGCGCCGCTCGCGAAAGCGGCCATCGTCGGGACTCTTGCGTTTACCGCGACGGTAACCTTCGCCGAGCTCGTTATCAGGCGCGTTCCGCTCGTCCGGAAGTATTTCTGACGCGTGACGCGAAGCGCGGGAACGTAGCTGCGCATGAAGCCGTCTCCCTTGTTGCCATCATCGCAACGCGGGAGACGTTGATCACCGTCAGGCGCTCTTGCCTATCGCCTCGCCTTCGACTTGTCGTAGGACCACTTGATTCCGGTTTTCCAGAAAGTCTCGACAGCTTTCTTTCCCGCCTCGTGTTCGGCGTTGACGATATAGCGTAAGTCAACACCTGCGTTCGCCTCGAGGTTTTTCGGCAGCGGCCATGACGCGTTCACGTTGAACACGTGCGAGATTTTACGCGTATTCCCGAGAAGCTTGTCGAGCGCGCCTGAGCCGGCATAGTCATCGTAGTCGTAATAAACCGGGACGTACATCATTTCCCCGTTGATGTTGTACTTCGTATCGCTTGTCATGCCGAGATAGACCGGTCCTTTGCATATCCAGGTATATCCCGCCTCGACGCGTTTCCCGTCGCGGGTGAGCGCGGTAAAACGAAGTCCCACCTGATCGACGTCGCCACCTTCGGGATGGCCAAGCGGGATGTCGTATCCCGTGTGCCCGCCCGTTATCATCTGGCGCTGGTACATGGTGAGGTACGGCTGCCACCGGTTGTAGGTCCAGCGGTCTGCGTGGCTGTATTCGGCGTTGAGCGAGAAACGCCAATCGCCAGAGACGACCGGGAGTACCCATGTGGTGCCGAGTTCCCATGCCCAGCAATTCGGCTTCGACGTGCGGCTTTCAGACGGCGCGCGGGAATCGTCCATGACGAACTCGCCGTACACGAGGACGCCCTTCAGCGGCACTGCCCAGACGTCGGCCTGGAGCATCACGTTACTCACGCCCGCCGAGTAGGTGTTGTGCCATGCGACGACGGGGAGCATATTCGTCATATCGGGAACCTTTCCCCCGACGAGCTGCATCTCCGCGAGGCCGATGCCGAGGCGGCTTATGGGCCTGAACTCGAGCCGATGGTAGGTGAACATCTTGAAGGGAACGACCGATTGCGTGGAGGCGTCGTGGTTATCCCCGACGTCCCAGCCAAACGAGTCGTCACCGTCCGAGGCGGTATAGGATTGTATCGCGTATTCAGTATCGTCCAGTTGGGATGACGAGGTCGCAAGGAAGGTGTAAAAATGAAAGCGTTTTGACCACCAGGAAAACTGTAGTTGGTCATACCAACGCGCGTCGCCGTTCATGAAAATATTCGAATCCCCAAGCCCGATGCCGCTTCGAAGCCGTCCGGCCGCTAACGTGCAGGGGCCGAGCGACCATGCGAGATATCCTTCTTCGGGAAAAGTCCAGTACGAAAGGTAGTCCCCGGGTTTCCAGATACCGCTTGTGCCGTTCTCGTCCGCGTAGCGCGCGAGGGAATCGGTCGAGAAATCGAGTTGTGTCGTCGCGAAGAAGGATTTCGCGCCGAAGGAAACGCCGGCCGCAAGAACCGGGTCGTCAAGCCTGACCCGCTCAAGGAGCGACGCGTTCTTGGTATTTCGCGTGAGATCGATTCCTGACCATCCCATAGCATAGGGTTGAATGGATACCTTCCCGGACATGGTTGGTGCGTCCAGATCCCCAAAACCCGTATCAAGGCCATAGAAATCCGCCTCGTTGACGGAAAGGGTTTGAACCGTCGTCGGGATGTTCTCTCCTGATTTGACGCGGTCGAGGTACGCCCATTCAAGCGGGGTATCATGCGTGTTGAGGATGCGGGCGTCCTGCGCCGCGAGGGGGGCGATCAGGGCCAGCAGGGTCATGGCAGCGAGCGATGCGAGGGGGGCGTACTTCATTACGTGATCTCCGTTTTTTTGTTGTTTTTAGTAGTATATCCGGAAAGGTGCTGTGTGTCAGTCTTATTTTCACGTTGTCCTTCCGTCGCCAATTCTGCGAGGAGGGCAATGTCCGTCGCGGAAAGCGATTTGTCCGGGGTGTTGCCGATCGAGACTCCCTCCCGCCGTTGCCGTTCCTCGGCCCGACTTGAAAGCAGGGCAGGGACCGCGCTTGCGACCACTTCCGCGGCCTCGCGACTGATTCCCGCCGCTTGGGCGAGCGAGTCGACGCCGTCCGGTTTCGCGAGCTCCCCGGCAAGCGATTCGAGCGAACCGAAACGGTCGAGGAGGGTCACGGCCTTTTTGGGCCCGATTCCCGGGAGGCGCTCGAATATGAGCGTTGTGTTTTCTTTCGTGCGCAGGCGCTGGTTTCGAGTCGTTGCGAAGCGGTGGGTTTCGTCGCGGACGCGCTGGAGGAGGCGGAGTGCGTCCGAGCGGCGCGGCAGCCTGATGGGCGTGGAATTCCCGGGAAGGTAGAGTTCTTCGTCTTCCTTCGCCAGGCCGACTATCGGGATGTCGAGCCCGAGGGATTTGAGCACGCCCTCGACGGCGTTTACCTGGCCGATGCCTCCGTCGATCATGATGAGGTCGGGAAGCTCGCTTCCCTCGTTGACGAGCCTCGTATAGCGGCGGCTCGTCACCTCGCGCATCGAGGCAAAGTCGTCGATGACGCCGTCGGTCGTGCGGAGGCGGAACATCCGGTAGTTCTTACGGTCCGGGTTTCCGTCGCGGAAGGTGATCAGGCTCGCGACGGGAAGCCTTCCGCCGATGTGCGCGATATCGAATCCCTCGATGTGCGCCGGCAGCCGCTTCAGCGCGAGTGCGCCTTTCAGCTCCTCGAGCGCGGGGAAATCGCCGTGTTCGCGAAGCCTGCGTTTCGCGTCCTCGCGCGCGTTGAACCGAGCCATCGCCATGGCGGCCGCGTGCTTGCGATCCCCTGCGTAGTGCTCGATCGGCTCCGCCGCCATATCGCCTTCGGCATCGACCGTGCTTTCTGCCTCGGCCGTACCTTCGGTATCGGCGAGCGCTATGGCGGTGATCCTCGTTTTCAGCGAGAGTCCCTCGGTGAACCATTTCTCCGCGAGAGCGAGCCCGCTTTCCGAGGGAACGAAGATCCGGGGCGGCACGAGCGCTGCGTCGGTGTAGTACGCCATAAGGAATTCGGGAAGGATCTCCTCCTCGTCCTTGAGACTTCGCACGCGGTAGAGGTCGCGCCCGATGAGGCGTCCGGAGCGCATCTGGAGGACGGCGAAGGTGACCATGGTTCCCTCGGCGGCCCAGGCGATGTAGTCGCGTGATTCGGGATCCATGTCGACGACCGCGTTTTGCTCGCGGAGTTCCCCGATCGCACGAATGCCGTCCCTGATGCGCGCCGCCTGCTCGAAGCGCAACGCGTCCGATGCTTCTTTCATTAGGGCTTTCAACCGTTCGATGGATTTCTCCGCGTTGGCGCCTGCGGTTTCGCCGTTTCCCTCAAGCAAGAGGACGATTTCGTCAAGCTCCTTACGATATTCCTCTTTCGTGATCTTTCCGCAGCAGGGCGCGGAGCATCGGCCGATATGGAAGTAGAGGCAGGGCGCCGTCCGTTTTTTCAGTATCTTGCATTGGCGAAAACGATAGCTCCGCTTGACGAAATCGAGGAACTGGTCGAGCGCGACGAGGTTCGGGAACGGGCCGAAGTACTGCGCGCCGTCGTTGCGGATCGTCCGCGTCCGGTAGATGCGCGGAAAGTCCTCGGGGGTGATCCTGATGACCGGATAGGTTTTACCGTCCTTCAGGTTGATGTTATAGCGAGGACTGTATTTCTTGATGAGGGTGTTTTCGAGGAGGAGTGCCTCGTATTCGTTTTCGGTCGTGATGTATTCTATAGAATGCGCGCGCGATACGAGGATGCGGGTCTTGAGGTCTCGGTTGGAGGTGAAATATGACGAGAGCCGGTTTTTTAGGGATTTTGCCTTGCCTACGTAGATTACCCCGCCCGATTCGTCCTTCCAGAGGTAAACGCCGGCGGTTTTCGGGGCATCGAGAGCCGTTGCATGCAGCTTTTCGCGGATTCCCGTTTGCTCTTTCATTGTATTTATCATATCATTCTGCCGATAATCTGATAAGTAGTAATATGTACAGACCAAGATTCATTGCCAATATCGCATTATTCCTCATTTTTTCGGCCGTTTCGCTCGTCGCCGAGGATTCAACTGTCACCTTTGGCGGCGCCACGGGCTGGACCCCCCTCTCCGTCTCGAACGCGCTCGCGCGCGCGCGGGGGCAGCTCGGGTATGAGGCGCTCGTTCTCGATTCCTCGTCGGCGAACACGTCGAAGGCGATTGATCCCGAAACCGGCGACGTTGCCTTTTCCGGCGAAGACCGCTCCGAAATCGGCGCGTTCGACAGTATCTACGGCGGCTATGGCGATCGCGCCCGTCCTGCCGGCAAGGCCAAAGGACGCAACAGCCCATACTCGGAAGATCTTTCTCTGTCGTTCGACGGCCCGTCAATCATCGATGAAACGGGGAACTATTCGGTCGTTTCGTCCACGTTCCTTCACGCGGGCGCGAAAAAGGCGCGGCGCGGAAACGGGGCGGCGCTCTGCAATACCTCAGGCGCGGGCCTTCAGCTTCGCGGCAAGTCAGGATCCCTTTTTTCGTCCCCGGGCATGAGCGGATCGTTCACGATGGATTTCTGGCTTTTCCCTGCCGTTACCGAAAACGGGAGCGTGCTTTTCCAGTGGCGATCGTCGCGCTCGGGCGTGTCGGGCTCAACGTATCAGTATGTCCGCGCAAACGTCTTCAAAAACCACATCGAATGGGATTTTTCGAATATCTGGGTGAATTCCGCGAAGGCGCCGATTACCGTAGCCCTCGCGGGGAAGAAGAACCTCGTTCCCGGTCAGTGGAGCCATCATGAGCTTTCGTATGACGGGGAATCCGGCTTGCTCGAATATCGCGTCGACGGCTCGACCGAGGATCTCCGCTACGTCACCTCGAGCGGTCACGAGCGCGGGGATATCTATTCCGCGCTCTTTGGCGCCCCGGCGGATATCGAGATCGCCCCACGCTTTTCAGGCCTCATCGACGAGTTTCGCATCACGCGCAAGAGCTCTCCCGCAGGATCGCTCGACCGGAATCGCGCGACGCTTGGCAAGTACCCGAAAGAGGGTGGCCGCTTCGAAACGATGCCCTTCGACACGGGCGGTAACGAATCGATCCTCAAGTCTCTTGGCGCGGTAACCTCCTGCCCTCCCGAAACTGGCGTCGCCTTTTTCGTTCGCGCGGGCAACAACCGCTATGAATGGACGGACGCGACTCCTGCCTGGATTCCGGTCAAGGTTGGCGAGGAACTGCCGCCCATCAGCGGCCGGTATATCCAGGTCGCGGGCGAGCTTTATTCCGACGGTCGCGGTTCGGCCTCTCCGACGGTAACCTCCGTCACGCTCACGTACGAGAAGGATACGCCGCCCTGGCCACCAGCGCGCGCGTACGCTTCGCCGCATGACGGCTCGGTAACCGTCACGTGGCCTTCTTCGATTGACTTTGATGTCGCGGGCTATTTGGTGTATTATGGGGAACGCCCGGGCGAGTACCTTGGCGACGGTTCCCCGATAGACGCAGGTTCCAGTCGATCGTGCGCGATAACCGGGCTCAAGAACGGCCGGATATACTACTTCTCCGTTGCCGCCTACGATGCGTCTGGCCCGAGATACCCGGGCCCGCTTTCATCCGAGATATACGCGCGGCCGCTTGCCGAAAGGCAGCCGTGAAGCGATATGCGCTATACTGATTACATAATTCCGGGAGTTTCCGCATGGCTGACCAAACAGCGATAATCATCGAACGCGCCAATTCCGCGCTTATAGCGCGGGATTTTTCTTATGCCGAAAAGTTGCTCGTCAATCTCCTTCGCCGCCAACCGGACGACAGCTCGGTTCTTACCTTGCTTGGTACGGTGTATCTTCGGGCTGAGCGCTACGAAAACGCGCTTTCCGTATACCGAAAGCTCGCGGAGATCGAGAGCGACAACGTCGGCGTGCTCAATAACCTCGGCATCATCTACCGCAGGCTTGGACGTTTCCCGGAATCCATCGAGGCGCTCACGACCGCGAAGAAGACGGGAAAGGATTTTGAGACCGTTCTCTACAACCTCGGCAACACCTATAAGCAGATGGGTGACTATGACGAGGCCGCGCTTTGCTTTAACGAGGTCATCGACCATAAGCCGGATGACGTTCTCGCGTATAATCATCTGGGAAGCATCCATGCGTTGAGCGGCCGGCACGACCTCGCTCTTCAGGCGTATCGTCGCGGCCTTCAGATTGACCCGAACCATCCGTTCATCCATTACAACATGGCCCATAGTTTCGAGATGCTTGGCCGTCCCCGCGAGGCTATTGCCGAATACAACGCCGCGCTCAAGACCAAGCCGGGCTGGCTTGACGCGCTTCGCGACCTCGCGACCTTGTATGCGCGCCAGAAGGACGAGGCTTCCGTCATCGCGACGACCAGGCGTATTCTCGCCGTCGATCCCTCAGACGCGCGTGCGCTGACCGATATGGGCAATATCGCGGCGCGGAACGCTCATACCGATGAGGCGCTTTCATACTTTCGCAAGGCCATCAATTCAGATCGCGGTTTCGTCAATGCCGTGCTTTCGCTCGTGCAGCTTTTCGAGCGGATGGGAAACTATGATGGGGCGCTTCAGGAACTTCGTTCGGTCTCAGACGCAAACCCGGACAACATCGATATCCTTATCAATCTCGCGCGGCTTTACGTGCGGATGCAGCAATACCCCGAGGCGCGATCCGCCCTTAACAAGATAGAGGCGGTCGATCCCGACAACGTGACGATGCTCAGGATCAAGGGGCGAATGTTCGCGCAGCTTGGCAATAACGAGGAGTCGGAACTCTGCTTCTCGCGCATCCTCGCGATCAGCCCGACCGAGATCGATTTCCGGATAGACCTCGCCGATCAGCTCATTCAATCGGGCAAATATCCCGAGGCCGAGGAGCAACTGCTCGCCTATCTCGTGGAACGGCCTCGCGATTCCGCTGTCCGTATCTCGCTCGGGCAACTTTACGAAAATATGGGAGAAAACGGCAAGGCTCTTTCAGCTTACCGCGAGGTGCTCGCGCGCGAGCCTGAAAACCTCGATGCGCGCGCCGCGCTCTCGCTTCTCTATCAGCGCACCGGCCGGAACACCGAGGCGGTACGCCTCGCGGACGAGATCGTCAATATGCAGGGAAGCCGCGGGACGGAGGAGGATCTGACAAACCTTTCCGATTCGCTCGAGCTTTATGAAAAGGCCGTTCACCGATTCGGCTCGAGCGATCCAGCAACGCTCGGTCGCAATCTCGAGCTGCTTCGATCGAAGTCGATACCGGAGATCGGCGAGACCGAGCTCGCGCTGCCCAAGGCTGGATCCGAAAACGGCTTTGTTCCGGTTGATGAGGAGACAGACCCCCTTACGCTTATCGAGGACGAAGAGCTTCTCGACGACAGTGAAATTCCCTTCGACGAACTCCTTGCGACAACGGGAGAGGAAACGCCTGAGGATATGCCCCCTGAAGACGCCTTTGATAGCCTCGTCGATTTCGAGGAGCCGATGGATACGGGATATCCTGAGGGTTCCGGTTTCGCAGGCGACGGTCTTCCGGAATCAGACCTTCAGCTTCCTTCCGAAACCCCGGCGGAAACGCCCATGATGCAGGAAGAGCCCGAGCCGGATTTTAGCGCTCCGCCGTATCCGTCCCCGGAACGGTATCCCGATCAGGATTTCCCGCGTGATATGCCGCAGCCGCAGCAACCACTGCCCCAGCCGCAGCAACCACTGCCCCAGCCTCAGTCGCCGCAGCAATCACAGCCGTTGCCGCAGGAGCCGCAACAGCAGCAGCCACAGGTTCCGCAATTCCCACAACCACCGCAGAACCCGCAAATGCCGCAGTACCCACAGCCCCAACAGCCACAACAGCGTTGGCCTGAAAGCGGTTTCGATGACGCCTGGCAAGAGCCGCAAAGACCTCAGGCAGAACCGCGTCCGCAAAGACCGAGCGAACCCCGGTCACGTGAAGAACCTCGGCGCGAGATGCCCAGGTCGGAGGAGTCGGTGTCGCCGCCGCCTTCGTTCGGCGAACCGGTGGACGAGATGCCGTCATTCATGGACGATTCAACCTTGATGGACGATATAAAGCTCTCGCAGCCCGACTCGTCGCGGTTTGCCGATGAGGAGGATGCGAATGCGTTGCCACCCGAAAGCGCGGAAAGCGCCGAAGGCGAGGCTCCTTCAGTCGACGCGTTGCCTGATACCGCCGCCGAAAAGCGCGACAAGCACGGTTTTCCAATCGGCGCGCCAATGCTCTCGCCTCCTGAATATGAGGAGATGCTGGCCGTTCTTTCCGGGTCTGAGCTTCTTGGACTTTTCAGCTACCTGAAGGGGATTACCCGCTCGCTTCCCGCGAACGCGCTCGCCGATTTCCTTTTGAGTGATGAGCGGATACAGATGGAATATGTCATCGATCGTCTTTCAGGAAAACCCGGGCTGAAACAGAGCCTTCTTTTCCGCGCGCAGCAGCGGCACGCGGACGACGAGCGGATATGGCCTGTGATTCCTCGTGACATCCTTCCCGCCAAGATCAACGTGCGGGAGACGCTTGAGTATCTTGAGAAGCTCGTCGGCGACTTGCCCGACGAGGGGTTCGCGGTTGCGATGAAGCACCGCCTGGAAACGATCCGGGGAAAATTCGAGCTGTGCGAGAAATGACGGGGAGGTTTCGCCCGCGCGAGGTTGATGCGCGCGAGCGAAGACGACCATGCGTCAGATTCTGATTACCTTCGCGCGCGTAAGGACTCGGTTGCCGGTCTCGGTGATGAGAACGTCATTCTCGAGGCGACAGCCCCCAACGCTTGCGTGATAGAGCCCAGGCTCGAGCGTGACGACCATGCCGGGTTCGAAGACCCATTCGTTGTCCTCGCGGTTCCGGATCGCCGGACCCTCGTGAGCCTCTAGCCCGATTCCGTGTCCGAGCGCGTGCGGCATCGTTCGTTTCGCTTTGTGGAAAATCTCGTCGACCTTCAATGACGCCTCGCGCGTCGATTTTCCCGGTTGATAGAGTTCAAGCGCCGCGGCGTACGCTTTTTCCATGAGCTTGATCTGCTTTTCCTGCGCGGGCGAAAGATCTCCCGAGGCTATGGTGAGGGTCACGTCGCTTGTGTACCCTTCGAATTTTATCCCGAAGTCCAGAATCGAAAGGCCCTTTCCGGGAAATTCCGCCTGAGTGCAAGGCGGGAATGCGTGAATTCCGAAACTTCGTGCGGGGCCGGCGGCGAGTGTCTCGAACCCCGTGCCTTCAGCGCCCGCGGCGCGTGACTCACGTTCGATGAGAAACGCGACGTCGCTTTCAGTCTTGATCCTCCCGCTCTTTAGCTGGCGCTCGATTGTCAGGATGATCTCGTTCGTTATCGCGCACGCGCGCTCGATCCGTGCGAGTTCGTCCGGATCCTTATGCGCGCGCATCCTGGCGATTTCGGTTCCGACGCCGTTATCGCGGCAGAGTACGTCGTATCCGAAAAGGGCTTCGACGTAGCGCAGGAACATGGGATAGGGCGTTCGATCCGGAATCTCTATGCGCGAATGCTCGGGAACGCTGATGCGCTCGGTGATGCCCGTTACCGCGGTAACCGGGTTGCGACCGAACTCGGTGTATGGAACGATGACGTCGACATACGCCACCGACTGCGCGAGGTTTTCGTCCCAGGGACAAAGTACTGAGTGCCCGGTAATGGTCATGATGAGGATTGCGTCCGCCGGGTGCCCGGAGAAATAGCGGATCGCCGGATCGCGCCGTCCCTCGGTGTCCTCGAGGACTACGACCGCGACGCTGTTGCGTGCCATCCAAGTGTAAAGCTCAGCTCTGCGTTTCTGGTATTGTTCCATATACTACAAATATACCGCATTTACTTTGACAGGGTAAAGCAAATCGGGTATTATAACCCTTAAATCTTGTGAAGGAGCCGGGCCGTGAACCTTTCTTTCGGGAAAAAGTGTGTCTATGCACTCGGTCAATTTGGCCTTGTCCTGTGCGCGTTCGGCGCCGGAAAACTCTTCGTTTCCTTTTTCGTCAATGGCGGAATCTCGGGGTCGCATGATTTCCCTTCATATATTGATTCCCGTTTTTATTTCGGTTTCTTTACCGTAGTCGGTTTCATCATAGCCCTGAACCGGCTTATCGATTTTTTGGGCGGTCTCGTGTCGGGATGGCTTTCGGATCGGAGCCGCATGAAAAAAGGACGGCGCACGGGCTTTATGATAGCTTCCGCGCTGCCGCTCGCAGTCTTCTCCGTGTTGGTATTCTTTCCGCCCGTTACGGGCGAATCGCCCGCGAACGCGTTTTTCGTGGCGGTATGCACCGTCTGTTTTTTTTCCGCCCTTGCCCTGTACACGACGCCCTATCTCGCGCTCCTTTCGGAATTCGGCTCGACACCGCGCCAGCGCATGCAGCTATCGACCTTGACCGCCAGCGCTTCCGCTCTCGCGTATCTTTTGGGTAACCGGATTTCTTTTTTCGCGGATCATTTCGCCGCCGATCTTTCCCTTTCGCCGGTCGAATCATTCCGTCTCGTCATCGCGCTTTTCGCGCTCGTCTCCGGCGTTTGCCTCGCGATTCCGCCCCTTTTCATCGACGAGCGTCGCTACAGCCAGACCGATCCGGTAACCGACGGTTTTTCCGACTCGCTTTCGATCGTGCTCAAGGATACCTATTTCCGCTCCTATCTCGTTTCCGATCTCATGTACCGAATCGCCGCGGCGTTCATCATGACCGGTTTCTCGTTCTACGTGACGCTGCTTCTGGGCCAGAAGCCCGATACGGTCGCTCTCTATCTTTTGATTATATTCTTCGTGAACATCGCGCTCTATTTTCCCGTGAGCATCATTGTTGGCCATCTGGGAAAGAAGAAGGTTCTGTTCGCGGCGTTTTTGATGCTCATGCTCTTCATGGCCTTCTCGGCCTTCGCGGGTAATTATCCGCTCGATCCGTTCGCGCAAGGGTTGATCCTCTGCATCCTCGCGGCGATGCCGCTCGCCGTTTTTACCGTCGTGCCGAACGCCCTCGTCGCCGACCTCACGGTCGCTTCGGAGCGGAAGACCGGGATTCAGCGGGGAGGCGCGTACTTCGGGATTTTTTCGCTCGTCGTCAAGGCGGGCGAGCTCGTGTCGGTTCTGCTGTTTCCTCTCATCGTGGCGATCGGATCAAGCGGCGCGGGCGTTCCCGGTCGTGCGGGACTCCGGCTGACGCTCGTGCTCGCCGCGATTTTCTCCCTGGTCGGCTTTATCTCGCTTTTCGGTTATCGCGAAAAGGAGATCGCCTCGCTCTTCGAGCGCGAGGAATAATCCCTCTCGCTATTGTCCTTCGCTACTTCCCCGAAACCCTTCCCAAAAATCTTTTCGCGATCTGGAGCGCGAGCTGGTCGCGCGTGACCGCGAGGAGCGCGAAGCCAAGGCTTGCGAAGGCCGCGAGGCTGACGACGAGCGGCACGCCCTGCGCGATGATCCTTCCGTATGCGGAGAACGGCGCGTAGATCGCGTCGTGAAAATACCAGATGGGAAACGCCGCGGCGATCGAGAGGGCGACCATCTTGATAGCGTACAGCGAGGTCGAGCGGAGTACCATGCTAAAGTTAACCGTGTCTTTTTTCGCGAGATATACGAAAAGTATCACGGTGTTTACGAGGCTCGCGATGCTGAGCGCGAGCGCGATGCCGCCTCCTTTCATGGCCCCGACGAGCGCGAGCGCGAGCGCGATGTTCGCGGCGAAGGAGGCGATGCCCGCCACGGTTGGCGACTTCGTGTCGCTTTGCGCGTAGAACGCGGGCGCGATAACGCGGTTGAGCGCGATGAAGTACAAACCCGCTATGTGCCAGACGAACGCGCCCAATGTGAGCGCGACGGACTCGTCCGAGAACCGGTTGCTCTTGAAAAGTAGGATGATGATGTTTTCCCCCGAGACGAGGGAGTAGAAGATAACCGGGATCGTGATGAGCGCGATGATCTTCATCGCCTGGGAGAGAAGGGTGTTAAACCCGCCCCAGTCCTTGCGCGCGGCGTGCGCCGAAAGGTCCGGAAGGATGACCGTCCCGATGGTGACCGCGAAGACGCCAAGGATGAGTTCCTGGAGGCGAAGCGAATACTGGAGGCTCGAGACGACTCCCTGCCCGGCGTTGCCCGCGAGAATCCCCGAGACGAGATCGTTGAGCTGGTAGGCGGCCATGCCGATGATGGTCGGTCCGATGAGACGGAGAACGGTTTTGGTTCCGGGGTCGGCGAACGCCTTCTTGAGCGGGACGAAGGAAAAGCGAAAGCCGCTTTTGATGACGAACGGCAGCTGAAAGGCGGCCTGCACGGTTCCGCCGACGAGAACGCCATAGGCCATGGCACGCGCAGGGTTTCCCGCCCGATCGGCGAAGATATAGGTGAACGAGATGATGATCACATTGAAAAGGATCGGCGTGAAGCCCGACGGCGAGAAAACCTTGACGCCGTTCAGTATCCCCTGAAAGAAGGCGGCGATCGAGATGACGAGAAGGTAGGGGAACATGAGCCGGGTGAGAAAGACCGTCTCGGTCGTTTTGAGGCCGAAAAGCGGCACGATGAGCGGCGTGACGAGGATCCCCGAGATAACCGCGATCGTGGTGACGAACGTGAGGAAGGTGAACATGGCCGAAAGAAATTCGCCTGTGCGCTTGCGGTCATCGCGCTCGAGGTATTGCCGGAACGTCGGGATGAACGCGACGGAAACGCTATTCTCCGCGAAGAGCCGGCGAAGGAGGTTCGGGATCAAAAACGCGACTGAAAACGCATCCGAAAGCGCGGAAGTCCCGAGAAACGACGCTTTTGTCATCTCACGGATGAGACCCAGCACGCGCGATACGAGGGTCAGGATGGAAAGGCTCGCGCCGCTTTTTACGAGTGATTTTGCCATTGTGGAGACGAGCATACCACGCCTGCGCCTTCGTTGAAAGGGCGATTTTCTCCTCTTTTGCCCGAAATTCAGGCGGTAAAACCCTGTCTGATGGGGCGATCCTGTAATCCTCGTTTTATCGACTTTTCGGCCGCCAAAGCCGTTCCGTCTTGAATCTGGTCAAAATCTGGGGCATAATGCGCTTATGATACACAGCATGATCTTACGCATCGGCATTGACGTTGGCTCGACCACGGTCAAGGTGGTTGTCCTCGATACCGAAGGATCAATCCTTTATAGCAGATACGAGCGGCACCGCGCTGACATTCGCAGCACTATCATCTCGGTGGTTGAACTCGCCCTTGATTTTATAGATGAACGCTTTTCGTCGAGCCCGGAAGGCTCGCCGTTACTCAGCATCAAGGTAACCGGTTCGGGGGGCCTCGCGGTATCGCATTGGCTTTCGATTCCCTTCATCCAGGAGGTCGTCGCGTCGACGACCGCGGTCCGGAAGATAATCCCCCAGACCGACGTCGTCATAGAGCTCGGCGGCGAGGATGCCAAGATCACGTATTTCACCGATGGAGTGGAGCAGCGGATGAACGGCACCTGCGCGGGCGGCACCGGCGCTTTCATCGACCAGATGGCGGCGCTTCTCGACACGGACGCCGACGGGCTCAACGAGCTCGCCCGGAACTCGACGATGATCTACCCGATCGCCGCGCGGTGCGGCGTGTTCGCCAAGACGGACGTGCAGCCGCTCATCAACGAGGGCGCGCGCCGCGAGGATATCGCCGCGAGCATCTATCAGGCGGTCGTCAGCCAGACCATATCGGGGCTTGCGTGCGGAAAGCCGATCCGCGGCCACGTCGCGTTTCTCGGCGGCCCGCTCCATTTCATGGATCAGCTCAGACGGCGTTTCATCGAGACGCTCAAGCTCAAGGACGACGAGATCATCATCCCAGAGGGTTCGCAGCTTTTCGTCGCCGCGGGCGCGGCGCATTCCGCCGACGTCGGCAAGGACGCGAAGCTCTCTACGGTGAGCGAGCTTCGCGAGGGGCTCAAGATGCTCGTCGGCGCGGAAATGCACGAGGTCCAGCGACTCGAGCCTCTTTTCGCGAACGAGCGCGAGCTTGAGGAATTCCGCATCAGGCACGCGTCCGAGATGGCCGCCTCGGCCGATCTCGATACCGCCAAGGGTTCCGTGTTCCTTGGCCTCGACGCGGGCTCGACCACGACCAAGGCCGTGCTCATCGATGAGCTTGGCCGCATCCTTTGGCGGTTCTACGACATCAACGGCGGCAATCCCGTCGATCTCGCGGTGCGCGTCCTTCGAGACCTCTATCGCCGCCTTCCTTCGGGCGTGCGCCTCGTGCGCTCCTGCTCGACCGGTTACGGCGAGGCGCTTTTCCAGGCGGCGCTCGGCGTCGACGCGGGGGAGGTCGAGACGATCGCGCACTATCGTGCCGCCGACTTCTTCGTTCCCGGCGTGGAATTCCTCCTCGACATCGGCGGACAGGACATGAAATGCCTCCGCATGAAAAACGGCGCGATCACCTCGATCCAGCTCAACGAGGCGTGCTCGTCCGGCTGCGGAAGCTTTCTCGACAATTTCGCCCGCTCGCTCGGGCTCGACATCAAAACCTTCTCGAACAAGGCGCTTCTCGCAGACAAGCCTGTCGATCTCGGCAGCCGCTGCACCGTCTTCATGAATAGCCGCGTCAAGCAGGCGCAGAAGGAAGGCGCCTCGGTCGGCGACATCTCTGCCGGCCTTTCGTACTCGGTCATCAAGAACGCGCTTTTCAAGGTCATCAAGCTTCGCGACGCGTCCGCCATCGGCGAGAAGGTCGTCGTGCAGGGTGGAACCTTCAATAACGACGCGGTACTTCGCGCCTTCGAGAAGATATCCGGAAGGAACGTCTTCAGGCCTGACGTCGCGGGCCTTATGGGCGCGTACGGCGCCGCGCTCATCGCGCTCGACCAGTGGAAGGACGCGGGCTCTCCCGCCGACGCGCGCACGGGACTGGCGACTCCCGAGCAGCTAGATCATTTCAAGGTTGACCTCGAGCTTCGCCGCTGCGGCAAGTGCTCGAACAACTGCCTCCTCACGATAAATACCTTCACCGCCGGCATCTCGACCGCGGGTCCCGTCGAGCAGATGGTCGCGCCGCCCCGACGCTTTATCACCGGCAACCGCTGCGAAAAAGGGCTTGAGATCGATCTTTCGGTAAAGCCCGAGGTGGGCGACGTGAACCATGCGGGAAACATCGGCGCGCACACGATCGCGGAGCGGGACGATGAGCCCGTCGGAAAGGAAAAGCCCGGCAAGCCCGCGTTGCCCAACCTCTTCGACTGGAAGTATAAAAGACTGTTCCGCTACAAGCCGCTATTGGCGTCCGCCGCGCCGCGCGGCGACGTGGGGATTCCCCGCGTCCTCAATATGTACGAGAATTACCCGTTCTGGTTTACGCTTTTCACGAAGCTCGGCTTCCGCGTGAGGCTCTCCCCGCGCTCGAGTCGCCATATCTACGAGCTTGGGCTCGAGTCGATCCCGTCCGAATCGGTATGTTATCCCGGAAAGATCAGCCACGGTCACGTTGAGGCCCTCCTCGACGCGGGCGTCAAGTTTATTTTCTACCCGTGCGCGCCCTACGAGCAGATCGAGGACCCGGGTGTCGGGAACCACTATAACTGCCCGATCGTCACGAGCTATCCCGAGGTTCTCAGGAATAACATGGACGCGCTCCGCCAGGACGACGACGTGGTTTTCATGAACCCGTTCCTTCCTATCGACGACGAACGGCGTCTCGCAGAGCGTCTCGTCGAGGAACTAGGGTCCCGGTTCGATATCCCTTCCGGCGATATCTTCTCGGCCGTTCGCGACGCGTGGGCCGAGCAGGAAGCGTACCGCGACGAGACCGCCCGAAAGGGCGAAGAGACGCTCGCGGAAATTCGCGAACGCGGTCTTAAGGGCATCGTGCTCGCGGGTCGTCCGTATCATCTCGATCCCGAGATCCATCATGGCATCCCTGAACTCCTCAACGGGCTTGGCCTCGCCGTCCTTACCGAGGATTCGGTCGCGCATCTCGGCGTCGTCGAGCGTCCGTTACGCATCGTGGATCAGTGGACGTACCATAACCGGCTCTATCGCGCCGCGCAGTACGTGACGACGAACCGCGACCTCGAGCTCGTGCAACTGACGAGCTTCGGCTGCGGCCTCGACGCCGTCACCTCCGATCAGGTTCAGGAAATTCTCGAGGCGAAGGGACGCATGTATACTCTCGTCAAGATCGACGAAGGATCGAACCTCGGGGCCGTGCGCATTCGCATGCGGAGCCTTATCGCGGCGATTCGCGAGCGGGACCGGAACGAGACCCGCCTGAAGGTAAACCCCTCGGACCATAAACGCGCGATCTTTACGAAGGAGATGAAAAAACGTTTCACCATCCTCGCGCCGCAGATGTCGCCCATTCATTTCCGCATACTTCAGCGGGCGTTCGAGTCCGCTGGCTATAACTTCGTCATACTTCCCGACGTCGACACGAAGGCCGTTGATACCGGGCTTCAGTATGTCAACAATGACGCCTGTTACCCGTCGATCATCGTCGCGGGGCAGATGATCTCGGCGCTCAAGTCGGGCGCGTACGACCTCGACCGCGTCGCGCTCCTCATTTCGCAAACGGGCGGCGGATGCCGCGCGACGAACTACATCGGCTTTATCAGGCGCGCGCTTTCCGATATCGGCTGGGGCCATATCCCCGTCATCTCGCTTTCCGCGCAATCTATCGAGAAGAATCCCGGCTTTAAGGTATCTGTCATGCTCGCCCACCGCGCGTTGATGGCGGTCATGCTCGGCGATCTTTTGATGCGCGTCCTTTACCGGACGCGACCCTACGAGGCGGTAGAAGGTTCGGCCAACGCGCTCTACGAAAAGTTCAATGCGCGCGCGATTGCGGCGGTCGAGTCTGGCTCAATCGGGGGGTATCACCGCCTGATCCGCGACATCGTGCGGGAGTTCGACGTCTTGCCGCTTCGCGACGTCAGGAAGCCGCGCGTCGGCGTCGTCGGCGAGATCCTCGTCAAGTTCCATCCGACCGCCAACAATGACATATTCGGTACGATCGAGCGCGAGGGCGCCGAGTGCGTCGTCCCGGATCTTGCGGACTTTCTCTTCTATTCGTTCATCAACGGCGTGTACAAGCACCGCAAGCTCGCGTTCCCGAAGTCGTCCGAGCGCACGGCGCATCTCATGGTGTGGGCGCTTGAACTCTACCGCGCGGAGATCAAGAAACGGCTCCGGAAGAGTCGTCGCTTTACGCCCCCGGAGTCGATCTATAAACTGCAGGAAGGTGTCGACGATATCGTGCAACTCGGCAACATGACGGGCGAGGGATGGTTCTTGACCGCGGAGATGATCGAGCTTATCCATACGGGCGCGCCGAGCATCGCGTGCGTGCAGCCGTTCGCGTGTCTGCCGAATCACGTTACCGGAAAGGGTATGATCAAGGAACTCAGGCGGCGTTTCCCCGGCTCGAACATAGCGGCCATCGATTACGATCCGGGGGCAAGCGAGGTAAACCAGCTTAACCGGCTCAAGCTTCTGCTCGCGAACGCCCCCCTGGGCGCGCATCCGGACGAAACGAAGACCGCTTCGCTCAAGATTGGCGATTGACCGTCGCTCGCTCGGGTGACGAGCGAGCGCAAGTTTCGCCTGGAATATGCCGATAATTGAACAGGTATGAAATACACGTTCAGTTTTCGCGTGATAATCGCCTTTTTGGCGTTCGCGCTCAGCGCCTCAATTCCCGCAGTCGCCGCGGAACCTGTTCCTGCGGCGGATTTTATCGAATCGGACGGGGTACGCCGCCAGATCTTCGATACCTGGCTCGACGAAGAGCTTATTCAGGTAATGAGACTCGATACCGCGCAGTACACGGACCGGTACGAGTATAGCTTTGTCGTCGCGCACGAAAAGGATAAAACCGGCGCCTTTCTCGCCGTTACCGTAACGCCCGGCGAGACGGCCGGCATCCGCGGCACGTGGGTTCTTTTCAGGCGCGTTTCCGACGGCATGCCCGACAGCATCAGGATCTATCCCGTCAACGATCCGTCGGTGTACGTGGTGCTTCGGCCCTCATCCACCAATCCGGAGCGAGGCCGGTCCCTCCTTGACCTCGTTATCATGGATACCCCGACGATCACCTCCGTGCCCGTCGGCGTCCCCTTTATCAGCCTGTATACGGCTTCATTTGCGTCAATCGTCGGTATGACGCGGTCAACCGTTCCCTGGCGTCTTATCGCGCCGGAGCTCTACCGGTATGGCGACATGGAGGCCGCGGTTTCTGCGGTTCGCGACGGGCTTAAGGCCCTCGTATACCTTGACGACGGCGCGTTCAACGAAAGGGGAGAGCCGGTGCTGATCGAGACCGGTTTGCCGCAGGATCCCGCTCAGATTCTCTCGGCGCGAACGAAGTCCAATACCGGCTCGGATGTCTACGGCGGCGTGAACTGCTCTGGCTTCGCGAAATGGATCATCGACGGCATCGTTCGCCCCCGCGCGGGAAACGGCCTTTTTATTGAATCGCTCAAGGCGTCGACCGCCTCTCCCGTTACGCACTTTACCGAGCCGTATCGCGAAACCCGCGATATCTTCTTCGCGCTTGACTGGACCCGGAACCTCGCGTCTGCCGTGGTCTCGCTCGACGTGGGCCATACGGTAAAGCCCGATTTTTCCGGCGTCGACGTTACAGTCGAGCCCTTTAGCGGCGTGCCCTTTTACGAAAAGAACGTCGGGTATCCGGCTGCCTCCCTTGCGCCGCTCCTCTATTACCTCGCGGTGACGGAACCGGGGCATTTTTATCTTGGCGCGGTAAGCCGGGAGCGCGGTAAGCCACTTCTCCGGCAATATCACCATGTCGCGGTTTTCTTCCCGTATTTTGATGCGTCGGGCAAATTCGCGGTCGCCGTGTTCGAGAGCGCGGAGGAAACCACTATGCAGTCCTTCATCGCGCGCAATGGCGACGCCTTCGTCAACCTTGTTCGCGTTCGCGTTCCCGAAAAGGGATACTTCGAGCCCTGATGGACAAGGCCTTCGTCGGTATAGTATAAGGGAGCAATGCGAGCCGAAATTGACGCCATAGCGTTCGACATCGACGGTACCCTGTACTCCAACTGGTCCTTTTATCGCCAGTTGTTTCCGTTCCTCCTGGGACACACGCGCTTTCTTTCAGCCTTTGGCGAGGCAAGGCGCGACATCAGGATTTGGCAGGAAGCGCATCCGGGCGCGGCGCATGAGGACTTTTTCGGCTGGCAAGCCGAGCTTGCCGCGCGGCGGCTTGGTGCCGATCCCGGGGAAACCCGCGCGCGCATCGACCGGCTCATCTATGAGGGCTGGAAACCGCTTTTTGCCCGCGTAAAGCCATACCGCCACACAGCGGAAACCTTTCGCCGGTGCCGCGCCGCCGGACTCAAGATCGGCATTCTCTCTGATTTCCTGCCGGAGCAAAAAGGCGATATCTGGGGTCTCGCGGATCTTTCCGACGTCGTGGTTGGCTCCGAGGAAACCGGCGCCCTCAAGCCTTCGCCCATACCCTTTCGGGCCCTCGCCGGGAAACTGGGCGTCGATCCCGAACGCATACTGTACGTCGGGAACAGCGTCCGTTCGGACGTGGAAGGCGCCCGAGCCGTCGGCATGAAGACCGCCTGCATCGTCCATCCTGTTGCCCTGTTACTGGGCCATAAAGTGCCCGGAGCCGACATTTCATTTGCTTCCTATCGCAAATTGACCCGTATTGTGCTAGAATAATCCATTATATATTCAGTACGAAAAGGGTGGGACCCGTAATGGATTTTTTTTCTCCCGGTAATATAGTAACCCTCTGTATATCCCTCGCGTTCATATTTTTATTCCGCCAGATGGATCGAAATAACCGCTCCATCGAGAAGGTCAAGAAATTCGGCGACAAGCTGAAGGATGATCTCGACGCGTTTATCAGGGAGCGGACGGGAAGGCTCGATGAATCCTCGGTCGGTCTTGACGTTCAGCAGGCAAAGGCCGTCGCGGCGGTAAAGCGGCTCGAGCAGATCCGCGAAGAACTCGAAAAAAAGGAAGCGGTTCTCCTTGAGCGGACAAAGGCCGTCGAAGGCTTCGGAAAGCAGATCGCATCCTACGACGCGACCATCAAGCAGCTTCTCGAGATGACGTCGCTCGCCGAGACCAACCTCGCGCGCATCACGGGCGAGTCCGATTTCGCCGACAATCTCGGAAAAAAACTCGCCGCCTCCCAGAAGCAGCTCGCCGACATCTCGGCGGGCATCCCCGCGCTCCGCGACCAGTTCGCGCGCGAGAACCAAGCCTCGCTCTCCTCGATCCACGCCGATACCGTGGCGAAGATTTCCGTCGCGGTGACCAACCTCGAGCATCGAGTCGAGGTCGCCAATAAAGGCGGCGCCGAGCTCGTGTCTGCGGCCGCCGAGAAGATGAAGGAAATTTACCAGAAGGCGCTTTCCGAGGCCGCGCGCAAGGCCGACGGACTCGAGGACGCCGCGTTTCAAAAGCTCAAGGAGCAGGCCGGCGAGCGGCTCGCGCGCTACAAGGAAACCATCGAGGAAAAAACCTCCGCACTTCATGAGCAGGCGAAGGAAAAGATCCTCGAAACCCAGCAGCTTATCAAGGGATTCAAATCGGACTGGCAGGCAGACGCGGACGGCTTCGTCGAGGCGACGCGCGCCGAGATCGCGCAGCTCGAGAGCGACACGCGCAAGGCCTTCGAGCTTTCAGAAAAGCATATCGCGGAAACCGAGAAGAAGATGGAGCTTCACCGGAAGGACATCGATCGCCGCCTCGAGGGCTTCAACGGCCTTATCGGGGACGTCGATCGCCTCGAGGCCCAGCTTCGAACCGTCATGCAGGATACCGAAGCGCGCGTTACCGGCGATTTCGCGCTCTACGCGAAGGATCAGGAATCGACGCGCGAAGCCTTCGCGAAAACGCTCGTCGAGCACGGCGATGCCCTTCAGGCCCGAATGGCCGCGCTCGAAGGCGGGCTCAACGAGCTCAAGGCCCGCGCATACGACAACGTTTCCGAAAAGCTCAAGGTGTTCGAGGACGATTTCTTCGCGGACATAGCGAAGCGGAGTGACGCGATCAACGCCGCGCTCGAGCGCTGGAAGACGAACGTCGACGAGCGGCTCGCGACCCTTACCGGGGAAAGCGAGGGCGCGCGGAAGGACGTCGAAGCCGCCTATACGCTCCAACTCAAGGAACGGCTCGCGACGCTTTCGGAACAGTCGCGAACGCAAGCCGAAAAACTCACCGAGCAGCTATCTTCCGTCGAGGCCGAGCTTCGAACGCGCATCACCGCGAGCGATCAGTCGATCCTCGCGTTCGTCGAGCAGTATCGCAGGGAGTTCGAGGAAGCTCGCAAGGCGGCCGAGGTTACGGCGCAGAACGAGTTCAACGCGCACGCGCTATCCGTCCAGGAACTCCTTCGAAAGCAGGAGCGCGAGATCGAGACGCGAACGAAGGAATTTTCCGCCGCGATCGAAAGCGCCAAGAGCGAGGCCGAATCCACTCTTTTGGGAGCCAAGAGCGACTTCTCCTCATGGCAGGCGAAAAACGATCAGCAGCTCGCCGAGGCGCGATCTCTTCTCGCGGACAAGATCGCGTCGCTTGACGCGGCGTTCAAGGCAGGATACCGCGATTTCGTCGCGGGTACCGCCGCCGAGCAAAAGGCGATCAGGGATTCTCTCGACGCGCTCAAATCTTCCGTCGCGGCCGCCAACGCGGAGTTCGATCGCCGCTCGAAGGAAGCGCTCGCCGATTTCGCGAAGACCTACGAGGGTATGACCGCCGAGACCGCGCAGTCGGTTCGCGAATCGCGCGCCGCGCTGCAGGAAGTTCGCAGCAGCATCGAGGAAACCCGCGAGAAGCTCTTCAATAAGGTTCAGTCCGATACTTCCAATCTCTCGCAGACGCTCGACGAGATCGACCGCAAGCAAAAGGCGTTCATCGCGCAGACGAAGATTTTCGACCGCGCCGACGAGCTCAAGACCGGCCTCGAGTCGGACATCTCGGCGATCAAGAACGAGATATCCCGGCTAGACGTTTATCGCGACACGATGAACACCCTTGAGCAGCATTACGGGAAGATCCGCAAGCTCGAGGACGAAGCGAACCAGAAAGTCACGCGCTTCATGGCGGAAAAAAAGCGCATCGATATACTCGAGACCGATTTTCACAAGCTCTTGGGGCTTTCCGACTCGATCGACAAGAAGATTTCTGAGCTCACGCTCACGAACGACGACATCCAGCAATATCAGGTTCAGATCAGGCGATTCGAGGAAAGCGTAACCGAGGTTAATGCCCGCTACGAGCGTCTTGAGAAAAAATCGTCGGTGCTCGATCAGACCACGAGCGGCGTCGACAAGGCCTTCGACGGCCTCAAGTCGATAGAGGCTTCGCTCGCGGACTGCAAGGCCGCTCTCTCGAGCATGCCCTCCGAACTCGCCGGCGTACGGGGCGATGTCTCGACCCTGCTTGAGGACAAGGCGCGCGTTACCCTCGTGATCGAAAAGCTTTCGGCTCTCGACGCGGTCCTTGACGACGTAGAGAAGCGCACCGAAAAGATGCAGACCGCGCGCGAATGGCTTGCGCGTACCGAAACGCGTCTTGAGGAAATATCGAAGCAATCGCAGGACCAGCTCAAGCTGCTCGGCGATCTTTTGAAGGACGACGGCGCGCAGAAGAAATCGAAGGGCGCCCCGCCCATTGGTATCCGCGAGAACGTGGTAAAGCTCGCGCACCAGGGATGGAAGGTCGATGAGATCGCGCGCGCGCTTCATCTGTCGCGCGGCGAGGTTGAGTTGATTCTGGAATTACCGCAAAAATAAGGAAGTGTGGCGTGCCGGTAAACCGGTCGCGCTAGGACCTCCATCGCTATTCCTCTTCCCTCGTGATCAGGCAGTTTGCCCAGACTTCGATCGCCTCGCCGGTCCCGACGGGGCCGATCCCTTCGCCTGTTTTTGCTTTGACGAACACGCGGTCCGCGCCAACGCCGAGGGTGTGCGCGATCGAGGCGCATACCTTTTCCCTCCAGGGCAGGAATTTCGGCGTCTGGAGCGCGATCACGCAGTCGAGGTTCTCGAGTTCCCATCCAGCGGCAAGCACCCTGTTCCACGCCGCGACGAGGAGCTTTTTTGAGTCGGCACCCTTCCAGCGTGGATCGGACGGAGGAAAGAACTCCCCAATGTCGCCAAGCGCGGCGGCGCCCAGGAGTGCGTCGGTAATCGCGTGAAGGAGCGCGTCTCCGTCGGAGTGCCCCTCTTCGCCCTTGTCCGCGGGTATCTCGATGCCGCCCAACATGAGCGGGCGGCCGGTTACGAGTCGGTGAAAGTCATAGCCAAGTCCGGTGCGTATCAAAGAATATCTCCTGAGTACGTGATTTTTTTGTTCTCGCGCTCGCCGGGGCAAACCCAAACGTCGCCTTCATAGCGTCCCCATATCTCGGTATCGTCCGTATACGTCTTGCCGTCAAGCGCCGCTTTCCGGTGCGCCTCGACGAGCGGGGCAAGCAAAAACCCCTGGGGGGTTTGCACCGCGACGATCGAACTCCGGTCGAGGTGGCGGACGATCCTTCCGTTTGCGTCAATTTCCTTTTCCGTATCGACGGGCGGGATTGCGGGGACCGCGGCGCCTTTTGCGGCAGCGGTCTCGAGTACTGAACGTATTACAGGCGCGGTGACGTACGGCCGTGCCGCGTCATGGATAAGGACAATATCTGCATTTTTTATTACGCTCGGAGTGTTCGAAACGAGCGCTTCAAGGCCGCAGAGAACCGACGCTTGCCGTGAATCCCCGCCTTGTGCGAAGAAAACCCGTGCGCCGCTTTCTTCCAAAAGCAGGGCGATGCGCGGATCGGCTGCAAGCACTGCTCTCGCCTCGGTTTCGCCCGCTTTGGGGACGGTAATGACGATGAATGAAAAAAAACGGGTATCGAGAAACTTGAAGAGGGCTTGGGAAAGGACGCTAATCCTGCCCGAGGCGTCCTCGGACAGCGTAAGGTACTCTTTTTTGACGGTGCCGCCCATTCGGGTTGAACTTCCTGCCGCCGTCAAGATAAGGGCATTCATGGATTCTCAGTCTTCGGTATCGTCCGAATCGTCAGCTTCTTCCTCTTCGGGAAGATCGGCGTCGACGAAGTCATCATCATCGTCGATAACGACTGCACTTTCTTTCGAGGGATGCGGCACCACACCGCCGAGCGGCTCCAGGTGCGTATGGATAAGCGCCTCAACCTCTTCGCGGGGCAGGTCGAGGGCAAAGGTAATCTCGTCTTCCAGGAGTTTGCGCGCCGAATCATAGAGTTTGCGCTCAAGGATCGGGAGCTCCTTAACCTTGCTGCGGTGATAGAGCGAGCGGACGATGGTCGCGATGTCGATTACGCTTCCCTTTTTCAGGAGATCAAGGTTGATCTGGTATCTGAGCTTCCAGTCGGACGGGATTGGCTCGAAATCCTCAGAGATAAGCTCGAGTGCCTTCTTGGCTTCGTCGCTCGAGACGATTGCCCGGATGCCGAGTTCTTCGGCCTTGAGAACGGGAACCATCACGGTCATGTCGGAAACTTCAAGATAGATGACGTAATAAAGAATCATCTCATTCTTGAAGGATTTTTCCTTGATCGAGAGGATCTTGCCGACTCCCTGACTCGGATAGACTATCTTCTGGTTAACCTTGAACGTGGTTGCTTTGCTCATATCCCGAATATAATAGCACAAATCAAGCGCATGGTCAAAGGAGCGCGACCCCGGGAAGCGCTTTCGGGGCCACAAACCTGAGGAACTTGAAGGGATGCACGTCGAGGGGGTTGGGATACCAGCCCGCAAGGCCGTTTGTGTCGATGATATTAAGCGCGGGATTGTGCGCGATCGGGAGTATCACGCCATCGGCGAGCAGCAGCTTTTCCGCCTCGGCGAGCTTTGCGTAGCGCGCTTTTCCGTCCGTCAGCGTCGCGGCTTCGACGATCAGCGCTTCGAAGGCGGCGTTGCTCCATCCCGAGTCATTGAGGCTTGAGCCGGGCCTGAACATCTCGAGGAAGGCAAGGGGATCCGCGAAGTCGCCGATCCACGAGGTAATCGCGACGCTGTAATTGTCTTCCCTGAGCGTGCTGTAATACTCGGCCGACGGAAGGCTCTTGATCTCCACCGTGAGCCCTATTTTGACCCAGGCATCCTTGAGCTTTTTCGCGAGATCCATGAAGGATTCGGACTCGGGAATCCTGATGATCACGGCGTCAAGCGGTTTGTCGGGGCCGTAACCCGCTTCGGCGAGTTTTTTCTTCGCGCCATCGATGTCCTGGGTCTCTATTCCCTTGAACGTGGGGTATCCCGCGATCGGGAACACGAGCGTTGTAGCCGGTATGATGTAGTTCGCGCGAAGGTCCGCCCACGGAACCGCGAGGAGGAGCGCGTTCCGGACGCGACTGTCCGCCCATGGCCCGCGGGTACTTCGGAAGAAAAAATACTCGGTTGAGAACATCGGCGTTACGTGGATCGACTGGCGATCCATGATGCTGCCGACCATGGCGGTTCCGCCAAGCCAGTTGATTTCGCCCCGATTAAAGCGGGCGCTTACGGTCTCGGCGTCGCTCGAAACGACCAGCTTTATGGACGGGATCGCGACGTTTTCCCGATCCCAATACTGCTCGTTCTTGACGAACAGAATCTCGTCTTTCGTGACCGACTGTACGCGATACGGTCCGCTCGAGACGGGAACGCTCTCGGCTGTTACCTTTTCCGACGCGAGGAAGGAAGGATGCACCGCGCTGAAGGCGTGATGGCAGAGAATCTTCGGTAGGTGCTCGGTCGGCGTCGTCAGCGTCACGATAAGGGTCGAAGCATCGGGCGCCGCGATACCGACCGTCGTCGGGTCTGTCGACTTCCCGCCCCGGTAATCGCTTGCGCCCTTGATCGGGTCAAGCAGGGACCCATACGGCGCGTTGACCGCGGGTGAAAGGAGATTAAGCCACGAATCGCGGATGACGCTCGCCGTTATCGGATCGCCGTTCTCGAACCGGGCGTTCTCCCTGATCGTGAACTTCCATTCAAGTCCGTCCTTGCTGACCGTCCAGGATTCCGCGAGGGCGGGGATCGGGTCCATATTCCAGGGATCGTACACGAAAAGCCCCTCGCATACCGCCGTCAGAATCTGCGCCTCATCGGCATTGTAGGCTTTGTAGGATCGCCAATCGGGTAACCGATCGGAGATATTAACGGTAAACTCTCCCTGCGGATAATCGCGAACGGTAGAGCGCTCGCCGGCAAATGCGGACGAGACGAAGATCATGAACGCGAAAAGCGTAATTGAGGCGATGTTGCGGAAATCATGCATTGGTTATCCCCAGTTTTTTCAGCTGCTGCTGTTCTTCCACCTGCGACGAGTATTCGGCCCTGCATTGGTTTGCCTTAACCAGATTATTGCGGATCGCCGATATCTCGACCTTGATGCCCCGAATGCGCTCTCGAATTTCCTGCGTCGCGGCTTGCTTAAAATGATCGTCAAGCCCGGCGAATTGTTTCAGGAGGTTTCCGAGTTCCGCGACATTGCGGGTCAAAAGGTCAAGAATCTGCTTTTCTTCCATCAATTCGATTTTCTGGTACGCAGCTGATGTACGTACGGTAAAACCAGTATAGATGCGGGAACGTTTCTTGATTTCCTCAAGAAACGGGATGAATTTTATGGTTTCGCGCTTTCCTGTCTGCGTTACTGGATCGACCGTCGTAACGGAGATTTCTTGCTCTGCTTCGGGACGGTTGAACGCCTTGCGGAGGAGGCGCGCAAGTTTTTGGAAGAAACCCGTTTCCATCGAAAGGATGAGGTTCTGGTTGTCCTGCAGCTTCGAGACGATCTCGTCGAGCTGAGGGGAAACGCTTCCAAGTATCCTGATTCCGTCCATCAAGAGGCCCTTGAAATTCTCGTCCGCGGACGCCTTGCTCACGTCGCCTTTCGTCGACGCGAGGCGCGCAAGGAGTTCCTGCCTGAGGACGGCGTGGTCGGGCGAATATTCTTCCTTGAGGATCTCCTCGACAAGCTCGATATAAAAGGGCTGATCCTTCATCGCCACCGCGAACGATCGCTTGATCTCCCTGATCGCGACGGTAAATCCGCCGGTCTCGAGCTTTGAAGGATCGATGAGCGCCCCCGGAAGCACGAGCTTCCGGATCGTCAGCTTATACCGTTCCTTGTGGAATTCGGCGAGGCTCTTCAGCGTTTTCGCGATCGCGATCGAGGTCTTGCTCAGTTGGGTGAGCGCGTCGTTGATGATGCTCATCGAAAGCGGATCGGCGCCGTTCCGGAGGGTCAGTACGAGTTCGGCGAGGCCTTTCGTGTTCACGCGCGACGAGGTATTCGAGAACGATTCCCAGGTGAACACGTGATTGAGGGCGATGAGCTTCGCTATCTTGGCGGTCGTGAGAAAGTCGCAACTGAATTGATAATAGTTGTTCACGAAATCGATCATGGCCTCGTACTGAGAGAGGCGTCGGGCAATTATCGATGACTTTTCGGTTTCCGTGTAGTTATCCTCGGGAGGAATCTCGATTTCCTGGATCTTGCTGTCATATTTATAGGGATCGTCGTGCATGATCCCCTTTCTGACTAATACGGTACGGATGGTCTTGGCCCCGCTCTGCGCGATGCGATACTCTTCCTGGAGTTTTGGCAGAAGATAAGAATCGAACATTTGCTGACGTTCCATCACTGCCTGGAATAATTGGTCATTAAATGATTGAGTTTGCTCCATAATAGTATCAGTATCGGCTAAATTGATAAAAACGGCAAGCTATGGAAGATTGTATTATACCTACCGGTCGGTATAGCGCTTTGCCCGACGCTTGACAGTTGGTTTGACGGACGGTATTCTAAAATCAATAATGATGATGGAGAAGAGTACGTCCGTGAACGTGCCATGAGAGAGGCGATCCGAAGGGTTATTTGCGGGCCGAAAGCGCGCGCGAATATCCCTGGGCTGCGAGATTGCCGGCATGTATGGATCGAAAACCACTCCCGAGTTGTCGGAAGGAACAAAGCCTGATCGTCGCCTCGTGGTGACGCATCGACTCTCAGTATTTTTGACCGCCTGCCGTGCGTTACCGGCGATGAGCGCGCTCCCCGTCACGGGGAATCGAAGCGGGGTGGAACCGCGGAGAAAGGCGCCTTGTGGGAACGATCGTGAGCAATTTACGATCCACGTCCAGCACGGCCTTCTTCGTCCCTGCGCGGGAATCAATCCGATTCCCAGGCCGTCCGTATGGGCTGTCCGATATCCGTGTCTGGAGCATAGCATGAATCCAACCGTACCGCCAAAATCAGAAAAGCTTGATCTTATACGCCACTCGACCGCGCACGTCATGGCCGCGGCCGTCATAAAGCATTTCCCCGGAACCAAGGTAGCCATCGGTCCCTCGATCGATAACGGTTTTTATTACGACTTTCAGCTTCCCCGGGCTATCTCGCCCGATGACCTTCCCGAGATCGAAAAGGAGATGCGGAAGATCGTCAACCAGAACCTCGACTTTACCCGGAAGGAAGTAAGCCGCGCTGAAGCCCTCAAGCTCTTCGCCGACGAGCCCTTCAAGACCGAGCTCATCAATGACCTTCCCGAGGGCGCGACGATCTCGATCTACGAGACCGGCGACTTCGTCGACCTCTGCCGCGGCCCTCACGTCGCAAACACGAAGGAAATCAACGCGCAGTCCTTCAAGCTTATGAAGACCGCGGGCGCCTACTGGAGAGGCGACGAAAAACGCCCGATGCTTACCCGAATCTACGGAACCGCCTGGGAAAAACCGAATGACCTAAAGGCCTACCTCGACATGCTCGCCGAAGCCGAGAAGCGCGACCATCGCCGCATCGGCAAGGAGCTCGGCTTCTTCCACATGGATGACGAGAACCCCGGCCAGATCTTCTGGCACCCGGACGGCTGGACCGTGTACCGGCTTATCGAGGAATACGTTCGAGGAAAGATCAAGGAAGACGGCTACGTCGAGGTAAAAACCCCGTTCATCATGCCGCAGAGCCTCTGGGAGCGTTCGGGCCACTGGGCGAAGTACCGCGAGAACATGTTCATCACTGAAAGCGAGAAGCGCCTTTTCGCGCTCAAGCCGATGAACTGCCCCGGCCACATCGAGATTTTCAAGCAGGGCATCAAAAGTTACCGCGACCTTCCTCTCCGCATCGCGGAGTTCGGCTCGTGCACGCGGAACGAGCCGTCGGGCTCGCTTCACGGAATCATGCGCGTGCGCGGCTTCGTACAGGACGACGCGCATATCTTCTGTACCGAGGCACAGATCCCGGAAGAGGTCGTGAAGTTCTGCCTCCTCCTCAAGAACATGTACCGCGACTTCGGCTTTGATCCCGACACCATTCTCGTGAAGTTCTCGACCCGTCCCGAAAAGCGCGTCGGCGACGATGCCACCTGGGATCGCGCGGAAGCCGCGCTCGCGGATGCATGCAAGGTTGCGAATCTCCCGTACGAGATCTCCCCGGGCGAGGGCGCGTTCTACGGCCCGAAGCTCGAGTTCACCCTCGTCGACGCACTTGGACGGCAGTGGCAGTGCGGAACGATCCAGGTCGACTACCAGCTTCCCTCGAAGGAAAGGCTCAACGCGGAGTACATCGGCGAGGATAACGCGAAGCACAACCCGGTCATGCTCCATCGCGCGGCCCTCGGTTCTCTCGAGCGCTTCCTCGGCATCCTCATCGAGAACTACGCAGGCGCGCTTCCCGCATGGCTCTCTCCCCGGCAGGTCGTCGTCGTACCGGTTGCTCCCGGATTCGATGCCTACGCCGAAGAGGTCGCCTCGTTCCTTGCGGGACGCGGCATCCGCGCGAAGGCGGACGTCGATAACGACCGCATGAACGCGAAGATCCGCAAGCACCAGGGATTCAAGGTGCCGTACCAGCTTGTGGTCGGGCAGAAGGAGATGGACGAGAAGGCCGTCGCCGTGCGCTTCCGCGACGGAAGGCAGGAGACGATGAAGCTCGGCGCATTCGCCGAGTATATTCAGGCTAAGGTGTCGTCAAGGTCGATTGACCTCTAACGGAAGGCAGCTCCGCATCGTCGGCTGCCTCTTCGGTATCAGCCTTCTTGACAGCCGGAGGCGTAAAGGTTATCGCCGCCAGGAACATGGTGGAATCGATCATCGGAACCTTCGGCGTCGTCCAGAGATTGAATATCGGAATGCCGATGCGTAGCGTCACGCCCGCGCCCCAGCCGTTGTCGAGCCGGTAGCGCGCGGTGCCCTCGAGCATCGGATAGAACCAGCGAAACCCGCTCCACAGGTATTTGTTGATGTTCTTCACTTGCTCGCCCGCTTCCATGTCCGCGCTGTAGCTTTTTTCGTCTTTGCTGACGCCAGACTCGAGAAATCCGTAGCGTAAAAGGATTGCGGGTCCGCCGCCGAACGTGAAGAGAAATCGATCTTTATCAATACGGTAGAGGAAAGGGCAGTCGATGAGCATGGTCGGCACGAAAGCGGTGCGATTCTCGACCTCGGCCGGAAGCGCGCGGTCCTCCGCCCAAAGATACCGTACGGCATAGAACGAGACGGACGGTGCTATCAGCACGTCGCGCCTAATCGGATACCGGTATTCGAGTCCGAGAAAGCCTACGATCGGGCTTGGCGCGCTCGAAAGTCCTCCCGTCGATCCGTCTGGATTAATTCCGACGAAGGTAACGCCAGCGCCATTCGAGTTGACGATCAGGTTAAGCCCGCCAAAATAACTCCAGGGGGAATATCCCGAAAGCGCCTCGTCATGCGAGAAAGACTTTCCGTCCGTCCCCGGCTCTGCCGGCGTTTGCGCCGCTTGCTCACCCGATGGCGCGTCCGTTTGTGCGGAAATTGACGCGGCGGCGAGGAGTATCAGAAAAATGGCAAGGCTTGCTTTCTTTTTCATTTTTTTTCCTTAAATCAGTATACCTCATCGGGTATGGATATTTCCAGAAGTCCTGCCCGCCCGGTCTCGAAGAAACGCTGTTCTTCCCACGCTGCGAGGAGTTTTCTTCCGATCAGTACGAAGTCGGTATACACATAGCCCCGCGAGAGCGCGGGTAACTGGAGGACTGAAACCGCGCCATCGGTTTTACCGGGACGGAAATAAAAAGTTCCATCCGCGAAGAGTGCGGCGGATTCTCCGTCCGAGGCAAAGGCGGTTCCATTGACCGGCGTTCCGTCGCCGTCCTTGATGAACGTTTGCGCGGACTCGAGCGCGAGCGAATGAAATTTCACGATGAAAGCCGTTCCCGCGGGGATGCTTGCAAGGAGCGAAGCGAGCGCTTCCGGCGCGTCCTTGAACGCGAAGGGCGCCACCGATTTCTGGTAATCCTCGCTCGATATTCGCCGCATGCCGTCTACGACTCCGGTCGCGATTCCCCGGTTTCTCTCCGGAAGGGCGGGAAACTCGAGGTATGCAAAGTCCACCTTGCCCGCGCTTTCATCCTTAAATGAAGCATACCACATGGAACCGACGCGGTCGAGCGCGACGCACTGGGCAGAAGACGCGAGGCCGAAACTGGCCGCGGAAAGGGTCGGCTCGAACGTGCCGAGATTCCCGTCGTAGCGAACGAGGCAGACGCCTTCGCCCGAGGGCGCCGTGGATTTGGCGTCGCTGAAGAAACTGTTGCGATACAGCCTGACGAGCGTGTCGTTTCCGCTTCGGTAGATCCCTCCCGCGGTGCACGCGGGGAAAAGGGGAGCGGTATGGAGCGAGGGTGTTCCCGAGCCGTTTCCGGTCGTCATGATACCGAGCCGATTGATGAGGAGAGCAGGCTCTCCCGAGATCGTCGAGGCGTCTGAAACCCTGATCGCCTCGGTCCAGGGACGGAACGTTCGCGCGGGTATTTCCTGCGGGGTCGCAGCCGCGTGGATGCCCGCGTCGGAAAAGTAAAACCAGTGTGATACCGGCACGGATTCAGGTCCGGCTTCGCCGTCCGCAGATTTGCCTTTAGCCGTTGAGGAAGAAGAACCCGCCTGACTGCGATACGTGCAGCCGGCCGAGACGATCAATACAAGCGAGATGAGGAGTGCAAGTGGGCGTTTCATGGTATAGCTACAGTATCCCGAGGTCGCTCACTCGCGCAAGACGTAAGGCTCAAAATACGCGCAAACCACGCCGCCCGATTCAGCGTTGACGGTGAGGATTCCGTCCGGTGAAAACCACCGGGAAAGGCCCAGCGGGACTTCAAGGGAAAAAGTGCCGTCGTCGGGAACGATACTGCCTTCCGATCCGGGCCATGCGGGAAGAAAAAGCGCGCCTGCGGTAACGCCTTCAATGCTGTCGAGCGTGACCTCAATCGTCTCCGTTTCCCGAATATCGTAAACCGTTACCTTTCCCGATAGGATCGCGTCCGCGGCAAGGGAACGGTTTACGAGAAAGGGCTGCGACTTTCCCCGGACCGTGGCATCGAATTTCGCCCAGTTGAAATGCTCCGCGATCTGCCGCCCGACGGCAAAGCCCCCGCGCGAGCGCGTGCAGGTGAGTTCCGCGCACACCGAGCCGATCCCGCGGATAAAGGTCGCTTCAAGGACGATGCCTGCATTCGAGCTTTCTGCATGGAAGGGATAGATGGCCCCGGCAACCGGCAACGCCTCTTCCGGGATGCCCGTTTCGCGCGTTTCCGGGATCGCCAATACTGGCGTAAAGAACCCCGCCTCAAGGGTGATTTCCTCTTGGTTTGCGACACCGGCGCGTTCCTGGACATTTCCGCCTGAGTCGTACCAACGGAGGGTATAGGACGCCCTGCGCGCGCTCGCGCATTGCCGCAACGCGGGGAGCGGCTCGGGGATTGTGACCAAAACCCGTTCCATGCCGGAAAGAGAGTCGGTCAGTTTGCGGCAGGAGACGCAAGGCGCGGCAAGCACGAGGAACGAGATCGTCGTGAATACAAGGTATCGCCAAAGCGCAGGTTTCATGCCGAGAGTATTCGGCCGGAACCCGCGTTTTGGCTGTTTTTAAGTGGAACGTTTTTTTAGAGCGGCTCTTTCGCGGTCAGCCCATCGAGTGCCGAGCTCAGGGCAAGAGTGCCGAGGATCAGCGCGGCTTCGACGAACGGCAGGATCTCGAGCGTGGTGTGCGCCCCGACAAAACCGACGAGCGCCGGGAAAAGCGCGCCGCCGAGGCATGCCGCCCCGCCTTGATAACCAATGATCTTCTGCGCCGTCTCGGCGCGGAACCGGCGCGGGGTTTCGTGGGTCATGCAGGGGAAGACCGGCGCGAAACCGGCTCCCATGAGAATGAGCCCCACGAGGGCGGTAAGGTCCGGCGCGCCGGGCACGAAAAAGCGGATGGACAGGATCGCCGAACCGACCGCGGCGACGATAAGCCCCCAACGGATCATAAAGCGGTTGCCAAGCCGGTTGACAACAAAGCCGCTCGCGAATCGCGCGATCGTCAGGGAGCCGTAAAAGAAGGAAACCCACAACCCAGCGGTCACGGCGTCAAGCGCGCGATGCTGCACGAGAAGGCTGAAGGCCCAAAGCCCTGCGACAAACTCGCAGGAGGTATAGATCGCATAGATGAGGATCTGATAGCGCATGGCCTTAGCCCGCGCTTTTTCGGGAACCATCGGGGAATCGGCCGATTTCGCGCCTGCATCAGGCTCCGTTCGTGCGTCATCGCTTGTGGCCATCATTCCTTTGCGTTCATGGTCCTGCTGAACCCGAATCCACAGGCCGAGGGAGGCGAAGAGAACGACCGACAACGTTATCTGCATGAGGCCGATGGTGAGATAGCCCGAGCGCCAGGCGCCGTTTCGCGCGACGAAGGCGGTCAGTATGAGCGGGCCAATCGTCGCGCCGATTCCCCAGCAGCAATGGAGCCAGTTCATGTGGCGGGAAGAGTAATTCTTCGCGACGAAGTAATTGAGGCCGCAATCGATAGCGCCGGCGCCGAAACCGAGAAGCGGGACGCATGGGAGGAGCCAGAGGAACGAAGGGGCGATCGAGTAGCCGATAAGCCCGGTCGCCGTCATGAGGCAGCTCACGAAGGTTACCCTGCCGGTGCCGAAACGGATAAGCACGTGCCCGCTCAGTATGCTCGACAGCGCCGAAAAGACGGTGCCGAAAATAGTCAGGATACCGGCAGCCTCGAGCGGTTTATTGAAGTCGGCGCGGATATACGGCCAGGCGATGCCCAGCACACTGTCCGGAAGGCCGAGACTGATAAAGGCGAGATAGATAACGATAAGCAGTAAAAAGGATGCGGTTGTTGCTTTCATATTTGTTGATTATGGCAACAAAATAGATAGTTGTCAACAGAAATTATCGCTTTCGCGCAATGCCCCGCCATTGCTCCTGATTGACAGGGGCTTTGCACGAGTTATACTCAAACAAGAAAGGGGAGGCAACTCTATGAAGGCGTTATTGATTGGCGGTACCGGTACTATCAGCTCCGGCATATCGCGGAAGCTCTGCGAGCTCGGTTGGGAATTGTATCTCCTGAATCGCGGGACCCGGAACGATCGGGTATGTCCAGGGGCAAAGGTGCTTACCGGCGATATCAATATGGAAGAAGGACAGGTCGCGAATCTCATCGCGGAGATGGACTTTGACGTTGTTGTCGATTTCATCGCCTTCGTTCCCGAACAGCTCGAGCGCGATGTCCGGCTTTTCTCGGGCAAAACCCGCCAGTTCATCTTTATCAGTTCAGCGTCCGCGTATCAAAAGCCGCTCAACCATTACCGCATAACCGAATCAACCCCGCTTTCAAATCCGTTATGGGAGTATTCCCGGAACAAAATCGCCTGCGAGAATTACCTGATGGGTGAATACCGGAAGAACGGATTCCCCTGCACGATCATACGGCCGAGCCATACCTACGATGACCGATACCTTCCGGTCGCCGTTCACGGGCGGAAGGGAGCCTGGCAGGTTATCGACCGAATCCTGAAGGGAAAACCGGTGATCGTGCACGGCGACGGCTCCTCGCTGTGGACGCTCACGCATTCGGACGATTTCGCGAAGGCCTTTTGCGGCATCATGGGAAATCCGCTCGCCATCGGCGAAACATTCAACATAACCTCCGACGAATCGCTGACCTGGAACCAGATATACGACCGCATCGGCGCGGCGCTCGGCAAAGAGGTCATCAAGTATCACGTCGCCACAAATTTTCTCTCTGCCTGCGATCCCGAATACATCGGTACGCTCGCGGGCGACAAGGCCAACACCGTGGTCTTCGATAACGCGAAGATCAAGCGACTTGTTCCCGAGTTTATCGCCACCATCGGCTTTGACGAGGGCGCGCGCCGCTGCGTCAGGTATCTTCTGGATAATCCGATCGCGCAGGTTCCCGACCTCGACTTCGACGCCTTCTGTGACCGCATAGTGTACGCCCTCGAAAACGCTAAGGGAGCTTTCTTCGCGAGCATCGCCAAGTGACGCGCATTGCCCCTCATTGATGCGCTGAATACTCGCCGCGCCGGTATGCCGACGCGTTCAATCATTTGCGTGTACGAGAATGCGGAGCCATGATGGCGGAACCGTGACCGCGAGCCGTTCCCCCGCGCAGCGGAAGACCGCTGATGGATCGAGTGTATCGCGCCAGTATCCCCTCGTGCCGCATTGCGCACCAGGCGCGAAGAAAATCTCCGCCGCACGCTCGCTCGCGTTTACCGCCACGATCGCGCTTTCACCTTCGCATTCCCGTATGAACGCGAATTGCTCCGACGTGACGTTCAGTTGCCGGTAATTCCCCTCCCTGAGCGCGGGGTTCTCCGCCTTGATGCGGGCGAAGTTCCTGATCGCGCCTTCAAGCGCCTTCGAATCAACCGTCGGATCGCACGCAGGCGGAACGCCCGAAAGCCTTCCGTGCTCGGCCGTATCCCGGATCGCGGGACGGAGTTCGGCGTCAGAGCCGTGCTTCTTCTCGCCACGCAAACCCCATTCGCTTCCGTAGTAGATCGACGGAACCCCGGGCACCGTAAAGAGGAGCCCGTACAGCGGGAAAAGATGTGCCTGGTTCTTGATGACGCTCGCGACCCTGTTGACGTCGTGATTGTCGGCGAAGGTATAGAGCGCAAGCCCCTGGTACATGCCGTCATGGGCGAACTGCCGGTTCAGGCTCCAGGCGATCTCGAAGAAATTACGGTCGTTGAAGCTCGACCAAAGCCCCTTGTAGAGCTCGTAGTTCGTCACCGAATCGCATCGCCCTGATCTGGCCCACTTCCGGTAATCGCCATGAACCACCTCCGCCATCAGCCAAAAATCAGGCTTGAGTGATTTGGAAAATGACGCAAGCGCGTCCAAAAACTCGTGGGGTAGAACGTCAGCCGCGTCGAGCCTGATCCCGTCAATCCCGAATTCCTCGATCCAAAATCGAACTGCGCCAAAGAGATGCTCCCGCACCGCGTGATGTTCCGTATCGAGTTTCGCGAGATCATAGTGCCCGCTCCAGCCTTCATACGTAAAATCGTCGCCTGAGGGACTTCGCTTCGAGAAATCAACACCGCGGTACCAGCTTCGGTACGCCGAATCGCGTCCCTTTTCTCTCAGGTCCCTGAACGCGAAAAAGTCCCGACCCGTATGGTTAAAAACAGCGTCGAGAACGACCGCGATGCCCGCCGAATGGAATGCGCGGACAAGGGCTTTGAGGTCATCGTTGTTCCCCAAGCGCCGGTCGACGTGATAGTAGTCGACGGTATCGTAGCCGTGCGCGGTTGACTCGAAAAGCGGCCCGATATAGACGGCGTTAACCCCAAGCGAGACGAGATGGGGGATGCGGGTGATAAGCGAGACAAGGCAGTTGCTCGCCGGTGAGGTGAAGTCGTTACGGGCGGGACAGCCGCACATTCCGAGCGGGTAGATGTGGTAAAAAAAGCGGGAGGTAATGGATGAGGTCATGGAAAGCTCCTTTGATTTTGTATACCTACCGGTAGGTATACTGGTGTTGCCAAATAAAAGCAGAAAAAATATTCTGCCATGAAAGTACTATACCTACCGGTAGGTATAGTAGATATTCCAAAAAAACGACAGGGCTTTCCCCTGTCGCCTCATTATTCCCGCACTCTTTACGAGAAAATACCGTGCATAAATTGATGAACTGCTTTTTGCAGGTTTTCTTCAGTTAATTCGATCTCTTTATTGAGCACGAGCATCGCCCAGGTCCGAACCATCCCCTGAAAGGTTTCACTATATGGCCGGGAGCGACCGCGCATATTGCCATGATCAGCGGCAGCGTCGGTAAAAAGCCGCTCAAGGCATTCATTAATCCCGGTTCGGAGCGGTTGGTATGCTGCGTATCCTTGCGTTTCCGGGGCAGCCGACGATAGCGCGATATGAAATCGGTAAAAGGATTGATTCGAGAGCGCAAAATTGATCATCGTACGGGTCAAAATCGTCAAGTTCATGACGATGTCATGATTGTAGACAGCACCTTGCTGGACGACGGTGAACATCTTTTCACCGTAACTGGCAATAATCGCATCGAGAAGACCCCGTTTGCTGCCAAAATAGTGATAGAGCGTCGGCTTGCTGATGTTCGCCTTGTCCGCGATCTCCTGAACGCCGGTTGCTTCATAGCCGTTGAGCGCAAAAAGATCGAGCGCGATTTGGATGATGTTGTCCCGATTTCCTGATTCCATAAAAAGGAGTATACCTACCGGTAGGTATATTGTCAATTACTATACCGACCGGTAGGTATAGTAAACGAAAACGTAAAATCGAGGCAGAACGTCCTTGCCAGGCGAAAGTCCCTCCCGCCAGCCGGCGTTCCTGATTCGGGAAGAAGGCGCGAAATGGCCTGCCTGTCGCGTTTATGGACAAATGTAAAATCTCTCCACGCGTCTTGCTTTTCACTAGTACGACTCCTATACCTAAAGTGATTAATGCGTTTTTTACAAGAGGGGTTTTATGCGATCACCGTTGCACGTCATGATACGAATATTCCTCCTCATCGTGAGTCTCGTCGGGGTGGTGACCCTCGGATGCAAGCTCGCGTTCAACAGCGATCTCTATTCGCTTGCGACAAAGTTTGCGCATGGTGCCCCGCCCCCGTTCATAATGCCTGCGGCGTTGCCGGCTTACCAGTTCAATCTCGTCTCCGTCCCGACGATTACTATTTCGACTACGCTACCAAACGCGACGATCCATTACTCGATCAATGACGACGAGATAAACCTCATCTACTCAGGGCCCTTCCCTTTGCCACTGCCGGCGGACACCTTGAACCCGAGCACCATCATCCTGCGCGCGTACGCAACATGTCCTGACTTCGAGGATTCACCGGTTGTCGCGCAAGTCTATGAATATGTGCTGACCGTTCCTTCGCCCGTCATCTCGCCCTTTGCGGCGCCCGCGTTCGATTTTACCGTGAATAGCGTACCCGTTGTTTCGATCTTCTGCGCGCAGTCAGGCGCGACGGTGCATTACTCGATTGACAGCACTACGGTTTACTCGACGTATTCAGGATCTTTTGCGGTACCGGTTCCATCGGACACGACCGTGCATAGCGATATCGTCGTCCGGGCGTACGCGACCTATTCAGGCTATGCCGATTCAAGCGTGTCGACCCAGGTGTACCATTTTGTGCCGACGGTTTTGACCCCGGCGATTTCGCCGGCGCCCGCGTCGTACTATCAGTATAACCTGCCGCCTGCGGTGACCCTTACCTGTCCGCAGGCAGGGGTTACGCTCCACTATTCCGTTGACAGTACGACGTCGTATGCCGTTTATGCGGCTCCTTTCAGTATCCCCGTTCCCGCAGACTGGAACGTGAGCCGCGATATTATCATACGGGCGTACGCATCGGCGCCGGGTTTTGCCGACTCGCTTGTCGCGAGCATGACCTATCCGTTCCTCGCGCGGGGAACCATCCTCACGCTCGCGGGTACCGGTTCTGCTTCCTATTCCGGGGACGGCGGCTCTTCGACCCTTGCGGCGGTTAACGGCCCGAAGGGCGTCGCCGTCGATGGTGCGGGAAACGTCTACATCGGCGATACGGGGAATAATCGCGTCAGGAAGATCGATGCCGCGACCGGCTACATCTCGACGTTTGCCGGAACCGGAACCGCGGGCTATCTGGGCGATGGCGCCGCCGCTACCGCCGCGCGACTTTCGGGACCGTCAAGTCTCGCGATCGACAATGATTTTCTCTATATCTCGGATACCGGTAACCATTGTGTCAGAACCGTGAGCCTTTCGACGTTCATCATCGACACGTATGCCGGAACCGGCGTTGCGGGGTATACCGGCGACGGCGGCCTGGCAACGGGAGCGCAATTAAGCGGGCAAACCGGGATCATGCTGGACAGTAACGAAAAGAACCTTTATATCGCGGATACCGGGAATAACTGCGTGAGGAAGATCGTGATTGCGACCGGGTATATCTCGACGGTGGCAGGGACCGGAACCGCGGGATATACGGGAAATGGCGGTCTTGCGACTGCAGCGACCCTTTCGGCGCCGCGAGGAATCGGGCTACGGCAGTCAACCAAGGATCTCTATATAGCAGATACCGCCAATCATTGTGTTCGGATGGTGAATACGTCTGGCTACATCTCGACGGTTGCGGGAACAGGCGGAACACCCGGCTTCACGGGCAACGGCGGGCTCGCGAGCGCCGCACTCCTGAATGGCCCGACGCGGCTTGGTGTAACCAATACGGCTGTATATGTCACGGATACTGGCAACCATTGCGTGCGCATGATCGATGGCGGCATCATCACCGCCTTTGCGGGAATCGGTTCCGCCGGATTTTCCGGGGACCGCGGACCCGCGAGCGCAGCCACGCTTTCGTCGCCTTCCGAGATCTTCATGACGAACCAGGGGAACTACATCGCCGATACCAACAATAACCGGATACGGAAGATCCTGGTGTATTGAATGTCTTCGTGTGAAAACCTTTCCCTTTCGGGCGTTACGCTTTACGACTTTCCGCCCGCCGGTCTCTTCATCCTGCTCTGGGCGATTCTTTCGACCTGACGGTCGAACTCGGGATATTTTGAGCGCAGTTTGTTGAAGTCGTCCTTTTCGAGCCGGTACCCGGTTCCGTAAGAAACCGAGAGGACGCTCGCGTTCCGGAACTGATTGTTGATGAGCGCGGTTTCGCCAAAGGGCGATCCGGGGCCGAGGGTGGCGACCTCGTTGCCGTCCACCACGACGCTAACCGAGCCGGTCGCGAGGAAGTACATGCAGTCGGCGAACTCGCCCTGTCGGATGACGTACTCCTCGGGGAGGAATATCACCGGTTTCATCAGCCTGACCGATTCGCGGAGGAAGAGTTCATCAGCGTCCTTGAAGATTTCGACGCGCGCGAGAATGTCCCGGTTCAGGAAGAGCAGGATTTCCTGGGCGAGGCTTTGCGGCATGCCCTTAAGCGCGCCCGACGCATCGACGCCCTTTTGTTTTTCCCAAAGATAAGAATAGTAGTCGCGTACGCGTTCCTGGAGCGCTGAAGGGACGCGCTGCGCTCGCATGTAGGCGTTGACCTCCTCGAGCCGCTCGAGGTGCGCGCTCCGGGCGATGTCGAGGTTGGTCACGAGGCTCGATACGTTCGCGATCACGTACGAGAACATGCCGACGCCGAAGAACTCGACGACGATCGCGTACACGATTTGCACGTTGCTTTCGTGGTTAGGGTAATAGTCGCCGTAGCCAATCGTCGCGATGGTGGAGATCACCCAATAGAGCCCTCGGAGGTACTGGTCAAAAGGCGGCCTCGCTTGTTCCGTCGCGCCGATCGAGATCCATCCCATGACAATGATGTGCAGCCCCGCCATGACCCAATAGCTGAAGTGCATGAGGCGCCTGAGCGCGGGAAGGATATCGATCGATTCCTGCAGCTCTTTGAAGATGCGGCCGACCTTCAGGAGCTTGAGGAGGGTAAGCGACTGAAGGAAGAGAAATGCGGTGTAGGCTACCGGTTCGGTCGGGATGCCACCGAATACGGCGAGAAGGACAATCTCGAACGGAAACGCGGAGACGGCGTCGATGAGGAACCAGCTCCGCAGGTAGTACTTCTTGATCTCGGGGAAGGTTTCGATCCTGACATGCCCGAGCTTTACCTTCGTGACGAAGTTAAAGGCGATATCGGCAATGAAAAGAAGGTTAAGGGCGTAGTAAAAGGCGCCGCCCGAGAAGATCCTGAAGACGACCCGATACGTGATGATGAAAAGGAACGCGAGGATCGCGCAGAGGATAAGAACGTTCCACGCGATGCGGACGGGATGGTTGTGTGCTATGAGGCGCATATATCCCTATCGGCATTTTTCAGGCACAAAAAAAGGAAATGCGCAACTGCGGCAAATGTTGTACAATCGGCGGGAAACCTGTATTGACCGGAGGATGGAATCCATGACGATGCGCGAACGAAGGGCTGCGGGAAAGCTGTTTACGGATAGTGGAGAGGGCATGTTCGAGGAAAGCCTCCGGGGCAAGAAGCTCGCATGGAAGTTCAACCGCACCCGGCCCGATGAGTTCCGGAAACGCAAGCGAATTTTGCGAAAGCTTTTCGGTTCAATGGGCGAGCATTGCTGGGTCGAGCCCCCGCTCAATGTATGCTATGGAAGCAACGTACACATCGGGAAACACTTTTACGCGAACATGAATCTCACGCTCATCGACGACTGGACGATCACGTTCGGCGACAACGTGCTCATCGCGCCGAACGTCACCATCGCGGTGACCGGCCATCCTGTCCATCACGAGCGGCGCTGTCATGGCGGCATATACGCCTTTCCGGTCACGATCGGTGATGATGTCTGGATTTGCGCGGGCGCGATTATCCTTCCCGGCGTCACGATCGGCTCATGCAGCGTGATCGGCGCAGGGAGCGTCGTCACGAAGGACATCCCGCCCGGAGTGCTCGCGGCAGGGAACCCCTGTAAGGTTATTCGTCCCATCACCGACGAGGATACGGAATACTATTACCGGAAACTTCGCTTCGACGACCGGGAATAGGATCTCTCTCGTCGTGAAGCGATCTACCTCGCGCGACAGTTTCCTGTCGCGCTCAGTTTTCCTGCCTTATTTTTTATACGCGCTATCATGCACGCCCGCGACCGCGCGGCCGGAAGGGTCGTTCATGTTCTTCCAAGCCGCGTCCCACTCGAGGGCCTTGGCCGTCGAGCACGCGACGCTCGCCTCGTAGGCGACGGTCTTTGCCGCGCTCGCGGAGGGGAAGAACTCCTCGAATATCGTGCGGTAGTAGTACTGTTCTTTCGTCATCGGCGGGTTGATCGGATAGCGGTCGGCGGCGCGCGCGAACTGCTCGTCGGTCACCTTTTCCTCGCAGAGCTTCTTGAGCGAATCGATCCAGCTGTAGCCGACACCGTCGGAGAACTGTTCCTTTTGGCGCCATACGATTTCGGCGGGGAGCATGTCCTTGAAGGCCTCGCGAAGCATCCATTTTTCGATCCTGACCTTGCCGTCCGCAGAGATCGCCTCGCTCGCCTTGCCGGAGAGCTTGTCGCGCGGGTTCTGGGTCATCGCGACGTCGATGAACTCCTTGTCGAGGAAGGGGACGCGGCCCTCGACGCCCCAGGCCGCGAGCGACTTGTTCGCGCGGAGGCAGTCGTAGAGGTGGAGCTTGGAAAGCTTCCGCACCGTTTCCTCGTGCAATTCTTTCGCGTTCGGTGCCTTGTGGAAGTAAAGGTAGCCACCGAAGAGCTCGTCCGAGCCTTCGCCCGAGAGCACCATCTTGATGCCCATCGCTTTGATCGCGCGCGAAAGGAGATACATCGGGGTTGAGGCGCGTACGGTCGTTATGTCGTAGGTCTCGAGGTGATAGATCACGTCGCGGATCGCGTCGAGCCCTTCCTGCACGGTGAAGTGGATCTCATGGTGGACGGTGCCAATATAGTCCGCAGCTTTTTTCGCAGCGATGAGGTCGGGAGATCCGGCAAGGCCGACGGCGAAGGAGTGTAGGCGGGGCCACCATGCTTCTTCCTTGCTATCGGTCTCGATGCGCTTGGCGGCAAACTTCTGCGTGATCGCGGCGATCACCGAACTGTCGAGCCCGCCCGAAAGGAGCACGCCGTAGGGGACGTCGCTCATGAGCTGTCGCTTGACGGCCGCCGCGAGTGCGTCCTTGAGTGCCGCGATGTCGGTCTTCGCGTCCTTGACCGCATCGAATTCCATCCAGTCGCGCTTATACCAGCTTGTTGTCTTGTCGGTCTTCGAGTCGTAGACGGTGCCCGGAAGAAACTCGCGGATCTCCGTGCACACGCCCTCGAGCGCCTTGAGCTCGCTCGCGACGTAGAAACGACCTTCGGCGTCCCAGCCCTGATAGAGCGGGATGATGCCGATGTGGTCGCGCCCGACGACGTAGCGGTCGTTCTCGATATCATAGAGCGCGAACGCGAAGATGCCGTTCAGGTGCTCGAGAAAGTCCGCGCCGTACTCGCGATATAATGGAAGGATCACCTCGCAGTCCGACTCGGTGAGAAACTCGTATTTGCCGGCGAACTTCGCGCGGATCTCTTTATGGTTATAGATCTCGCCGTTAACCGCGAGCGCGAGCTTTCCGTCCTTGCTAAAGAGCGGTTGGTTGCCCGAAAGGGGGTCGACGATCGCGAGCCGTTCGTGCGCGAGGATCGCCTTGTCGCCCGAGTAAATGCCGGACCAGTCCGGTCCGCGGTGGCGAAGGGTCTTTGCCATTTTCAGGATCTGATTACGGAATGGCTCCGTATTTTTTTTGATGTCAAACGCGCCGACGATTCCACACATGGCTCATTCCTCCTCAAGAATTGAAAGTGGTGGTGCCGACCTTCTCCCTGTCTTTTTCCGGGAGCGGGCGGCTTCAGTGCGGGATATTCCCAAAGAAGGGAGGTATCCCTTATGCGCAACTTTTTGCCTGACCGGCAAAAAAAGGGGCTTCCCGCGCATTGGCGCCCGCCGGCCTTCAAGGCACGGTGCGTGTCAACGCGCAGGAAGCCCCATTGCTTCACTGATAGGAGTAGGGTATCGGAAAGGAGAACATTAATCAAGGTAATAGTTGTATATTTATGCAAGTATTGTGTATTTAGTTACGGGTACGAGTATACCTACCGGTAGGTATAGATATTGTCGATTAGTATACCGACCGGTAGGTAGGAATCCTCATCAATATTAATTCCGGGAAGGGCAACCTTTTGCGCGCAAAAGGATTTCCCTTCCCGGGCCCATCCTTTCCAAAAGGAAAGACTTGTATCGGGCTCCCCTTCATGATAGGTATAATGCATATGAAAAAGGAGCATTTCATGAAGGCACTTGTGGTACTGGCGCATCCCTACGAGAAGAGTTTTAACCACGCAATCTTTCACACGATCCGGGCAACGCTTGCCGAGCGCGGTGTCGAGCAGTATTGGCACGACCTCTACGCAGACGGATTCAACCCGGTTCTGACGAAAGAGGAACTCGGCAAGAAGCCGACCGACGATCCTCTCGTGCTTCGCTATACAAAGGAGCTCCTTGCTTCCGACCTCCTCATCTTCGTTCATCCGAACTGGTGGGGGCAGCCGCCGGCGATATTGAAAGGTTATATCGATCGCGTCATCAGACCGCCGCACGCGTATGACTTTCCGGAGAACGCCTCCGGAGGTGGGTTGCCGATCGGGAAACTGGCGGGCAAGAAAGGACTCGTGTTCAATACCTCGAATACGGAAGAGTCCCGGGAGAACGGGTATTTTGGCGACCCGCTCGATTCAACCTGGTTACGCTGTGTTTTCGGGTTTTGCGGGATAACCGAATCGTACCGAAAGATCTTTCGCGTCGTCGCCGACAGCTCCGAGAAAACCCGGAAGGAGTGGCTTTCGGAAGTCGGCGCGATAGTCTCCTCCGTCGTAGCGGGGTGACGGTTATCTGGAATCTTTCCGTTCGACCCTGAGCGAATCGACGATGAGCGCGACGTTCGTGTCGATAAAGCGCTCGAGGTCGAGGTTGAAGTATCGCGCGAAGTTCATCCCGTTCGAGGAAAGGATGTAAAAAAATCCGGTCAGGGTGAAGATGAACGAGGCGACGAGCGTCGTGGTATCGATGTCGTCGCGGATGGTGCCGTCCTTTTTCCCCTCGTCAAAAAGCTCGAACATGCGCTCGAAAAGCTCTTTCTTGATCTCGGCTAACTTTTTTTTCCCCTCGAGCGCGTCGACGTTTCCGGCGAGGCGAACCGATTCAAGGTTGTTCATCAGGGAGAAGATGACCGGGTTCTGCTTATAGAGTCGGGTGTACGCCCGGCTGCCGCGTATCATGCGGTCGATGACGGTTCCGGCTTCCTGCGCCGCTTCCCGTATCTCGCCGAGAAGCGCTTCGTACCATCGGGCGACTACGGCGTAATAGAGATCTTCCTTGCAGGTGAAATACGAATAGAGCGTTTTCTTCGTGAGGTCAGCTTCATCGGCGAGGTCGTTCATCGAGGTGTTTTGGTATCCTTTTGCGAGAAAAAGGGTCTCGGCGGCTTTGAGGATGTCTTCCCGCCGCGCGTCCTTTTTCCGGTCCATCCTGCTGGTTGTTCCCATGTCCCCTTCCACTCTTGACAAAAAGTATACCGTTGGTTTATTTGTATACCGACGGTGTGTTTATGCTTACCATACTGGGTATGCGCATTGAAGGTCAAGCATTACGTTTCTCGATACGGAGGTCAAACGTGGCTACAGTCATCTATTATTTTTCCGGGACGGGCAACTCATTCAAAATCGCGGAAGCCTTGTCAAAAAAGATTAGTAACGTGCGGATTGTACCCGTTTCCGCGGCCGATCCTGAGGATCTTGACGGCGTTTCGTCGGTGGGACTCGTCTTTCCGGTACTCATGTTCGGAATCCCCGTGTATGTCAGGGATTTTCTCAAGAAAACTGCTTCGGGATTTGATGGCACATACGCCTTTTTCGTCGCCTCGAACGGCGGAAACGTCGCGGGTTCATTTTCGCAGATCGCGCGCCTGGTGAAATCGGCTCATGGGCGCTCGTCGTACCACTCGTTCGTGGTCCCCCGCAAGAACTTCAATAGAGAGGAATTCGACCGTCGCGTCGACGAGATAGCCGCCTCCGTGGTCGCCGAGAAAATCGTTCAGGCAGAGCGGCGTTCATTCTCTGACCGCGTCATCCTCACCGGGATTTTGAATGTACTCGGCAACGCCATGATGCGGCGCGCGTTTACCGCTTCCGAAAAATGCACGGGATGCGGAAGTTGCTACAAACTTTGTCCCGCGAACAACATTACGATGGTTGACGGGAAGCCGCGATGGTCCACGCACTGCAATGTGTGCTACGGGTGCGTCAACTGGTGTCCCTCGAAGGCGATACAGGCGAAGCTCGATCCCGCGTACTACTACCGAAGCCCTCTGGTCGAATCGGCCAGCGAGTTGCATATTAGATGAGAGAAAAGGAGCATACTACAATGACATTGACCGCGAAAGATTTTATTGATGAAAAGGAAATACTCTTTGTGGGATTTTCCCGTGACGAAAAGTGCTTCAGCAGGGGAGTGTACGAGGATTTCGTGAAGGCTGGCTTTCGCGTGTATCCCGTCAATACCCGAAGCTTTACTGAGGGCGGCGTGAATGTGTACGGCGGTGTCAAGGAAATCCCGAATGCCCCGAAGGCGGCTTACGTCGCGCTGAGTTCGGCGAACGCGAAAAACGCCGTTGCGGATCTCGCGGCCGCCGGGGTCAAGCGCATCTGGTTTCAGGGAACCGAAACCGCCGACTCAGGCGTGCTCGATCAATGCGAGAAAGCCGGGATCGATACCTTTGTGGGCTGCGCGAAGATGTATCTCTCGGATGGCTTCATTCACCGTCTTCACGGTTTCTTCGCCGGGGCGAAGCGATAATGGAAGATGATGCCAAGCGCTTTCCGCTCGTCAGGACCTTCTGGTCGAACGAGAAGGTGATGGCTTTGCTTTTCGCTCTCCTCGTCGCGTGGCACGTTCCCTCATGGCTCATGGGTTCTGCCGCTCTCGCACCCCGGTTTGCCGGCCTCGTCGCGCTGGCGCTTCTCGTTGACGCCGTATGCAACCTGATCCGATACCGCCGCTTCCTTTGCTCGGTATCGGCAGCGGTCACGACCGGCGTCGTCTGGGTTCTCGCGCCCGCGTGTGCGCCTGCGGCGTCGTATTCTCTAGCGCTCGCTGCCGTCGTTGCCTCGCTCGTTTTCGGCAAGCATCTTTTTGGTGGCACGGGAAGGAACGTTTTTAATCCGGCGATGCTCGCGCTCGCCGTGATGGTTCTTGTTTCGCCTCGGGGCATTCCATCTCTGTCTGGATTCGCCGCTACGGGTGAGGCATCGCTCGCGGTAGCCGCGCGCGTTTGGCCGCTCATGGTCGCGTGCGCGTGCCTTCCCTTTCTTGCGTTCAGGCCGTTCGCGGGCGGTTTTTTCGCACTCGGTGCGGCAATTCCCTTTTGTATGGTTTTCTTTGGCGCGGGCGGTTCCGCGCTTTTCCATGATCCTGCGCTCGCGTCTGTCGCGGCGCTATCGCTTGTTATGGCATTCGTCGTGATGACCGATCCCGTGACCGTCACGGCTCATCCGGTCGCGGGCGCGGCAGTTGGCGCACTCGCGGGCGTAGTTTCCGACGCGTCGCTTCTCGGTCTGGGCGGGCTTTCATCAGACGTGATTCCCTTCGTCATCCTTACAGTAAACGCGCTTTCGCATGCTGTCGATCGCATACTCCCTCCTATGCGCACGAAAGGCTTGGCCCGCATTCGCGGTATCGCGCGCCGGTCGGGAATGATCCTCGCGGACGCACGAGATGAAGTGCCTGGCGACGATACTTTTGAAACCGGAAAATTGGTTGGGAAAATTTCAGCCAATGAAATACTTTCGAGGATACGGGACGCCGGGATCCTCGGTCTTGGCGGGGCGGGATTCCCGACTCACGTCAAGATCGAGACGTTTCGCTTATCGCCTGCATCAAGGAAGACGCTCATAGTCAACGCCGTCGAATGCGATCCCGGTCTCATCCACGATAAGTGGCTCCTCGCGAATACGGGTGGGGCACTCGCAGAAGCGATCGCTTTCTTGATGATCGCATGCGGCTGCGATGAGGCGGCGCTTGCGGTCAAGCGCGGTACGCCGGTGTCGCACGATCTCGTGTCGCATCTCCCTGCGGGCGTAAGGCTCGTAAGGGTTCCCGACCGCTATCCCGTCGGCGCGGAACGCATCCTGATACACTGCGTGACGGGCGTCAAGATTCCGTCTGGAGCGATACCCGCGCGCGAGGGTTTTTTGGTACTCAACGCGCAGACCGCGCTTGCCGCACGCGAAGCCATTCTCGCGCCGTCAAAATCTGCGCGCGAAGGATCGCCCGCGCGGGAACGGTACCTTACGGTCGCCGACCTCCGCGCCCGCGAGGCGAGAGTCGTCCATGCCCGGGAAGGAGAGACTCTTGAGGCTATTTTCGCGCGCGCGTTCCCCTTGTCGGCAAGTGGTCCGCTTTTCACGGGTGGCGGGCTCATGCAGGCATATCGCGCGTTCGCGGATGACGTCGTCGGCTCCGGCGTGAACTTTATTGCGCGCGGAAACGCGCCCCGATTCCGTGAATCGCCGCAATGCTCGAGATGCGGTCGGTGTGCAGCTTCCTGTCCCGTGTGCCTCGACGTGCGCGAGATCGCCGAATTCGTGGACGCGGGGAAGTACGACCGGGCGATCGCGTTGGGCGCGAGTCGATGCCTTTCGTGCGGTAGCTGTTCTGTATCGTGCCTTGCCGGGAAAAATCTCTCCCATCGCCTTTCGATCGCGAAGCACTTATCCCGCGAAGGCGGCACCTGACCTTTCCGAAACCCTCGAATAAGTTGTATACTAAAAACTCAACACGCGATCGATAAAGAGGGAATGCATGCAGATACACCGACACCGCTATCTCCTCGCGGCGGCGATTGTTTTTTTCTCCGTGAATCTTTTCAGTTTCGTAGCGGCCGAGAGTTATGAGCCGCTCGACAAGGACGACGTCAACGCCTTCGACCGTCTCGCGATCTTTCCGTATTCGAAGGGCCAGGACATCGCCGCCGACCTTACCTGCTATTCGGCGATTGCCACGCCTTCAGTTCTCATTTTCGTCGCACCGTACGAGGATTGGCTCGAACTCGGTCTTCTGTATGCGGGTTCGTCGGCGATTTCGTTCGGCACGGGCGAGCTTCTTAAGCGGACGATTCCCCGCGACCGACCCTATATGTACTGCGATGATCCGCCAGAAAGCAAGATCGATTCGGGAGACTCCGAGAAGTCATTTCCCTCTCGCCACACGATCATGGCGTTCAATGGCGCGGGTTTCACCACGGCGGTGTTCGCGCTCAAATACCCTGACTCGCCCTATAGGGTTCCCGTCGTCGCGACCGCGTATGGCCTCGCGTTCGCCACCGCCACGCTCCGCGTAACGGGCGGCTCCCATTTCACGAGCGACGTTATTGCAGGCGCGCTCATCGGAAGCGCGACGGGCTATCTCGTCCCTTGGGTTAATTACCGGCTCATCAAGCGCGGCGTTACCGTCAACGCCTCGCCAGCCGAGATGGCGCTCACGTTTCGGTACTGAACGGTAGTCCGTTTCGTGGTATGCTTTCCCCATGACAGGATTTCATCATGACGGGATTTGAATGCGTGCTCGAGGCGCTCGATATCTTCGAGCGTTCGCTTGTTTCGGCGGAAGGCGTTCTTTCGATCAGGACTTCGGGCGAGCTCGCGCGCCGCGCGGGATATTCTCCGTGGCATTTTGCACGCCTCTTCGCGGCTGCCGTCGGGATGACGCCCAAGGAGTATCTCTCGGGAAGGATACTCACCGAGGCGGGGCTTCTCGTTCGCGATACCGCGATGCCGCTCGCTCAAGTCGCCGAATCGTTCGGTTTCCCGGATTATGAGTCCTTTTCCCGCGCGTTCAAGGCACGGTTTGGAATCGCGCCCCTTACCGCGAGGAAGGGGCACCTCGAACTCACCGGGCTTCTTCCCCGTGCCATGCCGCGCCAGGCACCTCGCGCGCGGAACCTCGCATCACCGGAGCCTGAGACGATCGAGCTTGAGTCATTTTCGATCGCGGGACTCCAGTTCTTTATCGCGGAAGGCGCTTCCTCGTTCCACCGCCAGTGGGCAACTTTCGAATCGGTTACCGGCCGCATCGCCGGTAGAAACGATCCTGAGACCTACTATCAATTCTCGTCATGGACCGACGACGACTCGCTTGCCGGTCTTTCGGTGCTCTGCGGCCTTGAGGTTTCTCCTCACGCCGCGCAGGAACCTGTTTTCACCTGCCGCGCGGTACCTGCCGCGACTTACTTTCGATTCGTCCACGCGTCGGGCCCCGAGACCCTCGCGGAGACCTACGATTACATCTACCGCGAGTGGTTCGCCTCTCGCGACGCGCGTCCCGCCGATTTATGGGAGTTCCAGCGTTACCCGGATGGCGGGAAGACGACCGAGATCTATATCCCGGCCGCCCTTCGGTGAATTAAAAAAGGAAGACCTTGTCCCACGCGAAGTTTCCGCTCTCCTCGAGCGACGCGGGCCAGTTGGCGCACCATTCGGGGAAGGTCGCGTCGCGCGCGTACTCTGAGCAGTGGTAGTACGGTTTGACGTCGAGCACGGGAGTCCCGTTCTCGGCGTCTATCCACCAAAGTCCGATGACGCCTTTTTTCACGTCCAGAGATGAGACGGCGGCGACGCTCATGCACACGCCGTTCGGCCTCTCCGAGGACCGCGTCGCGAAGACGCCCATTCTTTCGGGCGCGTTCCGATACGGCTTATCCATCGTGAGCATGTCAGGTTTCCATGCGGGTGACTTGTTCGCGTACCAAAGGACCACTACGTGGCTGAATCCTTCGAGCCCGGTAATTCCCTCAGCGAATTCCTTGGAGAGTTTGATCGAGTATCCCCGTTTTGCCTCGACCGTGCCGATTTCATTCATCGTTATTTCCATTGTATGCTCCTTCGCGGTGTCGCGGCCGTTTCAAATGTCCGCCCCTCCGCGCCTTCAGTGTGCGTCTGAACGGGCCGGAGGGGGATCGGCAATTCGTGCGGAGCTATTGGCAAAACGTGCGATGAGCGGGTCTATCGGTAGGGCGCGACGATCCTTTCAAGAAGCGGTGCGAGGAGCGTGGGGAAATCGAAACGGAAGAGGGCGAGATCGTCGGTTCGCTCGACAATGGCGTTAACGCGGGCTGGAGGGAAGCAAAGTGCGGAGGTTCCTTGTATCACGACGTATAGACCGAGGATGATCTCCGTTCCGTGACCGGCCGTCTTCGGAGCGAGCCGTTCAAGCTCGTAGCCGGCCTCAAGGAGGAAATCGCGCATGAATCGCTTGAGCGCAAGAATTCCCTCGTCGGAAAGATCCGCCTCGATATCGGCGTGGAGGCTCGCTATCATGCGGACGAGGTCGCTTCTCGTCGCGAGGGTTATTTCCCACCTATGCGCGACCTCGGCAATCCCTATCGCGCCGTCAGCCTCTCCGCCGCGCCACGAATTAAACCATTCCAGCAAATCTTCCCGGTAGAGTTCCATGAAGAGGTCCTGTTTTGTCGGAAAATAGCGATAGAGGGTACCCTTGGCGAGGTCGAGCGCGTCCGCGATCTCCTGCAGCTTGAGTGCCCGAAAATCGCGGGTTTTGCGGAACTCCCGCGCCGTATCGAGGATGGCTCGCCGTCTTTGGTCTTTTTGTTCCGGTTTTTGTGCTCTCTTCATAATGACCCCGAGTCATTAACTTGACATAATGACCTGTAGTCATTATAGTGCAATTCAGAATTTGACTCAAGGAGCAGAAAAATGACAAAAACCAAGAAGTGTATGTGGGCGCTCGTGACGGGAGCGTCAAGCGGGATGGGCGCGGATTTCGCGCGTCTCCTTGCCGGACGCGGGTATAACCTTGTAATAACTGCGCGACGAGGCGCTGAACTTGATCGCTTGAAGACGGAAATTGCCGCAACGACGCCGGGAATCGAGATCCTGACCCTCGAGGGAAATCTCGCGGACAAGGGTTTTCGTGCGCGGCTCCTTGAGGCGACCGCCGGGCTTGACGTTGAGACCCTTATCAACAACGCGGGGGTCGGACTCTATGGGACGTTTGACGGAACCGATCCTGAGCGCGAGGAGTCGATGCTCGATCTCGACATAAACGCGCTCGTGCACCTTACGCGCTCGTTTTCCGTTAGGATGCGCGCGCGGGGCGAGGGCTACATCCTCGAGACCGCCTCGATCGCGGCGTTTCAGCCCTGTCCCCTGTACGCGAGCTATGGCGCCGCGAAGGCCTTCGTGCTCGAGTACGGCATCGCCACGCGGGTTGAGCTCGCAGGAACCGGCGTTAACGTTACCGTCCTCTGTCCCGGGGTTACCGCGACATCCTTTTTTAATGCCGCAGAGCAGAAAAACCTTTCCGCATTCCAGCGCATGAGTATGATGAAAAGCGATCGCGTGGTTCGCTTCGCGCTCAAGTCCCTTTTTGCCCGGCACGCGATATGCATTCCCGGTTTTATGAACCGCGCGAACGCCTTCATGACGCGTTTCTTCCCCATACCCGTCGCCGCGCGCATTGCGGGAATCCTGATGCGCTAGGCGCGCGGTGAACGCCAGGCCGATCGCGACGTCTCGTTCACTCACCCCACCGGACGAGCCAGACGTTGGATCGGGACTCGTCCATTCCTTCGATATAATAACGGAATTCTCCGTCGCGTTCGACGAGGGCGGTGATGTAGAGCGTCACGATTCCTCGAGCCTCCAGGTCTTTCCGCGAAAAAAGATCGATCGCGTATCGATGCCAGGATCGTCCATCGAGGCTGAGGTAGATTTTTTCCTCGGAGGCCAGGACCCAACCCCAGGAGGTTTTCGCGATCGCCGGGTGGAATAGACCCGGGATCTCGGGTCCCGTTACTGTATACCGGCCGGCTTTGTCCGCTTCGGCGAGGACGAGTCCTCCTGTCCTTGTCGCGCAAAACATGCGGACTGCGCCGTTTCCCGAATCGAATACCTGCGGTAATCCCCGGTCCCCGGAAAACCACGCGTCCATGGTACCGGGAAAGCAAGGTTCGGGATCGATCGTCCACGGCCCCTCGGTCTTTTTCGCCGTCGCCCGGAAAATATTGCCGAAGAAAAAATCCCCCGCGTTCACGGCGGTGAAATAGAGCGCCCATCCGTCGCGTTCCCTTCTCAGCGTACGCACGTGTATGTTGTTAGGCTTTATCCCGACAACACTCGCGACAGCGGCCTTGTCGAGAAGTGGCGTCGAGACTGTATTCATGCGTCTCCAGGTAACGCCGTCGTCTGATTCCGCGTACCCGAAATAGATTTCGTAATCCTTCGCGATCGCGTTATAGACCGTCCGGAATTTCTCCCCGTCCCAAAGCATGGCTCCCGGGTCGACGAGCTGATTTTCGCCCCGATCGATGACAGGCTTTTCCGAAAACGCGAGGCCGCTCTCGCGCGGATCCCGAAACGGGACGGGCTCAATCGAAATGTTCGTTGTAGCTTCGGCGCGCGCGAACGCTTTGGCGTAGCGAACCTTGATGGCGATCGCGGTTTTCTCGTCAGCACGCCTCGAGATTCGCACCGTGTCGCCGGCCTCATTCGGAATTATTTCGTCATTCACGAACCACGTAAATTTCCCTGAAGTTCCCGCGGGGACTGATGGTTCGACTGTAGCGCGAAGTGTTACGACGCACCCCGAAAGGGTTGTCGCGGAGTCCGGGGTTAATGTTACCGTGGGAGCGCGGCGACAGGCGATCAACGACAATGCGCCAAGTGAAAGCGCGTGTAAGGCGCGTATGTGTCTCATTGCATTCTCCAAATAATACGAGATACTGATACCCTATCTCGTTTTTTAGGAAGAGAATGAACTTTTCGTGCGATTATTCCGGGAGTTCGACGACGGGAATATTAACGCTGAAGTGCGAGGTTTTGTTGGAAATACCTTCGGGGGAGAGGACCGTATAGTTGAATAAGTCGTTCTCCCGGAAAAAAGGACCCAAGACACATTCACGAAGTCGACCATATTGTGCCATGACGTCGGCGACGCGGAGCTTGCATAATGGCGGTGCGTCGGGAATATCGAGACTCGCCGCGATATGACCCGGTATCGCCGTTTCATGGTACCCCCTCGAAGGGCCCTTCCATAAAGCGGCGTCGTAACCAAGCGCAAACCATGCGCCTTCCGGGTTTCCCGGAATGAGCATGACGTATGAGTGGAGTTCCTCGCCGCTTCGCTCAAATCCTGCGGTTTTTCGCAAGAACTCGTTCTTCACGCGGATCGTGTATGAGTCTTCCTCGGCTTCACTAAAACGGAAATAAACGCGCGGACCGATGATAGTCCTCGCGGGGCGATAATAATGACTAACCTGGCATCGATTGCTCAGTATTCCGCGCGAGGTTTTATCGCCGCGAAGGGGAGGAATGCGCGGGGTGATCCCGATTGAAATCCTTTTTCTCCTGAACGCGCCGGGCGATACGCCGAATTCGCGTTCGAATGCACGGATGAACGACTGCTCGTAACCAAAGCCGTAATCGAGGGCGACGTCAAGTACGTTCCGGTCCCGTTCCGCGAGCTCGCGCGCAGCGGCCGCGAGACGCCTCTTCCTGAGGTAATCCTTGAGCGCGTATCCGGTTTCCTCGCGAAAGAGCCGTTGGAGATGCCAGGGCGAATACTCCGCATCACGCGAGATGTCCTCGATCGTAACGGGGTTTTTGAGGTTTCGCTCGATAAATCTTACTGACCGTGTCGTTCGTGCAGCGAACTCGCCCATCGCATCCTCCTGCTGTATCAGTATACCCTTCAACGGGCGCGTGGGCAAGTTTGTTACGCTGATGCGTGACGACGCGCGGATGCACGACCGCGCGTCGTTGATGTTATTTGAAGATCTCGACGATATCGAGCGGCTCGAGAACCTGATTGACGCCGCGTTCGAGACAGCCGGCGAAGGCGTTCGCGGTGTCGAGCGAGGTGAGGCATGCGCAGTTATGCTCGACCGCGGCGCGCCTGATCCTGAAGCCGTCGCGCGCCTTGTCGCGGCCGCGCGTCGGGGTATTGATGACGAGCGTGAGCTCGCCCTTCTGGAGAGCGTCGATGATATTGGGCGAAGGATCCGACGGTCGATTTATTATCGCAGCCTTCACGCCGTGCTCGTTGAGGTACGCGGCAGTGCCCTCGGTCGCGACGATATCGAATGCGGCATCCGCGTAACGCTTCACGATCGGAAGCGCCTCGGCGTAGTCGCGTTCGCGCAGGGATACGGCGACCGTTCCCTTTCCTTTCTCGTTCGTCCTGATCTTGATGCCGCAGCCGCGGAAGCCCTTATAGAGCGCGTCCGCCCAGTTTCGTGCGATGCCGAGCGACTCGCCCGTCGATTTCATCTCTGGGCCGAGCGCGGTCTCGACGCCGTAGAGTTTCTCGAAACTGAAGACTGGCATCTTGACTGCGCTATAGGACGATTCCTTGTAGAGCCCGGTGCCATATCCCATGTCCTTCAGTTTTTCGCCGAACATGCACCTCGTGGCGAGGTCGACGATCGGAACGCCGGTGACCTTGCTGATGTACGGGACCGTGCGGCTCGAGCGCGGGTTCACCTCGATGACGAAGATGTCGTCGCCCTTCGCGATGAACTGGATATTGATAAGGCCGATGACGTGGAGCTCCTTCGCGAGAAGCCTCGAGTACTCGGCGATCTTGTCTTTTTGGGCCTTCGTGAGGTTGGGAGCGGGATACACCGAGATCGAGTCTCCCGAATGGATTCCCGTCCGCTCGACGTGTTCCATGATTCCCGGAATGAGGATATCCGTCCCGTCGCACACGGCGTCGACCTCTGTCTCCGTTCCCTCGATGTACTTGTCGACGAGGATCGGGTTGTCCTGCTGGATAAGGTTGATGATCGCCATAAACTCGGCGATGTCCCCGTCGGAATACGCGATCTCCATGCCCTGCCCGCCGAGAACGTAGCTCGGGCGGACGAGAACCGGGTATCCAAGCTCGTGCGCGGCCTTCACTGCCTCTTCGGTTGTGAACACGGTTTTTCCGGCGGCGCGCGGGATTTTAGTTGTCTCGAGTACCTGGTCGAAAAGCTCGCGGTCTTCCGCGCGGTCGACGTCCTTCGCGCTCGTTCCGAGTATCGGCACGCCCATCGCGGACACGGCCTTCGTGAGCTTGATCGCGGTTTGCCCGCCGAACTGCACGACCGCGCCGACGGGGCGCTCGTTCTCGATGATGTTCTCGACGTCCTCAGGGGTGAGGGGCTCGAAGTAAAGTCGATCGGATATATCGAAGTCGGTCGAGACGGTCTCGGGGTTGTTGTTCACGATGATCGTTTCGTAGCCGAGTTCCTTGAGAGCCCACACGGAATGGACGGAACAGTAATCGAACTCGATGCCTTGCCCGATGCGTATGGGCCCGGAGCCGAGCACGAGAACCTTTCCCTTGCTCGCTTTTTGTGCTTTGTTTGCGGATGAGACGGCATTCGAGCTCGCGTGCGCGCCCGAAGCGACATGATGGGAGAACTCCTCGTCGAGCGCTTCGTTCGTCGCGTTATAGTTCGAGTAGAAGTAGGGAGTTATCGCCTCGAACTCGCCGGCGCAGGTGTCGACCATGTTGTACGCGGGGTTGATATTGAGCCGTTTGCGGAGATAGCGGATTTCCTTTTCGTCTACGTTGAGGAGGCGCGCGATCTCGCGGTCGGGAAAGCCGCACACCTTTGCCTCCATGAGGGTGTCGTAGTCCTTCGCGCCGAAGGAAATGCGCTTTTCGATGTCGAGAATGTGGCTGATGCGATCGAGGAACCAGTAGTCGATCTTCGTGATGTCGTGAATGACCTTCGACGAGGTTCCTCGTCGCATGAGTTCAGAAATCTCGAAGAGCCGTTCATCCGAGACCTTCTCGATGATCTTTTTCATGAGCTCTTCCGTGCTCATCGCGGCGAACTTGCGGTGCCAGAGGGAGTGGATGTTCTGTTCGAGCGACCGGACGGCCTTCATGAGCGCGCCCTCAAATGAGTAGCTGATCGCCATGACCTCGCCGGTGGCCTGCATCTGCGTGCCGAGCTTCCGCTTCGCGTTCACGAACTTGTCGAAGGGCCAGCGCGGGATCTTGACGACGCAGTAGTCGAGCGCGGGCTCGAAGGCGGCGTAGGTCTTCCCGGTGACGGAGTTCTTGATCTCGTCAAGGGTGTAGCCGAGCGCGATGCGCGCCGCGACCTTCGCGATCGGGTAGCCGGTCGCCTTTGACGCGAGCGCGGAAGAGCGGCTCACGCGCGGGTTGACCTCGATGACAGCGTACTCGGAGGAATCCGGGTGGAGCGCGTACTGCACGTTGCAGCCGCCCTCGATCCCGAGCGCGTTGATAATGTTGAGCGCGCTCGAGCGGAGCATCTGGTGATCCTTGTCGGAAAGGGTCTGGCTTGGCGCGACGACGATCGAGTCGCCGGTGTGGACGCCGACGGGATCGAAATTTTCCATATTACAGACGATGATGCAGTTTCCGGCGCTGTCGCGGATGACCTCGTACTCGATTTCCTTCCAGCCCGAGATGCATTTCTCGATGAGAACCTGGCCCACGCGCGAGAGCGCAAGGCCGTTCGGCGCGATCTCCTCGAGCTCGCCTTCGTTCATCGCGATGCCGCCGCCCGATCCGCCGAGTGTGTACGCGGGCCTGACGATGACGGGGAAGCCGATCTCGCGCGCGAAGTCGCGCGCGTCGACGTAGGTGGTAACTACCTTGCTCACGATGCACGGCTCGCCGATCGATTCCATCGTGTCCTTGAACGCCTGCCGGTCCTCGGCCTTTTTGATCGTTTCAGACGTCGTGCCGAGGAGGGTTACGTTCCGGTCGTCGAGCCATCCGGAATCGGCGAGCTCCATCGCGAGGTTGAGCCCCGTCTGGCCGCCGAGGGTCGGGAGGATCGAATCGGGTTTTTCCATCTCGATGATCTTCTTCACCGTGTCGACGGTGAGCGGCTCGATGTACACCTTGTCCGCGATGTCGCGGTCGGTCATGATCGTCGCGGGGTTCGAGTTGATGAGGACGACCTCGAGGCCTTCTTCCTTGAGCGTGCGGCACGCCTGCGTTCCCGCGTAGTCGAACTCCGCAGCCTGTCCGATGATGATCGGTCCCGATCCGATGACGAGTACCTTGCGTATGTTGTTTTTCTTCGGCATCAGAGTGCCCCCTTGCGTGCGTCGATTGCCTTTATGAAATCATCGAAGAGGTACGCGGTCTCGCGCGGGCCGGGACTCGCCTCCGGATGGAACTGGACTGATGAAACGGGCCGGTTCTTGAACCTCAATCCCTCGACCGAGCCGTCGTTCACGTTGACGTGGCTTACCTCGGCGATCTTCGGGTCGACCGTTTCGGCCCGCACGCAGTAGCCGTGGTTTTGGCTCGACATGTATACGCGCCGCGTCGCGAGGTCCATCACCGGGTGGTTCGCGCCCCGATGGCCGAACTTGAGCCGCGTCGTGTCGAAGCCGGCCGCGAGGGCGAGGAGCTGGTGCCCGAGGCAGATCGAGAAGAGCGGGGTTCCCGACTCCATGAGTTCCCTGATGTGCCTGAGTATTCCCGAGCAATCCTTGGGATCGCCGGGGCCGTTCGACAGCATGATTCCGTCCGGTTCCGCGTCGAGGACGACGTAGGCGGGCGTATCCCAGGGCCATACGGTTACCGTGCAGTCGCGCGCGATGAGCGACTCGATGATGTTTTGCTTCGCGCCGAAATCGAGGAGTGAAACTTTGCGCCTTCCCGTGCCGAAGGTTTCCGGGTGCTTCCGGCTCACGCGGATGACCGAGTGGCGGACGGTGTATTTCTTGATCTCCTCAAGGCGGAGGTTAATCTCCGCGGGCAGCTGCCAGGTAATGAGCCCGTTCATCGTTCCCGCGTCCCGGAGCTTTCGGGTGAGCGCGCGCGTATCGATTCCGGAAAGGACGGTAATGCCGTTTTTCTTCAGATATGATGGAAAGGATTCTTCGCAACGGTAGTTGCTCGGGAAGGATGAAAGTTCGCGGACTATGAGCGCGGAGATCCACGGATGCGCGGATTCGGTGTCTGCCTCGTTCGCTCCGTAGTTACCGATCATCGGGTACGTGAGAACGACCGCCTGTCCCTCAAATGATGGGTCGGTTACGGTTTCTTGATATCCGGTCATACCGGTCGTGAATACCACTTCGCAGAGGATTTCTTTTTCCTCTCCATGAAGGGATCCTTCAAAAACCGAACCGTCTTCCAGAATCAGATATCCTTTCATTTTTGCCTCTTTGCGCCGTTTTTCGCGAAAAAAATGGACATGAAAACCGGTTGTTGGAAAATTACCATTTTGATGACATAAATTCAATCAGAAATACAAAATGGACGAAAAATAGTGATGGAAAACGTGTTTTCATAAAATAGTAGGTAAAGTTGCAAAAATACACTTTGCATAATGCGGTTTTCATCAATATTCAGGTATAAAAATCCATTCCAAACAACTGAATTTCGTAATTACGGGCAAATAGATCGGAAAAATGATAGAAATGATCATTCGTTTTGTTCAATTGTATAGAGGTGAAAAAAAACGAAATGATTTTTTTGTAAAAAAAAGCACCCAAACAGGTGAAGTCCTTGTCTGGGGGCCCTTCGATGACGCGGAAAACTTAGAACGAACTATAATAATCGAGCATTTTCCTGACGAAGGTATTCAAACCGGTCCTCGTCGAGGGAATGAAGTACAGGAAAAAAAGGCAGATAAGCACGAGGGAAAGGGGAATGGTGATGATCGAAAAAAGACACTTGTTCACGACCTTGCTGAGCGAACGGTTGGTCACGAGCATCATGATAATTACCCCAATGACGTTAAGGCCGCCGCAAACCAGAAGATACAATCATCCCACGAAATGAAGCTTGAAGGTAACACCGGATACGGTTATTCTTGTGGTCGTTTTGGAGTTTTGTCAACTTCTTAAATTCCCAGGCTTTCCCGGATCGTCAACTTACGCGCCATATGGGCCGGTATGATTGCCGCAAGTATGGGAAAGATCGCGCTGATCGCGGAAATCGTCACGAGTCGAACGATGAAAAGCGTCGGCCGAATTGAGTTGGGCAGGCTCGATCCAATGGATGACAGCTCGAAATCGAAGCTATATTGCACGTTTTCCAGTAACCGGATCGTGACGATCCCCACCGCTAAGGAGCAGAGGGCGGCAAGGACTCCGGTAATCAAGGTTTCGGCATAGACGAGGAAGGCAGCTTGTCGGGACGTAAGCGCTATCGCCCTGAGCGTTCCGAGATCCTTTACGCGGTCCTGCACCGAAAGAAGGATCGCGTTGGTCATTCCCACCGCGGCGACGACGGCAAAAACGCCCATCATGCCGAGAAGAAACAAATCGAGAAACTCGAACATGGCCGCGTAGCTTGCCGAGATTTGCCCGAAGTCGCGCGTTTCAATATCCGGTCGGGATTTCATTGTTTCCAAGATCGCCCGGGATGCCGCTGGTTCCGCGTTGCCCTCGGGGATTACCGAGCCTTCACCAGAGACGAACCATGCGGATACGCACGTCGCTTTCCCTTCAAGCCCGAAGACCGGTGAAAAGGACGCGAGGTCAACTACGCAGCCTGCGCCGTCTGGTAGCGACAATTCGCGCGCGATGGCGAGAATCGGGGTTTCCATCATCGAGAATGAGCCGTAGGCGTCGTTCCCGAGAAGGATCAGCCTGTCGCCGACGACGAGCGAAAGTTTTTTGGCGTATTTCTCGTCCAGGATTGCGCCCCCTTCCGCGTTATCCCGGAAGAAGCGGCCCGAAACGATGGACGTCCTCGCGTCGGAAAGGATCGGGTTTGCCGACTCCGTCACGCCTGCGGCAGAGCGGCCATAGGCCTCGCAGGCGAGTACCGGCGCTGCTCGTGAGACATCACCGTTCGAGAGCATACAACCCGTCCATACCGAAGGCGACACGACAAGGTTCGTTCCGCTTTCGGTTACCGCGGTCGCTTGCGCGAGCATCTCGTCCATCACGCCCTCGGAATCGGCAATCGCGAGATCGAGCGGCATTGCCTCCGCGGAATCAAGATAACCTTTCGCGTGCGCGTCGAGATGCCCCGTCTGACTGACGATCCGCTCGATTGAGGCAGCGGCATAGCCTTTCATGTAGGCGTCCACGATCATTATGCAGGTGGTCCCGAAAAACAATATCATGAACGACTGAAGCGTCCGCTTGCGGTACCGGATCACGTTTCGCCAGGCAAGAAAAAAAATGAATCGTAGTGATTTCATCGCATGTTCCTTTTTTCAAAAACGGTTAAAAGAAATACTCGAAGCCGACTCCTGCCGTGTAGTCGGCGAGGAGCTCGGGCGTCCATCGCTCGGGGCGATAATTCCAGGAGGCCTTCGCCTCGAGTACCAGAAAATCGGTTACGTTACGCGAAGCCTCGAGCGAGGTGCGCGCGGCCTTCACGGCAAAATCATAGAGGGCGTTCAGCGTTACTCCGGAATCCTCGGTAATCCACGATAGCTGGGCGAAGGCCTGCCAGTCGTCCGGTTCGCTTTCGTAGCGGGTTTCGATGATCGCGAGGTAGTCGCCGATCTTCCGGTTCAGGCTGAAAGCCCATCCGTATTCCTCGGTACGAACCGTTCCCTCCGCGCCAAGCACGAAGCCCCCCGCGTCTGCGCTGATCCATGCGCCGAGGTCGCGCGCGCTTTCTCCTTCATCCCGCTCTCCGCTCTCCGGTTCCGAGCCATCCATACGGCGGATGGTTCCCGCAAGCCCAAGCTCGGTAGGCCCGAGGATCCCGACGCCCGGGACGAAGAGCGTTATCCTTCCATGCGCGGTCGCCTGGTCGATATCGCCGGCTTCTGGCGCCGTTTCGCCCGACGGGTCGCCGGGAAGGAAAAATCCTGCGGTCAAGGCGAGCGAAAGCGGGCTGTCGGCCTTTTTCGCGATCAGGAGCGGCCTCAACTCGAGGGAAATCCCGTCGAGGCCGACCTTGTTCGCGCGGTCGTCGAAGGTGTCCTTCGTGACGAGGGAATTCGCCAGGTTGAAGGCGAGGCAGGGACCGAACTGGACGCCAAAGCGGCCGAGCTTCCCGGCGAAAAAATCCTCGGGGGTCCACTCGCCCCAGACTTCGTCGAGGGACAGACTCCAGTCGCCTGATGCCGCGTCGAACTGCGTCCAGAGCGCGGTATAAAACCGGCCCGTCTCCCCGTTGCGCTCGGCGCGGGCGCTCGCCTCCGTCGCGGAGTACCAGTCGTATGCAATATCGTCCGGGATATCCTCCCTGAGCCCGATGTAGCCGCTCTGGTTTCCGACCGACCCCGAGATCTGCGCGGGAAGATCGGCTGCCTCCGCGGACGCAGGTATCGTGATGAGGGCGAAAGAGAGCGCGAGTGTAAGCGGGTGTCGTGCCAGGTATATCGCCTTCATGAGATATGCCCCTCGTTGTTTTCGACCCGGGTGATAAGCCCGTCCTCAAGGTACATGCGCCGGTCGAGATAGGGGAGGACGCGCGGGTCGTGCGTTGAAAGGAGAAACGTGGTCTGCAGCTCGTGGTTCATCTCGTGCATGAGCTCGAGCACGTTGCGGCCGCTTTCGCCGTCGAGGTTCGCGGTCGGCTCGTCGGCGAGCACGAGGCGCGGCCTGATGACGAGCGCGCGCGCGACCGCCACCCGCTGACGCTGCCCGCCCGAAAGCTCGTCGGGTCGCTGTTTCGCCTCGCGCACGAGTCCCACCCGCTCAAGGAGTGCCATCGCCCGCTCGCGCCGTTCCCGCTTCGGAACCCCGATCGCCATGAGCGGGAGCTCAACGTTTTCGAGCGCCGTCAGCACCGGGATCAGGTTGAACGACTGAAAGATAAAGCCGATCTCGCGCCGCCTGATCGCGGTGCGCTCGTTATCGCTCAGCTTGCCGATCTCGTTCCCGTCGATCGAGACCGAGCCCGAGGTCGGAAGGTCGATTCCCCCGAGTATGTTGAGGAGCGTGGTCTTGCCCGAGCCGGAAGGGCCGACGATGCCGATGATCTCGGGTGAGTCGATGGAAAGGTCTATTCCCCTGAGGGCCTCGACGCCGGTGTGCCCAAGACGATAGGTTTTTTTCAGATTTCGTATTTCAATCTTGCTCATAATGGTACCTCAATTCCCCAATGCCGCGGGGGTCAGGCGGGAGCGGTTCAGCGGCTCCTCGCGAATTACGTCGAAAATAACCGAGCTCGTATCGCCCGGTTTCATCAGGTCAACGATCGCCATGATCGAGGGGCGGGGCTTCCCTCCGTAATCCTTGACGGCGGAAAATTTCACTCGCTTCGATTCCTTGCCCGACCGCGCGAAGTACGACATGCTCGTCGGAAGGAAATCCCTGGCGATCCTCGCCTCGATCCTCGGGTACGGAAGGCTCGCCTTCTTCGCGATCATCGTGATATCCCAGCCGCCCGCGTCGCTCGCGGTAATTGCCGATTCGTAGTCGTCGGCCTTGTCGAGGTTCATTACGTCGTCGTTGGTGAATGACGTGCCCATGAAGGCGTCCTTTCCGGAAAGCCGTACGGGTTTTGCGACTGAAGGCGACGACATCCACATCGACGTTCCCGACATCAGCACGCATTTGCCGCGGTCCCTCACCGGTTCCTCAAAGTCTATGCGGGTGCCGACATCCTTGAGATACTCGACGCGCGCCTTGAGCTCGCGCGTTTTTCCGTCAGCCTTTTCGTCGATGATCCTGATTATCATTTTGCATTCTATAAAGTTCATCCGTCTGTCCATCTCGGCGATAATCTCGTTTCCGTCCGGTTCCTCGGCGCGAAGCGGAAGCGAGATAAGCGCGAACGCGATCATCGCGATATTCATATGGATCAATCGTTTGTTCATGGGTTACTCCTTGGCTATCGTTCCGCCAATGCGGATAGAATCGGCATGCGCGCGCCCGAGAGGGCGGGCATGATACCGGCGAAAAGCGCCGTGAAAAAACCGGCCATAAATGAAATGATGAAGTCCCGCGCCTGAAGGTCGCAGGTCAGCTTGAAGTTGGGTATGTCGAGGTCAGCCATGGAGCCGGAAAAAGCGATAGGGTGGAGTTCCATCCAGATTGCGCAGAAACTACCGCCAATGCAGCCGATGAGGCTCCCGACGACGCCGATGAGAAGGGCTTCCATGAGAAACTGCCGGGCGATCTCGCTTTGCAGCCACCCGGATGCGCGGAGCATCCCGATCTCGCGTTTGCGCTCATACACGGTTACGCGCATGGTGCCCGCCATTGTTGACAGCGAGAGAAAAAGCAGGATGCCGATAAAAATCAAAAAAAAGTAGCTGTCGCTTTTCGCGTCCGCGACGATGGGTTTCGCGTATTCCTGCCAGCGCTTGAAAACGAGGCCAAGCGCGGCGAACTTCGAGCGATCGGTTTCGAGCGCCTCGATATTCCGCTCGCGCGCGATCGAGTTCCCGCTCCCGGTCAGCCTGCTGTAGATCTTGTTGATTTTGCCATCCGCGCCGAGAAACGCTTGCGCCTCAGCGAGGTCCATCAGCACCATGTCCCGGTCCATCGGCGGATATCCGGTCGAGTAGATGCCGGCAACCCGCCAGTAATCGAGATTCGGCGCCGAGTCGGCGGTATTTGCCTGTATGCGGATCTCATCGCCCACGGCGAGCGAAAGGGTTTGCGCGAGCTTTTTCCCGATGACAACCCCATCGCCCCCGAAGGAACCGGAGAGCATGCGCTCGTCGATGGCGAGGACTTGCCGTTCTTTCGCGAAGTCAACGCCCGACAGCGTTACCGCTGCCTTTCTCGAGCCGTCACCCGCGAAAGCCGGGCTCATGAGTCGCGGCGCGGCGACCGGTTTCCAGCCGGTCCGGTCCTTCGTCACTGCCGCGAGAAGGGCGTTGCCGTCCGCGATCTTCGCGTCGATAAGGTTGTCCCGGTCAAGCCAGACGTCCGGATCGTCGTCGTCGAAATTCGCGCTCATGAATTGCCCATGCGAGGTCGCGTAGTCGATGACTGAGGCGAACATGACGCCTTCGTAGGTGCCCCGGTAAAAAGCCAGGAAGAAGGTCAGCGCCGCGACGGCGATGGCGATCCCGATGACGTTGACTACCGCCCTCAAACCGTGCCTTCGCATGTTGAGGATGGCGAGCGCGAGGAGATTCGCGCTTGAGATTCGTTTGCAGGCGATTGATTCATTTTGCGCCGGCATGCGTGATTCCTTCGCATCCGTCCGCGTGCGTTTTCTATACTGCGGACGCACCGATAATAACTCGGTGCGGGCATAAAAAAAACCCGCGGGAAGGATACTGATTAGAGTATGGATCCCGCGGGCTTCTGCTTGAAAACCCACTGCTTATCACCCCTCCGACGGAGGTGCTTCAGCCCGGGGCCTGCCTTTCGGCGACCCCTGTTACGTCAAACTATAAGCCGTTCGCGCATGGCTGTCAATATTTTTTTTTATCAGTACTTGGACAGGTAGTTCTCGATCTCCCAGGAGGTCACGCGCGTCTTGTACTCAAGCCACTCGAGTTCCTTGGCCTCGATATACTTTTCGAAGATGTGCTCGCCGAGGACGGTCTTGACGAGCCGGTCCTTCTTCATCTCCTGAATCGCCTCGTGGAGGTCACCGGGAAGGCTCTCGATCTTGCGCCGCTTGCGCTCGCCGGCGGTCATCTCGTAGATGTTGCCGTCGATTGACGCAGGCGGAACCATCTTCTCGCGGATGCCGTCGAGGCCCGCCGCGAGAACGAGGGCGAGCGAAAGATAGGGATTCGCCGCGGGGTCGGGGCTTCGGAGCTCTATGCGGCTCGAATGCTCGTCGGCCGCGGGAACGCGGATGAGCGGGCTCCGGTTATGCGCAGACCACGCGACGTATACCGGCGCCTCGTACTCGGGCACGAGCCGCTTGTAGGAGTTGACGAGCGGGTTGGTAATCGCCGTGATGCCCTTGATGTGCTTCATGACGCCCGCGATAAAGTGGTAGGCCAGGGGCGAAAGGCCGTTCGCGTCGGTGTCGCTCGCGAAATCGTTCTTCTTTCCCTCGGTAAGGGACATATTGATGTGCATCCCCGATCCGGCGATGCCGAAAATCGGCTTCGGCATAAAGGTCGCGTGGAGTCCATGTCGCTGGGCGATCGTCTTTACGGCGAGCTTGAAGGTCATCATGCGGTCGGCCGCCTCGAGGGCTTCGGAATACTTGAAGTCGATCTCGTGCTGGCCGCGCGCGCACTCGTGGTGCGAGGCCTCGATCTCGAAGCCCATTTCCTCGAGGGTGAGCACCATATCGCGCCGGGCGTTTTCGCCAAGATCGATCGGGCCCATGTCGAAGTAGCCGCCGTTATCGAGGGTCTTGAGGGTCGGGCCGCCCTCGGAATCCGTATGAAAGAGGAAGAACTCGAGCTCGGGGCCGACGTTGAAGGAATAGCCCATATTGCGGCATTCCTCGAGCACGTTCTTGAGAACCTGGCGGGGAGAGCCCTCGAACGGCTTTCCTCCGGGGGAGCATACGTCGCAAATCAGGCGCGCGACCCGGTTCGGGGAGGGGCGCCAGGGAAAGAGGCAAAAGGTATTGAGATCGGGCTTGAGGATCATGTCCGATTCCTCGATGCGCACGAAACCCTCGATAGAGGAACCGTCGAACATGCACCGGTTATTGAGCGCCTTTTCGAGCTGGGAAACCGAAATCGCAACGTTCTTCAGCGTGCCGAAGATATCGGTGAACTGAAGCCTGATGAACCTGACGTCGTTCTCCGCGACCATTTTCATGATATCGTCTTTCGTGTAACTGTACATACAACTATCATAGAAGCGAAACCGGGAAATGGCAAGTCATACAGACGATTCCAGAATATGGGCGCACCCGCGCTATCCGCGCGGGCCGGGCTTTCCATTGCAATTGATGATTTCGCGATGCGAAGTCATCAATTTCCATTTCAATCCCTTGCGCGGTTCGCTGTATGCGAGGTTTGCGGATACACGGACGTTTCGGGCTTTTCCGTGCCTTTCTCTATCATCCTCGCCATAAACGACCGCGCCCGCTCAAGGTCTCCCTGCGGGTAGACCGCCTTTTCGGGGCACTCGGCGATGCACGAAAAGCAGTGAATGCAGGCGGTATTTTCGTGCGGCGTAATCGTCCCGTCTTCGGCGCGTTCGAGATGGCATACCGGGCATACGGTCACGCATTTACCACACCCGATGCATTGCTCCCGGTTAATGACCACCTTCGGGTACATCCTTTCATGGCACCGTTTCTCCACGAATATCGCGTTCGCGACGAAACGCTTTTTCATCGGCTGATAGCGCAGTTCCTTTGCGCGATCCTGAGGTTTTGCCATTTCCGTTTCCTTGATGCGCCGTATCAGCTCTTCGATTGCCTCCACCGCGGGCGCTTCCGGCCGATTGGCGTTGAACTCCGCGCTCATAAACGCGCGCGTCATGCGGTGGGAACTCGCGATCTTGATGCCCGCGATAACGGTCCTGCCTCCTTTTCGCAAAAATCGCCCCGCTTCTTCAAGGGCTATCCCTGAACTGATGCCTCCGTAGGTGACAAAGGGAACGGCTATCCTCCCCCGGCCGGTACCCGGTTCCGGAAGCGCTTCGATCAGATCCTTGACGTGGTATTGCAGGTGATGCGCGTATACCGGCGCGCAGACAAAAAGGATGTCGTGCTCTGGAAGTGCCGCGCGCAAAAACGCTCTCTTGTCCTTCGCAAGGAAATACCGCGCGTCGCCCGTGATGTTCAGCACGGTATTGGCGATTCCGCTTCGATCAAGAACGGTGGCAAGAAGCGCTGCCGCGCGCGCCGTGTTCCCCGATGGGCTAAATACGATGATAGATGCCTTCATTCAATTTTTCTCCTTCAATGTGCTCTAAAAAGGAACATGTGTTCCTTTTTTATGACTTAAAAAAGCTTACAGAAACGGCTGCATCCCGCTCATATGATAGGTCGCGAATAACCGGAGTCTCTTTTCAAGGCCCTCTTCGTCCTCGTAGTTCTTCGCGATTTCCATAATTCCTTCTATAAAGTTCTTCGCGATAATCACGGGGATTATGCTATCGCGTGAAATTTCTTCCTTTATTTGCCGCAGTATATGACCCTGGAGCAACGCGATAAGCTGATCTTTGAAATCGGCATATTTTGAGCCCTGGCTTTTTTCCACCGCTATGACGAATTTCTTCCGATCCTGTACGATGATTTTTCTGAGCATGACGCCGATCGCGATATCCTTTTCGGTTTCGTCGTGGTGCGCGAAGAATTGCCGCATGTCGTGCATGAATGATGCGCAAAAGGCTTCTATAAGGGAATCGAGGATGATTTCCTTGTTTCGGAAATAGAGATACAGGTTGCTGACGCTGATTCCGACCTCGTTCGCGATGGCGCGCGTAGTCGTTTCCCGGAAACCTTTTTCGTAAAAAAGGCCTTCCGCGCTGGCGAGGATTCGTTCTCTGATTTCATCTTTCAGTATCTGCATAATAAAGAACCGTTGTTCCGTATTAAGAATAGCACGGGATATTGGCGGTGTCAACTGATGGGCAGATAACGCATAATGTAAAATTCCGTACAAAATGTCATGCTTTTCGCCTATCTGCGCTATACACGCCTTTTTTTTTACGGTATAGTAGCGATTGTCAGATAGAGAGTTGTGGCGAATGACCCACTGGGCACATTCGCTTCGAGGAGCGGGCATACCGACCCGCGTTTTATCAACCGGCATTCGCCAACGAACAGTGAATCGCGCATACAACGAGTGGGACACACGGAGCTGATCCATACGGTAATCAGGCTCGCCATGCATGCGTTCCTGAAATTTAGCGGTTTTGTTCATTATTGACATGCTGAAAATACTTGCGCACGCGGGAACGCCTGCGCCCAAGGAACACACATGGAATCCACCTCTTTGGATGTGAAGGACTCGTCCTTCGAGGCAAAAGAAGAAATTTCTTTTGCCGATTTGGGACTTGACGATGTCGTCCTCAAGGCTGTCGAGGCTAAAGGCTTTACGGCACCGACCCCAATCCAGGTTCTCGCCATTCCCCGACTTTTGAACGGTGACGCTAACGTTATCGCGAAAGCACGCACTGGAACCGGAAAGACGGCCGCCTTTGGACTTCCGCTTATTCAGGAACTTCGCGGCGACAATCACTGCCCGCGCGCTCTCGTTCTCGTGCCAACCCGCGAGCTCGCGATCCAGGTCACGACCGAGATCGAATCGCTCAGAACGGAAACCTTTCCGAGGACGATAACCGTATACGGCGGCGCCTCGATCGTCGATCAGCTGCGCAAGCTTCGCTCGGGCGTCGAGATCGTCGTCGGCACTCCCGGCCGCGTGATCGACCATCTGGAACGCGGTTCGCTCGATCTTACGAAGATCGAGTATTTCATCCTTGACGAAGCAGACGAGATGCTTAACATGGGCTTTATCGAGGATATCGAGGCGATATTCGGCCGCGCCAATACCGAGGCGCGCGTGCTCATGTTCTCGGCGACGATGCCGCCGCAGATCCTTTCGATCGCCTCTAACTTTATGGGCGAGTACGAGATAGTCGAGGAAGAAGCGCGTCCCGAGGAGCCGGTCCTCACCGAACAGTTCTATTGGCTCGTCCGCGAGGACGATAAAACCGAGGCCCTCGTGCGCCTCATAGATTCGGCTCCCGAGTTCTATGGACTCGTGTTTTGCCAAACCAAGGCGGACGCCGACGCGGTAGCGAAGGAGCTCGATGAGCGCCACTACCAGGCTGCGGCCCTCCACGGAGATATCGCGCAGAGCCAGCGCGAAAAGATTTTGGGCCGTTTCCGGTCCAAGAAGACACGAATCCTCGTTGCGACCGACGTCGCGGCGCGCGGTATCGATATTGAGGGGTTGACCCATGTCGTCAATTACGCCCTTCCGTATGACGGTCCGACCTATACTCACCGTATCGGCCGCACCGGCCGCGCAGGGTCGAAGGGTATTGCAGTTACCTTCGTCAGGCCCGAAGAGCGCCGCAGGCTCGGTTACCTCAGGCATAATGCCCGGGGTGAGCTCAATGAGGGAAAGGTTCCGTCCGTCCGCGAAGTGCTTGATGTCAAGCGCGAGCGGCTTATGGGCGCGACCACCGAAGCGCTTTCCGTGTATTTCGACGGGAAGGAGGGGGCGGTAAATGAAGCCCCCGACGCCGCTCAGGCCCCGATGGACCAGGATGGCGCTTTGACGGAGGTTTCCGCGACCTCCACTGGCGTTGTCGGCGATGCCGCCGACAGCCTCACCCCGGCTGAAAACGCCGAAACGCCGGCTTCCTCCATTCCTGCCGATAGAGGCAAGAAAGCCGGCAAAAAAATCGCGGGAGAATTCCGCTCGTTTGCCGAAAAACTTACCGAGGGACGGGATGCGCACGATGTGCTTGCGGCCGTTCTCGCGCTGCAGTACGGCGACGCGCTTTCTCCCGATCACTACACCGATATTAAATCGCTCCGCAGTAACGCCGCGGATCGGACTCATATCAGGCTCTATATTGGGCTTGGCCGGCGGGACGGACAGACCCGCCGCGGTATCGCGCAGTTCTTCCGCGACCTGATCGGACTTCCCGAGCGGCTCGTCGACCGCATCGAGGTTATGGACGCCTTCTCGCTTGCGACCTTGCCCGCGGACGCCGCGATGGCCGCGCTTGATCTTTCAAAGCAGCGGCGCAACGTACCGCACATGCATGTTGACGTGAAGGATGCAGGTGGTGACTTCCATTCGGGACCTCGTCCCGGATTTCGCCAGGGCGGCAGTCGCTTCGGCGGCAGTCCCGGTCGCGGTAATTTCGCAGATCGTGGTGATCGCCCCGATCGTGGCGAACGTTCCGATCGAGGTGATCGAGGTGATCGTCCCGATCGCGGTAGTTTCGCCGATGGCGGAAATCGCGGTCCTTCCGGCAGGAGCGCCCGTACGTATAGCCGTGGACCGAAGCCCTCGGGTGCAGGTTATCAAGGAGCCGCTCCCGTCGCGGGATCAGGCCCCGCGCCCGCCCTTGGCGCTTCGGCGTACAAGAAAAAGAAACGGAAGGCCGATTAAAGAATATCGCGATGGACGCTATCGCGCAACGAAACCGCCCCTCGAGGAAAATCGGGGGGCGGTTTTTTTTGCGTTAGGCCTTATTGTACGAATCCCGCGAGCGAATAGGCGTTGAGCCAACGCTGAAGCGGAGTCATCCAGTCGGAGTCGTGACATCCCTCGAGGAAAAGCTCCTCGTACATATCCGTGATATGCTCGCGGATCTCCGCGGCCTTGTCGCTCGGGATTGAAGGCGCGTCGGCAAAGAGGCTCGCGATAAAGCGCATCACCTCGGTCGGTGTAACCTCCTCGGGGGTGATGCGCGTCATGGCATAAAGCGCCGCGGGAATGCAGTTGACGCTGTGCTGCTTGATATAGAGAACGGTTTCGGCGATCGCGACCGCGCCGTCATAGAGCTCGCGGTTAAGCGCGCTTGCCTCGGCTTCGTCCATTCCGAGCTCGGTGAAGGCTTTGCGGTAAAAGGTGTACGCGAGCACGACAATGATGATGTGAAGGCTCGGAACGCAAAGGTAGTGCGGGTCAAAAAGATGGATGGTGAGAAAGCTTCCCCGGTAATATTTCGGCCGTTTGGTGGTGGTCATCCTGAAGCGGTATATCGATGAGGCGTCGCGATAGCAGCGATCGACGATCGTGAGAAACTCTGCGGTGTATTTCCTCTGCGCGTTGAGGCCAAATCGCTTTCCTATATAGCCGAGCGGGCGAATCCAGTACGCGACGAAATCGAGATAGATCGAAACCTTTTCCGGGGTGAACGGTACGTATTCATCGGATGGATGGTCGACGTTCAGTATCGGGATTTTTTTCAGGCCGAATTTCACCGAGAACTGGAGCCAGAAAAAGTCCCGAAATACGGTGCCGAGGTACGTGAATAACGCCTTTCGCGTCGCGTGACCGGTTATCGCATGGAGAAAGACCGAAAAAACTGAAATCTTTCGCGTGGTGAATACGTCTTTCGGGGTCTTCATTTTCCAAAGACCTCTTTCGCGATGCTGACGGAATGCATGGCGTCTTTTGCGTAATAATCGGCGCCGATAGTCCGTGCATACTCGCCCGTGAGAACCGCGCCGCCGACCATTACTCGAACGGGAAGGCCTTCTTCGCGAATCCTTTGTATCGTTTTTTCCATGCTGACGACTGTCGTGGTCATGAGCGCCGAAAGACCGACGATTCCGGGCTTTTCCCTGCGCGTAGCCTCGATCACCGCCTCGACGGAAACGTCCTTTCCGAGATCCACGACCGCGTACCCGTAGTTTTCGAGCATTGCCTTGACGATATTCTTGCCGATATCGTGTATGTCGCCTGAAACCGTGGCGATGACGATCTTGCCCTTCGCCTCAGATTTCGTCCCGGTCCTTTCAAGGTATGCCTTTATCGCCTCGAACGCGCGCGATACGGTCTCGGCGCTGAGGAGAAGCTGCGGCAGGAATTTTTTTCCGGCCTCGAAATCGCGCCCAACCTCGTCGAGCGCGGGGACGATATAACCGTCGATAATCTCGACGGGCGATTTCGTCTCGAGCAATTTCTCCGCGGCTGCGCGCGAGCGGTCGCGAAGCCCTCCCGTGATGAGAGACCGGAGGTCGTTATCGGCAATCGCCTGAGGCGATTTTGTCGCGGACGGTGCGGATACGCTTGCGGACGCAGAATCGCTTGCGGGAGTAGCAGTCGGAATGCCGGGCGCTCCTCCCGCGCCAGGATACGCGGGCACAGCAAGGCGGCTATAGACGTCGATGTAATCGAGGCAATTTTCGTCATGGCCCGAAAGAGCCCGGTACGAGCGGTAGACGGCCATCATCTGAGACGAAAGGGGATTGATGATGCACGCGTCGAGGCCCGCATTGAGCGCGGCTCCGAAGAAAACCGCGTTGACGAGTTCCCTCTGGGGAAGGCCGAATGATATGTTCGAAACGCCGAGCACCGTGCGCACACCAAGCTCTTTTTTCACGAGTGAAAGCGCGCGAACGGTTTCCATCGCTTCCTTTTGCTGCGAACTCACGGTTAGCGTGAGCGTGTCGATGATGATATTCTTTCGATTAATGCCGTATGCTTCTGCGGTCTCGACGATCTTTCGCGCAACGGCAAGGCGACCCTCAGCGGTAGGGGGAATGCCATCCTCGTCGAGCGCGAGCGCAACGAGGACGCCGCCGTATTTTTTGACGATGGGGAATACCTCCTCCATCACCTTCTTCTTTCCGTTAACTGAGTTGACGAGCGCCTTGCCATTGTAGTACCGGAGCGCACGCGCGAGCACTGCGCTCTCGCTCGAGTCGATTTGGAGCGGGACGGGATACGTGCGCTGAAGCGCGCGCACGGCGCGGAGCATGACCGCCGCCTCGTCGATGCCCGGGAGGCCGACGTTTACGTCGAGTACGTGCGCGCCCGAGTCGATCTGGCTTTTCGCCTCGGAAAGCACATAGTCGATATCGTCGGCGAGGAGCGCCTCGCGGAATTTCTTTTTTCCCGTCGGGTTGATGCGCTCCCCGACGATAACGGGACCCGTGACCGGATTCGCGGCAGACCCCTCTTCGACGTCGGCTCCGAGAACGAGCGAGCCGCCCCATGAGGTAACGACGGTGGAATGCTTTTCGGTTACCGGGATCGGCTTAAGCGCGGAACAAGCCGTGACCGCGGCGGCGATGTGCCGGGGGGTGGTGCCGCAGCAACCGCCGAGCACGCGAACGCCGAGCGCGGCGCAATGCGCGAGGGTCTCGGAGAATTCAGCGGGCTCGACGTGGAATACGGTTCGGCCTTCTTCAACCGTCGGAATGCCGGCGTTCGGTTCCATGATGACCGGGACGCTCGCGCACCGGACGAATTCCCTGGCAAGATCGCGCGCGTGTGCGAGGTCTCCACCGCAGTTAAAGCCGACGGCGTCGACACCGAGCCCTTCCATCGTCGCGACCACGGTCGCGGGATCGGCGCCGGTGAGGGTGCGGTTGTTGTCCTGAAAGGTCGCCGACGCGATGACCGGCAGTTTTGTGCATTCCTTCACGGCGAGCACGGCCGCTTTTAACTCGTAAAGGTCGCTCATCGTTTCGATGACGACGAGATCCGCCCCTGCGGCCTCGCCCGCGCGGGCCATTTCCGCGAACGCTTCGTATGCTTCGTCAAAGCTGAGGCTTCCCATCGGCTCAAGGAGTTTCCCTGTCGGCGCTATATTGAGCGCGACGAAGCGGCCCTCGTACGCCGAGGCGGCTTCTCGCGCTATGCCGACCCCGCGCGTTACGATGTCGGTGGCGTCGAGCCCGTATTCCTCGAGCTTGCAGCGGTTTCCCCCAAAGGTGTTCGAAAGGATTACGGTTGCGCCGGCCTCGAGATATTGGGTATGGATCGAACGGATGAGCTCGGGATGGGTGATATTGAGCTCTTCAGGCGTTTTCCAGTCGAATGCGACGTCGCCTGCGCGATAGGACTGAAGGAGCGTTCCCATGCTCCCGTCGAGGAAGACAAAGCCCGACTTGAGGGCGTCGCGGAAATTTCTTTCGCTCATCGTGCCACCTTGATGATCTCGGAGATGTTGCTCATGATCTTTTCAACGATGTCTGGTTTGTTCATCGCGTAGATATGGATGCCGCGGATTCCGTTGGTGATGAGATCGATTATCTGCTCGGTCGCGTAGGCGATCCCCGCCTGCTTCATGGCCTCGTTGTCGTCGCCGAAGCGATCCACGAGCGCGAGGAATTTCGGCGGAAGGTACGCGTTCGAGAGTTCCATCATGCGCTTGAGCTGCGCGCCGTTCGTGACGGGCATGATGCCGGCGAGCACGGGCACCGTGATGCCCTTTGCCTGCGCGCGATAGAGAAAGCTGTAAAGCATGTTGTTGTCGAAGAACATCTGCGTGGTAAGGAAGGAGCACCCTGCGTCGACCTTCGCCTTGAGGTTATCGAGGTCGCGATCCTTATGACCGCTTTCTGGATGCCCTTCGGGATAGCAGGCGGCGCCGACGCAAAAATCGCCTGAGGCCTTGATGTCGCGAATCAGGTCCACGGCGTACCGGTAATCGCCGGGCGCGACGAAGGATGGATCCTTGGGCCGGTCCCCGCGGAGGGCTAGAACGTTCTCGATGCGATGCGACTTCAGTTCGTCAATTATGGTATGTACTTCTTTTCGGGTCGAGGAAAGGCAGGTGAGATGGGCGATCGATGTCACGCCCCGCTCAGTGAGGTGCGACGCGATCTTGACGGTATTCGCCGAGGTTCCGCCGCCGGCGCCATAGGTGACGCTGATGAAGTCCGGATCGAATCGCGCGAGCTCGTCGGCGCAGCCGATTACCGCGGCATAGGCGGAATCCTGTTTTGGCGGAAATATCTCGAAGGAGACGCTCAGTTTTCGCTTTTGCAATAGCTCGCTGATTTTCATGGGGAAATCCGATCCTTTCAGTATGTAATATTATCGCAGTTTACCAGCGGAAAAGGATTGGGGCAAGTGTTAATAATGAAGGAAACTGTAGAAAGTAAATAAAATACAAAAAAGTGGCATTTTATTGCATAAATATGCATAAAATACTTGACGTACTGCCGTGGGAAGTTGTACCCTCACTTCATAAGGCGATGGCGTCAAAGTTCCTGAAGGGATTTTGACGCCATTTTTTTTGAGTTAAGGCGAAGACGCCGGAATTCACCCTGTGAATTTCGACGGCTTTGCCTTTTTTTTATCAGGAGGTAGAATATGGATATCCAGGTAATGCTGGACACCCTGTGGGTGGTTCTTGGAGGAATCCTTGTGTTCTTCATGAACCTTGGTTTCGCGTCCGTAGAGAGCGGGTTCGCGCGACAAAAGAACGCGGTAAACATCCTTTCGAAGAACTTCATCGTATTCGCGGTGTCGTCCCTCGGATTCCTCGTCCTCGGCTGGGGACTGATGTTTGGCGATGGTAACGGTTTTATCGGACAGAAAGGCCTGTTCATGGTAACCGGAGCCGATAACTCGCCGTCGACCGGAGACGCCTATCAAGGCGTGTACTCGGCGATTGGATGGGCGGGAGTTCCTCTTTGGGTAAAGTTCTTCTTCCAGCTCGTGTTCTGCGGAACTGCTGCGACCATCGTGTCGGGCGCCGTCGCCGAACGCATCAAGTACATCTCGTTTATCGTATTCTCGTTCGTACTGACGGTTCTGATCTACCCGATCGTGGGCCACTGGATATGGGGCGGCGGATTCCTCGCTAAGGCCGGTATGCTCGATTTCGCCGGCGGTGCGGTCGTTCACTCGGTCGGCGGATGGGCCGCCCTCGCGGGAGCCTTGATGCTCGGACCGCGCTTCGGGAAGTACACCAAGGACGGGAAGATCAAGCCGATTCCCGGTCACAACATGTCGCTTGCGGTCATCGGCGCCATCGTTCTGTGGTTTGGCTGGTTCGGCTTTAACCCCGGATCGACCATGTCCTTGAACCCGACCGCGATCGGTCACATCCTCGTGACCACAAACACAGCCGGTATCGTCGCGATCCTTACCGCCACGCTTACCGCCTGGATTGTGATCGGAAAGCCTGATCTCGGCATGTCGATCAACGGCCTGCTCGCGGGGCTTGTCATCATTACTCCGACCTGCGCATACGTCAGTGTTCCGAGTTCGATGATTCTCGGGGCCTTCTCCGGCGTGTTCGTCGTGCTCGCGGTAATCTTCTTCGATCGGCTCAAGATCGACGATCCTGTTGGCGCGATCTCCGTTCACCTTGGAAACGGGGTGCTTGGTACCCTCGCGGTCGGACTATTTGCCCAAGACGGAATCGGCGGCACGGCGTGCGCAAACGGCCTTTTCTTCGGGGGCGGATTTGGCCTTCTCGGCGCACAGGCATTCGGAGTCGTGTGCGTAGGAGCTTTCGTCTTCATCGCATCGATGGTAACCTGGTTCGTGATTAAGAAGACCATTGGTCTCAGGGTTTCGCTCAAGGAGGAAATCGAGGGACTCGATATAGGCGAGCATGGCAACCAGGCTTACCCCGAGTTCGCCACGCACAAGCTTTCGTATTCCGTCACCGTTACGGAAGACAAGTAACAGGGGAGGAGATTAAATGAAGCAAATAAAGGCAATCGTTCGGCCCGAGAAGCTGGCAGACGTTCGTGAAGCGCTCAAGAAAGCCGGATGCTACCATGGTATCATGGTAACGGACATTATCGGGCAGGGTATCCAGAAGGGCGTGACACAATCCTGGCGCGGCGAAAAATACCAGCTCGATCTTATCCCGAAGGTGATGATCGACCTCGTCGTGCAGGATAGCGAAGTCGATGCCGTCAAGAAGATCATCGTTGAGAACGCGCGGACCGGCGAGATTGGCGACGGCAAGATCTTTATCTATAACGTTGAGGGCGTCGTCCGCATCAGGACGGGCGAGGAAGGCGAAGCGGCGGTGTGATGCCGCGCCGCTGAAACGGATAGGGGGTACGGGAGGCATCGCTTCCTGTACCCCCTATTTTCATATATACTGCAAAAACCATGTCACTTAATTGCGCGGAAATAGATCTTGTACTCTCGGAACTCGACCTTGAAGGATCGTTCATCCAGAACGTCATTCAGCCTTCCTTTGACACGATCGCCTTCTATACATACAAAGGTGCCCGCGGCGACCCGGACGGCAGGGCCGAAGGTGACGTCGATGCCGTTTCGCGCACGGTTCTGGTTTGCCTCGCTCCCGGGGTTTGCCGCATTCATGAGACGAGGCGCAAGGTTCCGAAGAGCGACAAACCGCTCCGGTTCATGGAGTTCCTCCGTTCGCGCGTCAAAGGCGCGAGGATCGCCGAGGCTATTCAGCTCAATAACGATCGCATAATCCGCTTGACGCTCACGCATGGAGGCGAAACCCTTTTTATGTTCATCAGGCTCTGGAGCGGCGCGGCGAATATCGTCGTCACAGATTCAGCGCTCATGATCCTCGATGTTTTCTATCGGCGGCCAAAGCGCGGCGAGACGACGGGCGAGCCGTGGACGATACCGGAGCCCAAAGCCGCGACGCGCACGTTCGTTCCGCGCGAGCTTCCGGGCGCTCTCTCGTTTAACGAAAAAATCGACCGATGGTATGCCGAGCATGCCGAGACGCTTTCCCGCGAGGCCCTCGTCGAGGAGGCCAGGCGGCGTTTCGAGGCGAGGCGCTCCCGGCTCTGCCTTGCCCTTACCAAACTCGAGGCAAAGCGCGAAACCTTCTTGCGCGCCGACCTCTTCCGTCATCAGGGCGATCTTTTGACGGCCAACCTCTGGGCGATAAAACCGGGGATGGACTCGATCGAGGTAACCGATTACGAAAACGGTAACGCGACGGTGCGGCTCGAGCTCGATCCGCGCCTCAAGCCGCAGGAGAACGCGGCGCGCTATTATACTCAATACCGCAAGGCCGAGTCCGGCCTCGCTGAGCTCGAGGACGATATCGCGAGTTCGAAACGCACTATCGAGACCCTTTCCGCCGAGCTTGCCGCGATCGAAGTCGAGCCGAACCCCCTTGTCATCCAGAAGGCTCTCAGGAAGCAGAACCGCCCCCGGCAGCAGATCGAGAAGCGCTATCCCGGCCTGACCTTCCGCAAGGACGGCTGGATCATGCTGGTCGGCCGCACCGCAGCGGAAAACGACGAACTCCTCAGGCGTCACGTAAAGGGCTCGGACCTGTGGCTCCATGCGCGCGACTGGCCGGGCGGCTACGTGTTCGTCAAGAATCGTCCCGGCAAGACTATCCCGCTTGAGCTCCTTCTCGACGCGGGAACGCTCGCGCTTTTTTACTCGAAAGGCCGGAAAGCCGGCACCGCGGACCTTTACTATACGCAGGTAAAGCATCTGCGCCGCGCGAAGAACGCGCCCAAGGGGACGGTGTTGCCCTCGAACGAGAAGAACCTGACGGTAAAGCTTGACGACGCGAGGCTCAAGGCGCTTGAGGCCTGCCGCGACGAGGAATAATCGCCATTGCAGAACCTTCCAACGACGGGTATACTGAATTACAACATGCGACAGCGAATCCTGATGGTTCTTCTTGGGTTGTTTCTTCTTTCCGGCACGCGTGCCGCAGCCGACCCAACCGAAAAGATAATCGACAAGCCCTGGCTGGTTCTCCGCTCCTTTCTGGTTTCGTATCCGGATCGAATCAGCGGCGTTGACTATGACTCCGACAAGCGCGACTGGTTTATGACCATAGGCGATACCCGGCTTTATTGGGCGGACGGAAGGTTGCTGCCCGAAACGCAGCTTCATTCGTCCGGCAAGTGGCGGGCATACGTCGATTACCTGTATCCGGTTTCCGTTCCCGATCCCGCGACCTTCTCGGCCGAAACAATCGCGCAGCTTAACGCGGACGTGCTCGCAGATGCGCGAAGCTCTTCGCCCGTGTATAACATCGCGTTTTACGATTTGCTGTACGACGGGGGGACGCGGCGCAGGATCGAGTCGCATATCGTCCGCTTCGACTATCTCGGCGCGCGCGTGTCAGTTCACGAGAATATCGTCGAGCCGCTCAAGCGCGTAGAGACGCGGATCTATCAGCTAGCCGTCACCGATCCCGAGGTGAAGGCCTTCATTCATTCAATAGCGACGATCGAGGGATATAACTGGCGCGAGATCGCCGATTCGCCCTCGCGAAGCAACCACAGTTGGGGAATCGCCGTGGATATCCTCCCGAAGAATTGGGGAAAAAAGAATATCTACTGGAACTGGATCAGCTACTGGAACGATCGCTGGATGCTCATTCCTCTTGACCGCCGGTGGATGCCGCCTGCGTCTGTTGTAGCCGCGTTTGAGGATGAGGGTTTCGTCTGGGGCGGAAAGTGGCTTCTCTGGGACAATATGCATTTTGAGTACCGGCCCGAGCTTATCGTCTTGCAAAAATGGGGTCATACGGGAGACTTGAGGGAGTGAATATTGATTTTTCGGTCACGTTCGTACTCGCGGTATGCGGCCTCGTGGGGCTCATGCTCCTTCTTCTGGGCATCAAGCTCGGAATGTACGTAGGCCGCCTTCGCGCCGAGCGACAGTTTGCGTCCCGAATAGAGACCGAGCGGAGCGACGCCGTAAAGCGCTCCCGCGCGGTCCTCGGCGGGCAATTCTCCGAGCAGCTCAGTCCCTTCCTCCCGGATTTTCCCGGTGACCCGACAGAGGTGCGCTTCATTGGTAAGCCGGTCGACTTTATATCGTTTTCGGGAGCGTCGCGCGGGATGGTGGATGAGGTCGTGTTTATTGAGGTGAAGACGGGCGATTCCCGGCAAAGCGCGGTGGAAAGGTCTCTCCGCAAAGCGATTGAGTCGGGTCGCGTACGCTACGTCGAATATCGCGCTCCGGGCAAGCCTGAGTGATGAAGCATGAACGGTATCGCTAGATTGCGTATACACCCGACGCGATAAGCCGCTCGCAATCCTTCGCGGGCATTGGCCGACCGGTGAGAAACCCCTGAATCGTCTTGCATTTTATGCTCTGGATTACCTTGAGCTGCGCGTCGGTCTCGACGCCCTCGGCGATCGTGTCGAGTCCCAGTTTGTTCATCAGGCTTACCATGGCGTCGGTTATGTCGTACTCGATGCTTTTTTCCTTCGTGATGTTCGCGATGAATGACTTGTCGATCTTAAGCGTGGTCAACGGCAGGTACTGGAGATAGCTCAGCGACGAATAGCCCGTCCCGAAGTCGTCGAGCGAGAGTCCGACTCCGATGCTCCGGATCTCATGCAAGATCTTGACTGACTCCTCGAAATTCCTGATGAGTATCCCCTCCGTTATCTCGATCTCGAGCGATTCGGGTGGGATCTCCGTTTCGGCGATGACGGCGCGGAGGTCGTCGATGAAAGCGGAATGCTGGAGCTGCATGGGCGACACGTTTACTGACATGATCCCGCGGAAATCGTACGCGACCTGCCATTCGCGGAGGGTACGGCATGCGGTCATGAGTATCCAGTTTCCGAGCGGTATGATGACGCGCGTCTCCTCCGCCATCGGGATGAACTTGTCCGGGCTTATGTATCCGAGATCGGAATCGAACCAGCGCACGAGCGCCTCGAAACCGCGAAGCCGCCGACTTGCCGAGTCGAACTGCGGCTGGAAGAAAACCTGGAACCGCTCTTCCTCGAGCGTGCGGAACATCCGCTGTTCCATGTCGAGCCGCGCGAGGAGGTTCTCTTGCATCACCGAGTGGAAAAGCGAGAGGGTGTTCTTTCCGCGCCGTTTCGCGTCGGTCATCGCGATATCCGCGTATTTAAGAATATCTTTCAGGTTGTCGGCGTCCTCAGGGAACGTCGCTATCCCGATGGATACCGACGACTTGATCTCGGAATCGAAGATCATGTACGGCTCGCGAAGGATTTCCTGAATCGAATTGACCAGGTGCAGAAGCTCCGCGTCGTGTTCGTAGCTCCGGATTACCAGGAGAAACTCGTCCCCACCGAACCGGCTTGACTGTATGGAGTTCTTCTCGAAGTGTTCAAGCCTCTGCGCGACCTGCTTGAGAAGCTCGTCCCCTGACTCGTGCCCGCGCGAGTCGTTGAGATTTTTCAGGTTGTCGATGTCGAAGATGGCGACGGCGAGCTTGCCGCCTGACCGTCGCGCTTCTTCAATCTCGTCGGTCAGGATCTCGCTGAAACGCGTGCGGTTTGGGAGCTTCGTTAGCCGGTCGTAGTACGCGAGCTGCTCGAGATTGCCGTTCAGGTTCTCGATCTTCTCGAGTTTCGACTTGAGATTGTTTTTCGAGGATGCGAGTTCCGCCGACAGGGACGATAGCCGGAGATTCTGCTCCTTGAGGCGCATCTCGCCTTGCTTGAGCTCCGAGACGTCGTGTATGTACAGGCATAGATGGTCGGGCTCGAGTCGGGCAACCGTAATCTCGAGCCATTTGTCGACGAGATCGCTGTAGACGGTGTGATTGACGACCTTCCCGCTGTGCCAGACAGAGTCGGCAATGTCGCGCCACGGGATTCCCGTTTTCGCGTAGATGGTCGTTGAAAGGAGCTTGCCCTGTATGGTCTGGACCTGGGAACCGCTGATCGTTTCCCAGGCTGGATTGACGTATTCTATCAGGAAATCTGTCTGACCTTGACCGGGATCAGACAGTGGCGTGGCTACCAATACGACGTGCGGAAGGCTTTCCAGAAGATTGCGATAAAAATGGTCAATGATCATAGCGTGGTAGCCAATTATATCCTGAAGACCCTATTCTGTAAAACGAATTTTCTGCCAGATCTGGTTGTATTGCTCGAGGTTCTCCCCGAGATCGTCCTTGAGCTCGCAGTTTACGATGGCGTCGGCGCTGTAGAGCGGGGTAACCTTTTGCAGCGCGGCGGCCTCGGTATGTATCGTCGAGGGAAAACCGAATGCGTCGAGGAATTCCGCGTAGATGTCCGGTCTCAGGATGAAATTAATGAACAGATGCGCGAGCTCTGGGTTTTTTGCTCCCTTCGGGATACACATGCTGTCGATATACATGGGGCCGCCTTCCTCCATCGGGATGAAGAACGCGACCTTGTCACGCATCTCCGCCGGGATCTCGGCGAACACTGCCTCCGCGTAGCCCTGCACGACCCAGAACTCGCCCGTCGCGAAGGACTTCGCGAATCCTTCCGCGTCGAACTTGACGAGGTTGGGCTTCCATTCGTTATTGATGAGCTCGTACGCCTTGTCGAGCTCGGCCTGGTTTGTGGTATTCACCGAATAGCCGAGGTACGCGAGTGCGTCGCCGATGACCTCGCGCATATCGTCGAGCATGGACATGCGGCCGGCAAGATCCTTGCGCGCGAAGATATTCCAGCTCTCCTTGAATTCGAGGACCTTTTCCTTGTTCACCGCGACGCCCGCCGCACCCATATAGTAAGGCACGGAATACGCCATCTCGGGATCGTATGTCGCCTTTGCGAGACTTTCCTTCTTGATGTACTTCGCGTTGGGAACCTTGGAAAGGTCGATCTTCTCGAGCATTTCCTGTCCCTTCATGATCGAGACGTAGTCGCCCGACGGGATGACGATGTCATAACCCGACCCGCCTGCCTTGAGCTTTGCGTACATATCCTCATTTGACGCGTAGTCGTCGTAGACGACCTTGACTCCGTATTCCTTCTCGAATTTCTCGATAACCGAATCGGGTGTGTAATAGGTCCAGTTATAGAGATACAGCGTCTTGCCGGCGCCTTTCTTGCAGCCGACGAGCGAACCGGCGAGGAGCAGCAGCGCTAGCCCCGCCAACAGTGCGACCGAAACGCGAATGGATTTCTTCATGGCGTTCTTGCCTCCTTTTGGAAATAATTATAATTGATCTCGCGCGGAAATGCGCGTGACGCAGTGCGCGAAACTGAACGCGGTCGTCATTTCGACGCCGCGATGTTTTTCAGGAAGTTTCTCAGGAGGAAGGCAATGAACATCGTTCCGAGGATCATCACGAACGAAAGCGCGTTAATCACTGGAGAGATGCCGTAGCGGACCATCGAGAAGACGTAAAGCGGCAGCGTCGTCGAACCGGGACCCGAGACGAAGAAGGTGATGACGAAGTCCTCGAGCGACATAGTGACCGCCATCATGAATCCCGAAAGGATGCCGGGCATGATCGCAGGGACGATAACGCGGAAGAGCGTTTGCTTCTCGCTTGCGCCGAGGTCGTGAGCCGCCTCGATGATCGAGAAGTCGAACTCGTCGAGCCGGGCGAGCACCATGAGGAAAACGAACGGGAGGCAGAAGGTAGTGTGTGCGATAAAGATCGTGAGCATCCCGAGTGGCACGTTGACCGCCGAGAAAAAAATCAGCATCGAGATACCGATGATGACCTCGGGAAGGACCATCGGCAGGAAGCTGATGGTCTGGATGTACGTGCGGCCGCGGAAGCGATACCAGTTGACGCCGATTGCCGCGAGCGTGCCGAGCGCGGTTGAAAGCCCTGCCGAGGCGAACGCGATGATGATGCTGTTCCCAAACGAGGTCCACAGTTTTTCGGAGCCGAAGAAGAGCTTCTGATACCAGCCGAGCGAGAAGCCGTTCCAGACCATGCCCTTCGCGCGGTTGAATGAGTATATCACGGTGACCGCGAGCGGGAGGAAGAGGAACGCGACGCTCAGGGTGAGCACGGTATTCGAAAGCGAGCGATGGTTGACGTTCTGGAGCGCGCGTCGCGCGTGGCGCGCGGGCTCGGACGTCGGCTTCTTCTTGGAAAGGCGGCTTATGAAATGTGAATAGACGTTGATCCCTTGCTTGTTTCTCACAGCGCGCCATCCTGTTTGCCGAGCGCGGCTTTGGAACGCGCTGCCTCGCGCGCGCTCGTGCCCATCATCCAGAGAACGCCAGCCGTGCTTACGACCGTGATTATCATCGAGAACGCCGAGGCGAGCGGCCAGTTGCGGACCTTCGTCACCTGGTCGACGACGATGTTTCCTATCATGTAGGAATCCTTTCCTCCGACGAGAAGTGGAACCGTGTAGGCGCCGAATATCGGGATGAAGGTGAATATAATCGCGGTTACTATGCCGGAACGCACGTTCGGCAGGAGTACCTTGAACATCGACTGCGGCTTGGTCGCGCCGAGGTCGCGCGCGGCCTCGAGGAGCGAGAAGTCGAACTTGTCCATCGCGGTGAAGATCGGGAGTATCGCGTACGGCAGGTACATGTACACGAGGACCAGTATCACCGCGCTCTGGTTATAGAGCAGCGGAAGGCTTTCGTGTATCAGGCCGATCTTGCGGAGCGTCTCGTTGATAAAACCCTCGTTGCCGAGGATGGCGATCCACGCGTTGATCCTGATGAGCGAGTTTGTCCAGAACGGGATGATGATGAGAAAAAGAAGCAGGGTCTGCATCTTGCTTCGCGCCATCGCGTAGCCGCAGGGAAGCGCGATCGCGATCGAGAGAACGGTCGAGATGAAGGTGACCTGAAGGGTGCGGATAAAGAGCCTGCCGTAGCTCGGGTTGAGCATCTGCGCGTATGCATCCAGCGTAGGCTGCCACAGCACGCCGCCGTGGAGCCCTTTTTTCATGAAACTGTAGGTTATGATGATGCCGATCGGAAGCAGGAAGAAAAGGGAGAACCATATGCCCATCGGAAAACTGTACGGAATGCCGTAATTGCGGCTTGCCAGCAACTTCTGGCGACTCATTGGTTGATCACCTCGACGATGTACCCATCGTTGGCGCTCCACGATACGTAGACCGTATCCTTCCATGATATCTCGGGGCCATCCTCAAGGTAATTCTGATGCTGTTTGAAGACCTTGAGTTCGGTTCCGTTATCGAGCTTGACGTAGAGCTTCGACTGGAATCCCGAATAGACAGGTTCCTCGACGATGCCCTTGAAGACGTTGATCTCTTTGTTGTTTGACTGCGGTTCCTCGAGCGTGATCCTGACCTTCTCGGGTCGGACGGTAAAGCTGACCTGCTGGCCCTGTTTCGTCTCGTCGTAGTCGGTAACCTTGATCTGCTTCCCGAGTTCCGGTACGTCGAGGGTAACCATGAACTCGTCGTTCTTGTACGGAACGCACTCGACGACGCGCGAATCGAAAAGATTCGTCTCGCCGATGAATTTCGCGACGAATTCCGTCGCGGGGCTTTCGTAAATCTCGAACGGGGTACCGATCTGGAGTACCTTTCCCTGATTCATGACCGCGATGCGATCCGAGACCGACAGGGCCTCGCTCTGATCGTGGGTTACGTAGATAAAGGTGATGCCGATCTGGTCGTGGATCGCGTCGAGTTCCACGAGAAGGTTCGAGCGGAGTTTCGCGTCGAGCGCGGAAAGTGGCTCGTCGAGGAGGAGCACGCTTGGCTCGTTGATCAGCGCGCGCGCGATAGCGACTCGCTGTTTCTGGCCGCCCGAAAGCTGGTTCGGTTTTTTGTAGACGTGTGCGTCCAGCTGAACCAGATGGATGTATTCCATGACCTTCTTGTTGATGGTCTTGTTGTCCACCTTCCGTATCCTCAAGGGAAACGCGACGTTCTCGTATACCGACAGGTGCGGGAAGAGCGCGTAATTCTGGAAGACTGTATTTGATTGACGCTTATTGGGGTCAATTCCGATGATGTTTTTGCCGTCGAAGGTCACGATACCCGAATCGGGGGTTTCGAAACCGGCGATGATCCGGAGGAGCGTCGTCTTGCCGCATCCGGAAGGCCCGAGGAGCGAAAAGAACTCGCCCTTATTAATCGTGATCGTAGCGTCTTCAAGCGCGTTGAACGTCCCGAAGGACTTCGACACGCCTTCTATCGAAATGTCACACCCTTTCACTGTGTTTCTTTGCCCTCCGGGAGGCTAATGATAGTATTTTTTCTCGTGCATTCGACTTTGTTGAATTTGACCAATCGTGTCAAGGGTTTGTCGGCCATTATTTCACCAGCATTGCCGCAGCGGCTTCCAGTACCGCCATTTCCCGTGAAGGAAGGCAATTTGGCCGCCCCGCCTCGGCCAGAATCGACTTTCGGAAAAGATCCTCAGGAGATTCGGGCCTGATGACGGCGGAAACGGCGTCCTGGAGTTCCCACACCGCGCGGAGCCCCCATTCGTCGTTCGACCGCGGAACCGGTGCATCCTCGAACAGCTTGTGAACCGCCGCCGGGACGCACTCGAGTTTTCCGCTCGCGAACGGGTCAAGGCTGATAAACGAGAGTTCCGAACGGGATACCGCGCGAATGGATTCGACAAGGTCTCGATGAAGGTAATTGAAATCGGTCGCCCAAAAATCCCAGAGCGCGAACGAGTCGAGCGCCGCGGTTATCGCGTCGGGGGAGGGTGGGACGCTGAAGCCAAGGTATCCCGCCCCGCCGCTTTGGCGCGCTTGTGCGGCAGCCGAAAAAACGCCCGCGGCTTTCATCGCCTCGGCGTCTTCCGCGCTTTCGATCCGAATCAGAAGAAAATCGCCAGCGCGGTTGCCAGGACAGTTGCCGGTTGCCGCAAGAAAAGCGGTGAGGTCCGCCGCAGTCTTTCCGGTAAACTCATAGACCATTGAAACGGTTTTCTTAAGCCCTTTCCGTTCAAGAAGGGCCCCCACCCTTGCTATCGCTTGCTGGTCGCGGCCTGCATACACGAGATTAATGCCCTGCACGACCGCTGTATCGAGAAGCATTTCGTTCTTTGCCGGATCACCCGCCTCGAGCGAAAGGGTCAGTATCGAGAATTCTTTGTTTGCTATTTTGGGAAAATGACGGTATAACATAGTCATATCTTACACGATTTGTCCGTTGTTTGCCAAAGGGCTTGTAGCGCACGGACAAGGCGCGGATCGCGCGCCAATTATGGGAGAAAACATGAAACGAAGTATTGGACTGATAATCCTCCAGATCGCGGTAGCCCTCTACCTCCTCGTCAGCGGAGTAACGGGCCTTCTTAACTCAAGTGCGGGCGATCTCGCCGGGGTAATTGGTTTCTTGAATGATCTATTCAAGAATCCGTCGATGGTTACCCTTTTGGTTATCGTATTGTCGATATCCGAGATCATTGCAGGTTTCTTTCTTTTGGTGGAGCTGTTTACCACCGATCTCCGGGTAACGGACATGATTTTATTCATCTTCGTTATTCTCTGGATTGCGAACATCATCCTGGTCGACTTTATCGCGCCAATTTCCGGCGGAACGATCTTCAAAAGCGTGGACAGCGTCCTTCGGTACGTCAGCGTCCTTTCAAGCCATCTGATGGTGCTCGGCGCCCTTATCCTGGTGTCGAAGAAGTTTTCATAAGCCTGAACGTACGCCGGTTTCGGCGTACGGAGCCGGTCAGATCAGCGCGCGAAGCAGCATGAAAAACGCCGTGCCTCCGAAAATGGAGAGCATGGCGTTTTTTTTCCATAAATGAAGCGTGACGACGAGCGCAAGCGCCGAAATCTCCCGTATCCCCGAGGGCCACGCGGCCCACTGGATATCTTTGAGGCAATACACGACGAGCACCGCCATGACCATCGGCGGGATAAACCGCTCGACGAACCGGATGAGGGCGGGCGGATCGCGGCGCGAGAAGAGTAGAAAGGGGAAGGCGCGCGTGGCGAGGATGACGAGTCCCATGAGCGGGACCGCGATGAGCGCTTCGGTCAGGGTGGTCATCTTGCCCTCCCGCGCGCGATCACGAGAACGGCGAGCGATGCCGCGAGCGCCGTGATGAGCATGTTTTTTGGGCCGACGATGGCGAGCGCGAGGACGGCGCACGCGATGCCGATGATCGCGGGGAGGGGATCGCGGCTTCTCTTGAGCTGATCGATGAGCAGCACGGCAAAAAGCGCGGTGAGCGCGAAGTCGATGCCCGCAAAGGAAAAGGGAATGAACGCGCCCGCTAGCGCGCCGATAACGCTTCCGACAACCCAGTAGGATTGGTCGAGGAGCGCGATCATGCCGTAAAAAGAGCCGGGCCTGACGTTTTGCGGGACCTTTACCCCGGTGAGGATTGCATAGGTTTCGTCGGTGAGGGAAAACACGAGGTAGGGTTTCCAGCGTCCAGCCTCGCGGAACTGTCCGATCAGGGAAAGCCCGTATACGATATGGCGGATATTCACGGCGAGCATGGTGACCAAAAGGCCCATAAGCGGAACGCCGGCTGAAAAGAGCCCGATCGCGATGTATTGACCCGCGCCCGCGTACATGAGGAGGCTCATGATTGGGCTGAGCCACCAGGGATACCCCGCCTTGACGAGCATGAGCCCGAAAGGGATTCCGATGGCGATATAGCCAAAAAGGACTGGAACGGTGACGGGAAACGCCGCGCGGAGGGCGCGCGTTCCGTCGGATGATTGGCCTGGCATAATGGTGCAAAGTATAGCCAATCGTGTTTTAGTTGACCATACCCCGGTTTTGTGAGAAACTTGAAAAATAACCGTTAGGTACGATATTTTTTTACTTGAATGTTACGAGGAGGCCAGCAATGGTTGCTTTGATTGTCGGAATCATATTGATCGCGTTTACCGTTTTTGCGGCGTTGTCGCCCGATGTTGCCGGGTTTGGTCTGGGATGGGGCAAGGATATCATGCTTTTCCTTCGCGGATGCCTGCCGATTCTCGCCGCCTTTGTCGGGCTCATAGCGATTTTCATCGGAATTGCTGATCTCAAGGACAAAAAAGAAGCAAAAAAGGAAGATGAGCAGGCTCGCGCTTCCGGCATGAAAAAATAGGTGATTCCGGCGCGGATGCCGCGCTTGACACTCAACGCGCTTTTTATATATAGTAAATAACCCACATTATCTGCGTGATGCGGCGTTGTATGCGCCGTCTGACGCAAAGCGAATGGACCTGATGCTTGAGGGCCGTTCATATAATTATTCGTAAGGTACGTACATGAAGACAATTTTTATTAAGGAACATGAGGCCCCCCGTGCCTGGTTTGTCATCGATGCGGCAGGTCTGCCGGTCGGACGTGTGGCTGCTAAGGCGGCATATATGCTGCGTGGCAAGCACAAGGTAACCTACGCCCCCAATCAGGAAACCGGCGATTATATCGTAATCATCAATGCCGGCAAGGCGATTGTGACCGGAAACAAGCCCGACGGAAAGATTTACTATCACCACACCGGTTTCGTCGGCCACCTTCAGGCGCTCAGCTTCAATAAGCTTATGGAAAAGCATCCCGAGGATCCGATTATGCTCGCGATCAAGGGTATGCTTCCGAAAGGACCCCTTGGCCGCAAACTCCTGACCAACGTCAAGGTGTATGCAGACACCAACCATCCGCATGCGGCCCAGAATCCGAAAGCCGTCGAAGTGTAATGAGGAGTAAGTAACGTGATCAAGAATATTGGAATGGGAACCGGTCGACGCAAGACCGCAGTCGCTCGCGTATTTGTCCGCGAAGGAAGCGGAAAGCTTCTTGTTAACGACAAGGATGTAGACGCATATTTCGCCACCTCCGAACAGGTTCAGGTGGTGCGCAAGCCCCTTATGGTAACCGCGAACGACACCAAGTTCGACATCGTTATTACCGTTTTTGGCGGCGGACTCAATGGTCAGGCCGGCGCATGCAGCCACGGCATTTCCCGCGCCCTTGCGCAGGTTGACGTGACCAATCACGCCTCCCTCAAGGCAAACGGACTTCTTACCCGCGACTCGCGCATGGTCGAGCGCAAGAAGTATGGTCAGCGCGGTGCACGCCGAAGATTCCAGTTCAGCAAGCGCTAATCTTCCCGCCATACGGCGAATCGAATGGGCCTCGGCCGGGATACTCAAAGTATATCCGGCAGATGGCCCTTTTTTTTGCGTACGGGATGCGTATTTGTCCGAGGGATGCAAGGCATACCTCGACGACGCGGGGGCGGGCGGCGATTTGCCCTTGAGCGCAGGCGTTGCCGAAGACCTTCTTCACGCCGCGCGTGCCTTGCTTGCCGAGCGAACCGCGATGGGCTATCTTGCCCGGTCCGAGTATTGCCGTCGTCAGCTTGACGAGCGGTTAGCCCGGAAGGGGTTCTCGCCTGCCGAGCGAGACGAGGCTCTTTCCTTCTTGGCTTCCGCTCACCGACTTGACGATTACCGGTACGCGACAGCCTGGCTCCGCTCCCGGTTGATTCACCAAAGCGAGGGCAGGCGGAAGCTTCTTGCGGGGCTTTTTTCTCGTGGAATTTCGTCCGATGATGCCGAGCGTGCATTGAATGATTTTTTCCAAGATACCGATGAACGGGTTTTGTGCGAACGAGCTACCGAAAAGATGGTTCGTTTGGGTAAAAATGGTGAAAAACTGTACGCTGCATTGCTTCGCAAGGGATTTTCCGGGAAAATCATTGCAGAAACAGTGAAAAAACTCGCAAATGACCAAAATAATTGTTGAGAGTACGGTTTTTTTGGTTTATAGTCTTCTCGAGGCAGTATGAACAAAGATCAGAAAACTAAACGCATTCAGATATATTCGGCCCTTGAAGTTGCCAATATGTGCGGCGTCGTCAATCAGACCGCCATCAACTGGATTCGTGGCGGGCATTTGACTGCCTTTAATACGCCGGGAGGGCAATTCCGCGTATACAAGGATGATTTGCTCGATTTTATCAATAAACGAGGGATGCGCGTTCCGGAAGCCCTTTTGGACAACGAACCTGCGGCTAACTGGAAGTCCCTGATAATCATTGATGACGATGTCGGCCTCAATAACGCGATTTACGCCTATATGACCAAGAATATCAGCGACCTTACCGTGTATCAGTCCTTTGACGGCTTTGACGCGGGAGCCCTGCTTGTCGACAAGAAACCGGGCTTTGTGCTCCTTGATCTCGCGCTTCCCGGCGTGAACGGTCAGGAGATCTGCCGTAAGATCAAGACCGATCCGGCATTCGGCAAGCCCTATGTCATGGTGATTACCGCGCTTGATGAGCCGGGTCTCGAGGAAACCCTCTATTCCTTCGGCGCCGACAAGTTCTTCCGGAAGCCGCTTGTTCTGTCAACGCTCGTTGAGGCGATCAACGCGGCCGTCGCTATCGGCTGATCCCGAGCCTATGCCAAACAGTCGATACCTCGCGACGTTTGCCCCCGGATTTGAGCCGGTAATCGGCGATCTTCTCGCGGACGACGTCCCCCGTTCCGAGCTTGTCCGCATTGAAAGCGGAATGGCGCTTTTCGATTATCGGGGAACCGTCGCCGAGGCAGCGTATCCATCATTTTTCAACAATGTCTTTCTCGTGCTTCGCGAATGGAAGTCTTCCGCCCTTTCCTTCCCTGACATGGTGAAGGGCGTCGCAGCCGTTTCGAAGATCGCGGACGCGCGGGACGCCTGCCGCGCGCTTGGGGTAACCACGTTTCGCGTCCGGTACTCGCGCGAAAACGTATTCGCCTCAGTCGACAAAAAGCTGATGGATCAGGCTGAGCGGTTTATCGCGGCGGGAACCGGACTTGCCCCCGACCGGTTCGACCCAGGGATCGAGTTCTGGTTTATCATTCGCCGTGAAGGCTACGCGTGCTTCGCGCTCAGGCTCACGAAAAAGCAATCTACCGAAAAATACCTCGCGCCGGGGGAGCTTCGGCCCGAAACGGTCAGGCTCGTGACCGCGCTCGCGCGCGTTGATCCGCTTGCGCGGACTCTCCTTGATCCCTTCGCCGGCCACGGGTCGATTCCCGCCGCCCTTGCGTCGTTGCGCCCGCAAGCTGCGGTTTTCGCTTCAGATCAGGATGCCGCGCTCGTCGCCGCGATGGAAAAGCGTTTCCGGGATATGCCACAAATCAACGTCAGACAATGCGATGCGCTCTCGCTTGCGCACGTCGCCGACTCGTCGGTTGACGCGATCGTGACTGATCCCCCCTGGGGTGAGTGGGAGGGTGGCTCGTTCGGAAAGGCGGCTTCGCTTTCGGAACTCTATCGCGGTATGCTTGCCGAGTTCTCGCGCGTTCTCGCGCCCGCCGCTCGCGCTTGCGTGTTGACCGGGGCAAAGCGGGAATTCGAGGCGGTCGTCGGCGAATCACCCTTTTTTGCCCAAAGCGCCGCGCGCGAGGGTTTTCGCACTGACATCCTCGTGAACGGAAAAAAATGCGCGGTGTACGTCATTTATCGATAAACGCATGAATGCGAAAGGATGCTTAACGATGGAATTACGCGCGAAAACCTTCAGGTCATATTTGCCATTAACCTTTTTGATTGGCTTCGGTTTTTTCACCGTCGGCATGATGGACCCGCTCTATGACAGCTACGTGCAGATATTCCTGTCCCGGTATATCCCGCTTAAATCGGTCGTCGGCGCGATCATGTCGCTCGATAACCTGCTCGCGCTTTTCCTGATTCCCCTGGTCTCGGTCTGGTCAGATCATACGCGTACCCCGATCGGGAGGCGCATGCCGTGGATCGTAGTCTTGCTCCCCCTTTCCGCGGTTTGTTTCGCCCTCGTCCCCTATTCAGCGGCTCTTTCTCTTTCCGCTTTGATCGCGGTCCTGCTTCTACTCAACCTTTTCAAGCAGTCGGTTCGCGGTCCCATCGTCGCGCTGATGCCCGACAGCATTCCCGGGGAATTCCGCTCCCAGGCGAACGGGGTCATCAACACGATGGGGAATATCGCGGCGATCGTCGGCACGATATTTCTCGCGCGCCTTATGGACGTCGACGCGATATTGCCCGTGCTCGGCGCGACGAAGGGCCGCCTCGCGTTTCCCGCCGCTGCGGCTTTCGTCCTCCTCGCGGTCCTTTTCCTTTTCGCGTTCGTTCGCGAAAAGGGCGCGTCGGATACCGGCGAGACCGCGGGCGAAAAGATTCCGTTCTTTCAGAGCATTGGCATGGTTCTCCTCGCGAAGGACAAGAGCGGCTTTCTTGTCTTGGTTAGCCTCTTCCTCTGGTTCGTCGGGTATCAGGGCGTCGTCCCGTTCCTGACCGAATACAGCATCGACACTTTCAACCTCACGGACGGGCAAGGGCCGCTCGCGATGGGGATGGTGGGTATTTCCGCGGCGCTCGCCGCCATTCCGATGGGCTATGCCGCGAGCCGTTGGGGCCGCCGCCGGATGATCCGCATATCGCTTCTGGCGATCACGGTTATCATCCTCGCTGTGTTTTTTCTCGAGCCCGCGTGTCGCGCGGGAATCGTCGACGCCGCCTCTGCGAAGTTCGTGTTTTGGGGTTTGATGTTCGCGTTCGGCGTTTTCTGGGTTTCAGTCATTGCGAACTCCTTTCCCATGCTTTGGCAGATGGCGCATTTCAGCAACATCGGCGTTTATACCGGGCTTTATTACACCTTCTCACAACTAGCCGCGATCGTGGCACCGTCTTTTTCGGGAGCCATCATCGATCTTGCGGGCATGCGCTCCATGTTCGTATTTTGCGCAGTATTCTTCGTTCTCGCGTTCGTTACGATGGGTTTCGTGACCGGCGGGGAAAAGGACGACAAACCCGCCGATCTTTGACGGCGTTTGATTTGTTCCTCCCTCTTGAGTAAGGCTACCGCTTGACCAGCGCAGACGACAAGACTATCATTTCCAGTTGATGAAAGATCTTACTCACGGGAACGAGGCGAAGCTCATCCTGCTTTTTTCCCTTCCAATGCTGCTTGGAAACGTCTTCCAGCAGTTCTATAACATGGTTGATAGCATAGTCGTCGGCCAGTTTGTCGGCAAACAGGCCCTTGCGGCGGTTGGTCAGTCTTTTCCGGTCATATTCGTTTTTGTCGCGCTTGTCACGGGTTTCGGGATGGCGTCGAATATTCTGATAGCGCAGTATTTCGGCGCGAAGAAGTTTGATCGCCTGCAGGCGGTCGTCGATACCTCGCTCGCGTTTACCGTGGTTTTCTCTCTCGCCGTTACCGCGCTCGGAATTCTCGGCGCGCCCGTGATTCTTCGCTTGATGCGGACTCCGGGCGACGTTCTTCCCGGGGCCGTGCTGTATCTTCGCATCATATTCGCGGGTACCATCGCGAGCTTTGCCTACAATACCTTCAGCGCAATACAGCGAGGGTTGGGCGATTCGAGGACGCCGCTATACGCGCTCATCATCTCAACGCTCGTTAACGTCGCGCTCGACCTTGCCTTCGTCGTTTTTTTTGGCTGGGGCGTCGCGGGCGTCGCCATTGCGACTGTCATCGCGCAGGTTGTCTCGGTTTCCTGGACCGCGCTCTACCTCGCGAAGAAGGATTCGGTTTTCAAGCTTGACGTTACCCATATTCGCTTTGACCGCGCGATATTCCGCGAGATTGTCAGGCTCGGGCTTCCTTCGGGGATTCAGCAAGGGCTTGTCGGCGCGGGGCTCATGACGCTAACGGGAGTCGTGAACCAATTCGGGACGAACCCCGCGGCGGCGTTTTCGGTCGCGGGGAAGCTCGACAGTTTTGCCGTCATGCCCGCCATGAGCATGAGCCTTGCGATCGCGTCTTTCACGGGGCAGAATCTTGGCGCGGGAAGGAAGGATCGCGTTCATCGAGGGCTTGCGTACGCGCTTTCGATCGCGCTTGCGGTATCGGGCACGATCGCTGCGATCCTGTATTTCAGGGGCGACTGGTTTATCAGGCTGTTCTCGGGTGACCGCGAGGTTATCAGGATAGGCACCGAATATTTCAAGATCGTCGCGTTTGCGTACGTCGCGCAGACGGTTATGTTCTGCTTCTCGGGGGTGCTTCGTGGCGCGGGCGCCATGGTCTTCACCATGCTAATGACGCTCATGTCGATGTGGATCGTGCGTGTTCCTCTCGCGCTGGTTTTTTCGAGATACTGGGGGACGAGCGGAATCTGGTGGTCGGTTGTGTGCGGCTTTGCCGTCGGCATGACGGGAACGATTCTCTATTACGCGTTTGGGAATTGGGGAAAGCGCGCGCTCGTCATGCCGTTGGCCGATTGAGCGAAGCAAGCATGTCGGTGTAGTACCGGCTTTCGATCGCTGATTCAGGAATGCCGCACTTCGCGATCGTTTCTCGAAGGGCTGTGCGCGCGCGGGCGGTTTCATTTTCATCGGGATCATCGGCGAGGATCTCGAGTTCCACGAACCAGCCGAGTTCTGCGACGAGCGAAAGTTCGATGGTAACCGCGGTTTTGTCGGGCGCCCGCCAGGCAAAGGTTTTCGTTTTCTTTTCCTTCGAGATATAGGGTGCGAATCCCAAATCGGTGATCAATGTCTCGAAAGCCGCGCGATCGTCGATCGAGAATTCGCGTTCGTCGTTTATCTCGATGTCATTTTGAAGTTCTTTCCTTTTATACGTAACCACGATGGCGCCGTTTTCGTCGCGGATGCGCACCTTGACCGGTCGAGTGGGCCCCTCGTGTGCGATTACTCCGCCTGCGGCCCGTCGACGGTCAATCGCCCGTTTGAGCGCCCATGAGAGAATCGAGGTGAACGCGAATCCGCCAAGGCAGATGCCGATCGCGATTCGTTTGTCCGCGCCCGCGATGACGCTGATGGCGGCCAATACGGCGAAGGCAAACGTCATAATCGAGGCAATTGCCGCGGTGATGGTCTGGGCGTCATGACGGGCTGCGTGATCGGGCATTGCCGTTTCCGACGAACGTCTCCAGTATACGTCGCTTTTTATCGTTTCGCTGACAAACGACGCGAATTCGCGGATTGTCTTCTCGGTAGCCACGGGATCCGTGACATGGGCCTTAATCTCGATTTCCGTCATGCATACAGGAATAGTCTTTTTATACGTGCGCTGTCAATAAATAATTTGAGTTTTTCATTTATTTCGCGTATGATGGTTTCATGGAAAACGCAATAGACTCGGGTAGGGCTCGCCCCCGTATCGGTTTTCAGATCACCCACATCGGCGATGATTATTGCAAGATGTACTTACCGGTACTTATCGAGTCATGTAAAAAAGCGGGTTTCGACCTTACTGTGTTCGCCGGTGGTTCGCTTAATGATCCAAACACGTTCAATTACCAGCGGAATGCGATCTATAGCTACCTCTGTCCGTCGAATATCGACGTCATTATTCTCCTCACCGCTACGCTCAAGAGTTACGTACAGCCTGCTGTCTTCGATTCCTTTTACGCGAAGATTTCGGCGATTCCGGCAATAAGCATCAGCGAACCTCTTGATGGGCACCCTAGCATCGTGATCGATAACGCCTCGGGACTTTCCGAGGCGATCAGGCATCTTGTGCTGAACCATGGAAGGACTCGCGTCGCCTTCGTGTGCGGTCCCGAGAATAACCCTGAGGCGCGCGAACGGTTTCGGGTCTATCGCGAAACGCTCGAGGAGTGCGGAATTGCCGTTGACCCGGAACTCATATGCCCCGGCGAGTTCACCGCTCGCTCGGGGAGCAAGGCCGTTACGCTTCTTGTCGAGGAAAGAATGGTCTCATTCGACGCGATCGTCGCGGCGAATGATTGTATGGCGTTAAGCGCGATGGCGGCGCTTCAGGCACACGGGCTTTCCGTGCCGGAGGACGTCGCCGTCGTTGGTTTCGATAACCTCGGAAAAACAGCGTTCGCGAATCCCCCGCTCACGACGATCGGACAGTCTTTCAAGGAAGAGGCAAAAAAGGCCGTCGAGCTCGTGAAGGCGATTCTGGAAGGCCATGCGGAAACGACGGTTACCGAGCTTTCGACGGAACTCGTCGTTCGCTCGTCGTGCGGATGCCTCCCGTATACGATCAAGACTTTCGATCGAACCTTCGACCTTGTTCTGGGCATGGCCTCAGCGAATTTGGGGACCAGCTTCGAGTCTTGCCTTGATGAACTCAAAAAGATTGACAGGCCTGATACCCTTGGGGAATCTGCATTTGTCGAAGGTTTGTCCTTTTTGTATACCCAATTCCATTCGCCGGTTGCGTTCGAGGATGCCGATAGGTTTCTCGGCTCCCTCCAGAAATTCGCGCTTCGGCCCGAATATGATCCCGATTGCCTGCTTTTTTGGGAGCAGGCGGTGCTACTGATCGCCATGTGCAGATCTCCGCGGGAAGCGTTCGATCCACGGGTCCTTGCGGCGCGAGAAAAGGCTCGGCTTGTCTTCCGCGAAGCCCGTGCCCTTTACCAGAATAGGGATCAGTTCCGCCTCATCGAGGAAGCGGACAAGCTCGGCAGGATCATGCAGCTCATCCTTTTGACGCGGGAGTTGCATGACCTCTTCTCCGTGCTCGCGCAGATCGTTACCGTGCTCGACATCAGGAATTTCTTTCTTGTCATGCACGAACCGAAAAAAAACGCAGTTGACGATGCCTTGAGCGGTCCCGCAGAGGGCCGGAAGCTCATGTTCGCCGTTATCAACGGAAGACCCCTCGCGGATATGCCGGTGCCTGTCGAGGGAGACGTACTCATTCCGTGCGAGATCATGAAACGGGTCGAGGGCGTGTGTCTCGTCGCTTCGTCGGTATACTGCCTCGATGAGCTCTTCGGGTACGTGTGCCTTGAGCCGGGTTGCTACTCGATGAATCTCTATAGCAGCCTCATCCTGGAGCTCGGCAGCGTGATCAAGCGATGCTTACTCGGGACTCAGCAAAGAAAGACGGAGGACAAGCTCCGCGCGGTGCTGCGAAAATTGCGGGAATCGAATCAGAAGCTCGCGGATCTTTCGCTGAAGGACGAACTTACCGGCCTCTATAATCGCCGGGGGTTCCTCGACCTGGCGCGAAAGAGCCTCATGTTCGCGCAGCGGATGAAAAAGGACGCGATGCTTCTCTTTATCGATCTCGATGGCCTTAAGCGCATTAACGACACGTGGGGGCATCTCGCGGGAGATACCGCAATTTCCGGCGCCTCGATCGTATTGAAGGCGACATTCAGGCAGGTTGACGTCATTGCGCGGCTCGGTGGAGATGAGTTCGTCGTGCTTACCCTCGACTCGCCATTCGCAACCAAGGACCTGATGCTCGAGCGCCTGAAGAAAAACATCGAAACCTTCAATGAAAGCGACACGAATTCCTGGGATTTATCGATGAGCGTCGGCGCCCTTGCGATAGATCCGGGTGATAAGCGATCGCTCGAGGAACTCATCAAGATCGCGGATGGGCTGCAATATCAGGAGAAACTCGCGAAGCGGGCATCCCGCGGGTAAATAAAAGCCCGTCGCGTTGCGACGGGCCTATCTTATTGAGAGAGCGATTAATTCCAGTTCAATATCGATTTATCGTAATCGGCGGGCGCCTTGTATCCGAGAAGCTCGATGCAGGTTGCAGCGAGGCTCGAAATCCCGAGACCCTCGGCGAGTTCCTTCTTGTACTCGCCCTTGAACTCGGGGTCGTAGACGATACCGGGAACCGGGTTAAGGGAATGGCTCGTCTTCGCCTTCGCGCTGCCGTCCGCCTTGCGGGATACCGCGCCGGTCTTCTTGTCGTGCTCGAACATGTCGTCCGCGTTGCCGTGGTCGGCGCTCAGCACCATAATGCCGCCGGCGGCGTCAACCGCTTTCCGGAGCCGCGCGAGCTGAAGGTCCATCGCTTCCATCGAGCAGATAACCGCTTCGTACACGCCGGTGTGGCCGACCATGTCGCCGTTCGGGAAGTTGAGTCTGATGAAGTCATACTTACCGGAGGGGATTGCCTCGAGCAGGTAATCGGTGATCTCCGCACATTTCATCCAGGGACGCTGCTCGAAGGGGAGGACGTCGCTCTTGATCTCGACGAAGGTTTCGAGCTTCTCGTCAAACTTGCCGAGCTTGTTGCCGTTGAAGAAGTAGGTCACGTGGCCATACTTTTGCGTCTCGCTGATAGCGAGGCTTCGGACTCCAGTTGCCGCGAGATATTCGCCCATCGTGCGGTCGATCGCGGGCGGGGTAACGAGGTACTGGGCCGGTATGTGGAGGTCGCCGTCGTATTCCATCATGCCCGCGTATTCCACCGCCGGGACGCGCACGCGGTCGAACTTGTCGAATCCCGCCTTCGTCTCGAACGCTGCGGTCAACTCGAGCGCGCGGTCCCCGCGGAAGTTAAAGTAGATCACCGAGTCGCCGTCCTCGATCGTTCCGACGGGCTTTCCGTTCTCGGCGAGCACGAACTCCTTGAGGTCCTGGTCGATGATGCCGGGGATTTCCTTTCGCCAAGTCTCGATCGCCTCGTGCGTCGACGCGAATTGGCGACCCTTTCCGAGGACGTGGACGTTCCAGCCGCGCTCGACCATCGACCAGTCGGCGTTATAGCGGTCCATCGTGATGAACATGCGACCGCCGCCCGAAGCGATGCGGTAATCGACGCCCGAGCCGTTCAGATCCTTGAGGTATGCCTCGAAGGGATCGATATAGTCGAGCGCGCTCGTCTCGCCGACGTCGCGACCGTCGAGAAGCGCGTGGACGCGCGCGGTCTTGACGCCTTCCTTTTTGGCCTGTTCAAGCATGGCTTTCAGGTGATCGATATGTGAGTGGACGTTCCCGTCCGAAAATAGCCCGATAAAATGGAGCTTGGAATTGTTTTTTTTGACGTTCGCGACAAGCTTTTTCCAGGTGTCTCCGGCGAACATCGCGCCGGTCTCGATCGATGCGGAGACGAGCTTCGCTCCTTGCGCGAACACGCGGCCGCAACCGATCGCGTTGTGCCCGACCTCGCTGTTGCCCATGTCCTCGTCAGAGGGAAGGCCTACCGCCGTTCCGTGCGCCTTGAGGCGTGTCGTGGGGCTTGTTTTCTGGAAACTGGCAAGCGCTTCCATGTGCGATTCCTGGACCGCGTCCCCTTCCGCGTATTTTCCGTACCCGACGCCGTCCATGATGACGAGCACGACCGGTCCTTTGCGACCCTGCCACTTTGCGTTTTTCTCAAGCGCCTTAACCATATGTATGTCTCCTGTAGTGTGTGATGATTGATGGGTCACTGTAGCTTTTTTTATCGGTTTGGGCAAGGATCGGACGGGATTCTCTATACCTACCGGTAGGTATACTAAAAAATAGACAAAAATCCACAAAATGTCAAATTGTGTATTGTCAAATGAAAACAAGCAACCTATAATAAACTATTGAACCGACAGGTTACAAATCAGGAGGAAAATATGAAGAAGTTGCTCGTTAAACCGATACTTGTATTGTTTTTTGTAGCGTCCGCAGCCGTCCTTTCTGCGGGAAGTCTCGATTACCTTTCGAACCAGAACGCGAGTTATTTTTTGAATATGGCAGGCGTTTCCGCGACGGACGGCGCCGAAATTGTACCCTATAACCCGGCCGGTACGGCGCTTTTGGACAAGGGTTTCTACTTGGACGTAACCAGTCAGACCCTCTTTAAGTTCTATTCCGAAAGCGAAGATCGAGTGCTCAATGAAGACTATAAGCTGAACAATCCCACGCCGTTCCTTCCTTCGCTCGCGGCCGTATATAACTTCGGTAAGCTCGGCGCCGGAAACCTTTCGGTTTACTTGAATGGCGGAATCTGTGCTGGCGGCGGAAGTCTTGACTGGTCTGACGGTACCGTTGGAACGAATGCGTATCCTGCTCAAATTGCTAAACAAGTAAGCAGTGGTCCCCCTCCGGTTCCGACAAGCCCTGCGGCTGGAAGCTCTTCTTCGCTTGAGGTTTCGAGCGTATACTATGGCCTTGGCGTGGGCGTTGGGTATTCATTCCTCGATGACATGCTCAGCGCGAGCGCCGGGGTGCGGTATGTTATGGCAAAGCGAACCGGCGCGATGGATGCGAGTATGAATTTTTCTACTCCGGCCATCGGTGGAGCGTGGACCCTTGATGTAAATTACGAGTATACGCAAGAGGCCCGTGGTTTTACCCCGATTTTCGGCTTCGATGCCCGCCCGATCAAGGGCCTAACCCTCGGACTTCGGTATGAGATGGAAACTGAACTCGAATTTGAATGGGATATCGATAGCCTTAGCGCAACTGTATCTAATCCTTTGGTTAACTCAGTTGCTACTAAATTGAAAACACAGCTCAACACGGATGGCGAAAAGTTCAATCAGAACCTTCCCCAGATCATCAGCTTCGGTGCCGAGTATGATTTCAACCCAAAGCTTACGATGAACTTCCAGACGACCGTGTATATGATGAACCTCGCTGACCTCAATGGCGTTGAGGATGATTATAACACCGGATATGAAGTCGCCCTCTCCGGTCGGTACGCGTTTACCGAGAAACTCCTCTGTGGTGGTTCCGTCATGTACACCGAGTCGGGCGCAAAGGATTCCCTTTACGAGAGCGGCGATCTTCTTACCGTCAGCGCCAACCCGCCGCTTGATTCGCTTATGTTCGGCCTTGGCGTGAAGTATATGGTCATCAAGAACCTCAATGTGCTTCTCTCCGGATCATACGTAGACTATCTTCCCAAAGACGTAGAGAACGGCGCGCTCGAGATCACCTACAAAAAGCAGGTGTTCAATATGGGTCTTGGCGTGAGTTACATGTTCTGATTTTTGGATCTGAATCTGATGAAACCCCGGAACAAACCGTTCCGGGGTTTTTTTTCGCTTTTTGCTTGCTGTAGTATACCTACCGGTAGGTATACTATTGATGCTTGACTAGCGATCGCTAGTTAGTCTAATATCCTCCTCATGTGCGAAGCATCCGTCGATAAAAAACCTATCCTCGAGCTAACCGGCACAAAAGGCCGCATCATCGAGGTATCGCTCAAACTCTTCGCGCAATCGGGCTATCACGCGGTTTCCGTCCGGGACATCGCGCGCGAAGTCGGCATCAAGGACGCGTCGATCTATAGCCACTTCTCGAGCAAGGACGAAATCCTCGAAACGATTGTAGCGCGCTTTCAGCTTGCGTTCAAAACGTCAGTTCCCGATGTCAGTGAATTCGAGAGGATATTCAAGGTTTGCAGCGCCCGGAAGTTTCTCGATGAAGGCTTCAATCGTTTCAAAAAGCGGCTCGAGGATCAAACCATGGTGTGGACCTACCTCGTGCTCCTTCGCGAGAAATTCAACGGTGGGCTCGCCTCCCGCGCCTGGGAAGCCCACCGAGCGACGGTCATCGAGTACGTTACCGAGTCTTTCGCCGTGATGATGCGCATGGGCCTAATCTCGGCGCGCGATCCCGGATCGCTTGCGCGACTCTACGAGTATCCGTTTTTTCTCCTGATCGAGGATTACGTGCTGAAGTTGTGCAGGGGAGAGGATACTTCCGCGATTGAGTGCGAGATAGTGAATCACAAGAACTTCATAATCCGTATTATAGAAAACCAGGGATAAGGAGCGTGTTGCCATGGAAAAAGTAAGGCATCTTGGCGAGGAACGGGTGATGAAACTCATTCTTCGGTACTCGACGCCCGCGATCGCCGGCATGGTGATTTACGGGCTTAACCGCATCGTGGGAAATATCTTCATCGGCAGATTTCTTGGGCAGTCGGCCATGGCGGGCTTTACCGTCGCCAATTCCCTTGTGATGATCAACCTCGGGTTTATCATGCTCGTCGGTACGGGGTCATCGGCACTGATCTCGATATTCCTCGGGAAGAAAGAGACAGGGCGCGCGCAAGCAACGCTTGGTACGGCGATTACCCTCGGGTTCGCCCTTTCCTTGGCCATAACGGCGATCGGCGAGGCCTTTACCGCGCCGCTTTTGCGCGTCTTCGGCGGCGAGGGCGAATCCCTCGCGTACGGCGCAGAGTTTATTACCGTGTTTTTATTGGGCAACGTTTTTCAGTTCTGGAACACGACGTTTAACAGCGCGATGCGCGCCGAAGGTCAGCCGGGCAAGGCGCTCCTGACGAATGTCGTGAGCTTTATCGCGAATACCGTCTTAACCCCGGTGTTCATCTTCGTCATCCCCATGGGCATGCGCGGAATCGCGATGGCGAATATCATTTCGCAGTTTATCGTGGCGCTCTGGCTTTGCGGGCATTTTTTCGGGAAGAAAACGATCCTGCCGCTCGTCCCGCGCGCGTTCATTCCCGATCTTTCGCTCACGGTCCGGATGGTCTCGATCGGAATCGCGCCCTTTTTCATGCAGTTCCTCGGCGCGAGCATGTCGATCGTGACGAACCATATCGTGCGGAACCTCGCGGGCGACCTCGGGCTCGCGGTCGCGGGAGCCGTCTTCAGCGTGTATTTTCTGCTTATCATGCCGCTCCAGGGCACGAGCGTCGGGATACAGCCGATCATCGGCTACAACTTCGGCGCAGCGCTCCATCATCGGGTACGGAAAACGGTTATCGCCTCGATCGCGTTTACGGCATGCATCTGCGTAGTCGAGGCCTCGCTCGCGATCGTGTTCCGCTCGCGCCTTGGCGGGCTCTTCACGAACGGCGATCAGGGCCTGGTCGCGCTTTGCTCGCAGGGGCTCTTGCTCATCCTGCTTGCGTTCCCGATCGCCGGCATCCAGTTCGTCGGCTCAAGCCTCTTTCTCGGAACCGGAAAGTCGCTCTACGCGCTTATCGTCAATCTCTTTCGTTCCCTGTTCGTTCTAATCCCGATCCTCTTGCTTCCGGGCTTGATGGGGATAACGGGGCTCTTTCTCTCGTATCCCGCTACCGACGTCGTCGTGAGCGTTCTGTGCGTGCTCCTGATGCGCGACGTGATGGCGAAGCAGAAAGGCGCGGTTCCTGTCCCTGTCGACCGGTAGGATTATGGCGTTGCCCCGATCTGAAGATCGGGGCCCGCGTGCTCCGCTTGTATATGGCGCGTGCGGATCAGATCTCTTTTTTCTTTGGTTCCCACTTACCCGCGAGCGCGTCCATGAGCGCGCTGTATGCCGCCTTGGGTTTCATGTCCTTGTCGAGGATGGTCGCCGAGCCGTAACCGGAAAACGCGCGGGGAATCCAGCTCGTCTTGTCCGTATAACCCCAGAGTATCATGCTCTCCACGCCCGGCTCGGTTAGCGCGACGTTCATGAGGCGCGCGTATATGTCGCACTGGCGCTCTTCGTCGTCGCCATCAACGGGCATCTTGATCCTGACGTCAACCTCGGAAAACGACGAGTACACGCCAAGCTCGTTGTAGCGTTTGACGTTCTTGCGAAGGGCTTCCTCGTCGAAGGGAATATCCGCCATACAATGGAGCTGATGGGCGACCCCGTCGATCGGAACCCCGCGTGCCTTGAGGTCCTTCACGATTTTGTACATCGCGTCGCCCTTCGCCGTTCCCGCATATTCGGTGTTGTAATCGACGAGTACGAGCTTCGCCTGGGGGTCCGCGTCGTGCGCGGCCTTGAACGCGATATCGAGAAAGTCCGGTCCGATCAGCCGGTACCACATCGTGTCGCGCATCGTGCCGTCTTCGTTGAGTACCTCGTTCGCGACGTCGTATTCGCCGATCTTGCCCTTATAGCGGGTCATCACGCCCGTGATCTGTTCGGTCAAAAGCTCGATAGCTTGCTCGCGTGTTTTCGCGGAATGGACGTAGGGCGCGTTCTGGTCTTGCCAGAGAAAGCAGTGCCCCTTTATCTGCATCCCATGCTTCTCGGCGAACGCGACCATCGCGTCGGTGTCCGACCAGTTCCAGAATTTCCTCGTCGGGTGGATGTTCACCCATTTCGTGGTATCGGTGGGCACGATCAGGTTAAAATGCCGTTTGATGAACTCGACTGAGTTCGGGCTGAGTATGTCGCCGGTTTGAACCGCGATGCCGAACGCCAAGCCTTGTCGGTCTGCTATCTTGCGCGGCGAGGGGGAACCGCATCCCGTAAGCATTGCTGCCGAGATCGTGGTCAGAATTACCGCACAGGCGAATAACACTCGTTTCATGGATAACCTCCGAATTGTACGCTTAACCCTTTACTGCACGGGCCAGTTCCTTTCCGCGTTCCTTAAGGAGCGCAAGGTCTTCCTTCGACGGCACGCCCTGCCATTCGACGGATTCGACGCTCGTCCACTTGAAATTCGCGATGCGTTCCTCGTATTCCTTTTTCGCGCCGCCGACCCAGCCCCAGCTGCCGAGGCGAAGCGCCTTTTTGCCAGTAACGTGCTTGCGCTCGAAAAGGTCAAGGATATGCGCCATCGGCGGGAACATCTTGTATTCGTAGGTTGGCATCGCAAGAACGAGTCCCGCGGCCTTGTACGCGTCGGCTAGGACGAAGCTCGCGTCGGTGTCGGGCACCTGATGGATCGTGTACGGCACCTTTTCTGACTCGATCCCCGCGATGACGGCGTCGAGCCCCGCTTTTGTGTAGCCGTACATCGAACCCCAGATCACGCAGATTTCCTTCTCGCATTCGCCGCCGGTGTTGTAGCCTGCGTACTTCGCGTATCGATTAACGATGGTAAGCGGGTTTTTCCGCCACACGATACCATGGCTCGGGGCTATCACCTTGACGGGGAGCGATCCGAGTTTCTCGAGCGCCTTCGTGACGAAGGACGAGAAGCTCGCGACGATGTTCGCGTAGTAGCGGAGCGACTCCTTCTCGTAGAAGGCGTGCTCATCGGCCGTGAACTCGTCGTCGAAGACGCGATCCCCGAGCGAGCCGTAGGAACCGAAACCGTCGCAGCTGAAAAGGACCCCGTCGGCCCGATCGAAGGTCATCATCGTCTCGGGCCAGTGGATGTTGGGCGTCTCGAAGAACTCGAGGGTCTTCCCCTTGCCGAGCTCGAGCGTATCGCCGTTCTTTACCTCGCGGAGGCCCTCGGCGATCTTGAAGAAATTTCGCACCATCGCGATGCCCTTCGGCGTCGAGAGTATCTCAACCTTGGGATTGCGCTTTTTTAGCTCGAGGATGAACGCGGTATGGTCAGGTTCAAGATGGTTGAGTATCAGGTAATCGATTTTTTCGAAGGAGGTTCCCGCCGAGGCGAGCTGCTGCTCGAACTGCTCGATCGATCCTGCCCAGTCCCGTGCGAGATCGATGAGCGCGGTTTTTTCTCCCGTGACTACGTACGAGTTGAGCGTTACCCCGTGCGGGATCGGCCAGATTCCCTCGAAGCGGGCTGATGTCTTGATATCGGCGTGGATGGCGTATACGCCTTCGGCGATTATATGCGCGTTCATGGAAAGCCTCCTTAATCGGTTTATTTTCCGAGTATAGACCGGCTCGCGTCGAAAAGGCAACCAGGTGCAACATTCAGGCGAATCTGATAGAGTATCCGCCATGAGACTTGCCCTTGCGCCCATGGCCACGCTGAGCCATGAAGCCCTCCGCCTCCTTATCAACCGCTACGGCGATCCGGACGAGTATTTCTCCGAGATGATCCACGCGCCTTCCTTCGTTGGGGGCGGTAAGTACGAATCCTGGTATATTCGCTCCGCCCCGGCGAGCGAGCGCATGGTTTGGCAGCTTACGGGAAGTAGCGCGGACTCGATGATTCGCGCTGCCGAGATGCTCCTTTCGCTCGGGGGAATCGGGCTTGACCTCAACATGGGCTGCTCCGCGCCGGACATCGCGCGCTCGGGCGCCGGAATCGCCTGGATGTCAAAATCGCACACTGAAGTTTCGGATCTTGTCGCCGGCGTTCGCCGCGTCATCGATTCGACGCCTTCGCGCAATCACGCCCGTCTTGGCGTCAAGCTCAGGCTCGGCGAGGCGGAGGATTACGCGCGTTTGCTTGATTTCTGCCGGCATCTCGCTGACCTTGGCGTAGAGCTCATTACCCTGCATCCGCGCGTCAGAAAGGACAAGTATAGCCGCCCAGCGCGCCGCGAATACGTAGCGCGCCTGGCTCGCGACCTTGCGATTCCGGTATACGGTAACGGCGATATCGCGACCGTGGACGACGCACTCTCGTACGCGCGCGAGGTCCCCTGCGCCGGGCTCATGATAGGCCGCGCGGCCGTGAGGACCCCCTGGATCTTCAGCGATATCAGGCGGGCGGAAGGCCTCGGTTCGGGCGAAGGTAGCAATTCCGGTGATGGAGCCGGATCCGGTGAACGCACGCGAATCGATCATCTCGAGGTCGCGGAGTTCTTCCTCGAAAACCTTGCGCGTTCCCAGCCTGAGGATTTCCAGATATCGCGTGCGCACCGTTTCTTCTATTATTATTGCGATAATTTCTCGTTTGCCCACCATATAAAGATGAAAATTCAGAACGCCATTACCGTCGCGGAAATTCCCGCTCTCTTGGCCGCGTATTTCATTCAGGTTCCGGACGACCGTTTTCTGGAACGGTGACGCGCGGGTTACCGCGCATAAAAAAACGCCCGATGGCTCAAGCGTGAACCGTCGGGCGTCTTTATGAGATCGACCGTGTCGTCGACCGTATGTTGCGTCCTTATCTTACTTTACCGGAAAAACCTTCTTGAAGTTCTCGAGGATCACGCCGGACGCCGGACGGGCGTCGATGTCCTTCAGTTTCGATAACTTGCGGTAGTAGTCGATGAGCGGGGCGGTTTGTGCCCGGTATACCTCAAGGCGCTTGGTAATCGCCTCGATCTTGTCGTCCTCGCGGATAAAAAGATCGCTGCCGCACTTATCGCATTTGCCCGCGGTCTTGGGGGGCATAAAGTCGACATGGTAGTTCTGGCTGCAGGTTTTGCAGACGCGGCGTCCGGAAAGTCGGGCGACGACATCCTTATCGACGATATCGAAGTTAACCGCAGCGTCGACGGTGACGATCCCGGCAAGGGCCTCGGCCTGCGGGATGGTACGGGGAAAGCCATCGAGGATGAATCCCTTTTTAGCATCGTCCTTCGCGAGTCGCTCGCGCACGAGCTCAATGGTGATATCGTCGGAAACGAGCTGGCCGGCGTCGATAATCGCCTGAACCTTGAGTCCGAGCGGCGTTTTTTCGCGAATGGCCGCGCGGAAGATCTCTCCGGTTGAAATGTGGGGGATTTTGTATGTTTCGGCCACTAATGCCGCAAGGGTTCCCTTACCGGCACCGGGCGGTCCCAAAAAAATAAGTTTCATGAAGCGCTCCTGCATTGGAATTATTTCATGATACCGATATAAAAGGCGTGAATCAAGGGCTTAGCTCGTATATTTTACGCGCCTGGAAGGTTCGGCTCATTGTGCGAAAAGTGAAGTTTTTCCTTTGAAAAAACCGCCTGGATAGTTTAGAGTAATAGGCGGGGAGATACGTAATGCTGAAACGCCGCACATCGCTTGCTCTGACGATCCTGGCTAGCCTTTGGTTGTTGTACGCCGGAATCGCGGTGTCGGGTATTGGGTGGTTGGGCGATATTGCCGCCCCCTTCATCGGCGCGCTTGCGACCTTTTTCGTTTTCCGGTGCGCCCTCGTTTCCGTCAATTATCGCGTAACCTGGTTCGTAACCGCATTGGGTCTCTTTTTTTGGACGATAGCCGATACGCTCTGGGCAATCTATACTCTCTCGCTCGGCCTCGATCCGGAAAAAAGCATTATTCTCCCATTCATATATCTTCTGACAAACGTTTGTTTTGTGTTCACTGTGTTTTATATTTCCCTTTATAATCGCCGTCGCTGGATGGCTTTCCAGTTTTTGGTCGATATTATCGCGATTTTCTGCTCAGTATCTGCTTTATTTTTTTACGTATACTATTTCAATCGCTATGAAAGCCTTCTTTCGCTTGGCTATGTGGGCGTAGCGTCCTTCATAAGCTTGATAACCGACATGCTTCTCATAACCCTGCCGATCGCGATACTCCTGTCGCTCAAGATTCGCAAGGTTCCGGTCTTTTTGCGCTTCATGATGGCCGGATTCGTGGCGTACGCGGTCTCGGATATCCTCTATATAAATACTATTATCAACGATGCCTATATCCCGAATGGGTGGAACGACGCGCTGTATATGCTGTCACTCGCGTTATGCGGCGCAGGCGGTGTCTTCTTTTTCGACAATCCGATCGATCTCGGAAGCATACGAAAGGAGGTAAACACCTCGATCGGGATAGTCTACCGGAGCCTTTTTCTCCTGATTATCCCGCTTCTCGCGATCCTCCTGAGGCAGCTTCGGTTTAGCGAGCTCATGGTGTTTGCCGTTATCATCGCCGTTCACCAGCTTTGCAGTCGGCTGATCCGGCAATTGCTCATGCGGGAAATCGAGTTCGATGAGCGCGGTCAGCGAACCGAGTATCTCGAGGCGACGATTGCCGACCGCACGCGCGAGCTCAAGATCATGAACCAGACTCTCGAAAACCTCCTCAAGCGCGACGCGATTACGGGTCTTTATAACCGCAAGTATTTTCTCGAGACCGCCGAGGAATGGATAGGGAAATGCGACGAGGAAGAGAAGGTATGGCTCCTTATCCTGGACTTCGACCGCTTCAAGACGATCAACGATACCTATGGTCACGACGTGGGCGATCAGGTGCTCCGCATTATCGGCAAGCGGCTTGAGGGTCTCGCCAACGACCGGACCGTGCTCGCCCGGCTCGGTGGGGACGAATTCGGCTTTATATGCAGGCGTCGGGCTTCCGAGACCATAACCGCGTTCCTTCATACCCTTAGCGATATAACCCTCGCGCCGGTAGAGGTCGGCCTCCATGCGGTGCACGCGTCGCTGAGTATCGGCGTCGCGTCCTGGCCAGACGACGCGCACACCCGGAGTGACCTCATGCGGCACGCGGATATTGCCATGTATATCGCCAAGAACCGTCGCGTAAGCGGCGTTTCGTTTTTCGATACGGAGATCAACGCCACCATCGAGCGGAGCCATCAGATCGACCTCGCGCTCAAGACGGCCGACTTCGACCGCGAGTTCTCCCTCGTCTACCAGCCGCAGTTCGCCACGGGCGGGCGTCGCCTCATCGGCATGGAAGCGCTCGTCCGCTGGAACTCCCCCTCGCTCGGCCGCATCAGCCCGGACGACTTTATACCCGTTGCCGAGGAAAACGGCGTCATCAATCCCTTAAGCGACTGGATATTCCGGAAGGCGCTTTCCCGCATAGCGGACTGGAACCGCCGGTACGACCGCGCCCTTCTTATGGGCATTAACGTTTCGCCCCATCAGCTCGATGACGCGGACTTCCTCCCCAAGCTCGAGGCGATGATGGAAGATTGCGGCGTGCGCCCCGAATGGGTGAATCTCGAATTCACCGAGCGCGTCGCGATGAAGAGCGAAAGCTTCATCATCGACGTCTTTACCCGCCTTAACAAGCTCAACATCACGAGCTCGATCGACGACTTCGGCACCGGCTATTCCTCGCTGAGCTACATAAAAAAATTCGAGTTCGACTACCTCAAGATCGCCAAGCAACTCGTGGACGGCATCGTGACCAACGAGACCGACTTGCGCATCGTGCAGGCGATTATCATGATGGCGACCGCGCTCAACCTCCGCACGATCGCCGAGGGCGTCGAAAGCGAGGAGCAGCTTTCCATTCTTGAAGGTCTCGGCTGCGACGAGATCCAGGGCTACCTCCTCGGGAAGCCCATGTCTCCCGACGAGTTCGAATCCCTCTTCATCAACGAGGAACCCGAATTGCTCTGATTGGCCGCGAGCAGTATTTTTGGGGCGCCTTGAGTTCGCATCCAAGCTGACGCTTGAACGCGAACTCAACCGGGCTTTCCGCTCCAATAAAAAGGACAGGCTCCGGATTCCCGGAGCCTGTCCTTTTTGATTTCCGCTTCAATCCCTGGCGCGAAGAGGGGATCAGTTAAAGTCCGTTAGGCCGCTACTGTCTATCGTGCGTATTTTGTACACGTCATCATCATCCTCAAGGAGGGTAAAGGTGAATGTCATGCCGCATCCGGACACGTTTGCGGTGGTCCCGCTTATTGAAAGGATTATAAGTGGATTAGTATTAATGCCTGGGAAGAATGCCGTCCAATACGCGGCACTCGCGAGGTTATAGCTGGTCGCCGCAGGATGAGTATGCTCCTTCAAGCTATCAAAAGAACCAGCGTTTGCGTCTTCGATAAACATATTCATCCGTTCCTTCACGCTGACCGAATCGTCTTCGGGCTTGCATCCGGTCACGGCGAGCGCGGCAAGTACGAGCGCGGTTAGCGCGAGCGTAAATTTCAGTTTGTTCATTATTGTTCCTCCGTTAATAGTCGTTGGGATTCAGTTCGGGCACGATCACGGTTTCATATTTCGCGAGCATGGTCGCGTGCTTCGTGAAAAAGGCATTTACCTCCGCGCTTCGCTTGAGCGGGTAGCGGCCCTTCATCTCGAGGTACATGTTGCTCAATACGTAGCGCCTCACGGAAAGGTAGTTGAGCGCATGATAGCGCATATTGAGGATGAGTGTTGCGCGGGCATCCTGCAGGGGGAAGAGCGTCGCTTGCTGGAACGCTTTAATCGCTTCCGTGTCCCCGGTTGTGAGGAGCGCCTTGTAGTCAGCGACGGCCTTTTCCCAGGCCGCGGTTCCGGCGGCATACGGTTTTTTCAGGTCGTTCAGCGCCTTCTGGTAGCTTGCGAGTTGCGCGTCAACCCGTTCAAGGCCTGCCACGGGATCGGCGAGGAACGCGTCGATCTTGCCCTGGTTCCAGTTCGAGAAGTCGAGTTCCTTCCCGAGGAGGGCATACTTTTCGCCCGGCGCCATTCCCGGGGTGACCTCGACGCCTTCGTCCTTGACGAGCGTGACCATCTTTCCCTGGGATTCGACGTCGACGATGCCCTCTGTTACCTCAAGGACGACTGAGCCGTCGCGGCCCGCCATGACGGTAAACTCGGTTCCCCGTACGCCCGCGACCATGCTGTTGGTCTGGATGAGCGGTTTCTTTCCGGTTGCCTTGTTGAGTTTGTAGGAAACCTTGCCCACCGTGGTCGCGAGCACCTGGCGGCTTTCGGCCCCTGTCCCGACGTTCGTGTAGCTGAATACCGAATTATGCGAGACGCGGATCTCGCTGCCATTCTCGAGCTTGAGCTCGGCCATGCCGTCCTTACCGGTGATCACCGATTCGCCGAACGAAACCTGGCTCCCGAAATCGGCCGCGCGGAGCTTCCCCGCAGTCGACTTGATGCTCACCCCGCCGTCAACGTAGACGACGTTCGCCTTTTGCGCCACCGCGGCCGTTGCGACGAACGCCGCGAGCGCGATTACTGCGGCTGCTTTCTTTGCGTATTTCGTCATTTTACCGGTCCTTTCAGTCCGCGGACTTTCGGGTATCCTCGTACCTTCCGTTCAAGAAGGAGGTAATACCTGCCATCCCTCGTGTCGAGGGAAACGATTGACGTATCCTTGCCGGTATACTTCTCGAAGAAGTTCTTCATGTCGAAGGTGTCGGCAAAGACCTTGTACGAGTCGGGTCCAACCGGTTCGGTTTCGACAAACCGCGCGTCGGTCATTTCGAAGGAGGCGGCTTTCAGGTTTTTCCAGAAGGTCGAGACGTCGCTTTCAAGATAGAGGGTTTCGCTGTCGAGTGCGAAAGGGGTAGGGGTAAGCCCCTCTACTTCGGAAACCCCTCCTTCGTTGATCAGGCTGACCAGTTTGAGTACGCCCTTTTCCTTTTGGACATAGGGTGCGCTCGCGCAGGAAACCGACGTGAAGGCGATCGTCGCGACGATCATAAATCTCGCGATCGTTTGTGCCGTTATGCGTATGTTCAACTTTTCCTCCTTATTAACATCTTACTATATCACGTATTAATAGTGCAAAAAACGATCTCATATTCCCATTCAAGCGGTCCCGTGCGGATCGCGGCCTCGAGTTTTTTCCGGTATGCGTCGGTCGCGACTTGTCCGAGTCCTCCTGCGATCGCAAGGCCATACGGCGATTCCTCCGGGTTAAGCCAGCGCGTGAGGTCGTCAGAACCTATTCGCCTTGGTTCCCTGATCCGCACGGTTTCTCCCTTTGCGGAAAGGCCTTGTTCGGCGAGCGCTTCAAGGAGCGTGGCCTCGTTCCAGGCAAAAAGGGGTATAGCGGGGTCGCCATAGAGCCGCGCCTCGATTTCCGCGATCGCGTTTCTCGAAGGGTCGTCCTTCGCAAGGAGCCTTGAAAGGCGCATGCCGTGTGCAGGGACTCGCGCCGAAAAGACGATCTTGCCGCCTGAGACGCAATAGCGCCGGGCGCGATCCGCGAAAAGGGAAAGCCCTGTTTGCGTCGCCGCAGGGTCTCGCGCGAGCACCCGATCAAAGGGAACGCCGAAAGCGGCTACGCTATCGGTCGCGCTCGAATCTTCTTTCTCGGGCTCAAGGACGTCAAGACGCGGCCGGTCGAGCGCGTCAAGCGTGGCGGCGTACTGCTCGAGCACGGCGCGCGCTTTCTCGGAATGGCAGAGTCCCGCGGAAAAACCCTCAGGCGCGAGCCGTCCCGCCTCCCACACAAGGAGCCCATCGTCCGCCCCCCACACGAGCACGCGGTGGTGGCGAAGAATGCCCGCCCGAGCGGTAATCTCGTTTCTTATCGTGAGCAAGGTTGCCGATTTCCCCGAATCCAGTCGCTTGTTCCATTCATCCCGTTTCGAGGCGCCCGGGCTGAAGGTGAGTATTTCGCCCTTGGGCGCGGCGTATTCTCGTTTCTTGCCTTCCATCCCGAAGTAAAAGCGGTCATAGGACCCTTCAGCGTTTTCGACCCGATCGTTCTCTTCGTCCGTTGTCTCAACGGCCGCGCCAATCTGTTCCTCGAGAATCGCCGCTATTTGGATCTCGCGGCGCGTAAGTACCTCGTCACGGATATCTCCTTCGTAGCCTTGCGTCGACGGCGCGTAAAACACGCGGCCGACGAGCAGGTCGGGAAGGTATTGCTGCGTGGCCCAATGCTCGCGGTACGTATGCGGGTAGATATAACCCTGACCGTGGCCGAATCCCTCGGCGTCGCGGTTTCCGTCCCGAAGGTGGTTTGGCACTTCGGTGTCTTCTTTCTCAACGGACGCGAGCGCGTCGAAAAAAGCCATGGCGCTATTCGATTTTGGCGCGGTGGCGAGATAGAGCGCCGCGTGCGTGAGGTGATACCGTCCCTCGGGAAGCCCGACGCGGTCGAAGGCGCGGGCGCAGCTTTCGACGACAGTGATCGCGTGCGGATCGGCGAGTCCGGTATCCTCGCATGCCGAGATCAGCATGCGCCTGAAGATGAATCCGGGATCCTCGCCCGCGGCGACCATGCGCGCGAGCCAGTAGAGCGCGGCGTCGGGATCGCGCCCCCGGAGGCTTTTGATGAATGCGCTGATTACGTCGTAATGATAGTCGCCGTCCCGGTCGTAGAGCACGACCTTCTGCTGGATGCTTTCCTCGGCGGTCTTCACGTCGATGGTTATCTCGGTTCCGTCCGCGGGCGGCCATGAGGGCACGGAGGTTTCAATTGCGAGCTCAAGCGCGTTGAGCAGGCTTCGCGCGTCGCCCGAGGCCGTGTCGACAAGGTGCTCGAGTGCGCCTTCTGCGAATCGCACTTTCCAGCGGCCATAGCCCCTGTCGCGGTCGGCGATCGCGGCGCGTGCGGCGTTCATGAGGTCGTCGCGGGTGAGCGCCTTCAGCTGGAAGACGCGGCTTCGGCTCACGAGCGCCTTGTTCACCTCGAAAAAGGGATTTTCCGTCGTGGCCCCGATCAGGATGATGGTGCCGTTCTCGACCCAGGGAAGGAGCGCGTCTTGTTGCGCGCGGTTCCAGCGGTGAACTTCGTCCACGAAAAGGATGGTTCTCCTTCCGTATACCTTACGCTGCTCGTCGGCAGCGGCAATCGAGTCGCGAATTTGCTGAACGCCCGCAAGGACGGCGTTCAGCGTCACGAAGTTGCTTTTTGTGTGATTGGCGATGACTCGCGCGAGCGTGGTTTTTCCCGTGCCGGGCGGTCCGTAAAAGATGACCGAGGTGAGCTGATCCGCCTGTATGGCGCGACGGAGCAGTCTGCCCGGCCCGACGATATGATCCTGACCGATGTACTCGTCAAGGAGACGCGGTCGCATTCGGGCCGCAAGCGGTTCATGCTGTCCTGTCGCGGTTCCCGAAAAAAGATCCACCTGCTTTGCCTTTTCCTTGCAATATACCCCGGAACGTTACCGGTTTATGCCTATTCGCGGTTCCACTCGGTTCGGGATTTATCGTAATATGCCCAGAGACCGTTATACTTAGGGTGCGTGACCCCGACGTAGATGACGTACTCATCCACTGCGGGTACGGCAGGACTGGTAACGGCATAGATTCCATTAAGGTTATAGTTGCTGATACTGCTATCATATTGCTCTTCATCGCCCGGATGCGTCGATGATAGTGAACTAGAACCAGGGGCGAACTCAGTTCCGAAGGCTCCTGGATCCGGATCCGTCGATGAATGCAGCGATATCTCGCTGTAACCTTCATCGCAAGTGATCAGCAAAAGGTTCTTGCTTGGGGTCTGAAGAACCGCGACCCCGCCCGTGTGATCGCCGCCGAGGTCAGTCATGACGCTCGACCAGTCCGCGCCATCAAAGCGATAGGCATAGCCATTATTTGCGGTATAAACGTCGCCGTTGTTACCGATGGCAATTCCGGCAAGTTCGGTGCTTGGCGCGGCGGATACTCCGGAAAGGGGCGTTCCGGCGATGGTGTAAACGCCTGTCTTGGTCGCAAAATAGCTTCCGAAGGAATTGCCGGCGCAGCCGACGGGAAGGGGTACGCTGGGATTTATCATAGGTCCAATGTTTGTTGCGCCTGCGGCAGTCGTAATATATACGGCGTATCTTTCGGAGGATACTTGGGTAAACGCAAAGATAAGATTGTAACCGCTTCCGATTTGCTTGACGTCGAGCGACCCGGTGTTAACACGTGTCCATCCAGACCCGGTGTACTTCTGAACGGAATGGAAATCCGTCCAGTCGTCTCCCGTAAAAAGGCCGTAAAGGTTGAATCCATCGGTGGCGAGCATCCCGCAGCGCGAAGCGCCAGAAGGGAACGATATTTCATGCCAACCGCCCGTACCGTTTGCCCTGCGATAGACATAGCCATTTGCGGCATAGATATTGGCACCAATTACAACAAGCGATGAAACGGTGCCCTTGATGGACGGGTCTTCCAATTCGACTTCTTTCTCGATTGCTGCAAAAATGGGGTCATTCGAGCAGGAGGTAAAGGCAAGCGTCAGCACCAATGAGACGATTGCGATAAAACCGCGCGAATAAAGGGTCTGCCTATATGAAATGTACTTCCGTGTCTTCATGAAATTCTCCTCGTGATCGTCAGAAATGGTAGCGAAGACCGGCTTTTACGTCGAGAAAATTGCCAGTTCGGTTGTTTTCGGGGTCTTTATACCACTCGGGAATAAGGCTCCATGCCGTAAGGATGCCGAAAGACCACTCAGGGTTAAACTGATAGTACACGCCTGCCTCCGGCTTGAGGATAGGGCCAAAGTAATTAACATGGTTGTACGTCTGGAATGCAAAGCCTGCGCCAAGCGATACGGGCAAGTGTATTCGTTTGTAAACAAACTCGTATGTTGCCTTAAAGGTTACCGGCAGGTAAAACAAAAGATTTTCGCCGATGGTCTTGTTAAAGCAGAAACTCAACTCGGCGCCGAGCGCTACCTTCCCGTTGATGAAGTATGAATAGCCAACGGATCCCGTACCACCGAGTTTCATATTCGTTTCAGTCACGATTCCCCCGGGCGCGAAGTTAAAGAGGGGTTTCCCGATGCCAAGTGAAAAACTGATAAACTGATCGCCCTTGCGGACGGGCTCGAACGTGATGTCAGATTCAGGTCGCTCAGGGGCGGGGGCCGGAGCCGGAGCCGTTGTGGGAGGGTTGCTGGGCTTCGCGGGAGCAGGCTCCTCGTCGGCGGTTTTGGCTCTTTGTGCCGGTTCTGTTTCCGAAGACGTGACGGTTTCTGCGGAAGAGACCGTATTCGCGTTCTGCGCCGGATCAGGCTCCGCGGTAACCACGGTTTCCGGTTGCGAGGGCGTCGATTCTGTATCTGGGGTGTTTCCGGTTTGGGCAACCGCCAGCGAAAGTCCTGCCAACATCAGGAACATGGTGATAATCAAGCGTTTCATTGGTTCACTATACCTCATTTTTTCTGCTATTGTCTATCAATGGCAGTACGTGTTACAACAAAGAACACGGGCTTCCCGTTACAGATCGAAAAAAAATCAACGAATGTGATAGTCATCCCGGAGGTGCAGTATGAGTGCTGTGGTTATAGACGGTTTCGCGGTCGCCGCGTCGGTTCGTTCCCGTGTCGCAGAATCGGTTTCTTCCATGAAGGCGGGCGGAGTCACGCCATGTCTCGCGGTGATACTCGTTGGTGAGGACCCCGCCTCCGTTTCCTACGTAACCGGAAAGGAAAAGGCGCTTGCCGAGGTCGGGATGGCCGACCGGAGCTTCAGACTTCCTTCCACTACGACCGAGGCCGAGATTCTCGCCCTCATCGCTCGGCTCAACGCGGACGAGAGCGTTCACGGAATACTGGTACAGCTCCCGCTTCCCCGGCATATAAACGAGGCGCGCGTTATCATGGCCATCGATCCCGCCAAGGACGTTGACGGCTTTCACCCGATCAGTATCGGCAACATGGTTATCGACCGCCCTTGCTTCCTTCCCTGCACGCCGCACGGCGTTCTCGTTCTTCTCCGCGAGGCGGGCATCGCTACCGCAGGGGCGCACGCTGTCGTCGTCGGCCGCTCGAACATCGTGGGAAAGCCCCTTTCGATTCTCCTGGCGCGGCGCGACTGTAACGCCACCGTCACCCTTTGCCATACCGGCACGCGAGACCTTCCTTCCATTACCCGGCAGGCCGACATCCTGATCGCAGCGATCGGAAAACCGCGCGCGATCAAGGCCGACATGATCAAGCCGGGCGCCGCTGTCATCGACGTCGGCGTTAATCGAGTCGAGGACGCAAGCGCGAAGAAGGGCTTTCGCCTCGTCGGGGACGTGGACTTTGAGCCCGCTTGCGAGGTCGCGTCGTTCATCACGCCCGTTCCGCGCGGTGTCGGTCCCATGACGATCGCCATGCTTATGGAAAACACCCTGCTCGCGGCGCAGCGAACGCTCGAAAACCGATAGGAGTCTTGCATTGATCGATATACAGAGCGAGCGGGACGATCGCGACGTGCCGCTCCAGAAAGTCGGCATCAAGGGGCTTAAGTATCCCGTACACGTCCTTGACCGCGATCATCGTATCCAGCACACGACCGCTTCAGTAAACCTCTATGTGAACTTACCTAAGCATTTCAAGGGAACGCACATGAGCCGCTTTATCGAGGTGTTTCACCAGCATCGCGAGCACCTTTCGATGCCGCATTTTCTCGATATGCTCGAGGAGATTCGCGTCTCGCTCGAGGCCGCCCGCGCGTTTGGCGAAATGTCCTTTCCGTATTTTCTCGAAAAGCCCGCGCCCGTATCGGGCCAAGCCGCGATGATGAGCTATGAATGCTCCTATGAGGGTATGGTTTCCGGCCCTTCCGCGAGCGCGCCCGCTGTTGCCCCGTCGCGGAGCTTTTTCGTTTCAGTCGCCATTCCCGTACAAACCGTCTGCCCGTGCTCGAAGGCTATCAGCGAGTACGGGGCTCATAACCAGCGTGGCATCGTCCGGGTTAAGCTCGAGCTCGGCCCCTTCTTCTGGATCGAGGATCTTGTGAGTCTCGTTGAGGAATGCGCCTCGAGCGCAGTGTACTCTCTCCTCAAGCGCGAAGACGAAAAGTACGTGACCGAGGCGGCCTACGATAACCCGAAATTCGTCGAGGATCTCGTCCGCGACGTCCTTCTCTCGATACCCCGGCTCGGCGCGTTTCCCTGGTATTCGGTCGAGGCCGAAAACTACGAAAGCATCCATAATCACAGCGCCTTCGCCTATGCGGAATCGGGCGCCGAGTCGCGCGGCGCGACGGGGCTTGCGTGATGACCTATTTTTTCGAGACCTACGGCTGCCAGATGAATCAGGCCGAATCCTCCTCGGTCGCGCAACTCCTTGATTCCCGCGGCTGGCTCGAGGCGCGGGACGCCGATTCGGCGGATCTCGTCATCATCAACACCTGCTCGGTCAGGATTACCGCCGAAACGCGCGCCTTGAGCCGCATTAGCCTTTTTTGCTCGCATAAAAAGCGCCGCGAGGTCAAGGTTCTCGTTATGGGCTGCATGGCCGAGCGCCTTCGCGAGCAGCTGAAAAAACGATTCAAGAAACTCGATTACGTGGTTGGCATGTTCGAGCGCGATGCCTTTTCAGATATCTTTCGAGCCATAGAGGAAGGTCTGTCGTACGGAAACGCGGACGTTCGCGAGACCGCGGTAAACGCCTATTACTTCGCGTCTTCTTCCTGGGCCAAAGGGTCGTTTCAGTCTTACGTGCCGATCATGAACGGCTGCAACAACTTTTGTACCTACTGCATCGTGCCCTATGTCCGCGGCCGCGAGGTTTCGCGCTCGATGCCGGAAATCCTCGACGAATTCGACGTGCTCGCAGATAGGGGGGTGCGCGAGGTGACCCTGCTCGGGCAGAACGTCAATTCGTATCGCTGGAACGATCCCGTGACGGGCGAGACGATAGACTTTCCCGCCCTCCTTGAGCGCATAGCGCGCCGCGTCGAGCGCAAAAATCGCATCCGGTGGATACGCTTCATGTCGAGCCACCCCAAGGACCTTTCCGACCGCCTGATCGAGGTAATCGCGCGAGAGCGCGTCTTCTGCCGCTTTCTTCATCTTCCCGTCCAGCACGGATCGAACCGCGTTCTCGCCGCGATGAACCGAAAATACACTCGCGAGCAGTATCTCGCGCTCGTCGATCGCGTGCGCGAAGGTATTCCTGACGTCACGCTTTCGACGGACATTCTCATCGGCTTTCCCGGCGAAACCGAGGAGGACGTTGCCGATACGCTTGAACTCATCGAGCGCGTCCGCTACGAGGTCGCGTTTATGTACCATTATAATCCGCGCGAGGGGACAAAGGCGTTCGACCTTCCAAACCGCATTCCGGAAGAAGTCAAAAAAGAACGGCTCGATCGGGTGATCAAGCTCCAGCACGCCGTGAGCGCGGCCCTCATGCGCGAGCGCGTCGGGAAAACCGTCACCGTGCTCGTCGAGTCAACTTCCCGAAACGATCCCGACGAGCTTTTTGGCCATACCGAGCTCGGCGAGATGGTCGTTTTCTCGGGTAAGCTCGACAAGTCGCTGATCGGACATTTCGTCGAGGCTGAGCTCACGAGCTTGCGCGGCCGGACGTTCCGTGCGAAAATATCCGGAACGACCGTCGATTGATACCGATTCGAAGTGGAGGATTACCATGCCCTGGAGACTGATCGCGTTTCTCTTTGTGCTGCTCGCGATAACCTTTTTTATCGGCTTTAATCTCGACAATCGGTGCGATGTGTCATTTATCTTCTATAAGTATGCGGATGTTCCGATCTTCGTAAGCCTGCTTTTTGCCTATGCGGCGGGCGCCCTGACGGTCCTCCCGTTTTTTCTCGCATCGGGCAAAAAAAGGCGGGGAAAGGATGCCTCGGGTAGCCGAAAGTCATCCGGTAAGGAAACCGTGCAATCCAATCGCCCGGATAAAAAGAAACGCGGAAATGGTCGGGGCGTTTCCGGTTCCGCCGATTATGGGATTGATTGACGAAAAGGCGAGGGGATTGACCTGATGATACAAAAGGCTCGCATCGTTTCATTCTTCCTTGCTGTCCTTTTCCTGCAGGCAATCGGCGCCGAAACCTCAGCTGGCGCCAAAAAGGCCATAGCGTCCGCGTTTTCGCTTTCGGATCGCGCGAAGATAATCGCCGCGCTCGAATCGTCTTCCGCAAAACAGACTGCCGTCGCTGACAAAAAGGCCATTCTTTCCGCGCTTGCCTCGTACGAGGAGCGCACCGGATCCCCCGATTCAGCAGCTCGCCATTATGCGGAAGCCGCGCTTGCCGATCCCGCATCGCGCGATGACTCCCTCTTACTTGATGCCGCCCGGTCGTCCCTTTCTTCAAATGACGTTTCTGGCGCCGACGGGCATGTCCGTTCTGTTCTCCTGACCTGCTTTGACGACAAGATTCTGGTTCGCGCCCGCGTATACGCCGCGTGGATTGCGCTCTCTTCCGACGATTCAGCCTCTGCGCTCGCCCTTATCCGCTCGCTGTCCCGGAACGCCGCCTTCGCATCGTACGCACCCGAGCTTCTTTTTACCCTTTGGTGGGCCGACGGCGATTCAGCTTCCCGCGAAAGCCTGATCGCGCAGTACCCCAATTCCCCTGAGGCGGCCGTCGCGAGGGGGGCGATGGCCCTTTCGCCCATGCCGTTCTGGTATTTGATGGGTCGAAACGCGACTGAGGTCGCGTCATTTGCCCGCGAAGGAGCCAAGAACCTGCCCAAAACGGCGGTTTCACGTTCCTCCGGTACTGCCGCATCGGTAAAAAACGCCTCGACTGTCGGAAACGCTCAGGCCGTGCCCGAATCAGCTCCTCTCGCTTCTGGTGACTGGCAACAGGTCGGTTTTTTCAAAAATAGTGAATATGCTGATGAGCTCGTCGCGAAATTGACGAAGGCGGGCTTTAAGCCGGTAGTCCGGAGCGAAAAACGGCCGAGCGGCACGGTATACTTTGCGGTGCTCGTGAGCGAAGACAAAAACCTTACCACGGCAAGCCGTCTTAAGGATGCCGGATTTGAAAGTTATCTGGTAACCGACGGCAAATAATCCCCCCAATTCCTTGGTTTATTTGCCGCGTTCAAAAACTACGGGCGGCGAACCGGCCAGGTTCGTTCCTGAAATCGTTACTGAAACCTCGGTCAGTGCCATGCGCTGGCGATTTTCGTCTGCCGACGTGGCTCCGGTATCAATAAGGTAAAAGACTGATTTAGTGCCCGTACCGTCAGGTTTGAACTGAAAGACCGGCTTCCCTCCGACGGTGAGCAGGGCATACGCCCCTGTTTCGGTTCCCGAAGCGCGTGAAATGGTATAATTTCTATCCGTAAAGGTGAGGGTCTGACCGTCAGAAGAGGCCCACTCGGCGGCGCTTGAAGCAAGCATGGATGCGACCTTTGCGGCGGTAAGGCTCGTGGTATCCCGGGCGATCGAGCTTCCGGCGCCCATCTTGCGATACACGCCGTCCCAATCCGAGGCGACGCCAATTTTTAGCCTGACGTCCTCAAGCACCTTGATTTTTATTTCATCGATCCCGGTCAGTTCGATGTCGATAAGCCGTCGGATGCTCGTGATCGAGCGGTTGCGGGTTGTCAGGTACGCTCCATAGCGCCTGGCGGACTCGGCCTCGCGGACGAAGATTTCTTCAGTCGATCCGTTATGAAAAATAATTTCCTTCGCCGCGGTATCGAAGAAGATATATTTTGCCCCGGCGGGCGAAGATGAAGATGAAACGTACCACAATCCGGTCAGGAAATCCTCGAACGAGTTCACGTTGCCGCCCTGAAGCTGGCGGATCATCCGGGTTTCGATCTTTTTTCCGGTAATGCGCGATTCCGAGGCCTGTTCGTAGCGCTTGAGGTTTCGATCCCATCGGTATATTCGCTCGATCTGATCGAGGGTCTGCGGTGACTCCGGATCGGAGTTATAGGTGATGATCGGAAAGCTGTCCCCGCCGGTGAGTCCGAGGTTGTAGGCGTCGGAACGGGCAACTTCTTGTATGGTGATCGGTCCGTCGGAGCGGAGGTCTGCCACTGCAGTGAAGGTCGTTTTGCCATCGCTTTCGGGTACGGGAAGGTAAACGGCGAGCAACTGGATGTTATCCGCAGTCATTCCGGAGCAAACAAGCGCATTCGTCCTGTCGCCAATGATGTCGATGCAGTAAAAAAGGAGCGTTCGCGTCTGGGTAATCCCCGTCCGGATTACCTGCAGGCGCATATATTCCCCGGTTACCGGGTTCTGCAGGGCGGGAACCAGGTATATGTTCGGCTCGGAGGCTTTTTTGAGCGCACATATCTGATCCTGGGTTCCGTCCTTGTTGATATCAACCGAAATCGCCTGCACGAAGCTTTCGTCGTCGCCGATGACGATAAGCGGCTGCTGTTTTGACTCATCGAACGATGAAGCGTCTTCCGGCAAAATCGTCGTTGCTTCCGTGTCGATTTCCGTTGAGGGAATGACGGTTTTCGCGGACTTTCGGGTTTCCTTTGAAAACGAAAGGACCGTTCTGTTAAACGCGAGCCAGACGAATAAACCCGCCAGGCAGACAATGAAAATAATGAGGACAGGACGTTTCATGGGCTTCCCGTTATCGGTTCTGCTCTTCTTCTTTTTTGTTGCGCCGAATACGGGTAACCGTGAATGCGGCGCCACCGGCTAGAACGATGCCCGATACTACCATAAGAGCGATGCGGAAGGGTAGTCCCGGTCCGGTCTTTTCCGCTTGCAATCCGCTTGTACCCTTTTCCCCCGCACTTCTCTGTTCGCCAGTCCCGGATTCACCTGAAGCGAGGGCGTTTTCGCCGGTTGCATCCCCTGTCTCTGCCGCGGTTCCGCGGGTTTTCTGTATCGATGCAAAAAGCTCGCGGCTTGACTGCACGACGCGATCCTGGATGTCCATGTCGAGCGTAATCTCGTACCAGGCATCATGCTGCACGATGCGGGCCTCGGCAAGGTACGGGCTTTCAAACTTGTCGGGTGTTCCTGCGTATCGCGAGGTCCAGGGGGCTTCCTGCTTGAGATCGGTCAAAAGGAGCATAACCTTGTGGCGGTCGTTCGGGCCGCGCCTCTTGAGCGCTTCCTGAATCGTGTCGAGCGCGAGGCCTATGTCGGTATATTTCCCGTCCGGCTCTATCGCGTTAATCGTTTGGACTATCCTGTCGCGATCTTCCGTCGTCTGGACGGTCATGGTCAAAAGATTCGTCGACTGGCCGTAAAATTGATAAATGGTAATCCAGTCGTCGTCTATCAGCATTTGGCCGATTAGCTGGTCTCTAACCCATTGGTGAAGGGTGTCAAATTTTCCCGGTTCGGCCATTGACAGCGATTTGTCGATCATGACGAAAAAATCGACGGGGATGGTGCGCTCTCCTGCCTGAAGCGGACAAAGGGTGAGAAATATTGCGAACAATGCGGTTAAAATCCTGGTTTTTATCATCATTGTCACTCCAATTATCATTTTATACCATTATATGGAATTTTGCATCTCACAAAAAAAAAAAAATGCTTTACATAATTTCAAGGATGTTTATAATGAGATTATTACAGTGTATGTGGTTAACGAGACTTATTGATATAAGGAGACAATAATATGGGAAGCATCGATCTACCCCGCAGTCCTAACGTATTCCATCCGGAAAAGCCCAGTGCCGTCGGTTCGAGGAACTCTCTCGCACAGGACTATCGCGATCAGCAGAAAGAAGTGAATCAGCTTCTCGAAGAAGAGGCCAACAAGGTTCTTCATCACCTTAATTCCAAACTGCCGAAGGAAGTTCTCGAACGCCTTGACGTTATGGGTGGCGTAAAAGAGAAACTGTACAATTACTTCAACCAGAATTATCAGAATATGTTCAACCGCTACATGGTAACGGCTGAAGACGAAATGGTTAAAAAGGTTCGCGGATTCGTGGATCGCGAGGAAATGAAGGTTCTTAACCGCTATACCCCGAAAGAGATCGCAAATCTCCTCGACGAAGTTGGCGGCGCGGACAAGTTCAATACCGGTGAAATCGAGAAATCGATGGTCAACATGTATGGACACTTGCAGGGCCATATCCAGCGCGGTGTCAATGACCTTGAAACCCTCACCAACTCTCTCCTTCGCCAGAAAACTGACGTTGGCGCGTTCGTTCGCGGTGAAAACGCCTATTCAATCGTGAAGTGCGCGTTCAAGGACAATATTTATAAGCCGAAGACCGTCACCGACGTAAAGCTCTCGGTCAATATTCTCGATTCCGAGCTCATCAGCCCGATCTTCCAGTATCAGGCGACCGTCGAGTATCTTATCAAGGATCTCATCGCCAAGCACTACATGGACGAGATTGACAAGGCTGTCGAGAAACTCAAGGATGAACGCATCGATCAGGGACTTGAAGAGCTCTCCGATGGCGAGATCATCTTCGCGAAGATGAAGAAGGTTAAAGACTTCACCGACGACGATATTGACAACCCGAAGAGCCGCCGCTACGAAGTCATCGCGAAGGATATGATGGACCGGATCAACAATCTCCGCGCCGAAATCGATCCCGCAACCTTCGATCAGCTTAACGTTCGCGAGAACCTCAAGAAGATCATCGATACCGAGAATATCCGCAATCGTGGTTTCAACACCGCGATCAACTCGCTTACCTCGATTCTCGATACCTCCAAAATGGGTTATCAGTATATCGAGAACCTCAAGAATGCCCGTGAACTCATCCTCCGCGAGTATGACGACACCAATAACGCCGTTCTTCCCGATGAGCGCTATGCGATCCGCCTCCGCTACTACGACCAGCAGCAGCTGCTCGAAGAACGCAAGGCCTATGAGGTGATGATCCGCTCATACGAGACCGAGGTCGAGCACCTCTGGGACGTTCTTAATACTCGCTATGAGGATTCGAAATTCCTCACCCGCGTTACCGACTTCAACGATCTCGCGAAGATTTACAAGCGCAAGATCAAGAAGGTTAAGGATCAGAGCGGATCGCCCGTGTACGAGTCGATCGCCAAGGTTTGGGACGAGATTTCCTTCGTGAAGCCCGCCGAGACCGAAGTCGAGAAGATGAATCGCACCTTCCTCTACGAGAAGGATAAGATTCGCAAGAGACTCATCATCATGCGCGACAAGCTCAAACACATGTACGACTACCAGTACCCGATCGAGCGCCGCGTTATGGAAGAGCGCCTTGCGTTCCTCGAGACCGAGTTTGTGAAGTTTGATTACATCATCAACCCGTTCCATCTCCAGCCGGGACTCCTTCTCGACGTGGATATCACCTCGATCAAGCGCAAGAAAGCCACCCTCGACGGAATGGCAAACGTGCTCAACGAGTTCCTCCATGGCGTTTCGAAGGGATTCCAGGACGCTGCGTTCGCTTCCTTCAGCCGCCGCCGCTCGACCGTCCGCGCAGATATCGCGCAGACTTTCGGCGCATCCGCCGATGAAGATCCTACCGCCGGTGAGCCCAATGCCCGTGCGCAGTATCTTGATATGCTGAACGAAGAGCCTGCTGCTCCCGCGATTGCCGCGCCGAAGCAGGTTGCAATGCCCGCGAAGCGTGCTCCGGCAAAGAGCGCAAAAGCAGGTGTCGTGGACTCAGGACGGGGTCGGCGCGGTCGCGCAGCTCCCGCTTCGAAAGGAAGAAAAGGTCTCAGAGAGATCTGATGAGTTTCCTATGATCTAGACTGAAAAGCCCCCGGAAACAGAAAATTGCTGAGTTTCGGGGGTTTTTTTTATAGTCAAATTTCCAAAATGAGGTATACTTATACCTTGTTCAAGGAGGAGATGATGCTTAAATCGTCCAATTTCTACGTTCGTCTGGCAACCAGGGATGGTTTCAATACGTCGGTCAGACACATCAACAGGACGCTGGATTTGCTTGACTCATGCGGTGCAAAAGAAAACATCGCAGATAAAATAAATGTGCTACTTACCGAAAAGGCATTCGAAGCCGAAGAAGTTCTTTCCGTCGTTAATATGCTTCTCATCGATAAGTGGGGATATTCATCCGTTTCGCGAAATATCTCGGGCGTTATTGCGCGCGCGGAACTTGTCGCGACCGTTACGGCAAAGTGGAAAGCCGTTGATCTCGTGATCGGGTATCATCATCCCGATCTTGGCTTTATCGTTTTGAATCCCAAAAATCCCGAGAATGCCGCAATTATCGCCGGTTTCAGAAAGAATGAACTTGTGGTTCTGTATGCCGGCGACCGCACCAAGGGAACCGCAATCGCCGATAAGGCTCATGCAGCGCTCGTGGCGCTGACCGACATAGTTGAAGGCAAGAATACGCAAATACCGGCTTCGCTCATTAATGGCGCGAACGTCTTTACTCCTTTGGCAAAGCCCTCGCAGAAACGCGCTCCGCAGGTACGGGCAAAGCGCGTGGCTCCTTCGGCAGCGCGTTCTGTCGCTCCCGGTTATGCGATGCCCGCTCAGGCTGCCGCTTCACCCGCTCCGGCTGCCACTGCTGCTCCGGTTCAAGCTGCGGTTCCCGCAGTGGGTCAGTCGAAAATGTCCGGAATGGTTTCCGTCGTCGTATCGAACGAGCTTTTTCACAATGGAAACGTCGAAGCGTGGAAGCGGATTATTCGCAGTTACAACGCGAAATACCCGAATCTCCAGGTATTCATTTATTACGACGGAGAGCGGATCGTCGATATCAATACCCTTTTCAAGTGGGGCAAGGTCAAGCACGGTAGCTGTATTCAGTTCTCCGTTGCCGGCGAGAATGTTCAGGATCTGGCAAAGCTTTCCCGATATTTCCGGCAGGGTGCAAGTCCGCAGTTCGAGGCGTTCCTGCATGGTTCTCCCGATACGGTAATGACCCTTTTCTAGGAGTACAGGTATGAATAATTCAAATGCGATACATTTTTTCAGTCAGAAGGAAACGGTAGGCAAGAAAATCGATAAAGGCCTTCTGGGAATTCGAGGGCGTCAGTCCAATGAATTCGCCGAACTTGGACTTCCCATACTTCCAGGTTTTATTTTCGATTCGACTATTGCCGCTGATCTGGAATCGGAAGCGGTTTATCGTTTGTCTGCTTCTTATCTCGCAAAGTGCAGTGCGCTTGTCGGGAAGACCTACGGTGACGCCAAGAACCCGCTGCTCGTAAAGATCGTTATTTCGCCGAATCTCGCGATCGCAAATTATCCGACCCTTCATAACTTTGGCCTCACAAAAACGACTATCGCCGGTTTTGAAACGTGGGTTGGAGCAAATTTTGCCGCGCATGAGGTTCTGTTTTTGCTTAAGGGTATTCTTACCATCGAGCGTCAGAGCGCGGAACTCGAGGATAAAACCGTTCAGGTTGAGGCTTTTACCGGCGCGCTCAAGGAGATAACCGAAACGCTGAAGAGCGGGAAGGTAACTGCTTCCGGCCGGGACATCATGGATAAGTATGCCCCACTCCTTCCCGCGGGCTTTTTTGAAACAGCCGAGGAACAATTTGATATCTCAATGAAGGAGATAAGCCGCCTACTTAAACTTGATGATCAGAACGACGGTGATACCGCCATCCTCATCCAGCCAATGGTATACGGCAATTATGGAAAGGGTTCATGTTCCGGTTCTTTCTTCAGCCGTAATATCGTGTCCGGCGAAAAGAAGCTCCAGGGAAAGTTCTTCGAGGAGAAATTCGACGATATCAACGCGGTTGGAAAGGACATTAACGGGATTACGCCGGCCTTCCTCAAGAAGCTCCAGCAGATTGCCTGGATGCTCGAGGATGACAGCAAGGATATTCGTCAGATTCGCTTTACGATCGAGAACGGCCGCCTTTGGCTCATCGAACAGAAATCCGTCGAGTCAAAGAGTACTATCTCTCTCATCAAACTGCTTCTCGATCTTAATAAGCGGAAGGTCATCAATGACGCTTACGTTGTTAAGACCGTAAAACCGGGGCTTTTGAACGAGATCCTCCATCCGGTTATCGATGTTTCGAGCGTTCGCGAGCTCAAAAAAATCGTCGGAGGTATTGCGGGAGCTCCTGGTGCGGCCGTGGGTCGAGTGTACTTTTCTGCCGATTCCCTTATTGACGCCCAGCGCGTTGCCCGCCAGAACGGCGAGGATACTCGATGCATTCTCATCATGCCCGCAACCTACGCTGGCGATGTTAAGGGGATTGAGGTCGCGACTGGCGTTCTATCCAACGAGGGTGGGTATTCCGCGCATGCGTCGGTTGTCGCGCGCCAATACGGAAAGATATCGCTCGTCAGGCCCGACATGATCATCCGTGGAAAAAAAGCGATTCTTGGTTCGTTCACGATCAATGAAGGCGATTACATTACGCTGAATGTTCCGTATTACGGCGAGTCGACCGTATATATTGGAATGGCATCGCTTATCGAGCCTGATCCCGAAACATCCGGTTTGCTTGATTTTATCCGCCTGACTCGCTCGTTCGTTCAGAATTTTCACGTTCGCGCGAATGCGGATAGCCCGCGTGATGCGCAGCTTGCCGTGAAGTTCGGCGCAGAAGGTATTGGCCTTTGCCGTACCGAGCATATGTTCTTTAACGAAAAGCGAATCAATGTTTTCCGTGAAATGATCCTTTCCGAGGATCGCGAAGAGCGGGGCAAGGTTCTGAAAAAACTGCAGAAGATGCAGTCGGACGATTTCTATGGAATTTTCAAGGCAATGGCCGGTCGCGAGGTGACTATCCGTCTCCTTGACGCGCCGCTCCACGAATTCCTCCCGCATAACGCCAAAGAGCTTGATGAGTTCGTCTCGCATCTGGCGGCGAAAAATGCCGGTAAGGTAAATCGCGCGGCCATCAAGGAAAAGATCGACGCACTTGCCGAGATCAATCCGATGCTTGGTCATCGAGGTTGCCGTATAGCGATTTCCTATCCTGAAATATACGAAATGCAGGTGCGCGCGATTTTCGAGGCAGCGTATGCGCTCCAGAAAGAACGGGTTTCCGTTCATCCTGAAATCATGATTCCAATAGTCATGAGTTTCCGTGAGCTCAAGCAGATTGTGTACGGAAAGAAGATTGAGGGTCACTTGTATCAGGGAATCGACGCGATCGAGGAATCAATACGCGCGGAGCTTGGCGCGAAGCCGCTTGCCTTTAAGATTGGTACCATGATTGAGCTTCCGGCCGCTGCGCTCAGCGCAGGCGAGATAGCCCGTTATGCACAATTTTTCTCGTTCGGGACGAATGATCTTACCCAGACTACGCTCGGTCTTTCGCGCGATGACTTCAATTCGTTTATGCCGGATTATACCATGTATGATCTTATTGACGGGAATCCCTTTGCGGTACTTGATCCCCGCGTACGCGAGCTTATTGATATCGCAGTTCGCCGAGGAAAGGCCGCCCGCCCGGACCTTGTAAAGGGTCTTTGCGGAGAACACGGTGCCCGTCCCGAGAATATCCGTTTCTGTATGGACGCAGGACTAGATTACGTGTCCTGCTCGTCATATTCGGTTCCGATAGCCCTGCTTTCGATCGCCCAGATCGAGTTGGACAAGGCCGAAAAGGAAGGTCGTATGCCCGTTCAGAAGGTAGAGAAAGCAGCAGCTCCGGCAAAAGATGCAAAATCTAAAAGCGGAAAAACTGCTGCCAAGAAGACGGTTGCTGCAAAAACAGCAAAGAAAGCCAAAGACGCAAAACCCGCTGCCAAGAAGGCAGTGAAAGCGTCCGCCAAGCCTGCAGCCAAGAAAGCTGCGGCGAAGCCCGCCGCCAAGAAAGCAGCGGCCAAGCCTGCAGCCAAGAAAGCTGCGGCGAAGCCCGCCGCCAAGAAAGCAGCGGCCAAGCCTGCAGCCAAGAAAGCTGCGGCGAAGCCCGCCGCCAAGAAAGCAGCAGCGAAGCCCGCAGCCAAAAAGGCAGCAGCGAAGCCCGCCGCTAAGAAAGCAGCAGCGAAGCCCGCCGCCAAAAAAGCAGCAGCGAAACCCGCCGCCAAGAAAGCAGCGGCGAAGCCTGCAGCGAAAAAGGCAGCAGCGAAGCCTGCAGCTAAAAAAGCAGCAGCAAAGCCCGCCGCTAAGAAAGCAGCGGTTAAGCCCGCTGTTGCAAAGCCTGTCGTTATTGCGCCGATTTCGATTCCATCCGATTTCTCGGAGAAATAAGCGGATTGCTGCATGGCAATGAGAGGCTGTCTGATAAAGACTTATCGGACAGCCTCTTTTTTTATGCTCAGCCGTCGTGCTCTTTTTCAATCTTCCGCGCTTTGCTTGGGCGTGTTCGTGTTACCGCGTTGACAAATTCATCAGCATTATCTACTATACAAAGACTATGACTGCAAATGATCTCCGTTCCAAATACATTGAGTTCTTTAAAAGCAAAGGCCATGCCGAAATTTCAGGGAAATCCCTAATTCCCGATAACGATCCGACGGTTCTTTTTACTACGGCCGGTATGCATCCCTTGGTTCCGTATCTTATGGGCGAGCCCCATCCTGCCGGAACGCGACTTACTGACTATCAAAAATGTATACGTACCGGTGATATTGATTCTGTTGGCGATTCAAGCCACCTTACCTGTTTCGAGATGCTCGGTAACTGGTCTCTTGGCGATTATTTCAAGAAAGATGCTATTAATTTCAGCTTCGAGTTTCTGACGAGCGAGAAGTATCTCAATATTCCCGTCGATAAGCTTTCCGTGACCGTATTCGCCGGCGAGGAAGGTGTTCCTCGCGACGATGAGTCTGCTGCTATCTGGAACGCTCTTGGCATACCGAAAGAGCGTATTCATTTTCTTCCCCGCGAGGATAACTGGTGGGGACCGGCCGGCGAGACGGGACCCTGTGGACCCGATACCGAGATGTTCATCGATACCGGAAAGACCGCGTGCGGACCTGATTGCCGACCTGGGTGCCATTGCGGTAAATACATCGAGATCTGGAACGATGTTTTCATGCAGTATAACAAGCTCAAGGACGGTTCATACCAGCTTCTTGAGCGTAAATGCGTCGATACCGGCATGGGAATTGAACGGACTGTTGCCATGCTTTCAGGCAAGAAATCAGTCTATGAAACCGATATTTTCATTCCGGTAATCGCAGCGGTCGAGCGGTTGACGGGCAAGGTCTATGGCGCAAATGAGACCGATGATGTGTCGATTCGAATTATCTGTGACCACGCGCGCGCCGCATCCTTTATCCTTGGAGACTCAAAGGGCGTAACACCCTCCAATGTCGGCGCGGGATACGTTCTTCGCCGCTTGATCCGACGCGCTGTCCGGCATGGACGAAAGCTTGGCGTCGACGCCGTTTTTCTGTCGATACCCGCGCAAGTCGTCATTGATCAATATCGCAACGCGTACCCCGAGCTCGGTGAAAAAGCCGCGTTTGTGCTTGCCGAGTTAAAGAACGAGGAAGAGAAATTCCTCGAAACCCTCAAGAAGGGCGAAGCTGAGTTCGAGAAGATGCTTCCGAATCTCCAGAAAGACCCCCGCAAGATCATGTCCGGGCGTCTCGCGTTCAAGTTGTACGATACCTATGGATTCCCGATAGAGTTGACCGAGGAACTCGCTCGTGAGGGCGGGCTTACCGTCAATCGCGCCGAATTCGACGAGGCGTTCAAGAAACATCAGGAACTGTCGCGCGCGGGTAGTGAGCAGGTATTCAAGGGCGGCCTCGCGGATCATTCCGAGCAGACTACGGCGTATCATACGGCGACGCATCTTCTCCAAAAGGCCCTTCGCATGGTGCTTGGTGACCATGTCGGGCAGAAAGGCTCAAATATCACCGCGGAGCGTATGCGGTTCGATTTTACGCATCCTGCCCCGATGACTGCTGAAGAGATTGCCACGGTTGAACGGATCGTGAACGAGCAGATCAAGGCTGATCTCAAGGTGACTATGGAAATGATGCCGCTTGAGGATGCGAAGAAAAACGGCGCTATGGCCTTATTCGGCGAAAAATACGAAAACGTCGTCAAGGTTTATTCAATCGGCGATTTTTCAAAAGAAGTATGCGGTGGTCCGCATGTTGAGCGCACCGGTAATATGGGAGTTTTTCGGATCCAGAAAGAGCAGTCCTCGTCCGCGGGCGTCAGGCGTATACGCGCCGTGCTGGAGAAGGCCTAGAGACGTAACTTTTGCGTTAAAGCACTGTTGTATAAATATACTCCGTTGAGGGATCAAAGAAGGTAATACATGAAGCGTTTAGGATTTTGTGCAGTTTTGTTTATTATGGTCGCGGGTATGTTAGCAGCCCAGACCGATTTGCAGCCAATCGCGAATGTCAAGCTCAGTAAGACAGAACCGATAACGCTCAAACAGCTTAAGGCTCGCGTTGAGGCGTATCAGAAGGAACTTGGACGGGTAATGACCGTTGATGAAAAGAAAAAGGTCCTCGACACGTTGATTAACGAGCGTTTGGTCGTTCAGGCCGCCGAGAAAGACGGATATAAAGTCGCGGATTCCGAGGTTAACCAGAATTTCAACCAGATGATTTCACAGCAGATTGGAAAGGCCGTAACCGAGATTGAATTCGCGCAGATGATCAAAGCTCAGACTGGCATGACTATCGACGATTTTATGCGCCAGCAAAACGGCATGACCCTCGCGGAATACAAGAGCTTCCTGAAGAGCCAAATTCTCGCGCAGCGCTACGTCATGACGAAAAAACAGGCAGATCTCCAGAACCTGCCCCCTCCTACCGATACGGATATCCGCTCATACTACGATGTGTATAAGCAGAACTTCGTTCAGCCTGATATGGTTAAACTCTTTCTCGTCGCAGCGCCCAAGGGTGATACCCCCGCGACAGCAGCAGCTGCGAAAAACATGGTGACCGATATGCAGAAGCAGCTCAAAGATAAGCCTTCGGCCGCGAACGAGATCAAGGTTCGTGCCCAGTCTCCTTCTTCCGGTTTTCAGGCTGGCGATCTCTACATCAACAAGAATGCCAATGCGTCCCAGCAACTTGGCATCTCGATGGAAGCTCTGCTCAAGATCTTCTCGATGGATATTAACGCCGTATCTGACATAACCGAAACCGCGTCAGATTTTCAGAGTTTCATCGTCCTCGAGAAATACCCTGCGAAGATTCTTGGCCTGAGCGACGTGGTAAAGCCGGGAACTTCCGTTACCGTATACGAATACATCAAGAACAACATGATCGCGCAGATTCAGAACAAGGCGATTTCGACCGCGCTCCAGCAGATCATTGAGGATCTTCGCAAGGGCGATAATTTCCAGATCCTTAAGTCAGGCGCGGATCTCGATAAAGCGCTGACGTGGTAATTTGATGGCGGGCAGACGTAAAGGAAGAATTCTTGCGTTCCAGGCTTTATATGCCTGGGATGTGTCCCGGCGTTCGCTCGCCGACCTTCTCGATTTCAGTTGGGTTGAGGATGACAAGCGCGAAAAACTCGGGGAAGAGGGGATAGCCTTTCCCCGGCTTATCATCTCGGGCGCGATCGAGCATATCGCGGAAATAGACCAAGTTATCAAGAATAACGTCACGAACTGGGATTTCGATCGTCTCAACAAAGTCGATCTCGCGATTCTCAGGATGAGCGCGTATTCGTTGCTGTATCAGCAGGATATGCATCCTTCTATCGTGATCGATGAAGCTATCGATATTTCCAAGGAATTCGGCTCTGACGAATCCTATAAATTCGTGAATGCCGTTCTCGACAGCATTCGAAAACAGCTGAAAGGAAACTCGGTGCAGTGAGCGTCGTTCGAAGCCGTTTGCATCCATTATGCGTTCTGATGTGGATAACGGTTTTCGCGACGCTTTTGCCGTCCTGTAGCGCCTCGCGCGCGGATGCCTCGTTTGCAAAAAAAATCGATAAAATAGACACCCTTGTTTTGGCGGGTAAAAATGCTTCGGCCCTTCGGTCGTTGAGCCATCTCCGTAATCGGGCCGGGAGCGCCACGCAATGGCTTTCCATCGCACGGCGGGAACGCGAGCTTGGCGATTATTCCGCCTCGGTAAAGACCCTGAAAGTGGCGCTTGCCTCGCTTCCCGCAAATGAAGCCCTGCGCGCGGTAATGGCGGATTCCCTTATCGAACTCGGTTCGTTTGAATCGGCCTTTACTGCGGCAACGCTTACGAGCGAGAAGTTCGCCCCATTAAAGGCGTATGCCGAGATCAAGCGGTCCCTCGCTGCTGCGACCCTTCCTTCGCCTGAATGCTATGCACGCGCGTTTGACGCTACGGGTAACGCTCTTTTCCGCAATAATGCAGCCGCGCTCTATGCGGGTTTAGGCAATTATGCAGCTGCCTGCGCGCTATTTCCGGAGGAGGTGAAACCCTCTTCCGATGTCACGGCGCAAATCGAGGATGCACAAATCGAGGATGAGCAATATCTTGAACCGCTTCCGCCCGATCTCTATTTTCATGCCTTGCTTTGCTATGACGGCCTCAAATACGATTCAGTATTGGAACTCCTTCCGGAGATCGATGACCCGCGGCTTACGCGGGAGATGTCCGCGCTTCTTGCCGATTGCGCCTGGCAAACGGGCGATAGTACACGATCTCGCGCAATCTGGGAAAGGCTGATCGCGCAATACCCTGATTACTCCCCGATACCGTATTATGACCTCGCGGTAACTTCCGGTGATTTCGCCGACGAGTACGCGCGGCTCGAACAATGCCTCGCCCTGTTTCCCTCATGGTATCCCGCCGTCGCCCGATATGCGCGGAGCGTCGCATGGCGCGATATTGACGCGAGATCGGAGGGTACAGGCGAGAGTATCCCAACGGACGAAGGAGCCCGTGATGTCGCTGAACGGTCGTTGCTTGAAGCGGGATTCATGAGCCTGGATATGGAGGCGGCGCGGCGCAATAGCCGGATTTCGCGCGATAAGGCCGCAGCCGCGCTGGAAAGGGCTCTGACTGCCGATTCCTCCGCACCGGACGTCAGGCTGAAAATCGAGGCCATTCGCTTTTCGCTTGGGGAAGACCGCGATATCCTCCGGTCTTCGGCCGAGATGTGGAAACTGCTTGAAGCCTATGACGATAATCCCGTGCTGTATCAGTACGCGACGTGGTTCTTTGCCGCGACCGGAAATTTCGACACGGCCTTTTCGCTCAATCGCGCGAATCCCGGAGGGGCAAACCCGTTTTATTCCGGGCTCGAGGCCGCGATGGCGGGAAAGATGGCCGATGCGGTCGAAGAATTTGACAAGGTCGCGAATAGCGAAACGGATTCCTGGACGGCGCTCGCGAACGTGGCAAGGCTAGTCGCAAAGGCGAGGGATTATAACCGCGCAGCTGAAACGGCCTCCCTTGCGGCTTCCATGGCCCCTGACGCGCGCGTGAAAAGCCGTTTGTATGGCGATCAGGCGGAATATCTCGTAGCGTTGAACCAAAAGGATACGGCGCAGAAAATTCTCGCGTATGCCTTGAATCTTGATCCTTTCAATTATCGCGCGGCCGCGTACCTTCGTAAGCTCAATTCCGAGCAGTAAGTCACAAATACGATACAATAAAAAAACCCGCGCAAGCTATGCCCGGCGGGTTTGTAGTGGCAATAAACGGCGCTTATTCGATGACGGCGATGATATCCGCAGCTTTCAGAACCAGATGGTCTTCCCCGTCGATTTTGACGGCAATCCCTGCGTATTTTTCATACATTACTTTCTGTCCGGCGGCGACTTTGATCTTTTCCTTGTCATCACCGACCGCTACGACAACGGCAGTCTGAGTTTTTTCCTGCGCGGTGTCGGGAATAATGATACCGCTCGCGGTCTTTGATTCAAGTTTGTCCGTTTTGACCAGAACGCGGTCTGCCAATGGCTTGAGTTTCATGCATATCCTCCTGCATTCATTAATATACGAATAAAGGAATCTCCGGGTCAAGAAGAATCGCCTGGCGAAGATGTCGCAAAATGATACAGGAATGTGCGTTCAGGAAGACGGTGTGTCAAATTGACCCTTCTTCATTACTTTATCGCAAATATGTCGCGGAGTACTTATGGAAAAACAAGAGACTAAATCAAGATATATCCTTGTATTGTAATGATTTAATATTTTTGGAAATAAAATATTCCGATGTAACAAACATGGCACGAAAATTGCTTAGTATATATATCAATATTTTGTGGAGGATTAGTATGGTTAATACAACAGTAAAGAGGACGAGCTACGAAGAGAACATTCTTTCCACATATCTGAAGGAAATAAATGCAATCCCGTTACTTACGCGGGAAGAAGAATATGAATGCGCAATCGCGGCAGCTGCGGGAGACGAGAAAGCTCGTGACCGTCTCGTTCGCGCGAATCTCCGTTTCGTGGTGAATGTTTCGAAGAAATACCAGAATCAGGGTTTGCCGCTTATGGACCTGATTAGCGAGGGGAATATCGGCCTTATGAATGCGGTTGAGCGTTTTGACGCGACCAAGGGCTATCATTTCATATCCTATGCGGTTTGGTGGATACGGCAGGCAGTGCTTAAGGCTATCTGCGAAAAATCACGCATGATCCGGCTGCCGCTTAACCGCGCGAACGAGCTTGTTCAGATCGACAAGGCGCGCAAGGTCGTGCACGGGAACCGGACGGAGGAATCCGAGCTTCGCGAGATCGCGGGCCTCCTCAACATGAGTGAGGATCATGTTCGCGACATCGTGAATATCTCGCGCGACATGGTGTCGCTCGATTCACCGGTATTCGCCGATCGTGATTCCTCGAACCTTGGCGATTTTATCGAGGATAGCCTGTATGAGCAGCCCGAGGATTACGTGGTAACGTCCAACCTTCGCGACGACATCGACGAGATACTTTCTTCGCTTTCCGAAAAGGAAGCCGAGGTTATCCGATATCGGTTTGGACTGTCGGGTTATCGCGCCATGTCGCTGAAGGAAATCGGCACCAAGTTCAGTTTGACGAAGGAACGGATCAGGCAGATCGAGAAGAAGGCGATCAAGCGGCTTCAGCATCCCAGCCGGATGAACCGCCTTGAGGCTTACGTAGCATAAATAAGCGCGTTTCGGATATAATCGCCGCATGGTTCATGCGGCGATTTTTGATATGGACGGCATTCTGTTCGATACGGAACGGCTGTGTTGCGACGCCTGGCGCGCGGTTTCCTCGGAGGAGGGCTACGTGATGGACGACTCGCTTTTTTTTTCCTGCGTCGGGCGGAATAACCGCGATACGCGCGATATCGTGATGGCAACGCTCGGTGAGGGTTTTCCCTACGAGCGGTTTAACGTTCGCGCCCGCGAGTGGATGCGCTCCCGGATGGAAGAAAGCGGCCCTCCGGAGAAACCCGGCGTTCGGACGATCCTTCAGTATTTCAGCGACAAATCTGTTCCCGTCGCGCTTGCTACCTCGACGGGCGAAAAATCCGCCCGCTGGATGATAGAGCGCGCTGGGCTTTCGCGGTTTTTTACCGCTTACGCATTCGGAAGCGAGGTTGAGCGGGGGAAACCAGAGCCCGACATCTTCCTTCTCGCGAACAGTCGGCTCGGCGGTTTTCTTCCTTCGAATTGCGCTGTGTTCGAGGATTCGCCCGCGGGGCTTAAGGCGGGATCTCAGGCGGGGATGCGAACGGTGTTCGTCCCGGACATGATCGCGTCGGGGCCCGAAACTGCGCCATTCGTCTGGAAACAAATAGAATCCCTTGAAGAGGCAGCCTTTCCGTCGTTCTATGACGATATGTAATATTTATTCATCCAGTATGATATGGGTGCATAAATATACTTGACGCACTGCCTGCTCTTCACTAACATACAGGAATAAGGCATGAGAACGATGACGTATCTGCACTTTTGTGCGGCTACGTCATTTTTTTTGCCAAAACTCGGGAGGGAATCATGAGCATATTGTCCAGGGCGGATATTATCAAGTTGGTACAGGAAAACGATGTCCAGTTTATCCGCCTTCAGTTTACAGACGTCTTCGGTCAGCTCAAGAACGTCGCCATAACGCCAAGCCAACTCGATAAATGCCTCGACAATAAATGCATGATTGACGGATCCTCGATCGAGGGTTTCGTCCGCATCGAGGAATCGGATATGTATTTGTATCCGGATCTCGATACCTTCAATATCCTGCCCTGGCGTCCCCAACAGGGGAAAGTCGCCAGGTTGATCTGCGACGTGTACAATCCGGACGGTAGTCCCTTTGACGGATCGCCCCGGCATATCCTGAAGCGGCAACTTGAGCGTGCCCGCGCGCTCGGCTATACCTTTAACGTGGGGCCCGAGCTTGAGTTCTTTCTTTTCCTCACGGACGAAAAAGGCGCACCAACCGTCGAGACCCACGACAACGCGGGATACTTTGATTTGGGGCCGACCGATCAGGGAGAGAACGCGCGCCGCGAAATGGTACTGGTTCTCGAGCAGATGGGCTTCGAGATCGAGGCGTCCCATCACGAAGTTGCGCCGGGCCAGCACGAGATCGACTTCCGCTTCGACGACGCGCTCGTGACGGCAGACCGCGTCATGACCTTCAAGATGGCGGTCAAGACCATCGCGCAGCGGCACGGGCTTCACGCGTCATTCATGCCAAAGCCGATTTCCGGCATTAATGGCTCGGGCATGCACACGAACATGTCGCTGATGAAAGGGTCGACGAATGCCTTCTACGACGAGGCTGATCCGCAGGGTTTGAGCGGGGTTTGCCGCTCGTACATCGCGGGTGTGCTTTCGCATATGAAGGGGATTACCGCGATAACGAACCCGACCGTCAATTCGTATAAACGGCTCGTACCCGGTTTTGAGGCGCCGGTTTATATCGCCTGGTCGCCAGCGAACCGGAGCCCGCTCATCAGGATACCCGCCGCGCGCGGAAAATCGACGCGAGTCGAGCTTCGATGCCCGGACCCGACTTGTAATCCATACCTTTCTTTTGCGATAATACTAGCGGCGGGTCTTGACGGAATCGAGCGAAAAATGACGCCGCCTCCGTCGACCGAGCAAAATATCTTCCAGTTGACGGCAGCCGAACGGGTCCAAATGGGGATTGAATGCCTTCCGGGAAACCTTGAGGAGGCGCTTACGCTCATGAAGGCCGACCCGCTCGCGCGCGAGGTTCTCGGGGAGCACGTGTTTTCACGCTTTATCGAGGCGAAGGATCGGGAATGCGACGAGTACCGTACCCAGGTTACCCCCTGGGAATTGGAATCATGCCTGACGAAATATTGATATGAAGAATATAATCATTGCCTTTTCCAACCCGCTTCTCACCAGCTGGGCAACCACGGTGCTGACGCGGGGCGGGTACTTGATAGAATACTCATGTAAAACCGGTGCCGAAGTCGCGCGGGTCGCTGATTTTTGCACCAGTCCGGTCGTGGTAAGCGGGTTTCAGTTTCCCGACATGACCGCCGAGGAACTTTTGGGTGTTCTTGACGGGCGCTTGGCAATGGTTACCATCGTTTTGCCCCATCAGCGGGACCTGATCGAGCGCGCGGACCTGATTACCGTGCCGTATCCGGTGAGTTCCATGGATCTTCTGCAGGCGATCGAAGGGGTCGAAAACGCAGCGGCACGGATGGCCGTTACGCCCGATGAGCGTGTTGTGGGTAAACAACGGCCTTCAGATCGTCCTGCCGAGGAAAAACTGCTGATCTTGCGAGCAAAGACCTTTTTGATGGAAACGCACCAAATGACCGAGTCTCAAGCCCATCGATTTCTCCAGAAATCGAGCATGGATCGGGGACTCAAGCTTATCGATTCCGCGCGGATGGTGCTCGACGGATCCCTGCAGGCCTGACGTCGCGCACCTGTTTTCTTTTATTCCTCGAACAGTCTCTTTGACGCGAACAGGGTGTCAGCGGTCAGGTTTATACCGAGCTTCCGCAATCCCGCCTCGTCACCCGGGGTCGGAACGTGCGTGAGGTGCATTTTGCACCCGCGGAGCCTGGTCAGCGTGTTAACGCATACCTGCACCATTGGAGTAAGCGTTGCTCCTATCGAAAGCGCTATGAGCATTTCGTCGACGTCGAGACTGGCGTTTTTCCGGTGGAATACCTCGCGCTTGAGCCTCCCGATCGACTCTATGACAAGCGGCGAGAGGAGGGGGATATCGTCAGGAACGCCTGCGAGATATTTCGCGGCATTAAGGATTGCTGCCGTGGCCGCATGGAGGAGGGTGGAGTTCTTGCCGGTGACGATCTGTCCCGAGGGCAATTCAAGCGCCGCGCCGCAGTACACGGACAGGCCTTTCCGATCTTCGTCCATGCCGCTTTCCGCCGCTATGCGCGCGTTTTCCGCCGCCGCCCGCGCCTCAGGCACGACCTTGCGATACTCGGGCGTGAGGGAGAGTTGCTTCATGAGGAGGTCCGCCTTCTCGAACTGGGCCTTGTCGGCGATCCCGACCGCATACTCGCTGACGCAGCGGAGATAGCGGCGAACCACCTCCTGTTTTGCGGCCTCGCGGCAAATATCGTCGTTTACGATCGCGAAACCCGCTCGGTTGACGCCCATTTCGGTCGGTGAGCGGTAGAGGTTCTCTCCCCCGCGGATGCGCGAGAGGATGGCGCGGAGGATCGGGAAGGATTCAACGTCGCGGTTGTAGTTCACGGCAGTTTCCCCGGTCGCCTCGAGGTGGAAGGGGTCGATGAGGTTTGCGTCGTGGAGGTCGAGCGTCGCGGCTTCGTAGGCGATGTTGACCGGATGCTTGAGCGGAAGGCTCCAGATCGGGAAAGTTTCGAATTTCGCGTAGAGGGCGCGTTGGCCCAGGCGGGTATCATGATAGATCTGCGAGAGGCATGTCGCCATCTTGCCGGATCCAGGACCAGGTCCGGTAACCACGACGAGAGGTTTGGTCACCTCGATGCGCGGGTTCGCCCCATAGCCATCTTCGGAAACGATCAGGTCTATGTCGGTGGGATATCCACGGGTCGGCTCGTGAGTGTACACGCGGATGCCGCGGTTCTGCAATTTGGTCATGAACGCCTTTGCCGCAGGCTCTCCCTGCCAGCGCGTGACGACGACAGAGGAAACCGAAAGACCCCATTCGCCAAGGTCGTCGATAAGCCGCATCGCTTCGGCATCGTAGGTGATGCCGTAGTCCGCGCGCATCTTCCGTTCCTCGATGGCTCCCGCGTGGATGCAGACGATGATCTCGGCGTCGCTCTGGAGTTCTTTCAGGAGGCGCGCCTTGACGTTCGGGTCGTATCCGGGCAGGACGCGCGCCGCGTGCAGATCGGAAAGCAGTTTACCGCCGAACTCGATGTACAGGCGCCCATCGAAATTCCTCATCCGATCGCGAATGTAGGATGCCTGTTCCGCTATGTACTTTTCATTGTCAAAACCTACTGTCTGCCCCATTGCAGTTCCTCCAAAACCTGACAAGAATACACCGGAACATATGCATTAGACTATATATCGGAGGCCATTTGCCGAAAAAAAGCGCACCCGGCGCGATAACCCCTTGAAAAAGAGGGTTTTTTCTGGCATGTTGATGAGTCAACTGTCCACAAAGACGAGGTCAGTCCGGCTCAACGTCCGGACTGTTTTTTTTTAAAATCACGTTGCATTGCGCGCGATGCTCGAATGTCTGCACCGGTGATATTTGGGGAGGAAGTCATGAAAGCGAAGTTTATTTTCATTACAGGTGGCGTCGTTTCGTCACTGGGAAAGGGTATTACCGCGGCCTCAATCGGCCTTCTGCTCAAAAGCAGGGGGGTGAAGGTCGTCAACCAGAAATTCGATCCATATCTTAATATAGATCCGGGTACGATGAATCCCTATCAGCATGGCGAGGTTTTCGTCACCGTGGACGGCGGCGAGACCGACCTTGACCTTGGGCATTACGAGCGCTTTACCGACGTTCCGCTCCACAAGTTCAACAATACGACCGCGGGAAAGGTGTATCTCTCGATCCTCGATCGTGAGCGTTCGGGCGGTTATCAGGGAAATACCGTGCAGGTTATCCCGCATGTTACGGACGAGATAAAAAGCCGTATCCTGAAGACTGCGGACGAAACCGATGCCGACGTTATCATAACCGAGGTAGGCGGCACCGTTGGCGACATCGAGTCGCTGCCGTTCATCGAGGCGATTCGTCAGATCAAGTACGCCGTCGGCAAGGATAACTGCATCTTCGTCCACCTCGGCCTTTTACCATACCTCAAGGAATGCGGCGAACTCAAAACAAAGCCGATGCAACACAGCGTCAAGGAACTGCTCGGGTTCGGTATCCAGCCCGACATCATCATGTGCCGGAGCGAAAAACCGCTGACGCGCTCGATTCGCGAGAAGCTCGGCCTTTTCTGCAATGTCACGCAGGATGCGATCATCGAAAACCTGAGCGCCAAGTCTATTTACGAGGTTCCGCTCATGCTCGAGAAGGAAGGCCTCGGCAAGAAGCTGTGCAAGGTTCTCGGTCTTCCTGATACCATTCCCGCGCTCGATGAGTGGAAGGCGATGGTACAACGCTTCTATAACCCGGAGAAGGAAGTCACGATCGCGCTCGTCGGAAAGTATGTCGAGCTTCATGACGCGTACCTCTCGGTCGCGGAGGCGCTTACTGCCGGCGGTATCCACCATAACGCGCGCGTGAAGATTGAGTGGATAGACTCTGAGAAGATAACCGAGGGCACGGCGGCGGAAATCCTCGGTAAGGCGAGTGGCATCATCGTTCCGGGAGGCTTCGGCGATCGCGGCACGGCAGGCATGATTCTCGCCGCGCAGTACGCGCGCGAAAAGAAGATCCCGTATTTCGGGATTTGCCTCGGTATGCAGATCGCGGTCATTGAGTTCGCGCGCAACGTGCTTGGCATGACCGACGCGAATTCCTCGGAGTTCAATGCGGCGTGCGAGTATCCCGTCATCGATCTCATGCCCGATCAGCAGGGAGTCAAGCTTGGTGGCACGCTCCGCCTCGGCGAATTCCGTTGCGTTATAACTGAGGGTAGTCTCGCCGAGAAGGCGTACAAGCTTCACGATCTCGTGGAGCGTCATCGCCATCGCTACGAATTCAATAACCTGTATCGCCCGCAGTTCGAAGCCTCCGAGATGCTCTTGACCGGGCGGAACCCGGAGCGGAACCTGATCGAGATCGTCGAGCTCAAGGGACATCCCTGGTTCGTTGGCGTGCAGTTTCATCCGGAATTCGGCTCGCGCCCGAACCGGCCACATCCGCTCTTCCGCGATTTTATCGGCGCCGCGATCAAAGGGTAACCCTGTTTCGGTCGCGGGATAATGCGCCGTGTTCCTTTGCTGAATGATTTATCGAGTAAAAGCCTTGCAGGCCGGAATGACCCGCAGGGCTTTTTAATTATTTTGAGAGTTCGGGGATAGAAACGCGAACGCGGCGATTCGCGCACGCTCGAGTATGACGGCATCGCGCACCGGATCGGCCAGATCGAAAGAGACATAACCCGATTGCTCGATTCCCGCAATGTCGCCGAAGCCACGGATGCGCATGTCCTCTTCAGCGATCGCGAAACCGTCGGTCGTCTCGTGCATCGCCTTGAGTCGTGCCTTGCCTTCCTCGGTGAGGTTTCCCGAGTAAACGAGAAAACACCATGATTGCAGGTCGCTTCGGCCGACACGGCCACGGAGCTGGTGGAGGGCGGCGAGGCCAAAGCGCTCCGCGTGCTCGATGACCATGCAGGTTGCGTTCGCGACGTCGACGCCGACCTCGACGACGCTGGTCGCGACGAGTATTCTGATCGAGCCCGATCTGAAGCCTTCCATGATTTTCCGCTGATCCTCGTCGGCGATGCGCGAGTGGATGAGGGCGATCTCCACGCCGGGAAAGACGGCGTCGCGGAGCGTGGAATACATCTCCTCAGCGGATTTAAGCGAGTTTCCGTCGCCTTGCTCTATGAGCGGGTACACGAAATACGCCTGCCTGCCCGCCGCGATTTCCCGCGCGATGAAATCGTAAACCTTTTGCTCGTTGCCCTGTCGCGCGAGATGCGTGATAATCGGTTTCCTTCCTGGCGGCATCGTCCGGATCACCGAAACGTCGAGGTCGCCGAAAACGGAAAGGGCGAGCGTTCGCGGTATCGGGGTCGCGCTCATCATGAGAAGGTGCGGGGGCTTTCGCTCGGGGTTTCCGGCGATTCCCTTTTCCACGATCGCCGAGCGCTGGAGTACGCCGAAACGATGCTGTTCGTCGATGATCGTAAACCGCAGGTTTTTATACGCGACGCCGTTCGAGAAAAGCGCGTGCGTGCCGATGACGATATCGATGTTTCCGTCTGCGAGCTCCTTCAGGAGCCGCGTGCGGCCTGCTGACTTGACGTTCCCCGTGAGGAACGCGAGGCGGATTCCGATTGGCTCGAGAAGACGGGCCGCGTTCTCGGCATGTTGCCGCGCAAGAAGCTCCGTCGGCGCAAGGATCGCGCATTGGCCCCCTCGCTCGATGACGGCAAGCGCGGAAAGGAACGCGACGAGCGTTTTTCCCGAGCCGACGTCTCCCTGGAGAAGCCGTGCCATCGCGGAATTGTCCGAGAGTTCGCCGTTCAGCGTTGAGAGTACGGTGCGTTGATCGTCGGTGAGTGAGAAGGGGAGCCGCTCGATGAGACGCGCCTGAAGGGGCGTAAACGCGACCATCTCGCGGATATCGGCTGTACCGCCTTCGCCGTTGGCCGGCGGAAGCGCGTCGGGAAGCCTTCCCCGCCGCTCAAGCGATCGGTTGCCTATCGCGTACTCAAAAAGAAAGAACTCTTCGAATATGAGCGCGTTTCGCGCTCGTTCGGCGTCGGCGACGGTCTCTGGCTCGTGCATGAGCGAAAGGATCTCGCGTTTAGTTGGAATGCAATACTTATCGCGGATTGAGGTTGGAAGCTCGGAGTCGATGCCGCGACCGTATTCAGAAAGCGCAGCAGCGATCACCTTGCGAAGTTGCGATTGTGAAAGTCCCGCCGTAAGCGGATAAACGGGATAAACGCGCGCCTGGGCGTCCGAAGCGTTGTCGATCTCGAAGGCCGATGCCTGGAGCGAGCCGTATTTTTCTTGAAAGGAACCGTGTACCGAGACTTCCGATCCCGGGGGAAAGGATTTTTCAAGAAAGGGGCGGTTGAAGCAAGCGAGGTTGGCTCGCGTACCTTCGGCGTCCTCGATGATGAGCTTGAGCGTTCTCATGCGGCCGAAGCCAAACCATTCGTGCGCGACAACGGTCGCGACCGTCGTGATTTTCTGGGCGGTATTGAACTGCGAAAGGGGAACCCGTTTCGTGCGGTCATCCCAATCGCGCGGCCAGAACGTTAGTAGATCACCTGCGGTCTCAATGCCGAGAGAGTGGAGGAGTTTCGCGGTCGCCGGACCGACCCCCCGAACGCGGGAGACCGGAACCTGAATCTCCTTGACGAGCATCTATACCGGCAACGTGAAAAAGAACGTCCGGATATAGATGACGCCGTAATGGAGAAGTATCCAGGCGGCGATCATGACCAAGAGCGTGAGGATGAGCGCGGTTCGATACGGCATCGGTTTCCCCCGGCCGAAAAAACCGCTCACGCGAGAAATCGAAGGATTGATGAACCTGTCGAGCATGGTCCAGAATTGCGAATACCCATAGCGGTTGAAAATATCGTAAAGAAGCCTGATCGCGAGAGCCAGGATCAGGATGATGAGGAAGAAGCTGAAGAACGACCACACGACCGCGAGAATACCGGCGAGAATTATCCCAATGCTGATGTGACCGGTAACGCCGATGCCAGGGAGCACTTGCGCGATCACGGAAAGCACGCCGATCGCCACGACCGGCGAGAAATCGACTGAGCCGATCCGGGTGAACGAGAACCGACGAAACCAGTTGAGGTAGGGGTCGCAGATTCGCGCGAGTATGCGGCCCGCCTGGGTATACTCGAACTCCGGTATCCACGAGAGTAGGACGCGTATGACGCAGACGAGCGAGTAGACTGAAATGAGTGAGCTTGCGGCATCAAATAAAGAGCGGAGCATTCGTACTTCCTTGACTATTATTCTTTCCATGCCTGGACGACGCCGGGCATGTCGAGGACTTGTTCCATGAAGTCGTCGCTCGCGGAAACCTGTATCTGGTTCGCCGCCTTGACGACATACGGCCTGGATACAGTGTCCAGATGTAAATATACTGAACAACTGCCGGTGGATTCAAACAAAAAATCGCGGAGTGGCGAAAGGCGCGTTTCATCAGTACTGCCCGGTGATAGCTTGATATGCACCTCGCGGATTGACTTTGCCTGGAGCTCATCCGGGTTAACCCAGGAGTCCACGAGGAAACTTGGCGTGTCTCGGCTGGTATCGATCTTCCCAACGATGCCCCATACGGTATCCGGCAAAAGCTTGTCACGGCATTTCTCCCAGGTATTCGGGAAGAACGTAAGATCGATAGTTCCGTTAAAATCCTCGAACGAGCCAAAACCCATCCACTTACCGGCCTTTGTCTGGTATGGACGCACGGTCTTTATCATGCCGACGATCGTATATGATTTGTCTTTCTGCGCGCGCTCGGGATAACGAATGTCGAACGTGGAGGCGCGGTCGAACGCCTTTCGGTACGCATCGAGCGGATGGCCCGAGATGTAGAAGCCGATAAGCTCCTTCTCGATGCGGAGTTTTTCCATCTGCGGCCAATCCTCGAGCTCCTCGAATTTGAATTCGGTGAATTCCTGGACGCCTGAGTCCTCGAAGAGGCTCGCCTGGCCGAACCGGGTCGCCTCCTTCTTGTGTGCGGCGTACTCCACAGCCCGTTCGAGATTGACCGAAAGCGTGGAACGGTAAATGCCGAGGCAGTCAAAGCTGCCGGTCTGGATGAGTACTTCGATCGACTTCTTGTTGACCGTGTGAAGGTCGACGCGATCGAGGAATCCCATGAAGCTCGTATAGGGGCCGTTCTTCTCGCGCTCGCTTACGATCATCTCCGCGGCCTGTTCGCCCAGACCCTTGATGCCCAGAAGCCCGTATACGATTCGACCGTCGACGACGCCGAAGTACGAGTCCGACCGATTCACGTCGGGCGGGTCGATGGTAAGACCCATCTTGCGGCCTTCGGCTATATACTCGGGAAGCTTGTCCGTCGAGGTGATTTCGTTCGTGAGGTTCGCAGCAATGAACTCGGCGGGGAAGTTCGCCTTGAGATAGGCGGTCTGGTATGCGACGACGGAGTAGGCAGCAGCGTGGCTCTTGTTGAAACCGTAGCCCGCGAACGGGATGAGGATCTCGAAGATACGGTCGGCATCCTCGGCTTTGAACCCGTTTTTCTCGGCTCCTGCGATGAAGGAGACCTTCTCCTTCTGCATGACGTCTACTTTTTTCTTTCCCATCGCGCGGCGAAGCAAGTCTGCCTGACCGAGTGAGTAGCCCGCGATGCGCTGGGCTACCTGCATGACCTGCTCCTGATAGACGATGACGCCGTAGGTTTCTTCGAGGTATTCCCTGAGGCAGGGGTCGGGATACTGAATCTTTGACGGATCGAATTTCGACTCGATGAACTGATCGATGTACGCCATCGGACCCGGTCGATAGAGCGCATTGAGAGCGATGAGGTCTTCCATCTTGTCGGGCTTCGCGCGCTTGAGGATGTTTTGCATTCCCTGGCTTTCAAACTGGAAAACAGCAGCGCTCTTTCCTTCCCCAAGCATCTTGTACGTTGCGGGATCCGTGTCGCTTATCTGGTCGATCGAAAAATTTGTGAGTTCCCCTCCGCGTTTCCTGATGAGCTCCTCGGTATGGGTAATGAGCGTGAGCGTCTTGAGCCCGAGGAAGTCCATCTTGACGAGCCCGCAGTCCTCAATGAGATCCATCGTGTACTGCGTCGCGATCTTGCCGGTCTTGGAGTCCTTGTATACCGGGACGTAGTCCGTCAGGACGGAGCGACCGATGACCATTCCGCACGCGTGAAGGCTTGTGTTGCGGTTCGCGCCCTCAAGCGCGAGAGCGATCTCGAAGAGTTCCTTGTAGCGCGGGTCGTCGCGAAGCGGGGCAAGCTGCGCGGTTCCCTGGAACTTCGGATTTTCGACGAACGCGTCGATGAGATGCGCTTTGAGATCGTCGGGGACTTGCTTCGTGATCATGTTCACGTCGGTGAGCGGAATCTCGAGCACGCGCGCGACGTCCTTTATCGCGGCCTTCGGCTTCAGGGTACCGAAGGTGATGATCTGGCCGACGTGGTCGTCGCCATACTTTTCGCGGACGTACTCGATGACCTCTTGCCTTCGTTCGAAGCAGAAGTCGACGTCGAAGTCCGGCATCGATATACGGTCTGGGTTGAGGAATCGCTCGAAGAGGAGCTTATAGCGAAGGGGATCGATGTCGGTGATCGCCATTGCGTACGCGACGATGGATCCCGCGCCCGAGCCGCGCCCTGGTCCGACCGGGATGCCGTGTTTCTTCGCCCAGTCGATAAAGTCCCACACGATGAGGAAGTACCCGACGAAGTCCATCTTGATGATGACCGAAAGCTCATAGTTCGCGCGCTTGCGGATTTCCTCGGTGATGACGGGATACCGTTTCTTGAGACCTTCGTTGACGATGTGGGTGATGTAATCGTTCTTGTCGGGAAAACTCGCCGGTATTTCGTAAATCGGAAGGATTGGTCCCGGCTGTGGAATCTTGAGATCGCACATCTGCGCGATGCGGACGGTATTCGAGAGCATCTCCGGGTATTCCGGAAAGAGCTTCGCCATCTCGTCCGAGTCCTTAAGGTAAAACTCGGAGCCGTCGAATTTCATTCGGTTTGGCTCGTTTCTCGTGCGTTTGGTCCCGATGCAAAGGAGTATGTCCTGTGCGATATAGTCCTTTTTCTCCGAGTAGTGCGCGTCGTTCGTGACGACCATCGGGACGCCCAGGCGCCGCGCGATGGCGATGAGCTTGGGCGCAACCTCTTTCTGTTCCCGTATTCCGTGATCCTGAAGCTCGATGAAATAGTTTTCGCGTCCGAAAATTTCACGGTATCGGCGAACCAAAGCTTCCGCCTCGGCCATCTTGCCATCAAGGAGATATTGCGGAAGCTGGCCTGCGAGACACGCCGAAAGGCACACGAGGCCCGTGGAGTATTCCCTGATAAGCTCCTCATCGATTCGCGGCTTGTAGTACATTCCCTCGGTAAAGGATCGCGAGGTGAGGCACATAAGATTCCTGTATCCAGTTTCGTTTTTCGCTATTAGGATAAGATGGTAGTATTTTGTAGTATTCTCGCTGCCGCCGCGTTCTGCGCGGTTTCCCGGAGCGACGTAGAATTCGCAGCCGATAAGCGGGTTCATTCCCTGTTCCCGGCATTCTTTGTAAAACCTGAGCGCCCCGAACATGTTTCCGTGATCGGTTATGGCAATGGATTTCTGGCCAAGTGATTTGGCGCGTGCGATGAGCTTTTTATACGATGATGCTCCGTCGAGAAGGGAATAATCGGTATGTACGTGAAGGTGGACAAAATCCTGCATAGAACGAATTGTATCATAAAATGGCAGGATTGGTCATTGTGGGGAGGGAATTGGGGTATACCTACCGGTAGGTATAGTAATGAGCTTTGTATACCTACCGGTAGGTATAGAGTTCCCCTGTTGCCCACCATCTACCCAATCCGATACACTTTTAACACCATGAGCGAACTGAAAAAAACTAACGCGATGCGGATTCTTGAAAACCTTGAGATTCCCTATGAAGCCGATAGCTATGAAGTGGACGAGGAGCATCTTGACGCCGTGACGGCCGCAGGAAAGCTTGGGCTCGATCCCGCTCGGGTGTTCAAGACCATCGTCATGCGAACGCAGGCGAACGAGACTTGCGTCTTTTGCGTGCCGGCGACAGTTGAAGTTAACCTGAAAAAGGCGCGAACCGCATGCGGCGCAAAAGACATATCACCCGTGCGGCCTGGCGAGCTCCTTTCGTTGACGGGATATATCCGCGGCGGATGCTCGCCTATCGGGATGAAAAAACGGTTTCGCACTTTCATTGACGAGACCATTTGGCTCCACGACACTGTATATGTAAGCGCCGGAATGCGCGGTCAGCAGCTTGTCCTTACGTCTGAAAATCTGGTTCGCGCGTCCGAGGCAACGGTTTGCGACCTTTCCCTCGCGGAATAGGGCGTAGCCAGGCGAGGCAAGTACCGGCGGGCGGATAGCGCGCGACACGGATTTTCAGCTAACGGAGGGAACTTTCATGATGAAGAGTGAACTGCTGAATTCGCAGAAAGGGTATACGCTGAAGTCGCTCGCTTCCGACCTTGCCGCGGGCGTGACCGTCGGTGCTATCGTGTTTCCACTCGCGCTCGCGCTCGGTATCGCCTCTGGCGTTGCCCCCGAGCGCGGTATCGTTACGGCGATTGTCGCAGGTCTCGTTATCGCATGTCTTGGCGGTAGTCGCGTTCAGATTGGCGGTCCGACGGGCGCCTTTCTCGTCATCGCCTATGGTATTATTCAGAAGCATGGCTATTCCGCTCTTGTAACCGCAACCGTCATGGCGGGTGTCTTGATCCTTTTGGCGGGAGTCTTCAAGTTCGGCGGCATCATCAAGTTTATTCCGTATCCGGTCATAGCGGGATTTACAGTCGGTATCGCGGTTTGTATCGTAACTGCGGCAATCGGCGATCTTTGCGGTTTCGTCGTGTCGAAAATGCCCGGTGACTGCATCGGCAATATCGCAGTCTATGCCTCGTCTCCCGTGACTTTCGATCCTTGGGCGTTGGGGATAGCGATCGCGACGCTTTCGATCATCGTTGCCTTGCGAAAAATCAGCAGGCGTTTGCCCGGCTCCCTTGTCGCGATCGTCGCTGTAACGACCGCGGTTTGGTTCCTCAAGCTTCCGGTCGATACCATCGGCTCGCGGTATGGCTCGATCCCGACGGCGTTTACGTCCCCGGTCTTTCCTCCGTTTTCGTTCTCCCTCGTCCGCGAGCTTTTCTTGCCCGCTTTAGCAATTGCTTTTGTCGCCTCGATCGAGTCGCTTATGAGCGCGGTCGTCGCCGCTGGCGTTATTGGACGGCGGCATAATTCGAATATGGAACTTTTCGCGCTGGGGCTCGCGAACGTCGCGAGCGCGCTATTCGGTGGTATCCCTGCGGCGGGATCGATCGCGCGGACTGCGTCCAATGTCGAAAGCGGCGGACGCACTCCCGTTGCCGCTCTCGCGCACACACTGGCGATCCTTTTGCTCATGCTCTGCCTTGGCCGCTTCGTCAAGCATATCCCGATGGCCGCTATTGCGGCAATTCTTGTTTCCGTCGCGTGGAACATGGCGGGGTTTTCCGCGCTCAAGACGATCGTGATAAGGAAAAAATCTGACGCGGTAATCCTTGTAGTAACCTTCGCATTAACCGTCTTCATCGATCTTACGCTCGCGATTGCGATCGGTCTTCTTTTTTTTGCGGCCTTCTGTATCCGGAAGATGATCGACGTTTCTGCGATCAAGGAAATTAAGTACGAGATGTCGCTCTCTGACGGCTCAAAAGCTGGCGATAAGGCCGACGCGAACGGACTTTACCTTCGCGAGATCCCGAAGCGCGTGCTCGTCTACGAGATTGAGGGACCGCTCGTTTTTGGCACCATAGAGATGTTCATGCGGACGTTTCTGTCGGCGAGTTCAGGTTGCGATGTTCTCATCCTCCGCATGCGAAGAACCATCTATCTCGATGCGGGCGCTCTTCGTATTCTGGAGGGTCTCGTCAGCGACTGCCGCATGAAAGGGATTGCGCTTTTTGTCTCGGATATTCATACGCAGCCGTTCATGCTTGCGGTGAATTCCGGTCTTGACGAGAAGATCGGAAAGGATCGTATCTTCGGGAATCTCGACGAGGCGCTCGCGGCGTCGGCAGGACTGGTCGGCGTTACGCACGAGGGGAAGCAGTAATCAGTCAGGTCTTCAGGACAGTTCCGCGTCGCCTTTGCGCCGGGAATAGGAGCAGCCGCAGTAGTCCTGCCTGTATAGGCCATATTCCTTGCTCAACTCGATCGATTGCCGGTATCCGTCCTTTTTCTTGAAGTCCGACCAGAGCCAGGCGACCCCGTATTTTTCCCCCGCTGCACTTCCAATCACGTTGATGCGATCCGCGTCTTTCATCGGGCTGACCGAAAGCGTCGACGTAAACCAATCGAAGCTTCGCTCATGCGCGACCTTGGCCGTTTTTTCGAGGCGGAGCGCATAGCACAGCGTGCAACGCTCGCCACCTTCGCGATCCTCTTCATGGTTTCGCGTGAGGTCGATGAACTCATCGGGTCGATAGTCCCCCTCGAGGAAACTGACTGGAAACGGCGTTGGCATGACCGAGAGAAGTCGTTCCTGCTCGCGCGCGCGTTTTTCGTATTCCTCGCGGTCGTCGATGTTCGGGTTATAATAAAAGACGGTTATCCTGAAAAAAGAGGAAAGCGCGGCGATGACCGAGGTGCTGCACGGGGCACAACAGGAGTGGAGCAAGAGCGATGGCAGATTGCCATCGCGAAGCTCGCGATCGCGGATCCCGGCGATTATTTCTTCCATTAAGCGGTGATAGCTTTTATGGGCGTTTGGTTTACTCATTTCAACTACCAATTCTTACACCGTTTCAAGCGCCTTGAGAAGATCCGTGATGTATCCCGCAAAATCGCCGATCTCGGATTTTTTGATCCTGAAGCCGACCGCGCCGGGATGCCCGCCGCCATCCGTTATGGAGAAGTCGAGCAGGATGCTCCTTAGGTCGATGCCGGTAACCTCGCGCGAGGTTCTGATCCTGAACTGCACGAGATCCGATACCTCGTTCATATCGTAATACGCCGTCAGTCCGATGGTCCCCGATTTTTCCGAGAGGAAGTCAGTGACCGACTTGATAACCTTGACGAAGAGGCTGTAGTCGGTTCGAGAAAGGTAATTCTGCGATTCCTCGCTGTCGAGTACTACGTATCCGGTCTTTCCGGAGTAATGCGCGTGCTCGAGCAGTTTCTGGTAGAGATCCTTTTCCTCGAAGGAGAACGATTGCATGGTCTTGAAGATATCGTTCATCGAGGAGTAGTTGCCGCTATTGCGGTGCGCGGACTTCCTGAGAATCATCGCGAACTTGTCGCTGAAGAGCGCGTAGAAGAACGCGTCGCGGTGCGTTTTCATGGTAAGCCCGAACTTCGTGTCGCCGATCATGCCAGTGAGCATCGCGAGCACGAGGTTACGCGTGAAGAGATCGGCGATCCCGTAGGCGTCGAGGATATCCTTACGAGCGAGGAGCTTGCAGCAGAAGAACCCTATGATCTCGCAGGTGCTCGACGCGCGCATGACGAGGCAATACCCCTGGGTTCCCGAATAGGCGGCGTCCGCCGAGAGGTGATGGTCAAACTCTATGACGGGTAGTTGTGGGTTAGAAAGGAATTTCTGTATGTCCGCGTTGAGCGCGATCATCTCAGGTTTCGGCGTGTCGAGTATGCAGATGACGTCCGGCTCGGGGCCATCCCTGGTCGGGCCCTGGATGAGCGGAATCTTGTTATAGGCGCAAATGTTGGCGAGATAGGAAAGCTGGTCCGGGATCTGGTCCCTGATATAGATAGTCACCTTCTTTCCGAATTTGGCGATGAGAAGCGCCATTGAAACGAGTGAGGATATGCAATCCTCGTCGGGAAGCTCGTGTCCCAGGAGCAGGAATGAATCCTTTTCCTGCATGAGGTTAATTATCCGGTTAAGCGTTCGCGTCCTTTCGGCGATGGTCGCGAAGGTGTGCTTCTGCCGTGCGTTCTTCTGCGCTACCATCGCACGGTTTCGTCCGGCTTCCTTTGCCGCATAGAGCGCCTTATCCGCGCGCTCAAGGAGGGTCTCGAGCGTCTGTGCATGATCCGGGTACGCTGCAATGCCTATACTGGTTGAAAGCTTGAACTCGGGATGATCGGGAAACGTGAGTTCGTTGACGCGTTCGCATGCCGCGGTGCACCGCGCGAGCGCTTCATCCGGCTTGATGCCCGCGAACAAAACGGTGAACTCGTCGCCGCCGTAGCGGGCGATGATTTCCCCGCGCGTGAAGACCTCTCTGAACGCATCCGCAGCCTTGCGAAGTATGCCGTCGGCGAAGGCTTCGCCGAAGGTATGGTTGATGGTGCCGAAATGGTCGAGATCGACCATCGCGAGCGAAAGCGGGGTATGGTTTGACAGTGCCTTGCGGAATTCGGTTTGCAATGTCTCGTCAAGGAACCGGCGGTTGAAAAGCCCGGTGAACTCGTCGGTGATGACGCGAAGCCGCGCGTTCTCCCCCCACTGCACCATGTCACTCAAAAGCGCGCTCGTGTTGTGGAGCCGGGAAGTGGTCGTGGTGAGCATGCGGTACAGGATCTTCTCCGCGATCACGCTATGTCGCTCCATGAGCTCATCTAGGCCCGTATGGTCGAGGACCAGGAGAATGCTTTTCTTCGCGAGGCGGCAGGTAGCCGACCTCGGCATGTCCTCGATCAGGGACATTTCACCGAAGAACGATCCTTCGCCCATGTCGGCGAGCCGGATTTCCTCGGTCCCGAGCGGGGATTGTACGGAAACGATAACGCGGCCCTCGAGGATGATAAACATCTCCCTTCCGAGATCGCCTTCCCTGAAAAGAACCGTGTCTTTTTCACCCGAAATGTCCCGCATGAGCGAGCATGCCGTTTCCATCTCGTCTGGCGTAAGATCGGAGAATATGCTGATCGTTTTCAGGAGGCTTTTGTGTTTCGTCAGCATGGCGCTTCGCCCCCGCAATCTTCTGGGAAGAGGATCATGTTTCCCCCGCGCGCGCGTCCCTCGAGGGGCAGTCGGTGCGCCTTGTCGATGAGGGTTTCCGCGTCCGCTTGATGCGCCGGACTGGTCGCGATGCCGATGCTTACCGAGAGGCGGAAATCGAGATTGGGCATATATCGCGAGACGTCGAGCGTATTGTAGAACTCGCGGATCTGTTCGGCGAGCTCGCGCGACTCGGACCTTCCCTTGCCGGGATAGATAACAGCGAATTCATTCCCGAGATACCGCACCGGCTGAAGGTTGCGCGGAAGGATCGCCGGGATGAGACGCGCGATGTGAGCGAGAAGGTTGTCGCCCGCATCATGGCCCGACGTGTCATTCACTTCCTTGAAGTTGTCCGGCTTCATCATGAGAAGGCTGATATCGCCTGATTCCCTCTTTATCTCCTCGGGAAGGTTTTCCTCAAGCCATGTTTTGTTGAAAAGTCCCGTCAATTTATCCTGATAGACCTGTCGACGAATTTCCTGGATATGGGGCGAGTTTTCCTTGATCAGCTCGTTTGCCCGGCGAGTCCGGTCGGCGATGTCGGTAATGAACGAGAACAGCACACGCGAACCAATTTCGGGGAATTGCTCGAGAAAATCGCGAAAGCTTCGCCCTTCGGCGGGAAAGCGGAAAAGCACGGCCGGGGTGTCGCATATCGCCGTGACGCTCTGATGCCCGCCCGATATCATGCTCAGTTCGCCAAGGCTATCCCCGGCGATCAGTTTCGCTATTTCTCGCGAGTTTTCGTACGCAACGGGCTTGAATACGGTAATCTCCCCGGAGATCACGATGTACATACACTCCGACTGGTCGCCGAACGAAAAAACCGTATCGCCAGCCTCGAACATGAGCGTATCGCTCAATGCCACAATTTCCGCGAGTTCCGAACCGCGAAGGCTGGAGAAGATCTTGGTTTTTGGCAGAATGCTGGTCGTTTCGTCGGAAAGATACATCTCGATAGAAGCTCCATCATTAACTATACCAGATAATCGAGGTTTTTCCGAATAAAATAATTCTTTTTTGAAGGTTTTTCACGACTGGGCTATATAATTGAATGAAAGGAGTGGAATATGAACAAACTGATTGGCATTATCGGCACCACGCTTGGTGGTGGCATGGTCGGCGCAGGTATCCAGCGGACGTATCTGATTGGGAACCGGATTTCTTCCGGGATTTCGAAATTACTCGGCAATGGAAGCGCGAAATTCGACAGTACGACCTGGATGCTCCTCGTGATCGGCGTTTTCGTTCTGATCGTCGGGATATATTATACGATGAAAAAACGATGAGCGAGTGATTCGATAACTTGCGTAAAAAGTGGCGTCGCTATATAATGCCACGGTTAACAATGACGCCGGGGTAACCATTCCCGGCGTTTTTTTTGTGAGGAGGCTTTATGAAAAAAGCAGGTTTAATTGTAGCTGCACTCGCAGCAGCCCTTATTACCCTCGCCGGTTGCGGCAAGGCGTCGGCTGGCTCGGGTTCCGTCATCAAGATCGGCGTGTTCGAGCCGATGACCGGCGCGAACGCCGCTGGTGGCGCGATGGAAGTTGAAGGTATCAAGCTCGCGAACGAGATGTTCCCGACTGTCACTGTAGGCGGCAAGGAATACAAGATTGAGCTCGTGATCGCGGATAACAAATCCGACAAGGTCGAAGCCGCGAACGCGGCCCAGCGCCTTGTCGACAAAGACAAGGTTTCTGTCATGCTCGGCTCGTGGGGTTCTTCCCTCTCGATGGCCGCGGGCCCAATCGTTCAGGACGCGAAGGTTTCCGCAATCGGGCTTTCCTGCACGAACCCGCTCGTTACCCTCGGCAACGATTATTACTTCCGCGTGTGCTTTATCGACCCCTTCCAGGGAACCGTTATGGCCAACTACGCATATACCGTCGCCGGAGCGAAGACCGCCGTTATCGTTCAGGAAGTCTCTAATGACTATTCCGTCGGACTCGCGAAGTTCTTTACCGACAACTTCAAGAAGCTTACCGGCAACGACGACTGCATCCTCTCGGTGCTTAACTACAACACCGGCGACCAGGACTTCACCGCGCAGCTGACGACAATCAAGTCGCTCAAGCCGGACGTCATCTTCGCCCCCGGAAACTACACCGAAAGCGCGCTCGTCATGAAGCAGGCGCGCGAGCTCGGCATCACCGTTCCGTTCCTCGGCGGCGATACCTGGGAGACCCCGGAGTTCATCGACGTGGGCAAGAAGCTTGTTGAGGGCGCGACGTTCTCGACCTTCTTCGCGGTCGAGGGAGCTACCTCGGGCATGTCGAAGACCTTCGTCGACGCCTATAAGGCGAAGTACAGCAAGGATCCTGCCGCGGTAACCGCGCTCGGATTCGACGGGTACCTTCTCGCGATCGACGCGATCAAGCGCGCAGACTCGCTCGACACTGTAAAGATCCGGGACGCGATCGCAGCGACCAAGGGATTTGAGGCCGCCGCTGGCTCGATCACCCTCGACGAGAATGGCGACGCGACCAAGAGCGCGTTCATCAAGACCGTCAAGGATGGAAAGTTTACCTACCTCACGGTCGTTGCACCGTAATTCCGGGCGAGGCCTATGGCCTCGCCTGTAAAAGCGGGAGGGTTTCGCCGTGTGCGGAATCCTTCCGTATGCGGCGTTTTTTCCGGAAACCGAACCGACGGGGACGTTTCCTATCCCATTTGAAATGGTATCAATATGACATTTCCCTTGTTCCTTCAGCACCTGACCAATGCACTTTCGCTTGGAAGCCTCTATGCCCTGATCGCGATCGGCTACACGATGGTATACGGGATTCTCAGGCTCATTAACTTCGCGCATGGTGACGTATTCATGCTCGGCGCGTATTTCGCGTTTTATCTCGTGACGCTTCTCCTTCTTCCCTGGTGGGTTGCCTTCCTCGTCGCTATCGCCTTTACCGCCATGCTCGGCATTGGACTTGAGCGCGTGGCGTACAAACCCCTGCGTGATTCGCCGAAGATTTCAATCATGATAAGCGCAATTGGCGCTTCCTTCCTTATCGAAAATCTCGCGACGGTCGTCTTCGGCGGAAGGCCGAAGGGTTTCGTCGTTCCCGATATGTTCGCTCGCGTGCTTCATTTTGGATCCGTTTCCGTCGTTTCGATCAGCGTGATGATCCCGATCTTTACCTTCGCCTTGCTCGCCCTTTTATTGTGGATAGTCAACAAGACGAAGACGGGAATGGCCATGCGCGCGGTATCGACCGATCTCGACGCGGCACGGCTTCAGGCCATCGACGTGAACCGTGTCGTGTCGTTTACCTTCGGGCTTGGCTCGCTGCTCGCGGCATTCGGCGGCATCCTTTGGTCGCTCAAATACCCCCAGCTCAACCCGACCATGGGAATCATGCCCGGCCTTAAGTGCTTTATCGCGGCCGTTTTGGGCGGCATCGGGAATATCATGGGCGCGGTTCTGGGAGGATTCCTGCTTGGGCTCCTCGAGATCCTGATCATCGCGTTCTTGCCGGACCTTACCGGGTATCGTGACGCATTCGCGTTCGTCGCGCTCATTCTCGTATTGCTCATCAAGCCGTCGGGTCTTCTCGGCAAGAATCAAGTGGAGAAGGTGTGACATGCGCGACCAAAAAAAGCTTATCCTGACCGTCAGCGGATGCGTCCTCGCCATTGCCCTGATTTTTTGCATGGACACCTTCGCGGGAAATTTTACCCTCCGCGTATTTAACCTTTGCGCGATCTATATCGTGCTCGCGCTTTCGATGAATTTGCTCAACGGTTTCACCGGGCTTTTCTCGCTCGGGCACGCGGGGTTCATGGCGATCGGCGCGTACGTCTGCGCGCTCCTCACCATGAGCCCGGCCCAAAAGACGCTCAACTTCTTCTTGGCTCCGATCGTTCCGTGGCTCGCGAACGTGCAGCTTCCGTTCCTCCTCGCGATCGTGATAGCGGGCGCCGTTGCGGCCATTTTCGCCTGGATCATCGGAACTCCGGTACTTCGGCTTCGCGACGACTATCTCGCGATCGCCACGCTCGGCTTCGCCGAGATCATCCGCGTGCTCATCACGAACGCGCAGACCGTGACGAATGGCGCCCTCGGCCTCAAGGGCCTCCCTAAATACTCGACGACTTGGGTCGTTTGGTCCTTTGCCGCGCTCTCGGTCGTCTTCATGGTCGCGCTCATGCGCTCTGCGTACGGAAGGTCGCTCAAGGCGGTTCGCGACGACGAGATCGCTGCGCAGTCGATGGGTATCGATGTTGCGCACGTAAAGATCGTCAGTTTCGTGGCCTCCAGTTTCATCGCGGGTATCGGCGGCGCGCTCCTTGGCCATTTAATGACTACTATCGACCCGAAGATGTTCGTGTTCGGCCTGACGTACAATATCCTGCTGATCGTTGTGCTCGGCGGCAACGGCAGCATCACCGGCTCGGTGATCGCCTCGATCGGGGTGACCGTCCTCATGGAACTGCTCCGCTTCCTCGACGGGCCGCTCAACTTTATCGCGTTCCGCACCGACGGCCTCCCCGGGCTCCGCATGGTCGTATTCTCGCTCCTTCTCATGATCGTCGTCATCTATCGGCAAAAGGGCTTGATGGGAACACGCGAGTTCTCCTGGGATATGCTCGCCGAATCGGGACTCCTTCCCAAGCGCGGCAACAAGTCAAGCAGCAACGCCGCGAAGGGAGGTAAGTGATGCTCGTCGCCAATCACGCAACCATGCGTTTCGGCGGTCTTACCGCAGTCTCCGATTTGAACATTACCGTGGGCGATCGGGAGATCGTCGGTCTCATCGGCCCGAACGGCGCCGGAAAGACGACCGCGTTCAACATGATCACCGGCGTATACAAACCAACCGAAGGCAATGTCGTATATAACGGCACTGACCTTACGAAGCTTTTACCGCACAAGATAACCGCGCTCGGCCTGGCGCGCACCTTCCAGAATATCAGGCTTTTCCGCGAGATGAACGTGCTCGAAAACGTTCTCGTCGCGGGGAATCTTCGCATGGGCGTGCATTTCCTTCCGTCCGTGCTTCACCTTCCGGGGCCGCTCGCGAGGGAACGCGAGCTTCGCGATCGTGCGATGCACCTTCTCGAGCAGGTCGGGCTCGCCGAGCATGCGACTGATTCCGCGGTCTCGCTTCCGTACGGAAAGCAGCGCCGCCTCGAGATCGTTCGCGCGCTCGCGACTCGGCCTTCGTTCCTCCTTCTTGATGAGCCTGCCGCGGGCATGAATCCGCAGGAGTCCCGCGAGCTCATGGATTTCATCATGAAGATCCGCGACGAGTTTGGCATTTCGATCTTGCTCATCGAACATCACATGCAGGTCGTCATGGGCGTATGCTCGCGCATGTACGTGCTCGAGTATGGAATCACCATCGCCGACGGTACGCCGGACGAGATTCGGAAAAACCAACGCGTTATCGAAGCGTATCTGGGGGTCGACTGATGTTGCGCCTTGAGAATATCTCCGTTTTCTACGACGGAATCCACGCCTTGCAGGGCGTATCGATAGAAGTGCCTGACGGAAAGATCGTATCGCTTATCGGAGCGAACGGCGCGGGCAAGTCAACGACGCTCAAGTCGATCGTCGGTCTCGTGAAACCCGCCTCGGGTTCGATCACGTGGAATGGCGACGAGCTTATCGGGCGCGCGACGAAGGATATCGTGTCGCAGGGAATCGTTCTCGTCCCCGAGGGGCGCCGCGTATTCCCGAACCTGAGCGTCGAGGAAAACCTCACGCTTGGCGCGTACTCGCGGAAGGACCGCGACGGGATCCGCAAGGACCGAGAGATGGTCTACGACCTTTTTCCCCGGCTCCGTGAGCGCATGAAGCAGTCGGCTGGGACTCTGTCGGGCGGCGAGCAGCAGATGCTCGCGGTAGGACGCGGTCTCATGACGAGGCCTAAACTCTTCATGCTCGACGAGCCGTCGCTTGGCCTCGCGCCGCTCGTGGTCAAGATGATCTTCGAAATCGTCCGTGAGATCAACCGTAAGGGGACGACCGTCCTCCTCGTCGAGCAAAACGCGCACGCAGCGCTCGAGATCGCGGACTATGGTTACGTGCTCGAAACCGGCGCGATCGCGTTCTCCGGTTCGGGTAGCACGCTTCTTGAGGATGACCGGGTGCGAAAGGCGTACCTTGGAGAAACTTGAGGTATCGCCTCAAGTTTCTCTTGGAGAAATCGCCTCTGGCGATTTCTCCACGGAGCTGTAACGTAAAACTGAGCCTCGGGTTTTTTACTGCTAATTGAAAAGCGCCGTGTTGCACGGCGCTTTTTTTCTTGACAGGGGGTCTGTGCAGGGTTACGATGAAAAACCGACTAATCAGTCGGTTTTGCGAATATACGATAAGGAATACTGGTCTGGCGCGTCCGGGACAAGCCGCGTTTTCGTGGTCTTTGCCGTCAGACGGGAGTGCCGAGGCAATAAGGCCGCAATACTATGAAAGACACCTTCTTCAACCTGAAACCTGATAAACAGCGCAGGATCATGCACGCGGTACTCGAGGAGTTTTCGCTTTCCGGGTACGAGAAGACCAGCCTCGATACCATCGTGCGTCGCGCCGGCATCTCGAAGGGCGGCCTTTACGAGTATATCGAGTCGAAGGAAGACCTCTTCCAGTACGCGCTTGAATACTCCTACGGCGAAATGGAACGTCATATCATGAATGCCGCGCAAGATAATCCGATGCCGCAGGATCCCGTGGAGCGGACCAGGTTCATTTCGTCGGTCGCGGTTGAGTTTTATATCGCCGAACCCGATAGTATCGCCTTCATCGTGAAGGCTTCCCAGGTTGAGCAAAGCGATATCAGGTGCCGCATGCAGTCGGTGCTTGACCGTTATTTCGACTCTTTGTATCGGGACGCGGACTACTCGGCGATTCCGTTTGGGCGCGAGAAGGCACTCATGCTCCTCAAATGGCTTCTCGTCAAGACGCGGAACGATTTCAGCGAGAGTCTCGCCGCGCTCTCACGCCCCGAGCTTTGCCGGAAGTCGTACCTCGCTGAATGGGACTTCTTCCTTTCGGTGCTTTCGGGCGGGATGTATGCCGGAGAGGCACATCCAGATGCTTCTAGATAGTTCATCGGAATTGCGTGTCGTCCCGCATCGGGCGGCGACGCTTTAAGGGGGATTGTGTATGTCAGGATTTGGGGATGTGTGGGTAACGCTTGCCTATGTATTAACCATAGGCGCGGTGATACTGTGCGTGGCGTATGGCGTCATCAACTGGAACAAGCCGAAGGAAGATCTCGGTAACGAGGTTCGCGAAGAGGCGGAGTGGGAGAATCGCGATCCTGAGTATAACGAGGGAGGCGCGAAATGAACGTAATCATCCTTTCGGTCATGGTGATCGCGTATCTCGTGGTTACCGTCCTTCTTGGCCTTTACGGGTACAAGTCTACGAAGAACTCGACAGACTACCTTCTCGGCGGAAGGCAGATCCATCCGCTTGTCATGGCGCTGTCGTACGGCGCGACCTTTATCTCGACCTCGGCGATCATCGGCTTCGGCGGCGCGGCCGCGGTATATGGCATGGGCATCATCTGGCTCACCTTTCTTAATATCATGGTCGGCATCTTCATCGCGTTCGTCGTCTTCGGCCGCCGCACGCGCAAGATGGGGCATAACCTTGACGCCCACACCTTCCCCGAACTTCTCGGAAAGCGGTACGACTCGAAATTCCTCCAGACCGCCGGAGGCGCGCTCATCTTCATCGCGATGCCACTATATGCGGGCTCGGTCATCATCGGCGGCGTACAGTTCGCCTCGCAAACCCTCGCCATTCCGTATGAGGTCGCGCTTCTCTTTTTCGTCGCGATCGTCGCCGTGTACGTGGTAATGGGCGGGATGAAGGGCGTCATGTACACGGACGCATTTCAGGGCGTTCTCATGTTCATCGGTATGATCTTTCTTCTAATTTATACGTATCACCTTCTCGGCGGTCCCGCTCAGGCGCATCGCGCGCTCACCGACATGGCGCCCATCGCGCGCGAGACCTTCGGGGCGAACGGCCATCAGGGATGGTCGTCGATGCCCAAGGCCTTCTCTCCCTACTGGTGGCAACTCGTCACGACCATTGTGCTCGGCGTCGGAATAGGCGTTCTCGCGCAACCCCAGCTCACGGTCCGTTTTATGACCGTCAAATCCGGGCGCGAGCTCAACCGCGCGGTCGTCGCCGGCGGCGTTTTTATCTGCATGATGACCGGCGTCGCGTTTACCGTTGGCGCCCTCTCGAACGTTTACTTCATGAAGACGGTCGGGAAGATAGCGCTGCTCGCCGGCGAAAAGCGAACGGACAATATCATTCCGCTTTTTATTGACCGCGCGATGCCGGGCTGGTTTACCGCCTTTTTCTTCGTCACGCTTCTCGCGGCGGCGATGTCCACCCTGAGCGGCCAGTTCCACTCGATGGGTACGGCGTTCGGCCGCGATGTGCTTGAAAAGGGCTTTGGCGTCAAAGGGAAAAATCCTGTCGCGGTCAATCGGGTCGCCATGGGCGTTGGCATCATCATCTCTACGCTGGTTGCCTACGCGCTTCCGAAATTCTACACGGGAGGCACCGCTATCATCGCGACGGGTACGGCGATCTTCTTCGGCCTTTGCGCCGCGGCTTTCCTTCCGTCGTATATTGGCGCACTCTACCTCAGGCGTACGAGTCGCGCGGCGGCGATAGCCTGCTTTATCGCCGGTGTCAAGGTAAGCTTTTTCTGGCTTTTCTTTATGCATGCGAAGGAGGCTGTCCCGCTCGGGCTTTGCAAGGCGCTTTTCGGCCGTCCTGTACTGATCCCGGCCCTCGCGAATATCGACCCGATTATCATGGCGCTTCCCGTTTCCGCGATCGTCTATTTCGTCGTCGGGTGGATTACAAAGCCAGTAGATGAGAAAACGACCAAAATGGCGTTCAGGAATATTGAAAACTCTTGACAGTATGCATAAATATACGTAATCTATGAATATGAATGCAATATTTGTCCTGGTAGCAGTCGTCCTACTCGTCGTCGTCCTGGTAGTCATTACCGGAAAGATGCGTCGTCTGCCCAGGGCTTGAGTTTCACTTGCTTTATGAAACCCTCCGGCAGACCGGAGGGTTTTTTTTTAACTTGGAGGTACCAATGATCGAGGCAACGGGAGCGCAGATTATCATCAAACTGCTCGAGATGCACGGGATCACCACCCTGGCGGGCATCCCCGGCGGTTCAATCCTTCCGCTCTATGACGAGCTCGCGCGAAGCGGGATCAGGCATATCCTCGTCCGGCACGAGCAGGCAGGGGGCTTTCTCGCGCAGGGTATCGCGCGATCTATCGGCAAGACAGCGGTGTGCCTCGCGACGAGCGGCCCGGGCGCGATGAACCTCCTTACCGCGATAGCCGACGCGCGATGCGACTCGATTCCCCTCGTCGCGATCACCGGACAGGTGAGCTCGCACCTTATCGGCACCGACGCGTTCCAGGAAGCCGATACTTTCGGGCTTTCGTTTCCGATTACCAAGCATAGCGTGATGGTAAAGTCCGCGGTCGAGCTTCTGGATGCCATTCCCGCCGCCTTCGAGATCGCTGCGTCGGGTCGGCCAGGCCCCGTTCTCGTCGACGTTCCCCGCGACGTACAGCTCGAGCGGGTGAAATTCGACTCGTGGCCCGAGCCAAGGCCAATCAAGCGAAGGGCCTCGCGGTTCAGGACTGCCGGCGATGATTTCGTTCGCCTGACGGCGGAGGCAGCGCGCATGCTTGCAGCATCATCGCGCCCCGTCCTCTACGCGGGGGGCGGCTGCAATTCCCCGGAGTCTGCCTCCGGGATCGCTTCGCTCCTCGCGGCGATCGAGATACCGGTGGTAACGAGCCTCATGGGAATCGGCTGCGTGCCGGCTGACAGGGCGTATCTTCTCGGGATGGTCGGCATGCACGGGAGCGTGGTTGCCAACCGCGCGATGCATGACGCCGACGTTGTGCTTGCCGCGGGTGTGCGGTTTGACGATCGCGCAACCGGCGTAATCAGGCGTTTTTGTCCGGACGCGAAGATCATTCATATCGATATTGACGCCGCGGAGGTGAACAAGATCCTGAGCGCCCGGTGTGCGATCGTCGCCGATACCGAGTCGGCTTTGCCCGTCATCGCCGAGGCGATAGCGGAGCTTCACGACAGCACGGAAAGTTGCCGGATCGATCGCGCGAAATGGATTGATGGACTCAGGAAGGATCGCGATGCCGCGCGCGAGGCCTTTCGCTCGGGGGCGAAACGGGCGGAGGACGCAAGCGGGCTTGCGCACCCGACGCGGTTTATAGAATCCCTGCCCGAGCTCGCTCGCTCTGCGGGCCTTGACCCCAATGATATAATCGTGACAACCGACGTCGGGCAGCACCAGATGTGGACGGCGCAGTGGTATCCGGTCATGCGACCGCGCCAGTTCCTCACGTCGGGCTCGCTCGGAACGATGGGGTTTGGGCTCCCTGCGGCCATCGGCGCGGCGCTTGCGAACCCCGGAAAGCGGGTCGTCTGCATTTCGGGCGACGGGTCGATCATGATGAACATACAGGAACTCGCGACGCTCGCCGAGCTTGGCCTCGACGTTACGGTGATCGTGCTCGATAACGGCGCCCTCGGTATGGTGCGCCAGCAGCAGGAGCTTTTGTTCGCGAAGAACTTCTCGGCTTGCATCTTTGACAACTCGCCCGATCTTGTGAGGATCGCCGAGGGATTCGGCATATCCGCGGTCGAGGAATCGAGTCCCGGGTGGGAGCGGATCGCGTTTGGCGGATCGGGTCCGCGCTTCGTCCATTGCGTGATCGCGCAGGACGAGAACGTGTATCCCTTCGTTCCCGCGGGAAAGGCGAATATCGAGGCGATGACGGGACGGTAACGGCGCTTCCCCTCATCCGGCAAATCGTCTATAATTTGATTTTGCGACAAAGGAGACGGGCGATGATCAGGATTGTTCAGGCGGATTTTATCAAGGGCGCGACGAAACCCGACTCATATCCCGCGACCGGGAAGCCTGAGTTCGCCTTTTTCGGGCGCTCAAACACGGGAAAGTCCTCGCTCATCAATATGATCGTGAACCGGAAGTCCCTCGTGAAAACCGGTTCCAGGCCGGGCATGACCCGCATCATCAACTTTTTCAGCGTTAATGGCGAGTTCACGCTCGCAGATCTTCCCGGCTACGGCTATGCGCAGCGCTCTGCAGAGGAGAATCGCGCGTTCGACCGGATGCTCGCGGATTACGCCTCGTCGCGCAAGGAACTCAAGACAATCTTTTTTCTAATTGATATGCGCAGGCTTCCCGGCGAGGTCGAGAAAAACTCGGTGGAATACTTCGAGAAGCTCGGCATTGAGGTCGTGATCGTCGGAACCAAGGCCGACAAGCTTAGCTCGAACGAGATGCGAAACACGCTAAAAAAATGGTCGGTCTTCTTTAACCGGAGCGCAGAATTGATTCCGATTACCTCGGCTTCCAAGCGTACGGGTCGGGATCATCTTTTGAAGATGATCGGAGAGAGAATCTAGCGAAGGCAATCTAGCGGGTTTTGTTCCCGAGCTGTACGAAGCGCTCGACGGGCGTCGTGTACATGATGCCGATACCCGGTGTCGTGAGACAGGGGAGCGCGGCGATGGCTTCCTGTATCGCGGAGGAATCCGCGCGGTCGGCGAGTATGAGAAGCTGTTCTTTCTCGGGTACCAGGGTGACGCCGAAAAACTTTACGTCATCGGGCTTACCCGTCCCGCGCGCGTTCATAATCGTGCCGCCTTTTGCCCCAGCCTTGCGAGCGGCGTTCATGATGTCCTCGGCGTAGCCGCGGTTTACGATTATCGAAATAAGTTCCTGTTCCGTATTATTGTTCATCGTCTGTCCTCCTGTGCGAACGACCAGCGCCATGCCATCCTTCCTGCGCCGGTAAACGGGCGCATCCTGTATCGATTCAAGTATCGCGTCAAGTTGGTCGGCTGTCACCAACGTGAGAAGGATATCCTTTTCGACGTCGGCGAGCGCGAGCGCGCGAAGTATGCGCGAGTCGAGCTCCCCTCGGCCAACGAGGATCGTTCCGCCGCGCGCGCCCTTTTCGCGGGTCAAGTCCGCGAGCCTCTCGCCGACGCCGTGGTCGACGATCGTCAGTATCTGGTAATCGTATTTCATTTGCCGCCCTCCCCGCGAAGAACTCTTTTTTCTTTCAGGTTATACATCCAGCCGAGTACCTGTATCGCTACGAGCGGCGTCGCCGCAACCATCGCGATGACGCCGAAACCGTCGATGGCTGGGTTCCCGCCCGCCGCGACCGACGCGCCGAGGGTGAGCGACAGGATGAAGGTACTTGCCATTGGCCCCGAAGCGACGCCTCCTGAATCGAACGCGATCGCCGTGAAGAGTTTCGGCGTGAAGAACGTGAGCGCTATCGCGGCTGCGTAGAAGGGAATCAGAAGATACCAAATACTGAACCCGAAGATAACCCTGCACATCGAAAGCCCGACTGAGACCGCGACGCCGATCGCGAGCGTCGCGAGCAGGACGCGTTTGCGGACGTTTCCGCCGGAGACTTCCTCCACCTGCTCGGTGAGAACCCAGACGGCCGGTTCCGCGCAGACGACCACCGCGCCAAGAACGCATCCTATCGGAATCAGTATCCAGTTATACGCAAGCGCGCCAAGCGCGGTGCCGAGCGCTTTTCCCGCGGGAACGAACGCGGTGTCCGCGCCGACGAAAAAGAGAATCAGCCCGATCCAGGCGTAGAGAAAGCCGAGCGAGACGCGCTTGAGCTGCTGTGGCGGCAGCTTGAGAAGAAAAAACTGAAAAAGCAATATGATCGCGTAAAGCGGGCTCAAGGCGACAAAAACGTTTCGCGCTACGCCGGGTATGTCGCGGAGAATTGCACGTACGGTCTCAAAAACTCCGCCTGATGAAAGAGCTGCCGCTTCGTGCAAGGCATTTTGTCCCGCATTAACCCCGGTCGCCCCGACGGCGGGCGTGCTTCCTCCGTTTCCGGTAAGGATGAAGCCGAGGATCGTGACCGCCAGAATTGGGCCAATCGACGCGATTCCGGTATAGCCAAAACTGTCATCGATGGCGTTTTTGTCCCCGCGAACTGCCGCGACACCGACGCCGAGGGCGATGATGAAGGGGACGGTCATGGGCCCAGTTGTGGCCCCGCCTGAGTCGAACGAGATCGCGACGAAGGTCTCGCTTACCTGCGAGGCGAGGATAAACACAGCAAGATATCCGACGATGAGAACGATACGATACGGTATCTGGAAGAGCGTGCGCGCAAGGCCTACCGCGACGAAGAGCCCGACACCGATGGCGACCGCGATTATCATTGCGTCGCCCGGGATCGACCCGGTAACCGCCTCAACCTGGTTACCGAGTACGAGAAGGTCGGGCTCCGCAATGGTGATGAGAAAGCCGATAACGAGCCCTGCCATGAGAATGAGCGGCATTTTGCGCGTACGCGTCAGCTTTGCGCCGATATACGTACCGGCAGGTACGATGCCGAGATCGGCACCGGTAAGGAATACGGTAAGCCCCAGGATGAGGAAAAGCGAACCCGTGATGAAGGCGACGAGCAGGGCAGGGTCGAGCGGGGTGATGGTCGTGCCGAGAATCAGAACGATCGCGCAGATCGGCAGAACCGCATAGCAAGTTTCCCAAAGTTTGTGCAAAAGATTCATCTAAAATTAAAATAACCTCTCTTGACAAAAAATACAAGTTTCTGGCAGTATATATTATGGAAACACGCAATATATTCCTTAACATTTCTCCCATCGATCATCGGTATTCACTGTCAGAATCAAGCACCTACGATAAGCTCGCCTTAAGGATCTCCGAGCAGGCAGCCGTCGTGTCCTGCGCGCGCGCGGAAATCGCGCTCGTCAAGGCGCATCTTGCCGTCCGCGGGGGACTTTCCGCAGACCTTGAAGGAAAGCTCGACGCCATCGCGGAAACGATCGATCCGTCACTTGTATATATAGAGGAAGAAAAGACCAAACATAACATCAGGGCGCTCGTGAACGTTCTCAAGGATATGGTGCCCGAATCGGTTGCGCCGCTCGTACACCTCGGCGCGACGAGCGTTGATATCCTCGACACCGCGCTTTCAGTTCGCGTGCGCGATTGCGTGCGCGACGTCATCCTGCCAGAGCTTCGCGAGCTCGAGTCGAAGCTGTGCGAGATCGCCGCGCGCGAGGCCGCGACGCCGGAGGTTGGACGCACGCACGGCCAGCACGCCGTACCGATAACCTTCGGGTTCGCGATCGCCGAATACGTGAGCCGCCTCGGTAAGTCCATTCTCGAGATAGAGACCCGGTCGAACGACCTTCGCGGAAAACTCGCCGGCGCGGTCGGCGCGTACAACGCGACGAGCATGATCGTGAAGGATCCTGAGGATCTCGAGCGGCGCTACCTCGGCTATCTGGGGCTGAAACCCTCCGAGCATTCAACCCAGCTCGTCGAGCCCGAGTATCTCCTCCGTCTTTTGCTCGAGTGCAACGTCGCGTTCGGCGTCATTGCCAATCTCGCCGACGATCTTCGCAACCTGCAGCGATCGGAAGTGGGCGAGGTGTTCGAATACTTCAGCGCAACCCAGGTCGGCTCCTCGACCATGCCGCAGAAACGGAATCCCTGGAACTCCGAGCACGTCAAGAGCCTCTGGAAGGCCTTCGCGCCCCGCGTCATCACCTTTTTCATGGATCAGATTTCCGAGCATCAGCGGGATCTCACGAACTCGGCGAGCCAACGGTTCGTCGCCGATTACCTCGCGGGATTCACGCTTGCCGTCTCGCGCATGAAGAGCGTCGTCTCGGGGCTTCAGGCCGATCGCGAGGGCATGGCGAAAAACCTCGCCGGCGCGGGAGGTAAGGTAAAAGGCGGCGTGCTCGCCGAGCCTGCGTATATCCTTCTCGCCGAGTCGGGTGTTTCAGACGGGCATGAGGTGATCCGGAAAATCACCCTCGACGCTGAGTCTAATGGCATCACATTCTACGAGGCGCTCCGAAAGAACGCCGACGCCTTCGCGCGGATTACCGCCCAGCTCGAAAAGCTTGGCGTTGAGGATCCCTCGGGTTTCTTCGCCCATCCCGAGCGTTACCGCGGGCTTGCCGCGGAAAAGGCCATGCGCCTTTCCGCTAAATACAGTGAGTTGATGAAATGACAGAAAACCGGCTGCCTTCGTGCGGCCGGTTCGCGTATATACGCGCATGGTGAATTGCTTATTATTGGAGGTTTATATGATAGAACTGAAAGAAACACTTTCCTATGACGACGTGCTCCTCGAGCCTGGCTATTCGGAGGTTCTTCCTCGCGAAACCGACGTGAGCACCACCCTGGTCGGCAACGTCAAGCTCAACGTGCCGGTAATCTCGGCCGCAATGGATACAGTTACCGAAGAAAAGATGGCCGTTGCCCTTGCCCTCGAGGGCGCCGCAGGCGTCATTCACCGCAACCTCAGGCCCGAGGTTCAGGCAGAGCAGGTCTCGAACGCAAAACGCTACCTCAACTGGGTCATCGAATCGCCCGTTACCGTCGAGGATGACCGAACCATCGGCGACGTCAAGCAACTCATGCACCGCTATAACGTCTCGGGGCTTCCCGTAATCACCAAGGAAGGAAAGCTCGTCGGCATCATCACCGGCCGTGATCTCCGCTTTTGCCGCGACGACTCCCTTTTCGTCCGCGACGTCATGACCAAGGATATTGTCGTCGCTGAAGGACGTCCTACCACGGATGACGCGCGGCAGAAATTCGACAAACACCGCATCGAGAAGCTTCCGGTCATCGACGGCGAAGGCCATCTGACCGGCCTCATCACGGTAAAGGACATGGAAAAGCAGGAAATGTTCCCCCGTGCCGCCCGCGATTCGAAAGGCAGGCTCATCGTGGGGGCGGCGATTAGCAACAACGACTGGTCAGTCCGGCTTCCGCTTCTCATCGGCGCGAAGGTCGACTTTGTCGTTCTCGATACCGCGCATGGCGACTCGAAAGGCGTTATCGAGGCGGTTCGCGCGATCAAGAAGCAATACCCTGACCTTCTCGTCATTGGCGGAAATGTCGCTACGGCCGCAGGAACGCGGCATCTCATCGACGCGGGAGCGGATGCGGTCAAGGTCGGCGTCGGTCCCGGATCCATCTGTACGACGCGCATCGTTTCGGGCGTAGGCGCGGCCCAGTTCTCGGCCGTCTGCGAGTGCGCGGAAGAAGCCTCGAAGTCCAATATTCCGATAATCGCCGACGGCGGCATCAAGTTCTCGGGCGACATCTCCAAGGCCATCGGCGCGGGCGCGAACGCCGTCATGATCGGCAATCTCTTTGCCGGCCTCAAGGAAGCACCCGGCCGCGAAATCATCTTCGACGGGCGCATCTACAAGGAATACCGCGGCATGGGCTCGCTCGGCGCCATCAAGGACGGATCGGGCGACCGTTATGGCATCGCGAAGGACGAAACGCCCGTTCCCGAGGGAATCGAGGGTCGCGTGCCCTATAAGGGCGAGCTCAGGAGTTTCCTCCATCAGATGGTCTCGGGTCTCCGGAAAGGCATGGGATATTGTGGCTGCCGCAACGTCGAGGAATTGAAGAAATACCGGAAATTTGTTAGGATTACTTCATCGGGCCTTCGCGAAAGCCATGCGCATGACGTAACGATCACGCAGGAGGCCCCGAACTACTCTCGATATTAAGTAGGTAGCCATGAACGTTGTCGTAATCGGTGCCCAGTGGGGCGATGAAGGGAAGGGGAAGATCGTTGACTATCTTGCCAACGAATCCCAGTGTATCGTGCGGTTTTCAGGCGGAGCGAACGCCGGCCACACGATTGTCAGTAACGGCGTCCAGTACGCGCTGCATCTGGTTCCTTCCGGAATCCTCCATCCCGCAAACACCGTATATCTCGGCGCGGGCATGGTTATTGATCCCGAGGCCCTTTTCAACGAGCTTGCCATGCTCACCGAAAAGGGTATCAAGTGGGAAGGTCGGGTATTCATATCCGACCGCGCCCATATCGTGCTTCCCCGCTACCGGGAGCTCGACAAGCAACGCGACGCTGCGCGCAAGCGGCCGATCGGCACCACCGGCCGCGGCATCGGGACGACATACGCTCTGAAATCAGAGCGGGACGGCATCCGCCTCGCCGACCTTACCTGGAAGGAAAAGATGGACGAGCTTGAGGAAGGCGACCGCGCTTTCCTCGCGCCATTCATGGATCGACTCCTTTCGATGAAGATCAACCTGACGAGCGAGCTTTGGAAGGCGCGCGGCAAGAAGGTCCTCTTTGAGGGCGCCCAGGGCGCGCTTCTCGACCTCGACCTCGGAACCTATCCCTACGTTTCCTCCGGATTCTCCTCGTCGGCCGGAGCCGCCATTGGCGGATGCATCGGTCCTCGCGCGATCGACAAGGTTCTTGGCGTGTTCAAGGCCTATTCGACCCGCGTCGGTAACGGCCCGATGCCGACTGAATTCGATGCCGATAGCCAGAGCGAACTCTACCACTTCGTGCGCGAAACCGGCCGCGAGTACGGAGTCACGACCGGTCGTCCTCGCCGCTGCGGCTATCTCGACCTCGTTGCCCTCCGTTACGCCTGTCGCTCGAACTCCATCGACGATCTCGTGCTGACCCACCTTGACGTGTACGACACCCTCGACGACATCGAGGCTTGCGTCGCCTACAACGTGAACGGCACGGTAACCGAGGAATTCCCCGCTTCCATCGAGGATCTCAATGCGGCGAAGCCCGTACTTAAGCACTTCAAGGGGTGGAAACAGTGTCTCAAGGAATGCCGTTCGTACGGTAACCTCCCCGCCGAAGCCCGCGAATACGTGGATTTCATCGAGGAATACACCGGCACCAAGGTGAGCATTATATCGGTCGGCTACGACCGGAACGACACCTTCATTCGTGAGCCGATCTGGTAAGGGTTAACCCGGGTTACGCGCGTGCGACCGGACGTTGAAATGCGTCCGTCGCATGGCGACGATTTAACTTGCTTGAATGGTTTTTTGCCAATATACTTGCTCTATACAAAAGTGACAAATTCCGTGTCCGGAAGTTGTCGCTTTTTTTTTGCTTGCGTGACGTTATTGTAAAATATGTCGAACGTTATGCAACCTGTATCGCGAGTTCGCGGTCAAAATCTATGGCATCGAGTGATGCCGTATGGGAGATTAAATGGAGACTATCGAGGATCTTGGTTTATATACGTTTCCGGCCATGCTGGCCAACAGTCTGCGGAAATTCGCTGATCGGCCGGCGCTTGCGTTCGCCTCCGGAACGCCGATAACCTATGCCGAGGTTGGCAAAAGGATTGCCGACGCGCGCACGATGCTCTTCCGTCTTGGAGTGGTCAAGGGCGACCGCGTCGCGATTTTGAGCGCGAGTTCTCCCAACTGGGGGATTTCATACTTTGCCATCGTGTCCTTGGGCGCCATCGCGGTTCCCCTTCTTCCCGACTTTAGCGCCAAGGAAGTTGAAACGTGCCTTATCCATTCGGGCGCCACTACGCTTATCGTTTCCTCAAAGCTCGCCGAACGGGTATCGCCAGAAGCGCGCAGGGCAATCTCGCGCGTTGTTTGCATTGACGACCTCTCGGTTCTGTCGGGCGAGGAGGTTTTCTCCGGAGACCTCCCTCAGGTCCGCGTGGACGAAGACGATACTGCTTCCATCATTTATACCTCCGGTACGACCGGGCGCTCGAAGGGCGTCGAGCTATCGCACAAAAACCTCGTTTTTAACGCAATTGCTGGCCAGTTCTTTCACCGGATCAACAAGATCGACGTTGGCCTTTCATTCCTTCCGATGTCCCATGTCTACGAGTTTACCATCGGCTTCCTGATGCTCTTCATGAACGGCGCGTGCATCTACTACCTCGAAAAGCCGCCGACGGTTACCACCCTTCTTCCCGCCCTCGCGAAGGTCAGGCCAACACTCATCATGAGCGTGCCGATCATCATGGAAAAGATTTACAAGAACAAGATTCTCCCGACCTTCACCGGAAAGCCCTTGATTAAGGCCCTTTACGGGATACCGCTTTTTCGCAGGATACTGAACCGGATCGCCGGCAAGTCCTTGATGAAGACCTTCGGCGGTCGCGTCAAGTTCTTCGGCATCGGCGGATCGAAGGTCGATCCCGCCGTTGAGCAGTTTCTGCGCGAGGCGAAATTCCCCTACGCGATCGGCTATGGACTTACCGAGACCTCGCCCCTTCTTGCCGGTTCCGGCCCCAAGATTACCAAGCCGGGAACCGTAGGACCCGGGATTCCCGGTATGGAGCTCAAGCTGATCGACGTCGATCCCGTTACGGGCATCGGCGAGCTTGTCGCGCGTGGACCGTGCGTCATGAAGGGATATTACAAAGACCCCGAGTTGACGGCGTCCGTCATGACCCCTGATGGCTGGTTTCGCACCGGCGATCTGGGCAGCATGGAACCGGAGGGAAAATCGCTTCGGCTATCCCTCAAGGGACGCTCGAAGAATATGATACTCGGCTCGTCGGGGGAGAATATCTATCCCGAGGATATCGAGTTTGTTCTCAACCAGCATCCGTACGTTGCCGACTCCCTTGTCGTGGAAGGTGAGAATTCCTCTCTCGTTGCGCTGGTGCAGATCGACGAGGAAAAGCTCGCTGCCGAGGCAAAAAAAAGGGCCACCTCGGAAGGTGGCCAGATCCAGGCTATGACCGAGGCGGTCGGGACCGCTATGAGCGACGCGATGAACGAGGTTTCTTATATGCTTTCCTACAAGCGGGAGGAAATCCTCAACGAGATCAAGTTTTTCGTTAACCAAAATGTAAACCGCGTCTCGCGAATCGATCGAGTCGAGCTCATCGACAAGTTCGAGAAAACCGCGAGCCAGAAGATCAAGCGATACATCTACACGATCCAAAAAACCATGCAGGGAAAACAGACCGGCCGGTAGCGCATATTTTTATTTCAGCGCGAACCGGACCGGATACCTGAACCGCACGGCGACCGGCTTTCCGTTCGCCATCGCGGGCCTGCACTTGATTCCCGAAAGGGCGGCGATTGCCGCCGCGGCGAAGCCATAGCCGGGGTCCTTGAGAACGTCGATCCTCCTGATATTCCCGCGATGGTCAATGAAAAGCTCGAGATAAACCACCGCCTCGATACCTTGCCTGAGGGGGATAGGCGGGTATTCGATGCGTGCGAGGACTTCCGATGTCGGTATCCCCGGAACGACCGATATCTTGTGCTGCGGAAAATAGTCGATGCCGTCGCCCGTGGTTTCGTCGGCGTCTATGATCTTCTCCTCGGTTTCGATGACGTTCTCCGATGCCTTGGGCTGCTTGACCACGGTCGCGTCGGCGGGCGCTGGAGCGGGCGGCGGAAGTTCCTCGACGTCCACGAGTTTGAGCACGCTATATTCATCGGTCAGCAACTCGGCTGAATCGTCCATTGAGAAGCGGAGCGTTATGAACGCGGCCGCGTGAACCAGAATTGCCGCGAGGAATATGACCGGCATGCGATTCCGAATAACCCATTCCTGCATTACGGCGCCTCCTTGACGACAAAACTTACGACTCGATGCTGCAAGAGCTGAAGCACTCCGGTGACGGAGTTTACGTACTTCCATGGCGTGTTTCGGTCGGCTATGACATGCACACGCGCGTCGGGATTTTGCGCGACTGACTCGGCTACTATCCCCTCGAGCGTCTTTGCGTCGACTATAACGCCGTCGATGGTCACGACGCCGTTTCTCTCGATCCATATCTCGAGATTGTGCGAGTCCGAGGTCTTCTCAAGTTTTTTCGCCTCGGAATACTCGATCTTTACCTCATGCCGCTGGTTTATAAGCGATATCAGCATGATAAATATGAGGAGCAGAAAGCCGATATCCGACATCGACGACATGGGAATCATCGGACGGGGTTTCTTTCGCTTGAGGTTTATCATTTATCTGCCTCTTCCATCCTGAAGGAGAAATTCTCGATATCGTGGGTCCTTATTTCGTGTATAACATCGATCACTCGCTGATACCTCGTTTCCGGGTCGATGACGAGGAGCAAGGTCATGTTTGGCTTGCTCTTCGCCATCGCGCCGATCGTGGTCGATGCCGCTTCAAGGCTCGTTACTTTTCCGTCGATCGTGATCTCTCCCGTCGGTCCGAGCTCGCAGCGCATGAGATCGTTCGTCTGCACGACGCGGGGCTTGTTCTTTTCCGGAAGATTGACCAGAAAGCCCTTGTTGACGTTGAACCCCGCGATGACGATGAAGAAGACGATAAGGAGAAACGAGAGGTCATTGAGCGATCCCGAGTCCCCGGGATCGTCGGGCTTTCGTTTCATGAACCGCTTGATCATGCGCGCGATTCCTCTTTGCCGTCGCGATCGAGGAGCGTCGAGGTTATGTCGCTGACCGCCTTCGTGATGTCGGCCGCGAAAGTATCGACGCGCTGCATGAAAAGGTTGTACGCGATGAGCGCGACGATCGCGATACACAGTCCGAATACCGTGGTGATAAGCGCCTCGTAGATGCCGTTCGCGACGAGCTGCGCGTTGACCTCCGTCGCGCTCGCGATCGACTTGAACGCGCCGATCATCCCCGATACCGTCCCGAGGAATCCGGTGAGCGGCGAGAGCGATGCGAGCGCGGTCAGGTAGTTAAAGCCGTTTTCGAGCCGGCGTATCCGTTCCTGTGCCTCCGCTTCGGCGGATTTTTCCATTCGCGCCTCGCCGAGCTTCGCGTTCGAGAGGAGCGCTAGAAGGATAGAAGCCGATGTGCTTTTGCGCGGCTCTGCGGTAAGCATCGCGATTGCCTCGCCCTTTGATCCGTTCGAGACAAGCTCGAGCGTGCGGTCGCGAAGGCGTGAGACGCCGAGGTCGTGCCACGCGATATAAAATAGTCGCTCGATAATGAGCGCGAGTGTCGCGATCGAGAATGCGAGGAGGGGCCACATAAAAACGCCTCCAAGCTTGAAAGTTTCGATAAGACTCCATTCATTTGACATATTATTTCTCCTTCTTTTTCGTTTCTTCCGTTACGGTGATGATAGAGTTTCGCACTGCGCTTTCGAGCATTTCGGTGTGCCATGTCGCAAGGTAAAAAAGCTCTGCGCTTTCTTCCCAGTCGCGGAACATGGTTCCGGTATCCCTGATTTCGCGAAGGTTCTCGGGAAACGTATCTTCGGTATACGCAAGATTCCATTTGATATCTTCGGCGACCGCCTTCTTTGAATTGCGGTAGCGTTCCTTCTCTTCGACGGTCGTATATCCGTATATCTCGGGAAAGAGCAACTTCGAGTTGCGCGTGAAAAAGCTGATTCCGCTCTTGTCCTTTTTCAGACGAAAGGCAGGATATACGGCATTCTGCCCGGCGACAGCCACGGGTTCCCGTCCCTTCAGGAAACTGGCCGTGGCACGGATACGATCCCATCGGTTGTAAAAATGCTTGATCGCGCTTTGCTGATCGAGCACTGCGTCACGGTAGCGTATGCTCGCCGACATTGGCTCGCCCGGAAGCGGGGACTCGACTATCGCAAGCGTCCAGTCCGCCGCTACTTGTGCGAGCGTCAGTTGGCACGAGTACTCAAAGCTTGCTTCCGTCCAGCCGTCATTCCAGTTGCTGAACCAGTGGAGCGACGATGCTTCAAGCGCGTATGATCCCTTTCCGTCGGGCTGCCAGCTTCCTTCGATCCATATTTTGTCGGGGAAAATTCCTGTAATCTTGAAGCTTCCTCCCGTTGGGGAAGACAGCGAATCAAGCGTTATCGTGCAGCGATTCCTTTCTTTCGGCTCGCTTCCCGAGAACGCGGTACTGGGTTTCGATGCGCATGATACGGCCAGGAACGAGAGGATGGCGAGCGTTGCGATTACTTTCATCGGTTTTCTCATGATCTTCATCCTTTATTTTTAGTAACTGATCTTATATCCGACGGATACGAGCGGCATGCCGATGCTAAAGTCCGCTTTGTCGCTATCCTTGATTTCATCGCCCGTATACGGGTCGAATTCCTTGTTTGTCTTCGCTTGGTACAGGTTGGTGAAGATATCCTCGGCACCGATGTAATATTCCCAGCGGATTTTCGTCTGGGCGTAGTAACCAGACAATCCGAAGCGCACGTCGACGGGGCATGAAATGCCCGTGCGAAGCGTATCGTCGTACTCGTCGTACCGCGAATAGCGTTCCATGATCGTTCCGTCCGGAAGGGTCGCCGCGTACGAATTGACCGTTCCCGCCTTCTTTTTCGGCGTTCCGGTTGCTACGCTCGACTTGACCGTCAGGACCATGCCGGTGCGGGGCTTCCAGTTGAGGACGAGGTTGAGCGTGTGAAACCGATGGAAACCGGGATAGTACCACTCGTCGAGCGGATCCCCGGTCGTGGTCGTCTGGCTGTCGTATTGCGATGCCATCGGGTTCAGGTACCTGGCGTACACGAAGGAGTAGGAAAGGTACCCGTCGATCTTGCGTCCGTTTTTCTTGCGGAGCATAAGGTCGAATCCATACACGTTTCCGATTCCGTCGTTGTTGATGGTAAAGTCTATCGGGTCTTTCCTCTGGTCGCCGGCGATGTACAGGCGGTTAAAATAGCGTTTGTAATAGCCTTCGATCTTGAATAGCCAGTCATTCTGCAAATCGAATTCGCTTCCGATTACCTGGAACCAGGCTCGATTCGCGCCGACGTCAGAATTATTGATGTTGAGGCTTTCGTCCGCGGCGATAAGGTTGATCGGGAACGAGGAGAAGAATCCGGTGCCCGCCGTAAACGTGATCTTGTCGAAACGCGTGGTGTTCCTAATAGGCGTCCACTGGACGCTGAGGCGTGGGTCAAGCACCGGTTTCATGTTGAGCTCGAGCCCGTTATTCCAGAGGTAAAAATGTTCGCAGCGGAGTCCGAGTTCGCCCTGAAGTATCGAATCGTCGTTTCCGTGATTCCACAACGCGTATCCCGAGGTATTCAGCATGCGATTTCCGTCGGCGTCGAGATTGTACTTGTAATTATACAGGATGGTATTTCCCGAGGTCGTGATGTCTGCCCATCCGGTTTGGAATTCCTTGACCTTAGAGAATTGAAATACCTCTTCGCCTCCGAACGTGATGATATCGCTCTTCGTGATCTGGATATCGGTGTCAAGCTTCCCCTGTACTTGTTGATTGACGGTCGTGACCTTTCCGTCATTGCCGAAGTCCTTCAGGCTGTAGCCGGTTTTGCCGTCGATTAGACCATTCACGCCACTGTCAGGATCGATAGCTTTGCCGTCGTATCGCGCGATAAAGCTGTCGCTATACTTGTGGAATCCCGATCGCTTCGCGTCGTACTCCATGTCGATCGTGTTGTTGTTGTACGCGCCGATAAAGTGGACGAGAAGGCTCTCGGAGGGCATCCACCGGATATTCGCGCCGGCGAATCCCTGATAGTAGATATAGTCGAAGGTCGATTTGGTGTCGAACCCTCCATCGGTATCTTCCGCGTCCGATCCGACACCGTCACTTCCGATAAAGGCGTTGAACGTCATGTCGAGCGCGGGGGAGGGTGTTACGTACGACTTGAGATAGAAATCCCGTATGAACGGCATCGTCGTTATGTCGTCGAGCGTCGGCGAGCCGGTAAGCCTGAGCGTTTCGAGGTACGTGACCTTGCCGCCGGCGAAAAGCCCCGCCTTTTCGGTTATGGGAACCTGCGCGAAGAAGTCGAACGAGGTGCTGCCCACGCTGCTGTCGAACCTGAATTTCGACGCGGGCTTGATGGTGGTCACCTCAAGGAGTCCCGACATCGCGCGGCCATAGCGCGCGGAAAAGATACCATGCGACATCTTCGCCGACTCGACCATCGAGGGGTTGAATATCGAATAGGCCCCGCCCCAATGAAAGGGGAAGAGGACATAGAACCCGTCGAGCACGGTTCCCATTTCATCCGGATACCCGCCGCGAATGGACGGCTGCGCGTCCCAACCGCCGCTGAAGCCGACCCCGGGCAGCGTGCTGATCGACGACATGATGTCTTCGATCAAGCCGATCTCGGCGGTCGTCGACATTTCCCTGCTATCCATGACGAGCGATATGCCAGGTTTCGCGTCCGTCTTTCCCGGAGCCGCGCGCTCGACGACGAGCTCACTCCCAGTTACGACGTCCGCGATTGAAAGGCCTATGGAGAGTCTTTTTTGTTTTTCCATGACTTGGGCGCTCGCGGCTCGATAACCCGGAAGGCGCACGGTTATCGTTCCCTTGTGAAACCCGTCGGGAAGATTCAGCGTCGCGTTTCCCTCCGCATCGGTGACGATCCTGGCGTCGTTGCCCGAGACCGTGATCGTGGCGCCCTCAAGCGGGATGCCAAGATCGATGTCAGTTACGCGAACCTGAAGGGTCTCGGCGTAAAGCGCAAGGCATGAAAATAACGCAAAGCATAACAAAGTGATTTTTTTCATCGTTTCTTCCTAATATACGTTTCGTTAAAACTTGAGTCCGAGGGAGAATGTCGGATACATCGTCATTTCGTCTTCTGAGATTTCGATCGACATAGTATGTCTGCCGTAATCGGTGAACGCGCTCTCATTGTCATCGTTCATCATGAATTCTGCCTCGACAGCCGCGAATACCGACAGGTGCTTGTAAAACGAATACTGCACGGTTGTCCGAAGCGAGGGAATATTCGTAGCGTCCAAATCATCGGAGGACATACGGAAGCTGCCAACTTCAAGCCACGTTTCCTTGTTTTCGGCGTTGAGGGAAAAAACGGTCTTCGTGAGGATCTCGACGTCGCACGAGAGCTTGGGCAGTATTACGAACCTGGTGCCAATGCCAAAGCCGAGTTCAACGAAGTCGGGGTGGTCACCCATGTCGGTGCCGGCGAGGAAGGTCGTGAAAAAGCGGTTTGTGCCTCCCTGATACTGGACGTAGAGGGTACCGTTAGAGTTAACATATATTGCGGGTGACATTATACCGTCTACTATGAAATTCAGGAATCCGATCGAAAGGCCCGAGTTTTTTTTCGCGACGTTTATGAGACCAACCTGAATGCCCGAAATCTCGTCGGCGACGTTGATGATTCCGGAAACCTGCACTCCCTTGCTTTCACCCGTAGCGATATTGAACAAGCTCGAGCACTGCGCCCCGTAGAACCCGTCTTTTGCAACGTTAATGTACCCTGACACCTGGGCGCCCGTGATGTACACGGATGAGGTGTTCATGATTCCCGCGACCTGGACGCCGGTAATCTGTGCGTCACCGCTCGCGGAGTTGAATATCCCCGCGGCCTGGACGCCCTTCATGTAGCCGGAGTTTATATTGATCAATCCCGAAACTTGCGCTCCCACTAATCCTTCGGTGATCGTTCCTCCGAAAAGATTAAATTGAACTCCCTTGATATTATCGTGCAATGACCAGACAGTTCCCAACGCTATATGCGCGTTGTTGGACTTCCCCGGAATGTTGATGCCCGGGACGAACGCGAAGGAAAATGGTGAGTAACTTTTTTTCGTCGCCGCACTTTCCTCTGTCATTGTCTCTGTCGCGTCGCCGCGCGCGCGACCGTAGTTTTTCGCGATCGGCAAGAGGGTGTCTCCCGCAAGCGAGAGCCGCTCTCCCTTGCTGAGCGTCACCGTACCCTGCATCGTCGAGGTTCCGGAAACAACCGTGATGATGTATGACCCCGCGGGAAGCGCGAGCGCGATCTCGGTCCCCCTGATCTTGTTCAGCTCCGAGACGAGGGTACCGTTGGTATCGCGAATAAAATACTTCCCCTCATATTCCGAGCCAATATGCAGGACCGATTCCGCGGCCGATATGTCGGTGAGGACGAGGTCGCCGGAACCGACGAGGGTGATGTCGTATGACGGGTGCTGGGGCCCGGACGAGGAAAGCTCGGTCTGCGAGAGGGTCTCGTTGAACGCGTAATGATAGAGCTCGTTGAGCGAGACCTTGCTGTCGCCCGAGGTGTCGGCCGCGCCGCGAAGGCCGGTAACGAGCGCGTGAGTGAAGTACGAGGCCTGTATCCTGTCCGATTCCTGCGAGGACTCGAAACCCGAGCTCGACGAAAGGTACGCGTGACCCTGAACGATCGTCGAATCGTCCATCAGGAACGGTTTCCTTCGGGACCCGCCCTTCGTTCGCACGAAATTGCCTGAATAGCAGGAATCGAGCATGACGACGTGAACGTCGGAGGGTATCCGATCGATTGCGTTTTTCAGGTCGGCGTATGAATACCGCTCATTGCCGAGGATAAAGGATTTTTCGTCTGAATGCCCGGAATAGTAAAAGAGGAATTCCGTGCGTCGTGACTTGCCGGCGCCTTTCCTGACGAGCGATACGAAATCCGCGAAGGCGTCGTTGATGTCGCGCGTGGTCGGGCTTGCCAGTATGATGCTGTTCTCCGGCTTGATGCCGCCTATCTCGGCCATGGTCCGCGAAAGGGTTCTCGCGTCCGTCTCCGCGTATCTGAGCGTCTCGCGTCCCGCACCGCCGTTATTAGAGGCGATGTAAAGCGCGTACCGCTCGACGGGGAGCTGTTCGGCGTCCTTTGCCTCGGCGTGAGAGTAATGCGCTGCCGCGGCTATCAGTATCGCGGCGATCGCGACTCTCTGTCTGGCGTTGATGTTCATCGTAAAACCTCTTACTTTAAAAGGAGTATTTCCGTAATATGGGCGCCGTTCGGAAGCGCATCCGCGAGAAGGGCCTCGAGCGTCTCCGGGACCTTCGGTTCTCCCATCTTCGACGCCACGGCGGGCTTTGCGAGTTCTTTCTTGAAAAACCCGGTGGAGAACGGCGTCGGGGCGCTCACGAGCAGGAACCGCTCAAAACGCGGCGCGTCGTCAAGCTGGTAGGAATATTCGAGCGGAATCTCGCCCTTGGGCGAGAGGGCAGCCGCGAGGTCGCCTGATTCGGGATAGTGCTGGAAAATAGACCCGGTCCCGTCGATCGAGACTATGGCGCCGTACGCGTCGGGGCCAGCGATATAGGAAATCTGAATCGTATCCCCGCTTTTTACCTGCGAGCCGCTCGGCAAAAGCCGCGCATCGTCCCCGTCCTTGAGATAGACGAAGATATTCGGGCCTGAGCCTTTCGCGCGATCGGCGAGAAGCGGCGCGCCGCCCGCGGATGGCTGATTTACCGAGACCATATTGCCGAACGTGAGAAACGAGACGGCGAGCACGCAGCATGCTGCCGCGGCAAAACCGAGCGTGCCCAAAGATGGAAAGAAAAGGGTTCGTTTTTTTGATGCCGCGAGTTTGGCGCGTACCGCGTTCCGCATCGCCTCGGCGGGGTAGGCCGAAAGGATGGCGGCGTTCGATCGCTCTATCGCAGCGAACGACTCTTCCGTTTCGCGGTCGACTTTCGCTTTTGCGTGATGACCTGAATCCCCGTCAAGGTACATCTCTTCGATAAAAAACTCGGGTATACTCATATTACTCTCCGATTGACTGAATCGCCTTGACTCGCAGCGCAGAAAGCCGCTTGCGAACCCCGGAAACGGACATTCCCATGATCCTCGCGGTTTCCTCGAGGGTCAGCCCGTCGACATAGTGGAATACGGCCATGCACCGGGTTTCGTCCGGGGTATCGCCAAAGAGGAATTCCAGAAAAAGCGTTGCGTCGGTCTGGTCCTCGTGGAACGCGCTTTTTGTGTCCGATATGATCTCGGCGATCGTGTCCGCCGACGGTCCGAGCCTGAGGCGATCTGACCGAATCCTGTTCAGGCAAACGGAGGTCGCGACAGTGTAGAAAAAACTCGAACAGACGGATGAAACGCGCTCGCGCCGTTCCATAATGCGCACGAAAACGTCCTGCATGGCGTCGAGCGAACGTTCCTCATCCTTGAGAAGATGACGGCAACGTCGCAATACCATCGGGCCGAACTTCGTGTACAGTTCGTCGAAATCGTCCATCGTTATGGTTCCAGTTGTTGTCATGTACGGGATATCCTTGTGTACGTTATATATAACACGCGTTCGGGGGGAACTGTCACCCCCGGAAGACTTTTTTTGTTACGTATCGGGAACTGATGCGCTTCAGACGTTTTAACCCGCGATTTGCGCAAAAACCGCCCACGGCTATCGATCAGCGTTTATGTTCGGGAACGTTCGATGATCCTGTCCAGGAGCTCGATCGCGGAAAGACCGTCGGCGAAGGTCGATTCACCCGGAAGTGTCGGATCGCGATAGAGCGCGACCGCGTGTGCCATCATTCCGGAAAAATACCCTGTTTTGCCGTGTCCATTGCCGGGACGTCCTCTGACGAGCTCGAGCGATCGAAATTGCTCATAGAGCCGTGATGGCCTGCTTTTCCATAGCTCGAACGTGCCATTTCCGATTCTCGCCCTTCCCGACGAAAAGCTCAGGTCGAGCTCGAAGACGAGATGGTCGCGTCCGGGGGACGCTTCGAGGACGATCGAAACCGGATCGGCGGATGCTGCTGTCGGCAGGGTCTCGCCGATGGCGATGAAGTTTCCGGAGGTCGCCTCGACGTTTCCACGGGTGTCCCGCACATCCCACGGTCCTGCGAGAAAGGAAATGACGTCCACAAGATGCGTGCCGTCGTGCCACAGCACCTTTTTCGGGGTTTTGGTCTTTCCCATGTAGAGCCGCGCGTGTATAGAAAGGAGGGAACCCAGCTCGCCTGAGGCGATGGCTGCATTGATGGCGCGATAATCGGCGGCGAAGCGACGCTCGTGGTTGACGACGATTCGCGAGGTCGCGAGCCTTTCGGCCTCCTCGATGAACGGTAGTATTTCTCTCGCCTCGGCGAGCGTTTGCGCGACGGGTTTTTCGAGGACGATAACCGGGACTTCGCGCTCGAGGGCGAGGCGGAGGAGCGGTATGTGCTCCTCGGTATCGGAGGCGATATGAACGATACCCGGGTTGACCGTCTCGAGCATGGCGCGCGCGTCGGAAAAGAGGGCGGCGGGTGGAAGGCGCCAAAGCTTGCCGAACGCCGCAAGGTTGTCGGCGTCGGGATCGGCGCCGGCGACGAGAAGCGTCTCCTTGTTATGCGCGATCGCGCCTGAGTGGCTCGCGGGTTTTTCCCGCAGGCGGTCGGTCTCGAGGCTCGAGCCGATCCTGCCGGTCCCGATCACCGCGCATCGGATCTTTTTTCCATGATCACTGTTTTTTCGTTTGTTTGTTTTGATAGTGTGCACGCGATCGATTATTGAATCGCGTGGCGTTCGTGTCAAGTGCGTCTTTTAGTTGTTCGGGCGATCTGCCGATCTGCAGATCGGGCCCTATTTTTTCCTTTCGCTTTTCTTGCGGTCGAGCGCGTTCAGGATGATTTTCCGCACCCGGATCGACTTCGGGGTTACCTCGACCATCTCGTCCTCGTGGAGGAGCAGGATCGCGCGCTCGAGCGTCATCGGCTGGATGGGCGTAAGCGTAAGCGCCTCGTCCTTGAGAACCGAGCGCATGTTCGACAGCTTCTTTTCCTTGGACGGGTTGACGACGAGATCGAATTCCAGGTTGTGCTGGCCGACGATCATGCCTTCGTAAACCGGCTCTCCGGGCGTGATGAAAAGCTGGCCATGCGGCTCGAGGTGGTAGAGGCCGTAGGTGACGCCCTTTCCCGACTGGTCCGAAACCAGGAAGCCGTTCGTGAACTCGTTGAAGTCCCCCCGGTATTCCTCGTATCCGCTCATGTTCGTGTTCATGATGCCGGTGCCTTTTGTGTCGGTCAGGAATTGGTCTCGGTAGCCGATAAGCGCGCGCGAGGGAACGGAAAACTCCATGTGTACGCGGCCGCCGTCGTGGCTCGTATAGGTCAGCATCCGGCCCTTGTGCCCGGAAAGCTTGACGGTCACGTTACCGGCGTAGACTTCGGCGCAATCGATATAGACGTGCTCGATCGGCTCAAGCTTCACCCCGTCCTTATACTTGAAGATAACCTCGGGCCTCGTCACGCCGAGCTCAAATCCTTCGCGCCTGAGCATCTCGATGAGGATGACGAGCTGGAACTCGCCGCGACCGCGCACCATGAAACCTCCGCCGATATTTTCTTCGTCGACCAGGAGCGAGACGTTTTTGAGCGTTTCCTTTTTCAGCCGCTCGAGTAGAGCGGTCGATGTCGGGTTTTTTCCCTCGGTTCCGGCGAGCGGCGAGGTGTTGATCGAAAAGCGCATTGATACGGTAGGTTCGTCGATCACGATACGGGGTAGGGCCTTCGGGCCTTCGCGGTTGCAGATGGTGTCCCCGATCTTCACGTCGTCGATTCCCGAAAGGACTATGATGTCCCCCGGTTCGGCGCTTTCCGCCTCGACGAGCTTGACTCCGCTGTATGCCTGGAGTTTCGAGACGCTTAAGGGTTTTGGCGCGCCGTTTTCGCCGATGCAGACCAGGCTGTCCTTCGAGTGGGCGCGTCCGTGAATAACCTTGCCGATAGCCTGACGGCCGAAATAGTCGGAATAGGAAAGGTCCGATACGAGCATCTGGAATGGCTCCGCGAGGGTGTAGGCCGGGGCGGGAAGCCGTTCGACGATCATGTCGAAAAGAGGCGTGAGGTCTCCTCCGGTGCCCTCGAGCGTCGCGCGGGCGATTCCTGCCTTGCCAATGGCGTAGAGAAGCGGAAACTCGAGTTGTTCGTCGTTGGCGCCGAGATCGATGAAAAGGTCGTACACCTCGCTCAGGACTTCGCTTACCCGGGCGTCCGGGCGGTCTATCTTGTTGATGACCACGATGACGGCTCTTCCGAGCGCGAGTGCTTTGCTGAGCACGAAACGGGTCTGGGGAAGGGGGCCTTCGGACGCGTCGACGAGCAGGACGACCCCGTCGACCATCGAAAGCGCGCGCTCGACCTCGCCGCCAAAGTCGGCGTGCCCGGGGGTGTCGATGATGTTTATCTTCACGCCCTTCCAGACGATCGAGCAGTTCTTGGCCGCGATCGTGATACCGCGTTCGCGTTCAAGGTCCATGCTGTCCATGAGCCGTTCCGGGACATCCTGTCCTTCGCGAAACATTCCCGACTGGCCGAACATGGCGTCGACGAGGGTGGTTTTACCGTGATCGACATGCGCGATGATTGCGATGTTCCGGATAGCCGAATTAGAAGCGTCTGTGTGGGTCAATAGTGTGTCCTGATTTCTCTTGTGACGGAGGTTCGAGATAGCGGTATCATACCGCTAATCGATTTTTTCGTATAGTGCGCGCGATTCGCCGTTTCGCGCTTTTTCGTTCGCCTCCCGTGAACCACTTGTGGAGAATTTCGGCTCCGCCGAACGTCTATTGTGAGCACCCATCGTAAACGCCCGTGGAGAATTTCGGCTCCGCCGAAATTCTCCAAAGGAAACCGGCAAAGCCGGTTTCCTTATTCCCAGCCGAAGGTCGCCGGCGGTTTATTCGTGATATCGTAGTAGATCGCGTCGACGAAGCCGAGCCCCGCGATCCGGTCGACGATTTTCTTGAGAACGGCGACGTCGATGTGGGCAAAGCGCGCGGTCATTACGTCCTCCGAGACGACGGGGCGAAGCACGATCGACGTATGGCCCTCCTCGCGCGAGAACGGCAGGTTGATCGTCAGGTGCTGGAATATCTTATGGTACCAGCCGGACGCCTTCAGTTCCTCGAGGACTATCGCGTCCGCCTCGCGGGTCTGGTCGAGCCTCGGTCGGTCGCAGAAACCTTTCTTGAGCGAAAGGCCGCCTGTCGCTCCGTTTGCCGTCCAGAGCTCGAGCACCGTACGGTTTACGTCGCGGCTCGCATTCGTGATGCGCGAAGAGGCACGCTCGAGCTCGGTCCACGAGGGGAACGCGGAAAAAAGATTATTGAAGGAAAGGACCGCCGGAAAGCGGTAGGTGCGGAAGTCGCCCTGCACGCCGACCGACTTTACCGGAAGCACGCCGATGCGCGCGAACGAAGGTTCGCCCGTAACGGGCGGCTCGCACGCCTGGAACGCGCCTGTGAGGTCGGTCTTCGCGATCTCTCGGGCGGCCTGATCGAACGCGTCCCGATCCGCGAAAAGGCCGTCGTGGCAGAGAACGTTGATCGAAAGCCCGGGGCCGGGGAAGGGATGGCGGAATACGAGCGGGTCGCTCAGGTTCAGCTTTTTACCGATCGACCGCACCTCATCCTTGTAAAGGTCCTTGAGGGGCTCGATGATAAGGCCTTTTTCGATGAGCGCCTGGATGCCGTCGACGCGGTTATGGTGGGTTTTGATGACGTGGGCGTTTTTCGTGCCGCCCGACTCGATGATATCCGGATAGAGCGTGCCCTGGCCGAGGAGCCATTCGTCCTCGTCAAGCTTGAGACGCGCGACGACCTCGTTCCGCACGGCGATAAAGGTCTCGCCGACGGCCTTCCGTTTTTTTTGCGGATCGGTTTCTTGATACACGGCTTCGAGGAATTTCTCGCTCGCGTCCTCGACGATGAAATTCGTAAAGCCGAATTCCCGGTAACGGTCGGCGATGATCGCGCTTTCGTTCTTGCGCATAAAGCCGTTGTCGATATGGAGCCCGAGTACGCGATCCTGGCCAAGCGCCTCATTCAGGAGCGCGAAGGCGACCGTTGAATCGACGCCGCCCGAGAGAAAGAGGAGCACCTTGCGCTTCTTCCCATCCACGAGCGCGTGGCTTGAGCCCGCCGTCCCGACCCAGTCGGCGACGGGGCGGCCATCTGCGGTCGCCTTGATCTCCTCGAGGATAACCTCGAGCACGCGGTCCTGGCTCCAGTTTTTTTCCATTCCGCAGATCTTCGCAAAGTTCGAAAGGATCCGGTCGCCGTCGATCGTATCCTTCACCTCGACGTGGCACTGGAGGCTGAAGCGTTTTTTCGCGAGGTTCTGGAGAGCGGCGTACGGGCAATCCTTCGTCGAGGCGATAACCTCGAAGCCGGGAGCGGGAACGGTGACCGCGTCCTGGTGGCTCATCCACACCTGCGCGGGAAAGTCGATCCCCTCGAAAAGCGGGGACTCGGGGCAGGGGGCGCCTGCGGACGTTTTGCGCAGGAGGTGGGCGATGCCAAACTCGCCGACCTCGGCGTTTTCGACTGTGCCGCCCGACTCCTGCGCCATGAGCTGGTGCCCGTAGCAAAGACCGAGTATCGGGATATCCAGCTTGAGTATATCAGGGTTAAAGGCCGGGATATTCTCTTCGTAGACGGAAGAGGGGCCGCCGGAAAGGACGATACCGCGCGCGCCTGAAAGCGCGTCCGTGGGGCTTGAAGGTTGGGCGATTTCCGAGTAGAAACCCATCAGGCGGAAGCGCTTCGCGATCAGGTGCGCGTACTGGCTTCCGAAGTCAAGAACGACGATTTTTTCGTGTGGCATGACGTAGTATGGCAGAAAAGCGCGAAAAAGTGAAGGGCAGGCGATCGTTCAGGGAGGGGGAAGTGCGATGCTTTGCATCGCGTCCCCCTGGCTCCGAAATCCTCGGGTTTGAGCCGGTATACCTACCGGTAGGTATACCAAGCTCCACCCTGCGGGTTTCTTCGCCACCCCCTCACTTGCCAAAGCAACCGCCGCCCACTAAAATCGGTATAATGCACGATAAACAGTCAGGCAGTAAGCAATTAGGCCTCATGATCGCGGCGATTGGCATTGTCTTCGGCGACATTGGTACCTCCCCTCTCTATGCCCTTCGAGAAAGTTTTACCGCCACGGGCGGACTCGCCGTCCATCCAGAGAATATCGTCGGTATCGTTTCCCTCCTGTTATGGACGCTCACGCTCATCGTATGCGCCAAATATCTCCTGATTGTGCTTCGTGCCGACAATAAGGGTGAAGGCGGTATCCTCGCGCTCATAAGCCTCATCTCCCGCTATGTTCCCAAGGATCACGTTCGCCGCACGGGCTTCATCACGATCCTCGGCATCGTCGGCGCGGCGCTTCTTTACAGCGACGGCATGCTCACCCCGGCGGTCTCGGTTCTTTCGGCCATCGAGGGTCTTACCATAGTGACCCCGCGCCTCGAGCGCTACATCCTTCCCGTATCCCTCGTTGTGCTCATCGCTCTTTTTCCCTTTCAGTCGCGCGGCACGAGCAAGATAGGCCGGGTTTTCGGTCCCGCGCTCGCGCTCTGGTTCGTTGTCATCGGCATTCTTGGGTTCCGCTCGGTCGTTTCCCACCCCGCCATCCTCGCCGCGCTCAATCCGCTCGCCGCCGTCTCGTTTCTCCATCGAAACGGCGTTGGAAGCCTCGGCGCGATGGGCTCCGTATTTCTCGCGATGACCGGCGCCGAGGTGCTGTATTCTGATCTCGGCCATTTTGGCCGGAAACCCATCAAGCGTTCCTGGTTTTGCCTCGTGTACCCCGCGCTTCTCCTCAATTATATGGGGCAAGGCGCCTTTCTCCTCGAGCGGCCCGCCGAGGTCGAAAACCTCTTTTATCGCCTCGCGCCGCAGTGGGCGGTGCTCCCGCTTGTCGCGCTCGCGACGATGGCAACGATCATCGCCTCGCAGGCGGTCATCACGGGCGCCTTCTCGCTCGCGCGCCAGAGCGTGCAGCTTGGGCTTTGGCCCCGCATCCAGGTCCGACATACCTCCGACGAGACGATCGGTCAGGTGTACGTGCCGGTGATCAACTGGTTTTTGATGCTCGGGACGATTGGCCTCGTGCTCGCGTTTCGTACCTCGGGCCGCCTTTCCCACGCGTACGGGATCGCGAACTCCGCGACGATGATTATCACGACCTGCCTCATGATATTCCTCGCGCGGAAGGCGTACCGCGTCAGTTATCTCGTCATCGTTCCCCTCGCAACCCTCTTTCTCGCGATCGACGGTTCCTTCTTCGTCGCCAATAGCCTCAAGGTGCTGTCGGGCGGATGGTTTGTCGTCGCGCTCGCCTGTGTCATGTTCCTCTTCATGAAGACCTGGGTCGACGGCCGAAGGCTTTTCGGAGCGAAGCTCTCGAAATTCCGGATTTCGCCTGCGCTTTTTATCCCCGGACTCATCGCGCACCCGCCCCTTCGGGTGCCGGGTACGGCGCTTTTCCTTTCGGCCGACTCCAAGGGCATGCCGAAGGCGCTCCTCCATAACCTCAAGCACAACAAGGTGCTGCACGAGATGACGATTCTCCTTTCGGTGCAGACCACCGACGAACCCTACGTGGACGCGGCGAACCGTTTTACCTTCGAGCAGTACGGCATCGGGATCTGGCAGGTGTCCATGTTCTACGGCTTCAGCGAGACCCCCGACATCTCGAAGGCGCTCGATGGGCTTTCGATCCCGGGTTTCGTGAACGACCCGATGAAGATCACCTATTTTCTGGGCCGCGACGCGATTGCACCCAATCCCGCCCTCAAGGGCATGGCACTTTGGAGAAAGCGGCTTTTCGTCTTTATGTTCAATAACGCGGTAAGCCCCACGGACTTCTTCCGGATACCGGCCGATCGTGTGGTCGAGATCGGCGCGAAGATGGAGATGTGATCGCTTTACCATTCGTACGCGCGGAAAAAATAATCTCCGACTCGGGTCGTTTCTTGCGGGCCTGAAAATATGGTGTATACTGAAGTACCGTACCATGAAAGAGATAGCGTTTTTGGTTCTGTATTTCCTGACGTATTCGTCCGCTTTCGCCGGGGTTGCCGTCTGCGTATTCGCCCGTCTCAAGGGCGGTCCGCGTTGGCTTAATCCGTATCTTGGCTGGCTTCTTTCGTCGATTGCCTTCATGATGATTCGCAACGGCGGGTATTTCATGAAGCAGTTCCTCGGCTTTGCGGCTATCGAATCGACCCTGCCGTTTTACGTGCTCTATATGGTCACCACCGCGCTATTCATCGGCTTTTTGACGTTCAACTCCCTCTATCTCGCGCTTCCGGGGCGGAAACGCCTGAACGCAGTTCTGACGGGGATTTCCGTTTGCATCCCGCTCTTTTTTATTCCGCTTCTTTTTGCCCTGGGATGGTCGTCTACCGATCCCTCTCTCAGGGTGAATCTCATCAACGCGATGATGTACTATGCCTTTGTCGCCGTGGACGCCGTACTGCTGTTTCTCTTTCTTTCGCTCAAACGTCTGCGCGATCATTTCGCGAGGGCTATCATTCGCGCCGATCTGTACGCCGGCCTTACCTACGTCGTTTCGTCTGTTGTTCAATGGTTCACGTATTATGACGAGCCATATAGCCTCGATCCGTTTTGCGTGGTCAACGTGAGCCTGTTCGTGATGTTTTTGGCAAGCACCCTCGTGATCGGTCGTGAATACCTCATCCTTGACCGGACTGCGGGCGATTCAAGCGGTTCCGGGAGTCCCGACCAGAGCGGCCTTTCCTCGGCGTACGGGGAGTTTTCGGAAAAGGAGTGCAGGATCGTCTCGATGATCAGGCTCGGCGCGACGAACCTTGAGATCGCGGACTCCCTTGGCATGAATCTTTCGGCGGTAAAAAGCGTCATCTATCGGATATTCAACCGTTATGGCGTCACGAGCCGTGCGGGCCTCATTCACGTTCTTGAGTCGCGCGAGGTGTCGCCTGATATGCCCCTTGAACCTGGCCAGAATCAGAATAACCGGCAGCCCGTTCACTAAGCGTACTATTTGGCGAGCGTCCGCCGGTACAAATCGACGAGCTCGACCCGGTTCCGCGCGCCCGATCTTTTGAGGAGCGCCGATATCTGGTTTCGTACCATGAATTCCGTAATCTCGAGATGTGCCGCAATCTGCTTGTTTCCGAGCCCGATCAGGAGAAATGCGAGGATGTTCCGCTCCCGATCATTGAGCGATTTCTCTCCGAGCGCGGCGAGGGCGTACGCGACGCGCCCGGAAATTTCCTCCGCGATCTTTTTCTTCCGCTTGAGGAGAACCCCGGTCGCGAGCATGCCGATGTTCGCGAGGTTGAGCGCAAGGTAATACGCGTTTTCCGCGCATAGCGGGATCCATGGATGGGATACGTCGTAGTTGTACCAGTTTTCCGCGAGGAAGGGGATGATGAAGACTGAGTTCGCCGCGATCGTGAAACGCATCATCGCGTAGCATTCCGCGTCTATCGCGTTTTTCAGATTCCTTGCCATGAAAAAGATCGAGTATGCGAGGAGCGAGGCGAGCGCGAAGGCGGTAGCCCGCATCAGGAATATCCGGATCGCGATCGAGTCCCCGCGAGAAAGGGACAAGAGTCCGGTCGCGAGAAAGGCGAGCGGCACGCACGAGAAGGCGACGAGTTTTCGCAAATGCCGCGCGCTCTGCGGGGTTTTGGGGAGGGCGTGGAACATGGCGCTATACGCTATCATGAGAACCGAGCTTACCGCCGTGTACGCGGCGAAATACCAAACCTCGGTAAAGTAATCGGGCTTTCCCATGAACGTCGAACGGAAAAAAGCCGCGTTCGAGAGGGCGACGTACAGGAAGAAACTCGCGAGAAACGCGAGATAGTGGACGTCCCGCACGTCCTTCTCGTAGACGCATAGGAATACGATCGTCCCGATACCCGCAAAGCCTACCGCGTGAGAAACCAGGTAAAAGATCAAAAGTCCGATCGTCAAAGCGCTGTTCCCCGACCGTTATTCAACGGTAACGCTTTTCGCGAGGTTTCGCGGTTTATCGGGATCGAGCCCGCGGAGCACGGAACAATAGTACGCGTAAAGCTGGCTCGGTATCACTGACAGGATCGGCGAGAAGGCATCCTCCGTTCGGGGTATCCTGAATATCTCGTCGGCGGTGGTGTCGAACGCGGTTTCACCTTCCTGCGTGATCACGAGGACGGTCGCGCCACGCGCTTTCACTTCCTTGATGTTCGAGTCCATCTTGTCGAAGAGCGCCTTTTGCGTGCAGATCGCGACGACGAGGGTATCCTTGTCGACAAGGGCGATGGGACCGTGCTTGAGTTCACCCGCGGCGAAGGCCTCCGAGTGGGTGTAGCTTATTTCCTTCAGCTTGAGCGCGCTTTCCAGGCTTATCGCGTAGTCGAAGAGTCGGCCCATGAAGAACGCCTTGTTCTTGTTGAACTGAAGCGAGGCGAAGCGCTGGATGCTTTCCTTGTTCGCGAGGATGCTTTCCGCCTGCGCGGGGATTTTCTCGAGCGCCGCGATGTACCGCGCGAGATCGTCAGGGGTGATGGTCCCGCGGAGCGCGCCGAACTGGAGCGCAATCAGGTACACGCACATCAGCTGCGTTGTGAAGGCCTTGGTCGAGGCTACCGCGATCTCGGGACCTGCCCAGGTATACATGACGAGGTCGGCCTCGCGCGCGAGCGTGGAGCCGACGACGTTGGTGATCGCGATGATCCGCGCTCCGCCCTTTTTCGCCATGCGCATCGCGGCGAGGGTGTCGGCCGTCTCGCCCGACTGGCTGATGATGATAAAGATGTCCTTCGGGTTGAAGATCGGGTCGCGGTAGCGGAACTCGCTCGCGATGTCGACGTCGACCGGGATGCGCGCGAAGTGCTCGAACGCGTATTTTCCGACGACGCCCGCGTGCCAGGCGGTGCCGCAGGCGGTGATCATGACGCGATCGGCCTTTGCCCATGATGCGTCGAAACCTATCTCGGCAAGGTTGATGGTTTTCGCGCCCGATGACCCTTCAGACTGCTTTCCACCTTCGGCACTCTGGCCCGAAACGCGCGCGCGGAGCGTGTCGGTAAGCGCCTTTGGCTGCTCGTGGATTTCCTTAAGCATGAAATGCTCGTAGCCGCCTTTTTCCGCAGCGGCGACGTCCCAATCGATATGGGTGGTTTTCTTCTGTATCGATTCGCCGTCGTAGCCAAAGAACTCGACGTGGTCTCGATAGAGCACGGCAATCTCGCGGTCCGCGAGGTAGTATACCTCGCGCGTATACTCAAGGAGGGCGGGAACGTCCGACGCGATCAGGTTGGCGTTTTTCGCGGCGCCGATGACGAGCGGGCTATCCTTGCGCACGGCGATGATCTGGTCGGGATTGTTCTCGCAGACGATTCCCAGCGCGTACGATCCCTCGATTTTTCGGAGGGTTTCCATGACCGCCTCAAGGAGGTTTCCGTTATAGTAAAAATTGATGAGGTGCGCGACGACCTCGGTGTCCGTCTGGCTCCTGAACTTGACGCCGTGCGACTCGAGCATCGAGCGCAGTTTCGCGTGGTTCTCGATGATCCCGTTATGCACGACGGCGATCTTTCCGGAGACGTCGGTGTGGGGATGCGAATTGATGTCTGACGGCTCCCCGTGCGTGGCCCACCGGGTATGGCCGATGCCGAGGCTTCCCTTGATGATTTCCGAGGCGATCAATTCCTCGAGGAAACGGAGCGCTCCCTTTGCCTTGCGCACCGCGAGACCTTCTTTGGTCAGTACGGCGATTCCCGCGGAATCATATCCGCGGTATTCAAGTTTTCTCAGCGCGTTTATGAGAACGGGGGTGGCGTCACCGTCACCGATATAGCCGACAATTCCACACATGGTTATACCTCTTATCGGATAGAAAGCTATCACACATCGTGATATTCAGGAAGCGGTGTTTTGGCGTTTTTCCGCACGTAGTCCGAAATCACCCTGAGCGTCCTTCGGGACATAGCGCCGTCAACCTCGATGGTTTCCTGGAACAGTCGTTCGGGAATCTTGAGGAGTACCGACTCGGTTTGCGCCACGGCGGTTCCGGTACGGTTGCCGCCGATAAAGCTCGAGAACTCGCCGAAGATGCCGCCGGGCCCGATCTCGACGATCTGGTTCGGCATGGTTACCCTGACGATCCCGCGGCAGACGTAATAGAGTTCGGTACTGTCGTCGCCGATGGTAAAAACCGTCTGCCCCGCGCCCGCGCGCATCGCGTATCGGTTGTAAAAAAACGGCGGTTCGCAGAAGAGGATGCGCTGAAGCTGGTTTGCGAGCGAGGGATCGTCGTACGCCGGTAAAAGGTAGAGCCGGGACAGCAGGAAACTTTCGAAAAATTGCACGACATACTGGAATTGCGCGAAGAAGAGAAACAGGAAAAAGAAGAAATAGACCTCGAGGAGGATCACGATCACGTTACTGAGAATTCCGTAGATGAGATTGTACGTCGTCATGTTGATGAAGGAGCCGAACGCGAGCTGAACCAGCGCGAACGAAAGCGTGCAGGCAAGCGCCGAAAAGAAGCTGATGCGCGTCTGGGGTCTTGTCTTTGGAGTAAAGAGATAGACGAGAAAAAGAAAGCCAAAGAGGATGGCGAGCGGCACGAACCGGAAAAGGTTCCGGAACAGGGTGAAAAAGAGTGCGGGAAATATCTGCTTCATGAAGGTGGAATTGAAGAGGGTGTTGCCCGCGATGAAAAACGTCGTCGTCGCCGAAATCACGATGATGAGGAGTATCTCCCCCACGATGACGGCAATGTTTTCCCTGAACGACATCAGTCTTCCCCGTTTGTGGTAGATTACGATCATGCTCTGCTGGATCGACGCGAAAAACCTGCGCGCCATCCAGAATATCGAGACGCCGAGGATTACCTCGAAAACGCCGATCGATCGTATCCAGCGCACGGATTGGATAATGGGCGAAAGGTCGACGGACTTTGAAATCAGGTTGTTGGCCTCGATCAGGTTCCGCAAGACTTCAGGCGACGTGTTGAGAATTCTGACGAGGATCACGATGACCATGAGCAGGATCGGCAGCGATGAAAGCAAAAAACTGTACGCGCCGGCAGAGGCATAGGTAAAAAGATCATTTGCGATAAAAGAGTCCCAGGTGATGTACATGCGTTGTATGAAGCCGGTCAGTCTGTTTTTTCTATCTCGCATGAAAACCAGTATACTTCATTTTTTCCATAATAACAAAAGCCTTCCGCGTCGTAGGGCTTGTATTTTTGTATAAATATGTAATAAACTGGTATAAAATTGCATGCTAACGCGGCATCCTGCGTGGTTGCCGTTTAGCCAAGGAGTTAAGCGCTATGATGAAACTGCGTGGAGCGTTTACCGCACTGATTACCCCGATGAATGCCGACGAATCCGTCGATTACGAGGGTTTTCGCAAACTCGTGCGGTTCCAGCTCGAAAGCGGTATCTCCGGACTCGTGCCGTTGGGAACAACCGGCGAAACGCCGACCCTGGACGAGAACGAAGAAGACAAGCTGATTGACATCGTGATGGCCGAGGCAAAAGGAAAGGTTCCGGTCATTCTCGGAGCGGGAAGCAATTGCACCCGCGATGCAGTCAAATACGTCAAACGCGCCAAACAGAAGGGAGCTGACTACGCCCTCGTCGTCACTCCCTATTATAGCCGCCCCACCGATGAGGGGCTTGTTCGCCATTTTGCCGCCTGTTCTGAAGTTGGTCTTCCGATAATCGTGTACAACCATGGTGGACGGACGGGAAAGAACATATCGACGCCGCTTCTTGCGCGGATTGCCGCGTTGCCGAATATCGCGGGCGTCAAGGAAGCCTCGGGCGACATGAGCCAGATGATGGACGTCATCGCGACCGTCAGGGCGATAAAGCCCGACTTTATCGTGCTTTCGGGCGACGACGCCTTGACCGTGCCGCTCGTGTCCGTCGGTGGCGACGGGGTAATCTCGGTCGTTTCGAATCTCGCACCTGTCGAGGTAACGAAGATGACGATGTTGGCGCTTGCTGGCGATTATGAGGCGGCAAAAGCGCTTCATTACCGGCTGTTGCCGACATTCCGGGCTTCCAATATCGAATCCAATCCGGTTCCGATAAAGGCGGCCATGAACATGAAAGGTCTTCCCTCTGGCTCGCTTCGCCTTCCGCTGTGCGCGCTCATGAAGGAAAACGAGCCGAAGGTGCGCGCCGCCCTCGTGGCGTCAGGCATTCTGTAATATAAGGAGAAAAGAATTATGTCCAACAAGATACCCGTAGGAATCCTCGGCGCGACCGGCGCCGTCGGCCAGAACTATATCAACCTGCTCCGCGACCATCCCTGGTTTGAGGTCGCGTTCGTCGCCGCGAGTCCTCGCTCGGCCGGCAAGGTCTACAAGGACGTCGTCGCGAGCAAGTGGCTTCTCGGCGCGAATATCCCCGAGAAGGTCGCGAATCTCGTCATCGAGGACGCGAACGACCCCTCGAAGGCCGTCGGCAAGTGCCGTTTCGTCTTCAGCGCCCTCGAGCTCGACTCGAAGGACGAGATCAAGGCGCTCGAGAATGCGTACGCGGGCCTCGGCATCCCGGTAGTCTCGAACGCGTCCGCGCACCGCTGGACCGACGACGTGCCGATGCTGGTCCCGGAGATCAACGCAAGTCACCTCGAAGTGATTGCAAGCCAGCGTAAGGCGCATGGCTGGGACAAGGGTTTCGTCGTCGTAAAGCCGAACTGCTCGATTCAGAGCTACATGATCCCGGTGTACGCGCTCATGAAGGCGGGCTACGAGGTTCGCCGCATGTTCGTCTCCACGATGCAGGCTGTCTCGGGCGCGGGCTATCCGGGCGTGCCGAGCCTCGACATCATCGACAACGTCGTGCCGTACATCGGCGGCGAGGAAGAGAAGACCGAGAAGGAACCGTGCAAGATTTTCGGAGAGGTTGATGGCGGCAAGATCGTCGCCTTCGACGGGCTCAAGGTTTCCGCGCACTGCAACCGCGTGCCGGTGATCGACGGGCATACCGCCTGCGTGAGCCTTGAGTTCGGCGACAAGAAGCCCTCGCTCGAGGAGATCGAGCGGATCTGGTCGGCGTTCCGCGGCATCCCGCAGGAACTCGATCTTCCCTTCGCACCGAAGAATCCGATCATCGTGCGCCATGAGCCGAACCGCCCGCAGCCGCGGCGCGACCGCGACGAGGACAAGGGAATGGCCGTTTCAGTCGGGCGCCTCAGGGAATGCCCGCTTTTCGATATTCGTTTCGTCGGCCTTTCGCATAATACCGTGCGCGGCGCGGCGGGCGGTGGCATCCTCAACGCCGAGCTCCTGAAGGCGAAGGGGTTCATATCGTGAGCGAAAAGCACTTTCCGCTTACGAAGGCGGAGCTCGCCGGGCTTTCCGCCCAGTATCCGACGCCGTTTTATCTCTATGACGAGCGGCTTATCCGGGATCACGCGCGGCGCTTTCTCAAGGCCTTCGCGGGCTTCCCGAATTTCCGCGAGTACTTCGCGGTCAAGGCGTGCCCGAATCCGTATATTCTCAAGATCTTCGCGGCCGAAGGCATCGGCGCTGATTGTTCGAGTCTGCCCGAGCTTATCATGGCGCAGAAGGCCGGCATGACCGGCGAATCGGTGATGTTCACCTCGAACGAGACCCCCGAGAAGGAATACGTCTACGCCAACTTGATGGGCGCCGTCATCAATCTTGACGACATTACCCATATCGAGTATCTCGAGAAGGCTATCGGCGGCATCCCGGAGCTCATCTGTTTCCGGTACAATCCGGGGCCCCTTCGTGAGGGCAACGCCCTCATCGGCAAGCCCGAGGAGGCGAAGTACGGCCTTACCCGGGACCAGATTTTCGAGGCGTACAAAATCGCGCGCGACAAGGGCGCGAAGCGCTTTGCCCTCCACACGATGGTCGCGTCGAACGAGCTTGACCCCGACTATTTCGTCGAAACGGCGAAGATGCTCTTCGAGCTTTGCGTCGAGCTGAAGGATAGGCTTGGTATCAGGATCGAGTTCGTCGACCTCGGCGGCGGCATCGGCATCCCGTACCGTCCGGATCAGAAGGCGATCGACTACGATTACGTCGCGCGCGGAATCCGTCAGGCGTACGATGGCATCATCGCGCCCGCAGGGCTCGATCCCCTGGGAATATCATTCGAGTGCGGAAGGCCCTTCACCGGCCCCTACGGCTGGCTCGTCACGACCGCGATCCACGAGAAGCATATCTACCGCGACTATGTCGGCGTCGACGCGAGCATGGCCGACCTTATGCGGCCAGGCATGTACGGCGCCTACCATCACGTTTCGGTCGCCGGAAAAGAGGGCGCTCCCGCGACGCATACCTATGACGTCGTCGGCTCCCTCTGCGAAAATTGCGACAAGTTTGCCGTGCAGCGCCCTCTTCCCGAGATCGTACCCGGCGACTTCGTCATCGTTCACGACGTGGGTGCGCACGGTCGCGCGATGGGCTTTAACTATAACGCCAAGCTTCGCGCGGGTGAGCTCCTGCTCCGCGAGGACGGGAAGATCGTCGAGATCCGCAGGCGCGAGACGATCGACGACTATTTCGCCACGCTCGATTTTTCGAAGCTCGGCAGTTTCAAAGTCTGATTTTTAAGCCGCCTCGTGCGGCTTTTTTTAGCTTCCCTTGACGGCCTCGCGGAATTTATTTCCGCGGTCGAATTCGTTCTTGAACATCCCGAAGCTCGTCGCTCCGGGCGAGAACACGATCGCGTCCCCTGACGTTGCCTTTGAGCGCGCGGCGGCGACGAGCGACGCAAGGTCGGCAAACGGTCCTTCGAAAGCGATCTCCCTCTCGCGAAGCATCGGGATGAGCTTGTCCGTACCTGTACCCGCGAGGAGGAGTATCCTTTTTGCTCCGCTGGCTGCGGCGGCGAGCGGCGTGAAGTCGAGGTTTTTATCCGTGCCTCCGCAAAGGAGGATCACCGGTTTCCCGAAAGAGCCGATCGCCGCGGCGACCGCTTCGGGTATGGTCGCGGCCGAGTCGTTGTAGAAACGCACGCCATTTTCCTCATGAAAAAACTCGAGACGGTGCTCGATGCCGGTGAAGCGCGAAAGAGCGTCGGCCGTGCGTGCGGGATCGGCGCCGAATAAGACCATCGCCTGCGCGGCGTTGAGAAGGTTTTGCCTCATGTGCGCGCCGGGAACGGAGAGCTTGTCGTGAAGGATCGTGAAGGTTTTGCCGTCCCGCGCGCGCATGAATCCCGTTCCGTCCCGATCGAGCCAAGCGCCGGCCGCATTCCCCGCGTCCGCGCAAAAATCCCTTCCATCGAATGGTTTCGCGCTGTACCAGCGCACCTGTGGCCCCAATACACCCCGGGCGCGCGCTTCTGACGCGAAGACCGGACCCCACTCGTCGTCGGCGTTGCATAAAAGGTATCCCGTTTCGTCCTGATCCGCGTATATCAGCTTTTTGTCGGCGACATAGGGTTCCATGCCGCCGTACCAGTTTTGGTGGTCGGGCATCACGGGCGTGAGTATCGCCACGCGGGGTTTGAGAAGGCCTCGGCCACGGAGATCGGCAAGCTGCCAGCTTGAAAGCTCGAGGACAACCGGTGTCGTTTCGTCCGTGTCGTCGAGAAAGGTGAGGGGACTGACCGTGATGTTCCCGCCGAGGAAGGAGCGATACGCGAGTTCCGTGAGGCCGAAGTGAAGGGCGCTTACGGTCGACGATTTTCCCTTGCTGCCGGTAACGGCGAGGATCGGGGAGCGCGTAAAACGGAGAAAGACCGAGAGGTCGGTCTCGATCGAGCGCGCGGCGGAAAGGTACTCGTTTCCCTCAAGCTTGACGCCCGGGTTCTTGATGACGACGTCGGCATTCGCGAAGTCTGCGAGCTCATGGGTTCCGAGCACGAATCGAATGTTCGGGAATTCGCGCAAAGCGGCGACCGAGGGAGCGAGCTCTTCCGCGGTTTTTTTGTCCGTGACGGTGACTTGGGCTCCGTTCGCCGCGAAAAAGCGGGCGGAACTTAAGCCCCCTCCATTCAGGCCGAGTCCCATGACGGTTACCTTGAGAGCGGCGATGTCGCCACGCGTTTTGAACGGCGGGTTGTTAAAATTCAACGATGTACTCCTTCTGATCATGGTCATTGAGGCCCGCGTGTACCGAAAGGTTTGCCCAACGATTGCCGAGCTCCGGCGGGATTTTATCCTTGAGATTCCTGAAGAGCGCCATTTGCTCGGAAAAGGCGGATACCTGGAGCTCCGCGAGGATTGTCTCGAGGGCTGGTTCTATAAACGAGCGGATACGGTGGAGAAGCTCGGGGCCGTCCTGCCCAAAGGCGTTCATGCTGACGCAGTGTTGCTTGCAGGTTACCGGATAGTACGGATGGTTTCGCTTGCCGCGCGGCAGCACGAGCTTGCTGAAGAACTTGTTGATGTCGGCGTCCATCCAGATACCGTGTATCATGTAGCCTTCGCCAGATTCGCCCTTCCAGGTAAACGGGATGCTCTGGTCGAATATCAGTTTTCCCCCGGCGGTTTCGGTCTCGCGGAGGGGAAAATAGTCGCACTCGAAATAGAGATGCTTCGTTCGATATGCATGCGTCCGCGTATTCGTGCCAACCTCGGTTATCTCGCTTTCGAGCGGACGGCAGGCGAGGTCAACCTGCAGGTGATACAGGTATAGCCTTTTTTCAAACCGTATTACGCGATAAAAAGACGGCGTGTGGATGCTTACGGGGTCGAAGTACCAGGTCGTATTGGCCGCGAGATCGGGGCAGTTTTCCATAAGGAAGGACGCGAGCGAGGCGATCATGTTGCGGTAGCCTACAGGGGGCTCGGCGTTCTCGATCGAATGATGGACGGGAAGGGCCGGAATCTCGAGCGGAACTCCGAGTATGAGGAACTGATCCTCGTTTTGGTTATAATGGCAGGAATGAACGGAAGTCGGGGCATACAGGGACTTCTCTCCGCGCAGAATGCGGTTTATTGAGTCGTCTGTCCGTGTCACGTCTATCTTGCTTGTGTTCCGGCTCATTCAATATTATAATAACATAATCATGCGAAATAAACGAGTAGCGACTGTTATAGGTTCTCTCCTGCTGGGCGGCTTTCTTTTCGCCGCATCGCCGTACGCGACGGTCGTATACGCCGAGGGAAACAGCTTTTCGCTGATCCGGGGCGGCAAGTCGGTTACCGTCAAGGTTGACAACGCTGCGACGATTGGCATGGAGATCGCCCGCGGGGATATCATCAGGACCGCGTCCGGGACGTTTCTCGAGATTGCCATAGAGCCCATATCCGCGTCCGTGCAGATCGCGGAAAACACCTCGTTTCGCTGTGACGCGGATTCTACCGGCACGCAATCGACAGGCGAACTATATTACGGACGCGTTCGCGCGAAGGTCGCCAAACTCGGAGGATCGTCGAGCTTCAAGATATCCTCTCCCTCCCTTGTCGCCGGGGTACGCGGTACCGATTTTGGTCTTGACGTGATAGCCGTTCGTCCTTCGAAGACCGGAAGCCCGGCTGCAGCCGGAACCGCCGCGACGCCAGGGACTCCTGTCTCGCCGATGCTTTTCCGCGTTTTTTGTTTTGAAGGTAGCGTTCTGGTCGGTTCCGCGGCCGGCACAATCGCGGATACGCTGATACTCAGCAATAACGAAATGGTCGAGAGCGTCGCCGCTTCAGGCGGGCAAAAATCTGCCGAGTCCGCCGTCCCTCTTTCCAAGACTGCGGTTTCGGTCGACGTCGTCGATTTCTGGAAGGTTCATCCCTTTGCCGTGATTTCAAGGCTCCCCAAGCCGGTTTCCGCGGTTGCCAAAAGCGCCCCCCCCAGCGACGCTTTGGACGTTACGCCCAAGGATCAGCAAAAGGTACGAAATATGCGCGTTCCCCGCGCGGCGGCCATCGCGTTGATCGGTCTCGGTTCCGTCGCCTGCTTTACCGCGGGGGTTTACCGGAATGAAATTGACGCGGACGCACGTTTCATCGACCCGCTCTTCGCAGCAGGCGGCGTCATGTTCGGTTCGGGAATGGCGCTCGGGCTTGCAACGCTTTTTGCAGAATAAAACCCGATGATCCAAGCGTACGCTTAGCGTACGCACGGACGCTTTGCTCCCGGTTTCCTGATTTTCAGTTCTCGTCCGGCAGGTCGAACTTTCCCTCGAAAAGATAGCCGCCCGAGCCGATCACCGACAACTCGTTTTGTTCCGTATCCCAGAGCACCGCAAGACGTCTCGAGTTATCCCGGTCTCGGGCGATCGCGGCGTCGGGCTGTCCGTCCGTGCCCGTTTGCTCGAATATCGCGATCGCCTCGCTGTCGGCCGTTCCCTCGCAAACCGCCGCAGTCAGTGCCGCCGCGGCCGCGGTGCAGGCACCCGATTCACGTTTCGCGAGCGCGCGGAGAAGGAGCGTCTCGCGGGTTACGGCGCGCGCGATGACGGGTATCACGTTTTTCCCGGGAAAGGCTTTTTGCACGAGCGCGCCGAATGCGGCGTATCCAAGGTTGCTTTCGACGCTTGGAAACGCGACGACCGCGTCCTCGTGGATATGAATCGCCGAGTACGAGGCGCGCGTTCCGTCGCGCTCGATGGTTTCGGCGATGGACGCGCTACCCCCCGTTATGACTGTGCCGGAAAGGAGCGAGAACGGCGCGCCTATCGAAAGGCGGAATTCATGGGCACCGAGCACGTCGATCTTTTTTTCTCCAAGCGGGGCCTTGAAGACGATCGATTTTCCCTTGATCCTCCCGGAATCGAACGCAAAACGCGCGGCGCAAAGAAACGCGTCGTCAGCCTCGACGGGCGCTATGCCCTGCGCGTTGAAAACGCGTATTGAGTTGTCACGCGCGAGGAAGACCGCGGCGGTTGCGCCTACGCCATAGCGTTTGTCGCACAGTTGTCGCGCGGCGAGGGCATACCGATCGCTCGCGAGCGCCTTATCGCCCTGGGTGAGCGAGCCTGTGTCGACGAGGATAAACCCGTTGCCGGCAAGCTGGAGCTTGTAAAACGGTATGGTCACTGGCGACTCGTGCGGAGGCTCCGCCTTGCGTTAAAGCGTTCATGCGCGAGGCCGATGAGCGCCATTACGAGCTCGCCGTAGGGCAGTCCCGACGCCTCGCACATCTTCGGGAACATCGATATCGAGGTAAAGCCCGGGATGGTGTTTATCTCGTTCAGGTAGAGGTTTCCGTTTCGCTTGTCGATGAAGAAGTCGACGCGCGAAAGCCCTGAAAGGTCGAGCGTCCGGTATGCCGAGCACGCGAGCTGCCTGACCCGTTTCGTCGTATCCTCTCCAAGATCCGCCGGGATCTTGAGCGATGCCCCGTCTGGATCGGTATACTTCGCATCATAGTCGTAGAATTCGTGGGTAGGAATTATCTCGCCGGGCGTGTAGGCGACGGGACACGCGTTTCCGGTAACCGAGCACTCGATCTCGCGCGCGGGAATGAAGGGCTCGATGATGATCTTGTCGTCCCATCGGAAGGCTTCGTCCGCGCGCCGCACGAGCTCATCGCGGTTCGAGGCCTTCGCCGCTCCGACCGAACTTCCGGCGCAGGCGGGCTTGACGAAAAGCGGGTAGGAAAGGTCCTTTTCCGACTTTTTCACGAGTGCGTTTTTCGTCGTTTCGTCAGACCATTCGGCCAAGCGGATCGAAACATACGGGACGACCGGAAGCCCTGCGGCCTGCCAGAGCGCCTTCGTCTTTTCTTTGTCCATCGCGACGGAACTCGCCATGACGCCGCCGCCGACGTACGGGACCTCGGCCATTTCGAAAAGGCCCTGGATCGTGCCGTCTTCGCCGAAGGTGCCGTGGAGCACGGGGAACGCGACGTCAACCGGGATCGCGCCGGTCGACGATGTGACGAAGGCGCCCTTGATCCCGCCACCGGGGACTATCGAAATGCGGCGATCCTCTTTTTCGGTTATCGAGAGCGTCGCTTTTACGTTCGCGCGGATCTCGCGAAGCAACGACTCATCCTGCAGATACCAGTCGCCATTTTTCGTGATGCCGATGAGGCGTATGGCGTTGCCACCTTCCGGGATATTGCGCGCGATCGAGGATGCGGACACGAGCGAAACCTCGTGCTCCCCTGACTTGCCGCCGTAGAGTATTGCGATATTCATTTGTTCCCTCCGATTTTTGTCCATCCGGACTCGGCGAGCGCTTTGCGCGCCTCGCGAATCTCGTCGTAGGGCATGGTATGGTCTTTGTAGATGATTGAGTTTTCGTGGCCCTTCCCGAGAAGGAGGACGAGGTCTCCCTTCGTCGCGAGCGAGAATGCCTTGCGGATCGCGGTCGGCCGATCCGGGATGATCATGAGCGCCTCATTCCGTTTTTTTTCGGGACAGCCCGCTGCGATCATTTCGAGAAGCTCGACGGGGTCCTCGCCGCGCGGGTCCTCGTCGGCGAGGATGACGACGTCGGAATAGTCGCCCGCGATGCGGCCCTGCTCTGGTCGCTTCATCGTGTCGCGCTCTCCACCCGAGCCGAAGACGCTTATGATCTTTCCGGTAATCCGCTTGCGGAGCGAGGGGAAGATCGCCTGGAAGGACGAGGGCGTATGCGCGTAGTCGACGAGCACCTCAAAGGGCTGTCCCTCGTCGATCACGGTCATGCGACCCTTGACGGGCTTGAGTTCGGCGAGGAGCGGAACGAGGTCGGCGACCGGCTTTCCGATGAGCCTTGAGACGGTGATTACGGTCGCGAGGGTGTTGTACACGTTAAACGCGCCGGGAAGGTTGATGCGCACGGGGTACCGGACGTCGCCCGAGTCGGTCAGGGTAAAGCTCACGCCGGTCGAGTCGGCGGTAATCGCGGACGCCGAAAGTCCCTTGCGGACATCGGCCCACGTCGAGTAGCAGTATACGGGCCTTTCCGTCGCGCCCTTGAAATACACAGACGCGGGATCTTCCTCGTTGACGACGCCGAAGGAGGGCACCGTGCTGCCGCGCTTGATGTGGTCGTTCCTGTCGAGGGCGCGGAAGAGGTTCGCCTTGTCGCTCTTGTATTGCTCGTGCGTCCCGTGGAATTCAAGGTGTTCGTGGGTTACGTTCGTCATGATACCGACGTCGAAAAGGACGTCGCCGAGGCGATTGGTCCGCGTCGAAAGTCCGTGCGACGAGGATTCGACGACGGCGTACTCGAGCCCATTGTCGCGCATCGAGGCGAGTTTTTTGTGAATCGTCACTGCCTCGGGCGTGGTCTGGTGCTCGGGGTTCGGCATGACCTCGTCGGCGACGCAGTAGTCGACGGTCGAGATGAAACCCGCCTTCTTGCCGCACAGGCGGAGAAGCTGGAAGACGAGCGAGACGGTCGTGCTTTTTCCCTCGGTTCCGGTAACGCCGATGACGACGAGATCCTTCGAGGGGGAGTCATAAAAGGCCGCGGCCGTCGGGGACATCGCGAAGCGGGAATTCTCAACCCGGAGATAGACGACGGAAGGGTCGTAGGAGGCGAGGGGGTCTTCGTGCACGACGGCGCGGGCGCCGTTCGAGATTGCCTGGGGGATGAACTTCGAGCCGTCGGCGTGGATTCCGCTCAGGGCGAAGAAAAGGGCGCCTGAGGTTACCAGGCGCGAATCGTAAACGAGATCGGTGATTTCGGGGTCGCCGGTGCCGGTCTTTTCGATGACGGGAATTGCGGCAAGAAACCGCGAAAGAGGTTTGCTGGTCATTATGGATGAGATTGTATCAATGCCGTCTTGAGTATGCAAGATGGTTTGGGCTATTCTTTTCCTATGTACGAAACCAGAGTAGAAGCCGAGTTTGCTGCCGCCCATTTTTTGGCGGATTTTCACGGAAAATGCGAACGCCTCCACGGTCATAATTATCGCGTTCTCGCGCATGCCCGCGGGGACGTCCTTGACGAAGGCGGGATGCTCCTCGATTTTGGCATTCTCAAGGGCGCCCTCCGCGATGTATGCGCTGCGCTCGACCATTCAAACCTGAACGAAAACCCCGAGTTTCTGAATAATCCGAGCGCCGAACGCATTGCGCGGTATATTTTTGTTGAGCTGAAAAAACGCCTCCCGGACGCGCCCGTTTGGGCGGTCGACGTGTACGAGACACCGACAAGTCGCGCCCGGTATTTCGAATAGCGGAGCGAAATACCGTATTGTAACCATGCAGATATCCCGTGAATTTTATAACGAACTTTAAAAAAGGGAGGTTATATGATTGAGGTTGAACGGGTTTCCCGCGACTTCGGTTCTTTCAGGGCGGTCGACGGCATCAGCTTTTCAGTGGAGAAAGGCGAGATCGTCGGTCTCCTCGGGCCGAACGGCGCCGGGAAAACAACCACTATGCGGATGATCACAGGGTTTTTGTATCCGTCGTCCGGTACCATCAGAATCGACGGTAGGGAACTCGGCGAGAATCGCGAGGCCGCCAAAAGAAAAATCGGGTACATGCCCGAGTCGGCACCTCTATATAGCGACATGATCGTCGCGGACTATCTTTCGTTCGTCGCCGAGATCCAGGGTTGCGCCGAAGTTTCGAGAATTGACGCGCTCGCGGCGACGTGCGGCATAACGGAAGTCATGCATAAAAACGTCGGCGAGCTTTCGCGCGGCTACCGTCAGCGCGTCGGGCTCGCGCATGCGCTCATCCACGATCCGGAAATCCTTATCCTGGACGAACCGACCTCCGGCCTTGACCCGAACCAGATAATCGAGGTGCGCAGGCTCATCAAGGAGATTGGGAAAACGCGTACGGTAATCATTTCCACGCATATCCTCAGCGAGGTCGAGATGCTTTGCGACCGCGTCATTATCATATCGTCGGGGAAGATCGTCGCCGACAGCCCGACCGGCGAGCTTCGCGAGCGGTTCGGGAACCGCTCATCATTGCGCGTGCAGGTGGCGGGCGCCACCTTCGACGATTTCAGGAACGGCGCGAAGGCGATATCGGGTGTCGCGGCCGTCGCGGCTATCTCGGGCGAGCAGGGCCTGACCGCCGCGCTCCTTTCGGTCCAGGGAGAGGCCGACGTCCGTTCGGCGGTGTTCGACCTCGTGAAGGCAAGCGGATGGTCGCTGCGCGAAATGGTCATGGAGCGCAACAGCCTCGAGGAAGTGTTCAGGACGCTCACGGCGGGGGGAGGCGAATCATGAAGGGCAAGCAGAATATCCGGATAGCGATAGCGAAGCGCGAGCTTGCCTCCTGGTTCTCGAGCCCCGTCGCGTACATAGTTGCGTGCGTCTTTCTCGTTTTCTCCGGCTTCCTTTTTTTCTCCACGTTCTTTCTCGTGGACCGCGCGGAACTTCGCGGTTTCTTCGCGATCCTCCCCGTGCTTTTCGCGTTCTTCATTCCGGCGATTACGATGCGCCTTTTCTCGGAGGAAACGCGGAGCGGCAGCGTCGAGACGCTGATGACCATGCCGGTCTCGGGTTTTGACGTTACTATCGGCAAATATATTGCGGGCCTTGTCTCGTCGGCGAGTATCCTTGTCCCGACGCTTGCGTACGCCGTCACCGCGGCGCTTCTCGGCGAGATCGAATGGGGGCCAGTCGCGGGCGGCTATCTTGGCGCGATTTTTCTCGCGGCCGCGTTTACCTCGATCGGCCTTTTCGCATCGGCCCTGACGAATAATCAGATCATCGCCTTCTTCGCGGCGTTTACCGTCTCGATCTTCCTCGCGATGATCGATCGTTTTCTGGTCATCTTCCCTGCGGCCATCGTCGCGCCGCTTGAGTACCTTTCGGCCGGTTACCATTTCGATTCGGTTTCGCGAGGCATTCTCGATTCTCGCGACATCGTGTATTTCGCGTCGATTACTGCGCTTTTTCTCGCGCTTACGGTGCGCGCGGTTGATGGAAGGAGGTCGCCGAAATGAACGCCCTCAAAAAAATCATCGCGTGGCTCCACGGCCCGAGAAGCGATCTTTTTCTTTTTATCGTCGCGCTTGCGCTTCTTAACCTGGTGAGCGTGAACTCGTTCATCAGGCTCGACCTTACGTCGAAGCATTCCTACTCGCTCTCTCCGGCGAGCCGCGAGGTGATGCGCACGCTCGAGGCCCCGCTCGCCGTAAAGGTTTTCTTTTCCGATAACCTTCCCGCCCCGTACAACAGCGCGGGCCGATACCTCGAGGATCTGCTCGTCGAGTATAAGGGTGTTGCGGGACGCAAGTTCAGCTATGAATCCTTCGACATGGACAAGGCAGACAATCAGGAGCTTGCGCGCTCGTACGGAATCCCCATGGCGCAGGTACAGGAAATCAAGGATAACGAGGTTGGCGTCAAGAACGCATACATGGGACTCGCGCTTATTTACAGTGACAGCATCGAAGTGATCGAAAACGTCGCGATGACCGATGGCCTTGAGTACCGCCTGACCACGACGATCGGAAAGATGATCGCGCGCACGAACACGCTCTCGGGATTGTCGGGTAAGGTTAAGGTTACGCTCTATGCGTCATCATCCTTCGCGCCGCTCGGCATCGGCGGCTTTCGCGACCTTGATCGCGTTCTCAGCGACGCTACCGCCGAGCTGAACCGGAAGAACCTCGACCGCATCGAGTATTCGCGCGTTGACCCCGCGCCGGGCGCCGACACGGAAACGATCGCGGCGAAATACGGGCTTCAGGTCGTTTCCTGGTCGACGAAGCCCGCTTCAGGCTCGGCCTCAGGCGGCGCTTCCGCGAAACCGGACGGGTCGGGCGTTCTCGGCGTCGTGCTCGAATACGGCGACCGGTTCAGAACCGTGCCGTTTGCGCTTTCGCAAACCCTTTTCGGCGGCTACGGGATAGCCGGCCTCGACACGCTTCGCGACACCCTCGAAGCGAACCTTCAGGGCCTCATGGCGAACTCACCTTCAATCGGCTACGTTGTCGGTCATGGCGAAAAGGCCCTGAATGACGACCGTGAGGGAGCAGCGAGGCTTGCGTCCATCGTCGCGGACACGTATGAGTTCCGCGAGGTTAATACCGCGAAGGATGTGATTCCCGCGGACATTACGACCCTCGTCATCAACGGGCCACGGTCCGCGTTTACCGAGGCCGAGCTTTACAGGATCGACCAATTCGTCCTTCGCGGCGGAAACCTTTTTCTCCTTCTCGACCCGTTCGAGGAAATCAGGGGCGAGGGATCGATGGCGTATTACGGCGCCCCGCCATCGTATCCCCCGATCGATACCGGTCTCGAGGGAATCGTCAAGGCATATGGCATAATCCCCGGGAAGAACTACGTGCTCGACAAGGCGTGCTACGTTTCGCGTCGTCAAGGCTCTCCCGAGGTCCCGCTTTATTACGTTCCTCGCCTCGCGAAGGAATCGCTCAACCGGAAAAATCCCGTGTCGCGCGACCTTGCAGACGTCATCTTCCTGCAAGCCTCGGCGCTTGAAATCGAACCTTCTGCCTCGAGCGCCGATCGCACGGTAGTTCCGCTTGCGACGAGCTCAGGCGAAAGTTGGCTTATGGCGGACAACATCAACCTGGCTCCGTACGCGATGGAAGCGCCGGGTCCAGACAAGATGGCCGCGCGGAATCTCGCGGTTCTCGCAGAGGGCAGGTTTGAAAGCGCCTTTGGCGCGACGCCCCCAACGGTATCCGGGATGGACGGGAAGGCGACTGGCGCTACGGCGTTCAGCGCGAAGGATCACCTCGCGAAGAGTCTTCTTCCATCCCGCGTTATTGTGATAGGGACGTCGGCCATCACGGGGCCAGCGGTGATCGACAGGGAAGGTCGTGAGCCGGTCGCGATCTTCGTCCGAAACGCGATCGACTATCTCGCGGATAACGGCGGCTTGATCGAGATGCGGACCAAGGGTCTCGCGCTCAATCAGCTCGACAGGACGACGCGCTCGGTCAGGACCGCTGCGCGCGCGGTGAACCTCTATGGGCTTCCAGTCATCGTCGTGCTTTTGGGCTTGCTCGCGTGGCGGCTGCGAGAGTTCAGGCGAAAGCGCATCGCTGAGCGGTACGCCGCAGGCCCGAAGAAAACGGGGGAGGCATAACGGATGAAAACGCGAAAGATACTCTTGCTTGCGGCGATCGCCGTTCTCGCGTGCGTATACGCGGCTCAGCTCGTCTTTTCCCGCTCGGGCTCCGTCAAGGAACTCAAGCTCGCCGATGAGCCCGATTCTATCTCAATCGTGGGACCGGGCGGCGAGGCGCTTACGCTCGCGAAGGAAGGCAGGCGCTGGCTTATAGGAGAGAAAAAATATCCCGCCGACCAGGCGAAGGTTGAAGCGATGCTCAAGGCGCTTTCGAACATAAAGATCCTTGAGACCGTTTCTGCCTCGGGCGATTCCGATCGGTACGGGCTTGAGGAGGCATCACGGCTCGTCATTACAGTGTCAAAGGGCGGGAAGGTTCTTCGCACCATTTGCGCAGGGAAAGCCTCGAGCGCCTCGAATCAATCGTATGCGTATGTTGACGGAGAAAAAGACGTTCTCCTCGTTGCGGGAAAGTTGCGGAGCGAATTCGACAAGACGGCTGAATCGCTTCGCGATCGAACCATTTGGAATGTCAAGGGTGAAAGCGTGACCCGCGTCGATTCGGATTTCTCGCGCAGTCCGCGCGATATCGCGGGATCAGGCACCCGGCGTATTCCGTTCTTGATCGAGAAGGCAGGCGAGGGCGTGACTTGGAAAGAGGTCGCCGTTCACGGGGCGAGTGGGGAGCTTGACACGACGAAGGTAAGCGCCTGGGTCGATTCGATCGCCAGTATCCGCGCCGATTCTTTTGCCCCCGAGGTAACCCCGACACCCGCGCAGAACCTCGGTACGATCACGCTTACCGCATCGGGTAAGGCAATGACGCTTTCGATCGTGCGCAAGGAAGGAGACACTAAATATCTTTGCGCCTCGAGCGAGTCTCCTTACCTATTCTACCTGCAAGCCGGGACCGTCGCGCGACTCGCGAAGGCGCCAAGGGAATTCTGACACGGAAATCTGAGACGATACAGAAAGACGTATAAGCGAGAGGCCGTGTATGGAAAAAACCGTATGCGGCCTTTTTTTTTTGTAGTAACCTATGGTATAATCATCAAATAGAATAAGCATTCCAAATATCAGTAATCTCCATAAAAAGGCAAAAAATGAAAATTCGGCATTTTTTTCTCGTTTCTTTCTTGATTGCTTCGGTTACCTTTCCTGCCTTTTCGCAACTTCGCTCGTATGTCGGAATCGTGCGCGTAAATTACCATGAATCAACCGTCTCGTTTCTCGAAGACCTCAGTAGATCGATGCGCGTCGATGGGTACCTCAGCTATTCGGAATGGATCGATGGTTACCTGGAAGGCGTATTCGGCTCGGGATATGTGTATGTCGCGCCTGATGGATCGAACTACATTATAACAAACGAGCATGTGATTTCCCAGGCAAAAACGGCAACGCTTGAATTCGAGAATTCAGATGGAACAATAACGAAGTACGAGGGATTGACCGTTCGCGGCGTTGATGAATCGCTCGATCTTGCGCTGCTCGCTTTCCCTGACGGAAAGAAGCCCTTCAGCAAAGGACTTTCGTTTTATCCCGGCGTCGTTGAAGACGGCTTGGACGTATGGTCGGCTGGTTTTCCCGGCACGGGCGGAAATCCGCTTTGGCAGTTGGGGAAAGGCACGATAACCAACGCTTGCGCCCGTATAGCTGAGCTTATCGATCCTGAATTGTCAGTTTTATATCAGCATTCAGCGCCGGTTGATCCGGGAAATTCCGGCGGACCGCTTCTTGTTTCCTCAAAGGCTTCGGTTGGGGGGTACCAAGTCGTTGGCATCAATACCTGGCGGTCAGTTTATCGTCAGGCCGCAAACTACTCCATACCCGCCGCGACCGTTCGGAAGTTTATCGCGAGCTCCCTCGCGAAACCGCCAAAAGGCGATGATTCCCGTGCCGCGTTCGAGTCACGCTGCGCGTTATTTTCCGGTAAGGCCTTCACTGATAAGGAGCCATATATAAAGATCGCGCGGTATGTTTCGAACACAAACGTTTCGGCTACCGGTGGTGCGGCGTTCAAGGAAGCTCTCTCCACTGCGCCGGGTCCGGTACGGGATTACGTTATCAACATGTTCGTTCACGAATCCCCCATTGAGGGGATGCGATATGCCATCGCCTGGAAGTTGCAGAAAGACATCTTCGGAAGGTTGGAGACATTCCCTCTTACCCCCGGAACGCCCGCGCTTCAGGAGGATGGGTCGTGGAAATGCGACTTCTCCGTGAGCGGAGCGGAGTATACGTCAAGATGGATACTTGAGCATGGCCTCTGGCGAATTGATTCCTTTACGAAGATCCCGGTTGTCAAGGAGTCCGACGACGATCAAAAGGGTAAGGCCGGCAAGCAATCGAAGAAAACGTAATAGATGGATTTAAATAAGGAGAATCGGTAATGAAGAGGATCGTGGCTCTGTTTTTCGCTCTGTTGATTGCGGCAACCATGCCGCTCGGTCTTGGGGCGGAAGCGAAAAAGACGAAACGCATGGGGACTCCCGAGGACTCGGTATTTGTGTTCGGGGCTATTTATGATGGCTACGAGATTCGGTTTACGCAGTTCGATCCCGAATTTCAACCTGCATATTATGAGCACAATGCTAATCTTTATTTCTTTGACAACGTTGAGCCGGGAAGCTATCTCAAAGTAACGATGTTCCAACATAACGGCATGAATGTGACCACAACGTATTATACCGGGCTTCAGGGAAAATCAACCCTTGATGTTCGCGTTCCGACAAAACCCGGTCTGTATTTTGCCGGTTTCATGGATTTTTCGGAAAGGAAGAATAGTGGATTGATTTTCAAGCCGGGAGACCCGAAGTTCAAGTTCACCGAGTTAAAGGTGTTAAAGTGGGTTCTGCCAGCCCTGAATAATGATGTGTGGAGGCCCACCATCGAGAACCGAATCAAGGAGCTCGAAAGTGAAGGTAAATAAAAAAATCGCCCTATTCCTCGTTCTTTCGTTTTTCTATATTGGAGCGCATGCGGAAGCGAAAATGCCGATGCCGACGAACGGCCAGGTTGTTCTCGTGGGAAAGGTCTCGTTGAGCTGCTCGATCGATGACTTCTACGCGAAGACCTTTAAGGGCGGTAATGCTGATGCCCCCGATTTCATTTCAATCATCCCCGCGAAAAATAGTTGCGGGATCTCGAAGGGGAGTGTGCGCGGCGCGAATGGCGGCGAGTTCTTTTTTATTCCGTACGATAAAGGAAGTCGGATCGCGATCAGGATTAAGGGTTTTAATTATATGCTCTTTAATATCGAAGAAGCGTATTTAATGCTCCCATTCTGGAAGGAATTCACTCTTCCCCTTGACGGACAGTTTTTCTATATCGGTTCCTTTGTCTATAACGTCGATAGCAAAACGTTTGACGTAAAGTCCGTGGATTCGGTCGACGAATTCGATGCTGCGCAGATTGCCGCCAACAAGTATTTTGACGCCGAGATACCGTTACGGCGCGTCCCGCTCAACGATCTTGCGGAGTACTGAATAGCGCGTAGGAGCATTGGTAATGAAAAGAAGCGTATCTTTGTTTTTCGCCTTGCTGATCGTGGCAACCATCTCGCTTGATCTCGGGGCCGAAACGAAAAACAAGAAGCGCATTGGAACTCCTGAAAACTCGGTGTACGTATTCGGAATTATTTTTGGTTCAGTTCGTTTTACACAGATTGATCCCGCGTTTGAGCCAGCGTATTACGAGAGTTCAAAGGGTGTCTACCGTTTCGACAACGTTGAGCCGGGCAGTTATCTTAAATTGACGAGGTTTGAATGTTGGATCCCTGGAGACGTATGGATAACGTATTTTCTTGGGCTCACGGGAAAATCAGCCCTCGATTTCCGCGTTCCCGACAAACCGGGATTATATTATGCCGGTGCCCTGCGTTTTTCGGAAGTAAAAAACAATACCCTGTATTTTCAACCCTACTTCGATCCTGAGACGTATAACGAGCTATATGCTCTTCGATGGATTTTAACAAGCCTGACACACAGTGCGTGGAGACCCGTCGTAGAGAACCGCATTAAGGAGCTGGAAAATGCAGGCAAATAAAAAGTTTATAGGTTTTCTTGCGTTCTGCTTCATTTATCTGGGCTTCCATGCCGAGGGGCAATTGCCCTTCCCCGGCAAAGGGCAGGTCGTTCTCGTCGGGAAGGTTTCGATAAGTTGTACCTTTGACGAGTTTTACGCGAAAACCTTTAAGGACGGTAATGCCGATAACCCCCATCTTGTTTCCATCAGTCTGGCAGAGAATAGCTGCGGGATCGTGAAAGGCCATTCGGGAGGCGGGAATGGGGGCGAGTTCTTTTTCATACCGTTCGATAGAAGGAGCCGAATCGCGATCAGGATTAAAGGCTTTAAGTATCTGCCTTTTAGCATCGAAGAGGCGTATGTCTTGCTTCCGTTCTGGAAAGAATTCACGCTTCCGCTCGAAGGGCAATTTTTCTATATTGGCTCATTAGTCTATGATTTTGACCTAAAGAAGGTTGAGGTAACATCCGTGGATTCTGTCGACGAATACGATGCGGCGCAGATTGCCGTCAACAAGGCTTTCAACGCCGAGATACCGTTACGGCGCGTCCCTCTCAACGATCTTGCGGAGTACTGAATAACGCGTAGGAGCTTTGGCAATGAAAAGGATCGTATCGTTGTTTTTTGCCTTGCTGCTTGCGGCAACCATGCCGCGTGCGCTCGGGGCAGAAGCGATAAAAAAGAAGCGCATAGGGACTCCCGAAGACTCCGTTTTGGTAATTGGAGGCATTTGGGAGCTTTACTCGATTCGGTTTACGCAGGTCGACCCCGATTTTGAGCCAGCCTATTACGAAAGTAATGATATGCTGTATATCTTCGACAACGTTGAGCCGGGTAGTTATCTAAAAGTGACGGCATATAAAAGAAGAGAAGGTTTTTTTGATGTATTGTATTCACCGGGTCTCTCGGGTAAATCGACCCTCGATTTTCGCGTTCCCGATAAACCCGGGTTATATTATGCCGGATATAATATGACGTTGTCCGGCTGTGAAAGGAACGTGCTTATTTTCAAGTCTGTTACTAAAGAATCTACCGAGTTAATGGTGCTTACGGACCTTTTACCTTATATAAGAAATAAAGCGTGGGTGCCGGTCATAGAGAACAGGATCAAGGAGCTCGAAAATGAAGGTAAATAAAGAACTTACGATTTTTTGTTTTCAATAATTAAGGCGAGTCACTAATGAAAAGGATTGTGTCTTTACTTCTCGCCTTGTCGCTTGCGGCAACCATCCCGCTCGCCCTCGGCGCCGAGTCGAAACCGACGAAACGCGCAGGGACTCCAGAAGACTCGGTATTTATATTTGGATGCGTAATGGATGCCAACATGATCCGGTATACTCAGCTTGACCCTGCGTTTGAGCCGGCATATTACCAATTCAACCATTCGTATTATTTTTTTGAGGACGTTGAGCCGGGAAGCTATCTCAAGCTGACAACGTTCGAACATAATGGTCCCGCGATGTTCACCACGTATTATATTGGTTTCAGCGGAAGAACTGCGCTTGATATTCGCGTGCCGACAAAACCCGGATTATATTATGCAGGGTACGTGGATTTTTCCGAGATGAAAAAAAAGGAGTTAATTTTTTTACCGGTGAAGAAATACACCGAAGTTAAGCTTCTTAAGTTTCTTCTGCCAAGCGTGAAGAACAAATCGTGGGTGCCGGTTATAGAGAGCAGGATCAAGGAGCTTGAAAATGGCAGTAAATAGAAAAATTACGGTATTCCTGGTTTTCCTGTTTTTATGCATTGGAATCAACGCGGAATCAAAGATGCAAATGCCTGCGAGCGGTCAAATCGCTCTCATCGGAAGGGTCTCGTTGAATCGTTCCAGTGATGACTTTTACGCGAAGACCTTCAGGGGAGGGAACGCCGCTAACCCCGATTTTGTTGCCATAAAGCTTGCCGAGAATAGCTGCGAGATTCCGGAAGAAGGCATTGAAGGCGCGAAAGGCGGAGAGTTTTTTTATATAACGCTCGATAAAAAGGATAAGATCGCAGTCAGGATAAAGGGCTTTGAGTATAGGCTTTTTAATATCGAAGAAGCGTATATAATACTTCCGTTCTGGAAGGAATTCACGGTTCCGCTCGAAGGCCAGTTTTTCTATATTGGCTCATTGGTCTATACGGTCGAAGGCATGTTGTTGGACGTAACGTCCGTGGATTCCGTAGACGAGTATGATGCGGCGCAGATTGCCGTCAACAAGGCTTTCAACGCAGAGATACCCTTACGGCGTGTTCCGCTCAACGATCTTGCCGAGTACTGAATAAACTGAATATTGCTTTCAACCGAAGGCAGCCGCCTACGGCCTAACTGGGACGCCGAGGCTCGCAAGCGCGCTTTTGATGCTAGCGACGGTGTAGTCGCCCGAGTGCACCATCGAGGCTATGAGCGCGGCGTCGGCCTTGCCTTCGGTCAGCACGCGCGCCATGTGTGCAGGCGTTCCCGCGCCGCCCGAGGCGACGACCGGGATGCCGACGTTTTCGCTGATCATGCGGGTAAGCGGGATCTCGTAGCCGTCGCGGGTTCCGTCCGCGTCGATCGAGTTGAGGACGATCTCGCCGGCGCCGAGGCTCTCTGCGCGAATCGCCCACTCGAGCGCGTCGAGGTCGGTGGCGACGCGGCCGCCGTTGATGAACACGCGGTATCCCGATTTCATCGACGGGTCGCGCTTCGCGTCCATGCCGAGTACGATGCACTGGTTGCCGAAAATCGCCGCGCCCTCCCCGATTAGTGCGGGGTTCCGGACGGCGGGCGAGTTCAGGCTTACCTTTTCCGCGCCAGCGAGGATGGTGTTCTTGATGTCATCGACAGTCGAGATTCCTCCGCCGACGCAGAAGGGGATAAAGACCCTTTCGGCCACGCGCGAGATGAGGTCAAGCGTGGGGCCGCGGTCGCGCGCGGATGCCATGATATCGTAGAAGACGAGCTCGTCGACTCCTTGCGCGTAGTATTCGGTTGCCATGACGACCGGGTCGCCGATGTCGACGTTGTCGAGGAACTTCACGCCCTTGGTGGTTCGGCCATCCTTCACGTCGAGACAGACGATGATTCTTTTCTTCAGCATGACGATCCTCCCTCGATTCCCCTGGGAAGGCTAACCCCGACATAATTCGCGAGGATGCGCAGCCCGTTACGCCCCGATTTTTCGGGATGGAACTGGAAGGCCTCGACGTTTCCTTTTTTTACGCCGCAGGGCACGGGAAAGCCATAATCCGCGGTCGCGGTAATGACGGCCGCATCGGCGGGGTCGACGTAGTACGAGTGGACAAAGTAAAAGTCCGTGCCGTCGGGAATGCCCGAAAGGAGGGCGGAGCCGCCGTTACGGTAGTCCACGCCATTCCATCCCATGTGGGGGACCTTGAGGCCGCTCGCGAGAAAGTCGCGCGGGAAGCGGCGGACGGTGCCGGCGATGAGGCCGAGGCACGGGGTATCATTTTCTTCCGAATGCTCGAAGATAACCTGCGATCCAAGGCAGATGCCGAGCAGGGGCTTTCCTGAAGCGGCCCAGTCGCGGAGAAAGCCATCGAAACCCGATTTGGCGAGCTCGCGCATCGCGAACTTCGCCTCGCCCACGCCCGGAAATATGACGCGGTCTGCGTTCTCGAGATCGCGCGGATTCTTCGATATCCGGTACTCGACGTTGAGAGATGCGAGCGCCCGTTCGACGCTGCGGATATTTCCCGCGTTGTAGTCAATGATACCTGTCATGGAACCATAATAGCGGCGGGAAAAGTGGCGGTCAAGACCGACGGCAAAATTGCCGATATATTCAACAATATGACCCTCGATGAACTGTTATCGCTCCTGAAATCGGTACTCGTCTCTCCCGAGGTTATCGGCGTTACGATCGTGATCGCGCTTTATATCAATATCGTCAATTACATCGTGCGATATCGCAAGCGCCTTCCTCAGGCAAAGAAACGCCGTCGACCTCGCGCGCGCGCCGCGGAAGAATCGGCTGAAAAGGCCGAGAACGAATCTCCGCGTGGCGGTAAGCGTTCTTCCGGAGAAGTGGCAGAAGAGGAGGCCTGACGGTCGTCATCGTTCCCTTCCAGGGCCAGTAGCCCAGTTCGCGAATCCTTCCTTCAGACTCGAGCTCTTCCATGATCCCCATGAAATCGGCGCGTTTCCAGACCTGATATCCGCGCTTTTCCCGCGAAACCCGGTTTCCCGCCTCGCATAAGATATCCGCAATCATCTCGCGTTGATGGCAGCGCCGGTTTTTTTCGATATAATCAAGAACGAAACGGCCGTCTTCTTCTTCCGTTTGCGCAAGCCCTGCACAAACGTCGCAGCCCGAGCACGCGATGCGCTCTCCTTCAGGCGCATCTTTCCCCGCGCGCACATCGCCGAGCGCGGAAAGCAAAATCTCACGCCTGCACCGTCCGCTTTCCGCGAAACGCACAAGAACCTCAGCGCGTCGCCTGTCGAAATCGGGAAGCTTTGCAATGCGCTTTCGGTCACGGGCTCCCCAGAGTAGCACCGCCTCCGCGGTCTCTCCGTCACGCCCACCGCGCCCTGCTTCCTGTATGTACGCCTCGGCGGTCGGTGGCGGATCGCGATGGATTACCGTGCGAACGTTTTTCTTGTCGATGCCGAGGCCCCATGCGCAGGTCGCCGTGAGGATTCCTCCTTCGTGCCGGTGAAACCAGGCTTCGACGGCGATCTTTTCTTCTTTCAAAAGGCCTGCATGATAGAAGCGGATTTCCTCGTCGCGAAGGGTTTCCCGAAGGAGGGCTGCCGCGCGTTCCGTCCCGCCGCGCGTCGCGCAAAAAACGACGAGTGGCCGTTTGCGCAACGCGACCTCGCGCACGAGCGCTGCGTCCTTCGCGTGACAGCGCCTGACCTTGTACGAGATATTCGGGCGGTCGCTTTCGCCCCGTACTATGTGCGCGTTCCCGCCGAACAGGACTTCCGCCGTGCGCGTGAGTACCTCGGGCGATGCCGTCGCGGTGAAGCCGGTTACCGCGGGCGGATCAAGACGCTCGATGACGCGCGCGAGGTCGAGGTAGGCGGGTCTGAAGGTGTCTCCCCATTCCGAGACGCAATGCGCCTCGTCGATCGCGAGATGCGATACCCCGCGCGCGGCGATGCGGTCAAGGATCGCGTTCCCCGCGAGAACTTCGGGATTCGCGATGATCAGCTTCGCAGGCGGCTTCCCGTCGGTTCCCTCGATCCTCCTGAAGCATTCTTCCCGCTCTTCCTTGCTTTGCGCACCCCTGAAGATTACGGGCTTGAGTCCCGCTTCGGCCATTCGTCTGCTTTGGTCGCCCATCAAGGCGAGTAGCGGAAACAAGACGAGCGTCGGTTTCGCAAGGAAAAGTGCGGGAACCTGGAAGCAAAGGGATTTGCCCGCGCCGGTCGGAAGGAGCACGATCTGCCTTCCGCGGGCGGCGTGATCCTCGTCGATCGCATCCTCGTCGGAAAGACTATCCGTATCGGGGCTTTCGGCTTGAGGGTTTGCGGCGTCGAGGATGTTCGCGATCACGAGTCGCTGCCAGGGAAAAAGATAGCGGATGCCGAACGTCGCCGTCGCTGCCTGCGTTACGGGATCGACGGGTTCCGGGCCATGTTCCAACCCAGCGCGCTCATCCGTTGCGGAGTAATTCATACATCAATATACGCGGGAAACGGGCTGATTGCCCGAAAACCCTGCGCGATATCATCGCGTGCGGTCGCGAAAAAGCGAACCAACCTTGGCGGCCATGAACGGCGCTTCCCCGGTTACGTCCCAGCCGCCGAAGACCGATACCGTCAGCGGCGAAAGCCCGATGAGCGATACGGTTGCGGTGATGTTCGCTCCGACGGCGATCGAGCGCGTTCTCGCCTCAATTACGTCAAGATAGACGGCCGCGTCGAATCGCTGCAGCAGGATTGTTTCCGCGAAACCGAACGAGACGCGATTTGCGTTGAGCGCGATCTCGGCGTTCAGTATCGCGTTGGGAAGGCTCTTGTCGTCATGCATGATACCGCGATATCCGTCGTTTCCGAATGGGGTGAACTCGTCTGATTCTGAAAGGCCATATCGGCCGATAGCGCGGGCTCGGAATTCAAGGGGGTAGAAAGGCGATACGGCAAGCGACGATTCGCCCCCGACGCCGTATATGTCAGGCTCTTTGGTGAACGCGTAGAGCGTTATTTCCGGCCTGAACCGACGGTTGCCCGTCGAGAAGCAGGTAATGCCCGCGCGTCGATATCCGTCGTCTGTCTTCCATGCCGAATCGGTCATAATTTCCGTTTCTGCGAAGGGCATCCAGGCTACGGGATACGGAAGGTAAAAAAGCGCGCGGACGGTTGCCTGCGCATAGCGGTACTCTTCGGCGTAGCGGCTGTACGAGTCGAGCGAGACGACGCCGAAGGGCCCAAAGCGGATAAAGGCCGAAGCCGCGGGTTCGGCCTCGATGAGGCTACTCGAGGGACCCGTCGCGACGGTAACCACACCCTGCTCAGCGACGAGCAAAAGCGCGCCGTAGGGATCCTTGATAAAGTGGTACGGGGAGTTGAACGAGTAGGGGAACTCGAGCGCAACCCTCGCGAAGACCCTGCCATCCTGGCGGAGCAGGGGAGCTCCTGCGCTGATGCGTCGCTGCGTGATTGTTTTGCGCCTTGCGAGCGATGCTCGCGTGTCGGGGTCAGGTCGCGGGTTCCTTCCGACACGGGCGATTATGGCGTCGATTTCGCGATCCGTCGATTCGTATCCGCGACGCACGATGAGATCGATCTTTTGATAATCCATGAACGAAAGGTCCTCTACGGCGCACCGGATGAAAGGCGGATCGTGTTTTTCAAGCATGGCGACGGCGCTGCGTTCCTTCGAGATCGAGAAGTTGAGATTGAGAATCGTCAGCGGGTTCCGGTAGTTTGGCCGATCCGCGCGGTAAAAGGTTGCCGCGACGATCATCCGGTCGGTAAGGTTCGCGAGAACGTCCACGGGAACGAGGTTGATAATCCCGCCGTCGACGAGGATGAACGACTCGAACGGCACCGGGTCGAAGTACACCGGCAGGGAAAACGCCGCGCGCATTATGGCATAGAAATCGCCTTCGGTTATCCAGATTTGGCGTTTGCTTACGAGATCCTCGCAGACGATGAGTACCGGAATTGGCAGGCTCTCGATGCGGATATCGCCGAACAGATCGTGGAGAACGTCCATCAGGCGATATGAGTTCATGATACCGCCGCCGAAGGGTAACTTGGAACCGAAGAGCTCGGCCATCGGGGTCGCCGAGATAAGGCTCTCAATATCTGCGGGAGCCATCCCGGTGGCGTAAAGGAGCGCGACGATCGCTCCCATCGAATTCGCCACGATGAAGTCCGGCTTGACGTCCGCTTCCTCGAGCCGCTTGAGTACCCCAATGTGGGCATACGCGCGGGCCGATCCCCCCGAAAGGAGAATCCCAAGCGGTTCTTTGTCCGGGGACGAGGCTTGAAGGCGCGCACGGAAGGCTTTTTCACCCGTAAAGATCGGGACGGTCCTCAGGGAAAGATTTTCGCGTTCCTCCGCTACCGATACCGCGATACAGGCTATCGTCAAAAACACAAAAGGCAATAGCTTTATGCGGATAATACACTTCATTTTTTTAATAATAGTGTATATGATTTACGCACGCCATTGCGCTACGCGCACCAGGTGCGTTGACCGGGTCGCCGAAATCCGGTTTGGAGGACAAAAATGAAAAAGTTGAAAATTTCATCAGTAATTCAGTTATGCATCCCGTTATTCTTGTTGATTGCCTTTACGTTGGTTATCGTTTTCCCGCAGTATGTGCCCTTCCTGCAGGTTCATGTTCGCTCATACGCGGGTATCGGAACAGAATCCTTTGCCATCCCTTCCCCGAACCGTATTGGAAAGGCGATCAAGTTTAACCTGAAAAAGGTTCCCTCAGGAGTCAGTCCTTCCGGGTGTATCGATATTCCGGACGGAACCGTCGTCACGGAGCCGTTCATGATTGCGGAAACCGAGGTCACGGTCGAGCTTTGGGACCGTGTTGTTTCGGCTGCCGGGCAAAAAGGGTATTCCTTTTCGCGCGTGAAGATGCCTTTGGAAAACAAGCTTTGCCCCATCGAGGCGGTGGGCTGGCGCGACGCGATCGTCTGGTGCAACGCGCTTTCAGAGCTTCTTTCGCTTGATCCAGTCTATTATTCCGACGAGGCAATGCAAACGCCAATCAGGTCAAACGCGGACCTTGTCGCGATAGACGACGAGGTGTTTGTCCATTCAACCTCTCGCGGATTCAGGCTACCCGGCTCGATGGAATGGGAATTTGCCGCGCGGTACATCGACGGCGCTACCTGGACCCCGGGCGGCCATCCGAGCGGCAGTCCCTATCCCTACTATTACGGGTCTTACGCGACCGGATACGCGGTGTATATGTCCGACTTCTCGCGTCGCGTCAAAAGCAAGGCCTCGAATATGCTCGGCGTCTACGATATGAGCGGCAACGTGTGGGAATGGTGCTTTGACCGGTTTAGCGACGACAAAGCGAATCCCGACGCCTGGACGAAGCGCGTGACCCGCGGCGGCGGCTGGTCGGGCAACGCCTACCGCCTGCAAATCGGCGGGAAATTCGGAACCCTCCCCGACGCCGTCGAGCGCGGGCAGGGATTCAGGATCGCGCGGTCGTCCTGGTAGCGTTCAAATGGTTCTTTCGAGCTCATCGACGATGCCGGCAAAGACCTTGCAGGCCGATTCGACCGGTTCGGATCGTGCCATGTCCACGCCCGCGACGCGAAGCGCGTCTACCGGGTAGCGCGAGCCTCCCGACTTGAGGAACGCGAAGTAATCCTCGCGTTCCTTCTTTCCACCCGAAGAAACCCGTTCCGCGAGCGCGAGCGAAGCCGAGATGCCCGTCGCGTACTTGTAGACGTAGAAGGCGTTGTAGAAGTGAGGGATGCGCAATCCCTCGAGATCGCTCGTCTCCTCGAACTTCATCTCCGGACCAAAGTAGGCCTCAAGGAGTTTCCGGTATTCCGAACGGAGAAGTTCGGCGGTCAAAGGAGTGCCCGACTCGACGAGTTCGTGCGTGCGCTTTTCGTATTCGGCGAACATCGTTTGCCGGTAGAGCGTCGCGAGAATGTCGCTCGCGCGCGTCGAAAGGAGAAACGCCCGCATTCCGTCGTCCTTCGCCTCCTTCATCAGGTGGCGGAAGACGAGGTCCTCGTTGAAGGTCGACGCGACTTCCGCCTCGAAGATCGTGTAGCCATACGACATGAACGGATTGTTCCGCGCGGAGTACCAGCTATGCATCGAGTGCCCACCCTCGTGTGCGAGGGTGAAGACGTCGCGGATCACCTCGTCCTTGTAGTTCATGAGGATGAAGGGCTCGCCTGTGTAGCCGCCCGACGAGAACGCTCCCGATCTCTTTCCCTTGTTTTCGTAGCGATCGACCCATCCAGAGCGGAGTCCCGTCGTGATCGTGTCGACGTATTCCTGCCCGAGGGGTTCAAGTGCCTTCCCGATGATCGAGACCGCCTCGTCGTACGGCGTGACGCGCTTTACCTCCCCGGCGAGCGGAACGTACACGTCCCAGTGACGGAGCTCGTCGAGCTTCAGGACCTTCTTCCTGAGCGCGTAGTAGCGGTGGAGCGCGCCGAGGTTCGCGCGCACGGTCGACACGAGGTTGTCATAGACCGATTCGTCCACGCGGTCGGGGAAGAGGGCCATTGCCCGGGCCGAAGGATAGCCGCGGATGCGCGCCTCGGCGACGTCCTGGTTGACGCTTCCGGTATAGAGCGCGGCGATCGTGTTCTTGTGCGCGTCGAAGCCCGCGTAGAACTTGCGGTATGCCTCCTCGCGAACCGCGCGGTCGCCGCTTTCGAGGAATTTCGAGAAGGTCGTCTGGCTTAAGGGTTCGTCCCCCGCGGCTGTCTTGACGGTCCCAAAATCGAGATCGACGTTGGTCAGGACCGAGAACGCGGTTTGGGGCGCCTGAAGGCTTTCGGTCTGGAGCGCGAGAATCCGCTCCTCCTTTTCCGAGAGGATATACGGCTTTAGCCTGAGGAGCTTTTCGAGCCAGACGCGATACGGGGCAAAGCGATCGGTCTTGATCCAGTCGCGCATCGTCGCTTCCGGTATCGCCTGAAGCGCGGGCACGAGCCAGCTTGTCTCGGCGGAAAAGGCGCTTGCCGCCATCATGTATCGCCCGACGCGGTCGAGGTTGACGGCGTCACCCTCGTCAGTCGATTTATTGAGGAAGGCGTAGTTGCCGATCCGCTCCGCAAGTTCCTCTGCGCCACAATTCGCATCGAGGCAACGCGCGAGGGTTTCGGCTGTTAGCGGCGCGGAAGCAGCGTTTGCGCACACGGCGTCGCGGAAGGCGTTGACGTCGGCCGTCATCGCGGTAAATCGTGCAAGCGCTTCGTTCCAGGAAGCGTCATCGGAAAAAAGCGATTCAAGGTTCCATCGATCGCCCTTGGCGACCTCGGAACGCTTCGGTATGGTTGTCTGTTTCATGGTGAAAAGATACAATATTAAGCAATGAGTGAGCAACTGTCCCCGTTCCGGATCAAACGCGGCCGGCGGGTATTCGATTACTACAGCGCGATCAATTCCTTTTCCTTTGCCCTCGTTACCGGGAACACCATAACCCTTTACGCCCTCGCGCTCGGGGCGTCGAGCACAGTCGTCGGCCTTCTCGGCGCCTTCATGTACCTCTCGTTTTTTTTCATACCGCTTGGCAAGGCCTGGCTCAATCGGGGGACGCTCGTCAAGGCTTTCGCCGATAACTGGATGTACCGGAACTGGGCGATCGTCCCGCTCCTCACGATCCCGTTTTTCGCCGCGAACGGCCACGGCGCGCTTGCGCTTTTCATCCTGGTTCTCTGCGTGTTCCTCTTCAATTTTTTCCGCGGGATGGGGCTCATCGCGAACAATCCCGTCATCGGGAGCCTCGCGCCCGGGAAGGATCGGGGCGAGTACATCGTGCGGGTGTCGCTCATCAATAACAGTACCGCGCTTCTCGCGACCGTCCTTCTCGCCCTGGCGCTCAGGAAAAGCCACGGAATCGAAACCTATAACCTCGCGATTCTTGTCGGTATCGTGACCGGCATCGCCGCGTCGAGCCTTCTCTACAAACTTCCCGATATCGGCAAGGGGACTGAAAGCAGCGGTCTCGCGTCGGCCGCGCGCGTTCGGTCGCGGAACGGCATCATCGCGCTCGTCACGCGTTTCGCCGAGGCGGGCCGCGAGAGGAACTTCAGGCTCTTCGTGGCGAGCTACCTCGTCATAGGGCTTGGCATCGGCATGGCGCGGCCCTTCATCATCGTGTTTTGCAAGACGGTGTACGGTCAGACCGATAGCGTCGTTACGGTCTTCACCGTGTGCTCGAGCCTGGGGGCGTTGCTCATGGGCGCCGTCATGCGCCTCGTAATCGATCGTCTCGGCGCGAAGCCGATGTACATAATCTTCGCGGCCATGAGCCTTATCAGCCTGGTTCCGGCGCTTATCGCGCCCGGCATTGCGTCGGGCGTTTTCGCGATCGTCTTTCTCTGCGCCCTTTCCGCGTTCACCAATATGGGCTTCGCCGGGCAGGAAAGCGCGGCGCAAACCTATTTTTTCGCGATGGTCCCGAAGGATTCGATCATGGACCTCAGCATGGTCTACTATTTTATCATCGGCGCAACCGGGGCCGTGGGCGCTATCGTCGGCGGCGGCCTTTTGGATCTTCTTGCGGGCATGGGGCTTTCCCCGCTCGTGAGCTTCCGCGTGTTCTTTTTTGCCGCGATCCTGATAATGGCCGGCGGCATCAGGCTGCAACGGAAACTCCTCGACCTTGGAAGCTATCCGGTGAAGGATACGCTTGCCGTGCTTTTTTCGCCCCGCGACATGCGCGCCCTTACGCTGCTCAGGAAACTTGACGCGAACGAGGATCCCGACGAGGAAACCGGGATCATCGCCGAGCTTGGGGACGTCGCGTCGCCGGTTTCGGTCGAGGTTCTTTTGGACCGCCTTTCCTCAGCGCGCTTCGCCGTCCGCTACGAGGCCCTGCAGTCGGTCGCGTCGCTCAAGCGGCTCAACGGGCCGATGCGGGAGGCGCTCCTGGCGGAGCTTCAGGGCGGCGAGTTCTCGACCGCCGCCCTCGCGGCAAGGCTTCTCGGCTCATTCGGCGCCCATCAGGCGATAGCTCATCTTCGCGCCGCGCTTACGAGCCCGGATTACCGCCTCGTGGGTGAATCCATGCTCGCTCTCGCGCAGCTCGGCGACCAGAGGGGGCAGTTCCTCGTCAGCGATATTCTCGTGTCCTCGCTTAATCCTTTCGTGCTCGTCCGGGGCGTGCAGGCGATGGAGGAGTACGGCACGGCTTCGTCGATCCCGATCCTCCTAGACCTCCTGCGGAACGAGCGATTGCCGGCACACGTCGCCGACGAGGCCATTCTCGCGCTTTCGGGTCTCATGGAGGTTCCGAAGCGGTTTTACTATGCCTATGAGGGGTATGTGCGCGATCGCCGCGGCGCGTCGTCGATCCTGCAGGATACCCTGGACGAGTTCTTTTCGCGCCGGAAAGCTGACGATGCCGAACTCCGCGAGATGGTGTCGGCCTTTATTCGCGATCCTCAGGCGGATAGCCGCTTTACCCGATGGGTGCTCACTACCGGAAGGGGTCATACCGGGGTTTATTCGGCGCTTCTCGTGAGCGTCGCCCTCGATACCGGGCTCAACCGGCAGGAATCCTTCAGGTTTTTTCTCTGCTTTTGGGCGGCTTCGGTCTTCATGAATCCTCACCTGATTGAAAAGTAGGGCTCTATAGGGTATTCTGATCAAATGAGCGGTACATTCAGAAGCAAAAAAAACTCATTGGCGCTTGTCGGCATCGTCATCGCCCTTGCATGCTGTTTCGGCCTGTTTTCCTGTTCCAGTCATATCGGATACGGGGTAATGAACTGGTCCCTTCCTGATCATGGCCTTTCCGCCGGCGACGTCGTTCCCGTTTTCATTCAGTCCAATATCGGCAAGGTATACGTCATCGGCGCCGGGAAAGGCGGCCGTGACCATGTCGAGGTTCCCTTGTGGCAGCTTACCCTCTATAAGTCGCGATCAAAGGCAGCCAAGGCCTCAGCCGTATTCGGCGAGTATCGCTATACTTACGGCACCGTCAAGGTTGACGGACTTCCCATCCGCGCACAGCCGGAAAACACGGCCCGCCAGGTATACAGGCTTCGCGAGGGCCAGAAGATAAAGATTATCCGAAAAGGCGAGGGGTCCGCCGTTCTCGCCGGCAATTCGCCGCTTGAGGGCGACTGGTTCGAGGTTGTTACCGACGACGGCGGCACCGGCTGGTGCTTTTCCTATAACCTTTCGCTCTTTGACGAGCGCGAGTCGGGATCTTCCTCAGCCACGACGGCTGGCTCAGGCTCCGATACCGATCTTGATACCCTGCTTTCCCGCGCCTGGTATCCCGACAGTTACCGTACGATGATCGCGGATGACCGGATCGACCTTTCGCGGATCGATCCGGCGTGGGGCTTTTTCCCCGGCAAGGACTCAGGCGTCGCGCGGATCGAGACCGAGGACGGCCTCATGACCTTCCCGTATACCAAGATCGCGAAGACGGACGAGGGCGTGTATGGTTTCGAGGGAAGCACCCTGACCGTCCAGCTCCGCAAGAGCGACTCGATACTCGTTCAGTATACCGATTCGGCCGGAATGCCCCACGCGCTTTATTTTTCGGCTCTCGATACCACCCCTGCGGCGCTCATCGACGCGGAGAAGGAACGTCGGGCCGAGCTCCTTGCTTCTATACGAAAGGCTGGTCCCGGTTTTTCCTCCGGCAATTATGGCGTCATTCGCTTCCTCGAGGGCGGGAAATTCCTGTGGAGCGGCTATCAACTCCTGTCCCCGCAGGCTATTCCCGCTGGCTCGGGCGGCGGCGGAACAGTCGACGTTCGTTGCTTCCTCCCGAACGGTCTCGTACCAGAATATGAAGGCGTACTTTCCTTCAAATTCGACGGTTCTCGTTCCTGGGTTAACTTTCTGTACGCGGTTTCCGGCAAGGGTCTCAAGCTTGAGTACTTGAGCGAGTCTTGCATAAAGGACTCGCTCGTTACCTCACGCGCCCTGTCTCCGACCGTCATCTTTTTCAGCCCCGGCAATACTGATTCAGGCGGCAACTAATGGCTTTCGTTCAATTTTCCCGCGTCTCCCTCGCGTTCGGCGATCGCGATATTCTCGACAACGTGTCGCTTAACCTCGCGTCCGGCACCAAGGCCGCGCTTGCCGGCGCGAACGGCTCCGGTAAGTCCACGCTCATGAAGGTACTCGCGGGAATGATCCAGCCCGATTCGGGCGAGCGCGCGATCCAGAAGTGCACGCGCGTCTCGTTCCTCCCGCAATCCGGTATAGTGCATTCGGGGAGAACCCTCGCCGAGGAGATCGAGACGGCTTTTACCCGCGGCCTCGAGCTTTCCGCGCGGCTTGACGCGCTCGGCGACGAGCTGGCATCGCTTCCCGCCGACGATCCGCGCATGGCCCGACTCGTCGACGAGCACCATGAGGCGCAGGTCGAGCTCGAGGATTCCGGCTGGCACCGAAGGGGCGCCCTTTCCGAGCAAACCCTCATCGGTCTCGGTTTTTCCCCGTCAGATTTCGACCGCCCGGTCGGCGAGTTTTCGGGCGGCTGGCAGATGCGCGTCGCCCTCGCGAAGATCCTGCTCGAAAAGCCCGACATCCTTCTCCTTGACGAGCCGACGAACTACCTTGACATCGAGGCGCGTGGCTGGCTCGAGTCCTGGCTCCGCGAATTCTCCGGCGGTTTTCTCATCGTCAGCCATGACCGCTTTTTTCTCGACGTGACGATCAACGAGGTGTACGAGCTTTTTTCGGGCGCGCTCAAGCGCTACGTCGGCACCTATACCCAGTACGAAAAGGTCCGCGCGGTCGAGCTCGAGTCGCTCATCAAGCGCTATAACGAACAGCAGCAGGAAATCGAGAAGACCGAGGCGCTCATCGAGCGGTTTCGCTACAAGGCTACCAAGGCGGCGATGGTGCAGGAACGCATTAAGCACCTCGAAAAGATGGAACGGATCGAGATTCCTGAAAGCCTCAAGCGGATACATTTCAGGTTTCCGCCAGCGCCGCATACGGGCCGCCTCGTCCTGACGACTCAAGGCTTGCGCAAGAGTTGGGGTGCGCGAGCGATCATTGAGGATCTCGACCTCGTGCTCGAAAAAGACGAGCGCCTTGTCGTTGTCGGACGGAACGGCGCGGGTAAATCAACCTTGCTCCGCATACTCGCGGGCGTGGATCCCGATTTTTCCGGAACGGTCACGCTTGGAGCCGGTGTGAGCGCGGGCTATTTTTCCCAGGATAACGCGGAAACCCTTACCGGCAGCACGCGCATCCTCGACCTCCTTGAGGGCGAGGCGCCGCTCGAGCTTATTCCCCGGGTTCGGGACATGCTCGCGGCGTTTCTCTTCCGGGGCGACGATATCTATAAGCCGCTCGACGTGCTTTCGGGCGGCGAAAAAAGCCGGCTCGCGCTCCTCAGGCTCCTTCTGCGTCCGCTCAATCTCCTGATCTTGGACGAGCCGACCAATCACCTTGACCTGCACTCGAAGGACGTGCTCCTTGACGCGCTTCGAGGCTTTGGCGGCACAGTCATTTTCGTTTCCCACGACCGCGGTTTTATCGAAGGTCTCGCGACCCGCGTTCTCGAGCTTACCGCGTCGGGTGGCGGAATTCCCTCGCGAATCCGTAACTTTCCGGGCGATTACCGGTATTATATAGAGCGTCTCGAACGCGAGGCTTCGGGGGTGGAAACGGCGGCGCCTTCGCGTGGCAAGGGTGCGGGTTCTACGACGGGTTCCGCTTCGGCGGAACCTAACGATGCAAAGGCCCGCGCTATGCTTTCGCGCGAGGAAGACAAGCGGCTCAAGGCCGAAAGGCGAAAGCTCGAGCGCGAGGAAGCGCGGCTTCTTGGCGAGATCGAAAAGGCCGAGGCCGAGAAAAGGCTTCAGGAAACGGCGCTTGCCGATCCCGCGGTATACTCGGACGGGACGAAAAGCCGCGCCGTGCAGGCGGAGATCGAGCGGCTCGACTCGCTCGTGACGAATCTCTCGCTCGAGTGGGAGGCGGTTTCGCTCCAGCTCGAGGAATGTAAATAACGTCGCCGAAGCGCGATACAGGCATACTTTTGGAGGATCAACATGAAGGTTCTGGTTATCGGAGGAGCGGGCTACATTGGAAGTCACGTGACGAAGGCGCTTCTTTCCGCCGGTCACTCGGTTACGGTATTCGACAATCTGTCGTCCGGACAGCTCGGCAATCTTTTTCCGAAAGCGGGTTTTATCGCGGGCAACATCCTGTATCCCGCCGATCTCGACGCAGCGTTCGCGCGCGGCTTTGACGCGTGCATCCATCTTGCGGCGTTCAAGGCGGTCGGCGAATCGATGACGGAACCCGAGAAATACTCGGTCAATAACATCTCCGGGACTATCAACATCCTCAATGCCGCATCGAAGCACGGTTGCAAGAATATTGTATTCTCGTCCACCGCGGCGATTTTCGGCTCGCCTGCGTATATCCCGATCGACGAGGCACATCCGACAAATCCCGAAAGCTTTTATGGCTTTACCAAGCTCGAGATCGAGCGGTTCCTTCGCTGGTATGACCAGCTCAAGGGTATCCGGTATGCCGTGCTCCGGTACTTTAACGCCGCAGGCTACGACGTCGATGGCGACATCAACGGGCTTGAGCTGAACCCGCAGAACCTTCTTCCGATCGTCATGGAAGTCGCCATGGGATGGCGGAAGGAACTCCAGATTTTCGGCAAGGATTACGACACCCGCGATGGCACCTGCGTCCGCGACTACGTGCATGTTTCCGATCTCGCCGAGGCGCACGTCAACGCGCTTTCCTATATAAGCTCGAAGGGTGAGAGCATCACGGTCAACCTCGGAAGCGAGACAGGCGTTACCGTCACCGAGATGGTCGAGGCCGCCCGTCGCGTGACCGGGAAGGAAATTCCCGCGCGGTACGTCGAACGCCGGCCGGGCGACGCCTCTGCGCTCTACGCCACCTCCGCGCTCGCGCGGAAGCTTATCGGCTGGAAACCGAAACGCTCGGACGTCGACACGCTTATTGGCTCGACCTGGGCCGTGTACCGCAAATACAAGAGCCCGACCGAACGGCTTTGACGGAGACGCTATGAACGAACTCGACACGCTTTCTTCGTGGATACGCTCCCAGGTTCCGGCCATGGTTTCGCTTCAGCGCCTTTTGACCTCGATCCCGTCCATGGCGCCTGAATCGGGCGGGGAGGGAGAGCTCTCAAAATGCGAAGCCCTGACCCCCGCGCTCCGCGAGGCGGGCTTTTCTCGCTTTGCGCGCTATGACGCGAGCGATGCCCGGGTTCCCTCGAAGATACGACCCAACCTCGTCGTTACCATCCCCGGTAAGGACGATTCCCGATCGATCTGGATCATGAGCCATCTTGACGTCGTTCCACCGGGAGAGCTTGCCAAGTGGGAGACCGATCCGTGGACCGTCGTCGAAAAGGACGGCAAGCTCTACGGCCGCGGCGTCGAGGACAACCAGCAGGGCCTTGTCGCGTCGGCCTTTGCCGCGCTATCGTTTCTGAAGAGCGGTATCGAGCCAGCCTGTACCGTCAAACTTCTTTTCGTCGCCGACGAGGAGGTCGGTTCCGCGTATGGCATCCAGTATCTCCTCCGCGAGCACGATCTTTTCCGCGCGAACGACCTGATCGTTATACCCGACGGCGGTGACGAGAAAGGCGCGACCATCGAGGTCGCCGAGAAGAACCTCCTATGGCTCAGGATCACCACAAAAGGAAAGCAGACGCATGGCTCGCGGCCCGATCAGGGCGCGAACGCGCATCTTGCCGCCTGTGACCTCGCCCTCGCGATCAACGAGCTCGAGACTCTTTACGATCGCCGCGATCCGCTATTCGAGCCGGACCGATCGACCTTCCAGCCGACGAAGAAGGAAGCGAACGTTCCCAATATCAATACGATTCCCGGCGAGGATGTTTTGTGCATGGATTGCCGCATTCTTCCCTGCTACCCCCTGGCAAGCGTGCGGAAGGATATCGCGCGCATCGCCTCGCGCATCGAGGCCAAGCACGGCGTTTCCATTTCGTGGACCGAGGAGCAGACGGTCGAGTCCCGCGCGACGCCCGTCGACGCGCCCGTCGTCAAGGCGCTCTCCGCGGCCATTTCCTCCGTGTATGGCGTCACTCCAAGGCCTATCGGTATTGGCGGGGGAACGGTTGGCGCATACCTTCGTAACGCAGGGTTTGACGCGGTGGTTTGGGGTCGGCTTGACGAGACCGCGCATCAGCCGAACGAGAATTGCAAACTCGAGAATCTGGTGGGCGACGCATGCGTGCTCGCTTCGCTGATGCTCACCGGCCCGAAACCGGTGTGACTCATTTTTTGCACAGTCCTTTGTCACAAAAGTATACACTTGCTCTCCGTTAGTGTATAAAAAAGAATACATTTATGAAAGATAAAAGGGCGAGTCGAATAATAAGTTATTACATTATATAGACATACAACAAAAAAACTCGGCATTCATAGATTGGCATGGTTCTTGCTTATAATTAGTGGGGGACCTATGAGCGACCATGATTCTATAAATGCTTATCTCAAGGAAATACGGAAATATCCGTTGCTATCCTTTGAAGAGGAAATTGATCTTTCAAAGTGCATTCAGGAGGGCGACCTTTGCGCCCGTAAAAAACTGATAGAGTCCAATCTTCGCCTTGTGGTGACTATCGCGCGAAAGTATGTCACGCCCGACCTGCCCCTTCTTGATATCATTCAGGAAGGCAACCTGGGGCTGATAACGGCGGTTCAGAAATATGAATTCTCGTATAATGTCCGATTTTCAACCTACGCTTGCTGGTGGATACAGCAGGCGATTACGCGATCCATCGCGAACAAGCGTCGCCTGATCAGGCTTCCCTTTCGCAAGGAAGAGCTCGCCGGTCGCGTTCGCCGAATATCCGCGGAACTTTTCCAGAAGCTTTCCCGCGCCCCGACCCGTGATGAAATCGCCCGCGAGCTTGGAATCGCGACCCAGGAAGTCGCCGACATCATGCTCAACTCGTGCAACATTACCAGCCTCGATGTCCAGCTTGACGACGAAGATTCCGCCTCACTCAAGGATCTTCTTCCGGATACGACCTACAACCCCGAGGATATTTTCATGAAGCAGTATACTCACGAACGCATGATGGGGATTCTTGGAGAACTGAAGGAATGCGAGCGCGACATCATGACGAAGCGCTATAACCTCCAGAACGACGGGCAAATCTATACTCTCAAGACCATCGGCGCTCAATATGGCGTTTCCGCGGAGACTATCCGGCAGGTAGAGCTTCGCGCGATCAGGAAGCTGAAAATTCGTTCCGAAGAGCTGCGCGAGATGGTTTATAACTGAGGTTGACATCCCGAGCGACGCTCTTTATCCTGTTATCCCATGGAACGGAAAAAGCGCGCTGCGCGCAAGCCAACAAAGCATAGAGGCGCAACGTCGCGAAAACGGGTGAAACTGAGTCTGGAAAGAATTCGGATCAACCTGATCCTGTGCGCGGCGATTTTTGGCATTTCCGCCTGCATTTTCTTTATCCGTTTCGGTTCCTGGGATTCTTCCAAACCTGAAACCGGTCAAAGTCACGTGTCTACGACCGTGACTTCACCTGAAAAAACGCCCATAACCACGGAAGCACCGCCGGTCAATGAACCGGCGGTAACGCCGCCTTCTGCCATGCCTGATGCGGGCGATATCCCCGCGCCCGGCCGCGAAGGCTCGATCGACTTGATGGTCGAAACCGCCGTCCCTCGAATGGCTTCTCCCGCGCTGAGTGAAAAGCCCCCCGCTCCGGAAAAGGCGCCAGTCAGTAAACCGGCGCCGAAAAGACCGGCTGTAACGAAGATGCCTTCTGCATCGGTGGAAAAGCGCCCTGGCGGAAAAAGCCCCCCGCGGATGCCGGAGATATCGCGAAATCAGGTCGCGGTCGCGTCTCCGCCCCCCGAGCGTCCATACCCGATCAAGCATAAGGGAACCCTCATCTTCGTCTTTGACGACGCCGGGCACAACCTCAAGCAGCTCGAGCCCTTTCTCAAGCTTCCGTTCCCCTGTACTATTGCCGTTTTACCCGGATTGGAGTATTCTGGGGAAGCCGCACGGAGAGTGCGCGCAGCCGGTAAGGAAATCATCCTGCATCAGCCGATGCAGGCAATCAATCTTTCAATGGATCCAGGTCCCGGTGCCATCAAGCAGGGGATGACCGTCGACCAGGTAAAGACGATTGTGCGAAGGAACCTCGCGGAAGTCGGTCCTGTTTCGGGACTGAATAACCATGAAGGCTCGCTGATTACGGCGGACAAGGCTATGATGGGAGCTATTCTCGCGGTTGCGCGGGAAAGGGGCATTTACTTTCTAGATTCGCGTACCAACGCTGCAACCCAGGCTCCGGCCGTTGCGAGGGAAACAAAGATGACTATATGGGAACGCTCGGTATTTTTGGACAATGCGCAGGACCGGGCATCGATAGAAGAAGCCGTGAATAGCGGCATAAAGATAGCGGAGCGAAAGGGCGCGGCAATCATGATCGGTCATATCTGGTCCGCCGATCTCGCGGGCATCCTCAACGAGATGTATCCCGAGCTCGTGAGTCAGGGATACTCTCTCTCGACGATCGCGCGCATCGCCATCGATAAGGACGAGGATGAATGAAGGTCCTCGGGATTGAAAGTTCCTGCGACGAGACCGCTTGCGCCATCGTCGAGGATGGAAAGACGATACTCAGCAACGTCGTGGCGACCCAGATTCCCTTTCATACCGTGTATAACGGCGTAGTCCCGGAAATCGCGAGCCGCAAGCATACCGAGTGGATCCTGCCTGTCGTGAAGCAGGCCCTTTGCGAGGCGAATCTGACGCTTGAGGATATCGACGGTATCGCCTGCACGAACCGGCCCGGTCTCATGGGCTCGCTCCTTGTCGGCCTTACCTTCGCCAAGACCCTTGCCTGGGCGACCGCAAAGCCCTTCGTCGCGGTCAATCACATGCTTGGCCACCTCTACGCTGCGCACCTCTCGAACGACATCACCTATCCCTATCTCGGGCTACTCGTCTCGGGCGGGCATTCAATTATCTGCAAGGTCTCCGATTTTGACGATATCGAGGTTCTCGGCACCACGATCGACGACGCGGTCGGCGAAGCCTTCGACAAGGTCGCGAAATTCTATAACCTCGGGTACCCGGGCGGCGTCGCCATCGATCGGCTCGCGAAGAACGGGAACCCCAAGGCCGCGCACTTTCCCCTGCCGAACATCGACAAGCAGAACCGCGCCGGGAATATCTCGGAAGGTATCGCCGCCCATCGCTACGACGTTTCCTACTCCGGTCTCAAGACCGCGGCGATCAACCAGATCGACCAGTTCTGGAATCCCGATTTCGAGCGCACGAACGAGAATATCGCGGCCGCCTTCCAGGAGACCGCGGTGAAGATCCTTCTTTCGCGGCTTTTTCGCGCCGTCGAGGATACCGCTCTCACGACGATAGTCGCGGGCGGCGGCGTCGCGGCGAACTCACGCCTCCGCGAGATGCTCGCGGCCGAAAAGGGGCTCACGTGCGTGTTCCCCCCCCTCAAACTTTGCACCGATAACGGCGCCATGATCGCGGGCCTTGGCTACCAGTACCTTTCGCGCGGCGAAACGAGCCCATGGACGGTCAACGCGAGCGCGCGGGTTCAGGGTTTCCGGAAAAACGGCAGGGAATAAGCGGTTTTTCCGGCGAACGATGTGCGTCATTACGCGTCGCCCTGCGCCGTCAGCGCGTTGACTTTTCTGTCCCTCATGCAATATCATGCGCTCATGAAACGCAACTTCTCCCTTGACGACGTTATCCGCAAGGTTCCGGATTTCCCGAAACCCGGAATCCTTTTTTACGATATCACCGGGATTCTCGTGAATCCCAAGGCTTTTCGGTGGTGCATTGACCGGATGGTCAAGCTATACCGGAAGGAAAAGATCGACGCGGTCGCGGCCATTGAGTCGCGCGGGTTTATCTTCGCCGCGCCCTTTGCGGAGCGTATGGGCGTCCCGCTCATCCTGATCCGCAAGAAGGGAAAGCTTCCCGGCAAAACCTATTCCTGCAAATACGCGCTTGAGTACGGGTCCGCGGAGATCGAGGTGCATCAGGCCGACGTTCGCGCTGGCGAGCGCATTTTGGTGCTCGACGACCTTATCGCGACCGGCGGTACCTTGAACGCGGCAAAAAACGTCCTTGAGCAGGGCGGCGCAAGCGTCGCGGGCTTTTTCGGCGTTGTCGGGTTGCCCTTCCTCAATTACGAAAAGGTTCTGGGCGACGCGCCTGTACGGACGCTCGTCGAGTATTACGGGGAGTAATTCGCTCCCGTAATCGCACCCGTTGACAAAAAAAAGCGCGTGTGGTAATTTCATTCTCGCCTTCATTCCCCGGTTGTGTAAAGGTAGCACTACAGATTCTGGATCTGTTTGTGGGGGTTCGAATCCTCCCTGGGGAAATAACCCGCATCCATCAGGATGCAAAATCCATTGCTAAGACTTGATCGCATCGAGACTTTTCACTGGTAGCCATTGAAGATTCTTAACGAAGTTAAGAATCTTCGGGAGAATAAAATCGACTCGCAGAGTCAATTTTATTCTCCATGGTCCCTTCGTCTATCGGTTAGGACAAAAGATTCTCAATCTTTAAAGACGGGTTCGATTCCCGTAGGGACCGCGATTTTGAACGTTCGACATATGCATGTCGAACGTTTTTTTTTGTGGTCATTTCACCCGTTATCCGTCATAATTGAGAAAGGATGAATGATTCACCGGATACCTTTGAGCGTCTCGTACTCACCCTGAAATCTTCCGAGCGGCAGGAAATGCTGCGACAACTTGCCGAGGTTACGGAGTTGCAGGAAGAGGAGATTCGGGTTCTCCGGGCTGAACCGGAACTGTCGGCGGCTTCGGGAACGGTTCCCGAAAAGAAGTTTCACGAGGAGCCATTCGTCGTCAGGCTCTGGTTCACTATTTTCGCCTTTTTTTCCTCGACAACGCCTGGCAAACTGTATTCAGCGTATCTCGTCGCGAATCTCGGCAAGGATATTGCGCGTACGTATGGGCGTTATTTCGATCTGCGAAAAAGGTCGTACACCGATCACCTGTATCAGGAATTGGTCAAGCTGAAGCGAACGCAGGTTTTTTTTCGTTCTCTTCTTGAAGCCTACGAGGTCGATAAGGGCGGTTTCTTCATCGTTCTCGGCTCGCTTTTGATGAAGAACACGAACGAGGCTATCGCGAAGGCCTCCGATCCTTTTACCGTTCCCTACGACGAGGCCCCGAACAAGGATGTCCGCGCCTCGCTCCTTCGGGATATGGAAGCGGCTTTTCTCTCGGCGCAGGAAGACGAGCGCTCGAAGATGTACCAGGCGGCGCAGGCAATCGAATGGATCAGGGAATTCTGCGCGATCCCCTTTGACCGCATGATACTCCGGTTCGGTTTCGCGGATGGCGAGGGACAAAGCTGCCTGATCGACTCGATCAAGGAAGAGATGCAGACCCTTGTCGGCGTTTTTTCTGCCGCGCGCAAGGTTCCGGTTTTGCTCATGGAGTCGCTGTATCTTTTCACGAAGCAGGACGCCATGGTCGACGGGAAATTCGATATGGAGGGAGAGTGCAAGAAGTTCGTAGCGCTCGCCGCGGAAAATCTTGCGTCGATCAGGATCGTTAAGGCGGGTGTTCCGCTGGTCGATCTCGTACGTTATACGCTCAATGATGTCAGCTGGCAGCCGGTCGCGTCTGAGGCGGGAGAGGACTGGTTTGTGTTGTTCAAGAACGCGTGGAAGAAGCGTTTCGACGCGAAATGGGCGGAGTGGAATAACCTCCATCGAATCGCGATGATCGAGAAGTCGATGCGCGAGTTTCTCGGTGTTCAGCAGATTCCTCCGCTCCAAAACCGTCCCTGGGAAGGGTTGTGGATGCCGCTTACCTTTCGACACGAGATGGCAATCCTCTTCCTGAAGGGTCTTTTTTCCGTCGTGTACCCGGCGGTTCTCATGAAGCCGCTCAAGATACTCCTTATCGAGGGAGATTTTTACCGGCGCGAAAATCTCGTCGAGTATACCGACGCGTTCAGTGTGCTCGAGCACCAGCAGCAGGTAATCGAGACGTTCGAGACGCGGCTTTCGCCAAAGGGAGATTTTGGCGAGGGTTTCATGATTATCCAGGCCGAGAAGATGGCGACGATCAAGGGAAAGGTTCGAATTGAAAACCTCATGCTCTCGGTGGAACTTGAGTCCGACGTGATAATAAATCGGGTGCTCGCCGCCTTCCGGAGTATCGATCTCATTCTCGGCGGCGTTCTTGGCGTAGTGCGTGGCGGCTCTTACGAAACGCTTGCGAACATGGCTTCGATTCAGGGGAAATTCAACGAGCGGTATCGCAAGGATCTGCAGCAGGTTCGCCAATTGCTTCAGGATGCCTCTGCCATCCTCGGAGATGCAAGTCTCGTGGGGAGGGCGCCCGTATGAGCGTTGTCAGGTATTTTTCCTTCGGCGATTCGCCCTCGTATCCCGTTTGCGCCCTCACGCTCGCCGCCGCAGGCCCGATGAAACCGACCGTCGATGACGCGAATCGCGAGCGGGTTTTCCGCTCGCTCGGCGTCGCCCCTTCTACCGTTCTTGCCGTCAGGCAAATTCATTCCAGGATCGTGCATGTCGCCGACTCGCCCAATTCGGTCCGCGGGTTTCCTGAGGGCGACGGCATCCTCACGCGAAACGCGGAGCTTGTTCCGAGCGTGACGGTTGCGGATTGCATGCCGATCTGGATTTTTGACCCTGAGACGGCGGTCTTCGGAGTGCTCCACTCCGGTTGGAAGGGGACGGGTATCCTCAGGTCCGCCATCGAGCTCGCGTTTGACGAGTGGGGCGCCGAGGCGCGGAACTTCCGGGTTATCCTTGGCCCGCACATCCGCTCGTGCTGTTATACCGTCGACGCCGAGAGGGCGGAGTACTTTACGCGCTCGTTCGGGCCTTCCTGCGTCACCCTTGACCGGGAACGCGAAGCTGAGGGAAGTCAATGGCCCTACCGGTTATCCCTCGCGGAGGCGAACAGGCTCCTGTGTTCCTCGCTCGGGATCCTTCCCGACCATATCACCGACGTCGGCGAATGCACTGCATGTAAACAGATATATGGCTCCAATCGCCGTGAAGGTTCGGATAAGTTCACCCATATGGCGGCGTTTATCCGCGCGGGCGGTCAGGCCCGATACTGAGGTGCATTGAAACGGGTCGCGTTTTCGGATAAAATCGGATCCTGGAAGCAGGAGATACACAATCATGGCAGAAATCCGGGATGAATGGCGCGCGTTGATCGTTGCGGCCCTCAATACAATGCAGGACGAAAAGGTACCGGGTTCCCCGCAGATCCCGACGGACGCGGTAGCCGCGGAAACGCCGCCCGATCCCGCGATGGGCGACCTCGGGTTCCCGATGTTCTCATTCGCGAAGGCATTCAGGATGGCCCCGCCGATGATCGCTTCCGCGATCGCAAAGTCGCTCTCCGAAAATCCCGCCGCGGCAAGCCTCGGCACGGTCAAGCCAGTCGGCCCCTACGTGAACGTATTCCTCGCGAAGGGAAACGTCGCGGGTAAAACCCTTTCCGATATCATACGCTCGGGCGAGGCCTATGGCAGACCCGGCAATCTCGCGGGTCGACGCATCATGGTCGAGTTCTCGAGCCCGAACACGAATAAACCGCTCCATCTCGGCCACCTCCGGAACGACGCTCTCGGCGAGTCGATCTCGCGTATTCTCAAGTTCTGCGGCGCCGATGTGTTCAAGGTCAATATCATCAACAACCGCGGCATCCATATCTGCAAGTCGATGCTCGCCTACCAAAAGTTTTTTGCGCCGAAAACACCCGAGAGCGAGGGCGTGAAGAGCGACCGCTTCGTCGGCGACTGCTACGTCGCGTTCAACAACTACGCGAAGGAGTTCCCCGAGAAGGCCGAGACCGAGGCGCAGGATATGCTCCGGGCCTGGGAGGCAGGTGATCCCGCTATTCACGAGCTTTGGAAGCGGATGAACGCGTGGGCCGAGAATGGCATCAAGCTCACCTACGCGCGCACGGGCGTCTCCTTCGACAAGATTTATTACGAGAGCGAGACCTACCTCAAGGGCCGCGACGAGATCCTTCAGGGACTCGAGAAGGGTATCTTCTACCGCGAGGATGACGGTTCCGTGTGGGTTGACCTCGAGCCCATCGGCCTCGACAAGAAGGTTCTGCTTCGCAAGGACGGAACCGCGCTCTACATGACCCAGGACATCGGCACGGCGATCTACCGTCACAGCGACTGGGACTTCAACCAGCTCGTCTATGTCGTCGGAAGCGAGCAGCAATACCACTTCAAGGTGCTCTTCTACGTTCTCCAGAAGCTCGGCTACGACTGGGCGCGCGACCTTTATCACCTCTCGTACGGGATGGTGAACCTCCCCGAGGGGAAGATGAAAAGCCGCGAGGGTACCGTCGTCGATGGCGATGACCTTATCAATAACCTCCGCGACGGCGCGCTCGAGGAGATTCAGGCGAAGGGTCGCGAGGAAGCGGTCGGCGATGCCTCCGATGTCGCCGAAAAGGTCGCGCTTGGCGCGCTTCATTATTTCCTCCTCCAAGTGAGCCCGACGAAGGACATGATCTTCAACCCGAAGGAATCGCTTTCGTTCCAGGGAAATACCGGCCCCTATCTCCAGTACATGGGAGCCCGCATCTCGTCAATTCTCCGAAAAACCGAGGCCGAGTGCGCGTTCGGTCCCGACGGAATGGCTGCAACGGGCGCGCTTGCGGGCGGTTCGGTGAAAGCAGAACTCCTTACACACGACGCCGAATGGGAACTCCTCAAGACGCTCGCCGAGTATCCGAAGCAGGTTGCGCGCGCGGCCGAATGCCGCGACCCAAGCGCGGTCACCGCTTTCCTCTACGACGTGTCGAAATGCTTCAGCCGTTTCTATCATGACTGCCCAATCATCGCTGCCGGAAACCCTGACCTCGCGCGAACCCGGCTCGAGCTCGCGCGCGCGACGAGGATCGTTCTCAAGAGCGCGATGGAGCTTGTGCTCGTGCCGTTCCTGGAGACCATGTAGGGCCGGAACGGGCTGGCCCCGGCAAGAGTTGGCGGAAGGGGGGGGACGCAATGCGGTATTACCACGTAGACGTTTTTTCGGACGCGCCGCTTGGGGGAAATGGGCTTACCGTCGTCTTCCCGGATGCGGGAATGGACGGGAGCGCTTTCCTCGAGATTGCGCGCGAGTTCAAGCAGTTCGAAACTTCCTTTATCTATCCATTTCGCGACGGTGCCTTTCCCGTGAGGATCTTCACCGTCGACGAGGAACTGCCTTTCGCGGGTCATCCCCTGCTTGGTTCGGCGGCGGTGCTGCACCGGGTGCACTTTCCCGGCGCGGCGAGCGCGCGTGTCGTCGTTTCGCTCGGGTGCAGGAAGGTTACGCTCGAGTCCGTTGCGCGGGGGCAAAGCGGGTACTCGGTCACGATGAATCAGGGAGAGCCTGAGTTTCTCGCCGATATCGATCGATCCTTCGCGCGCGACATCGCCCAATCACTCGCGCTCTCTTCCGATGACATCGATCCCGGCTATCCCCTTGAGGTTGTTTCAACAGGGCTTCCCTATCTTCTCGTCCCGCTTCGCTCTGGCCTTGACCGTGCGCACATCGATCGTCACGATTTCGAGTTTTTTCTTTCGGGCTTCGGCGCGAAGTTCGCGTACCTTTTTGATACGAGAACGCTTGAGTGCCGCACTTGGGATAACGACGGGCGCGTGGAAGATTCCGCGACGGGAAGCGCTGCGGGACCGCTTGCGGCATATCTCGTGATAAACGGGAAGGCCCGCAAAGGTGAGGCGATCGAGCTTTCCCAGGGGCGCTTTACGGGGCGCCCCGCGAAAATCGAGTGCCGCGTCGAGGACGGTTCCGTGTTCGTCCGGGGCGACGTCGCGTTTTTCGCCGAAGGCGAGATTCTTTCGTGAATCCCGAATTGCAGTTCGGCGCCCCCGGCGAGGAGGATGCGCGCGAGAGAATTATCGGCGAGCTTGCCTCGGATGACTATCACTCAGGGTGTCGCTTTGAGGGCGTCGATTTTTCGGGGCTTCCCCTCGCGGATCACACGTTCGAGGATTGCGTGTTTTCATCATGCCACTTCAGGGAGATATCGCTCGCCCGGGTCGCGCTTGTGTCGTGCGCGATCGAAAATTGCGAGCTTGTTCTCGCCAAGCTCGAGAATGCGACGCTCAACTCGGTTGATTTCCGGAAATCGAAACTCGTCGGGGTTAACTTTACCGACTGCAACAAGTTTGGCTTTCTTCCGTCCTTTGACGATTGCCTTCTCGAGAGCGTGGTATTCTATGGCAATAGCCTGAAAAAAACGCGCTTCGAAAAATCCGTCATACGCAATTCCGACTTTATCGAGACCGATCTACGCGAGGCGCGCTTCGACGGCTCTTCGCTTGAGGGTACGACCTTTCAAAAATGCAATCTTGAGCGCGCCGACTTCCGCGCGGCCTTCGATTATTCGATCGACCCCCTGAATAACCGGCTCTCCCGCGCCCGGTTCAAGCTCCCCGAGGCGCAGTCCTTTCTTGGTTTCCTGGGCATAGAAATCGAGTAACGTCGGACCCGGGCATATCGCGCCCGGCGCGCAAGGTTTTTTCTACCGTATGCTGCCGCCATGGAAACGGCATTCAAATACCTTCCGGTCCCCGGCGAATATCTCTTCCGTTCCTTCATACCAGTCAAAGCTTCCGTCGACGCGGCAGTGATAAGTGAAATCGCCGTTTTTGTAGAGACGTGGCCCGCGGTAGGGTATGTCGGCGCTCGCGTGGCTCAACGCCTCCTTCAGGAAGTCGCCCGAAAAAAGATCGTCGAGGGTCCTTCCGACATAGTTCATCGACCACACCGGAACGTCGCCCTTCCAGAGCGCTTCCTCGCCCGCGAACATCAGGCCGCCGAGATAGGTGTCGTAATAGCGGAGATCGCCTTCCCGGTACGCAAGGTCATGCGAACTCGGCCTCGACGGGGTCGTCTCTCCGCCGTGACCGGCATACGTCGCCTTTTTCGCGCGAAGGAGGAAGGCAACCACGGCGTCGTGCGGCAGGTCGACCGGCGCGGCGTGCGACGAGCAGGCTTGGGAATCCTTTACGAGCGAATCGATGCTGACCATGAAGAAATCGCTGATCAGCATGAGCTTGTCGATCTCCGGCAGGGATTCTCCCGATTCCCATTTCGCGACGGCTTGCCGCGATACGCCAATGCGTTCCGCGAAGGATTCCTGTGAAAGTCCTCGTTCTTTACGCAGGGCTTGTATTTTTTCGAAAAATTGCATGATTGCCTCCATGTCGACACTCTATCGCCGCAAAAATCGACGCGCAATCAAGTGGACCTTACAAAACGCGCAACCGTGGGTTGCATTTTTCACTGAGGAAAGAGTTCTCGATAAAGCGCGAGGTTTTCTTCGTCAAAGCAGGCAAAGACGATTCTGTCGAAGTCGCGCGCGAGATTCGGGATCGAGTCGAGGGTTTTGCGGACGATTTTCGCGGCGCGTTCGAGGGGAAAGCCGTAAACCCCGGTACTGATGTTGGGGAAGGCGATGGTGCGGACGCCTGATTCGCGGGCAATCATGAGCGAGGCGCGATAACACGAGGCGAGAAGCCCGTCCTCGTCCTGATCGACTCCCCAGATCGGGCCAACCGTGTGGATGATGAAGCGTACGGTCTTGATACTGAACGCCGGCGTCATGACAGCCCCGCCCGCGGGAATGGAGCCTGTTTTAGCGATGATCGCGCGGCATGCGGCGGAAAGTTCCGGCCCTGCGGCCCGGTGTATGGCCCCGTCGACCCCGCCACCCCCGGCGAGCCGGGAATTCGCGGCGTTGACGATCGCGTCGACCGAAAGCCCGGTGATATCAGCCTTGATTACCGTGTACTGCATGATACCCAGTATAAAGCCCGTTTTCGGCCCCGCGCAAGCGAGATCCCGATTTCCCTTCCGTCTCTTGACGTTCCGAGCTCTTTTGCGCTATAAATATCGAACGTGTTGTAAAGTGCCTCCGGTGTACACCCGTTTATGCCCCGGAGTTGCGAATAAATTCATGAGATTAGAGGTTCAAGATGTACGCACTCGTCGAGTATAAGGGTAAACAGTACAAAGCCGAAAAGGGCGCCCAGATTCAGGTTGACCTGATCGACGCCGAAAAGGGCAGCAAGATCGATATTGATACCGTCCTGATGGTCAGCAATGACGGCAAGACCACCATTGGCGCGCCCTACGTGAAGGGAGCCAAGGTTCAGATTGTCGTCGGCGACAACATTCGGGATAACAAGGTGATCGTCTACAAGTACAAGAGCAAGAAGGACTATCACCGCACGATCGGCCATCGCCAGCGGTATACCATGGTGACCGTCGAGAATATCGTCGGGGCATAAGGTGTGATAACGGTCGTCGTTGGCCTCGATTCCCGCGAAAATCTCGTTTTCGCGGACGCTTCGGGGCATGCGGGGCAGGGGGTACGGGGCGAGGACATTGTCTGCGCCGCGGTTACCGTCCTTCTCCGTACCACGATGACTTCGCTTGCCGGATTCGGTCCGGCGGTCGAGGCTAGAACGGCCGGTCGTGGTTCGCTCGCGTTCCGCGTTACGGCTTTTACGGAGGCGGATGAACCGTTTCTCCGGTATGCGGCCAGTTTTTTGCGGGAGGGCCTTGGCTCCCTTGCCCGGGAATACCCGGAAGCGGTCGCGATGCGCATACAAACGAACGAATTGTTGGAGGATTGATATGGGACGCAGTAAAGGTGGTAGCGGCGCGAAGAACGGCCGCGATTCGAATCCGAAGTATCTTGGTGTCAAGGTTTTCAGCGGTCAGGTGGTTACCTCCGGTTCCATCCTCGTCCGCCAGCGGGGAACGAAGATTCACCCCGGCAACAACGTCGGTTGCGGCAAGGATGATACCCTGTTTGCGACCGCTGACGGCGTCGTGAAGTATCACGAGCGCAAGGGCAGACACCTCGCGTCGGTCGATCCGGTGCAGGCGTAATCGCCCGCGCGTTACGCGTACGTTCACCTACGTTCAGCATTGTGCCCCGACTTTATCCGGTCAGGGCTATACGTGACGACATGAAGCCGGCGGATTTTTCGCCGGCTTTTTTTATTACGGGCCTTCTGGAAGGGCTCGCGGAGTTTGGAAAAGATGGTTAAATTTGCGGACGAGGCGACGATAGAAGTCTCCTCGGGAAAGGGCGGGAACGGCTGTATAGCCTTTCGTCGCGAGAAATACATTCCTCTTGGCGGACCTTCGGGCGGTGATGGCGGACGCGGCGGCGACCTCGTGTTCGAGATCAGGCGAAACCTTCGTACCCTCGTGCATCTGAGGTTCAAGCAGAAATTCAAGGCGAAAACCGGCGGCGACGGCGAGGGAAACAAGCGTTTTGGCAAGGACGGCGAGGATTGCGTGATCCCGCTGCCGCCGGGAACGATTATCCGCGACGCCGATACCGGCGAGCTTATCCGGGACTTTGGCCTCGAAAGCGAGGGCCGCTACGTCTTTCTCAAGGGCGGTAACGGCGGATGGGGTAACGTCCATTTCAAGAGCTCCACCAACCAGGCGCCGCGCACGGCCCTTCCCGGTCAACCCGCGGAGATTCGCCATATTAAGGTTGAGCTCAATATCATCGCCGATATCGGTTTCGTCGGCTTTCCGAACGCGGGAAAGTCGTCGCTTCTCGATCATTTTACGAACGCCCGGCCCAAGATCGCGCCGTATCCGTTCACGACGAAGATACCGAACCTCGGCGTGCTCCGGGTCGACGAGGAAAGCGATATCATCCTCGCGGACATCCCCGGCATCATCGAGGGCGCCTCGGGCGGTTTGGGGCTCGGCATCCGCTTCCTCAAGCATATCTCGCGCTCGGCAGGGCTCGCGTTTATCATCGACCTTTCCGACGACGACTTCCTCAATTCCTATGAAAAGCTCGAGATCGAGCTTGCCGAGTTCTCCGCTGAACTGGCGAAAAAGGACCGTATCGTCATCGCGAACAAGCTCGACCTTCCGGGAACGGGAGACAGGCTCGAGGAACTTCGCGCCAAGTATCCCGAGCTGACCATAATCGGCATCTCCGTGCATAACCGCTGGGGGCTCGAGCAGGTACGCGACGCGTTCATCGCCATGGTAAATCGCGCCGACGCGGCCGCGCAGGAAATCGCCGCACAGGCCGCCAAGAGCGCGTCTTTCGCAGGCAATGACTCCGGCTCCGGCGAATCCGGTTTTGATGGCGTTGCGGGTGGCCCTGGATCGGCGATGCCCGTTGCCCCTGTCGAGGAAAACTTCATGACCGCCAAGCTCGAGGATCCCGTGTATCCTTCGGAGGAAGACGGTTTCGGCGCGACGGTGAGCCTCAACCGGAAACGGAAGGGCAAGAAGAAGTGAGAATCGCGATTCTCGGCGGCAGTTTCAATCCCGTGCATATTGCCCATCTCGCGCTCGCCGAATCGGTGCATCGCGTGCTTGGCTACGATCGGGTTCTCCTCGTGCCGGCGAGTATTCCGCCGCATAAGGCGCTCGATTCGGGCGCGACGGCCGAGGACCGGATCGCGATGCTCAAGCTCGCGATTACCGACGCTTCTTTCCTTGAAGTTGAGGAATGCGAAATCGATCGGGGCGGGGTTTCGTATACGATCGATACCGTCGCCTGGCTTGAGGAAAAGTATCGGGATCGCCTTGAGGGCAAGATCGGCCTCGTCATCGGCGAGGATCTCGTTGCGGGTTTCGATACCTGGAAGGACGCGTCCGTTCTCGCCGAGCGAACCGACGTGATCGTCGCGCGCCGGCCTTTGGAGTGCGGCCCTTTACAGGGCGCCCGCCCGGCGACGTTTCCTTATCGGCATACCGCGCTTGATAACGCGCTCTTGCCCATATCGTCCTCCGGCATCCGGGAAGCGGTCCGGCTCGAAAAAAGCTGGCGTTATCTTGTCCCTGACGTCGTATACCGATATATTGTGGAACATACTTTGTATGAATCCTGAAGAATTGAAACTGGTGACCGGAAAGGTCAATCTGTACGCGATTGGGGCGTTAACGCTCACGCGATATGAACATTCGGTGCGTGTTGCCGAGCTTTCCCGCGAGCTTTGCGAGCGGTTTTCGCTCGATCCCGCGGTGGGATATTTTGCCGGCCTCGCGCACGATATATGCAAATCCGGCAAGGAAGACTGGCTTCTCTCGCTCGCGATCAAGGACGGCGCGCCGGTGAGCGATATCGAGCGGCGAAAGCCGGCGTTGCTCCATGGCCATGCCGCCGCGGTGCTTCTTGCCTCCGAGTTCGGCGTTACCGACCGTTCGATCCTTGATGCGGTGCGGAACCATACCTTCGGATCGCCGGTGATGGACGATCTCGGGAAGATCGTGTTCGTCGCCGACAAGATCGAGCCGGGCAGGACGGGAATGGACGTCGCGTACCGGATCAAGATCCTTGAGTCCAGCCTTGACGTCATGACCCGGCTCGTGGTCGAGGACAACATCCGCTACCTTGAGTCAAAGGGAAAGGAAGTGTCGTCAAATACCTGGCTTTTGCTTGAAAGCCTGAAAGTTGAGGGAAAGCGAAGATGAGATCGTTCAGACTTGATCGCAGTATTCTTTTTTTGGTCGCTATCCTGGTTATCCTGGTCGTCCTGGCGCTCTTCATGTTCTTTGCCATGCGCACCAACCCGGTAAGCGAGTCTCTTTCGGGCGATAAGCTCCTTAAGGTGCTCGTGGTACTTGAGGATAAGGGAAAGCCCGTTTCCACGAATATCATCGCCTATTATCCCGGCTCCAAGCGCGCTGCGATGTTCGACATACCCGGCGAAACTGGTCTTATCCTGAAAAGCCTTGGCCGCGTTGACCGAATTGATGCCGTATATAAGGAAAAGGGGATACAGGCATACAAGGAAGAGATTGAAAACCTCACCGGAATATCGGTTCCGTTTTACCTGAACTTCAACCTTGACCAGTTCGCCCGTCTCGCGGACCTGCTTTCCGGTTTTGGGGTATTTATCCCGACTCCGGTCGATATCAAGGCGCCTTCGGCCAATCAAAACGCGTCCGGGACGGAGAACGCCGCAAAAAGAACTGAAGCGGTCGACGCGCAAATGGTTCCCGGTCGGGTCCTGTTGCCATCAGGCGCCGTAACCCTCGATGGAGACAAGATTCGCCTCTATGTCACCTACGCCGATCCGCTTGATCAGGAAGGCGAGCGTTCCGGCCGGAAGCAAAAGGCGATATTGGCCTTTTTCCGCGCGCTTAATGACAACTCGGGCTCAGCGTTCTCAGGCGCGCTATTCCCGGCGGTCAAGTCTTGCCTGAAATCGAACGCCCCCGACAGCTCGATGAAGGATCTTCTGACCGAGCTGTCGAAGATCGACGTTGAGCGGCTCGTTCCTCAAAAGGTAACCGGCTCGCAGCGCGAGGTTGACGGCAAGATGCTGCTGTTCCCGTTTGAGGATGGTGGGCTTTTGAAGGCGGTTATTCGGCAGACGCTCGCCGGGCTCGCCTCCGAGGACTCGACCGCGCAGGAACGAATCTACGCGATCGAAATCCTGAACGGAACGAAAAGTCAGGGTCTAGCACGGAGTACGTCCGAGCTCTACCAGAGCTTCGGGTACGACGTTATCCGGGTCGGGAACGCGGGTGACGTTGAATATGAAGCGACCGAGATTATTGACCGGATCGGGAATGCGGGAGTCGCGGCGACGATCGGGCAGGTGATCCAGTGCTCGAATATCCAGGCGACGAACGTTGCTCCCGAGGATACGGGGGATTATGGAACCGAGGCTTCGGTGGACTTTACCATCATCCTTGGAAAGGATTTTAACGGAAGATATGTCATTCGATAGGAGTAATATGGAAACACGGAACAATGCGAGGGAAGCGGCAATCGCGCTTGGTACCCTGCTTGCCGACCACAAGGGCGGTAACGTAGTGGTGCTTGACGTCGTCGGTAGCAATACCTTTGCGGATTATTTCATTATCGCGACGGCCACGAGTTCAGCTCATTCACGCGGATTGCTGAAGCATGTGTATGACGCCATAAAACCGCTTGGTCTTGAGCTTCGCCCCACGAAGCGGAAGATGCCTGATGGGGATGAATGGACGCTCATCGACCTCGGGAACGTCGTCGTGCACCTGATGACCGAGACAGCGCGCAGTTTTTACGATCTTGAAAAGCTTTGGTATGGCGCGAGCGATCTTTTAAAGAAATAGGGAAAAGGGCAAAAGAAAACGCCTGTTTCGGGTGATTTCACCATGAAACAGGCGCTTACTTTCAGATACGACAGTTACTCGTCAAAATCGTCATATTCGAGGTCGTCGTCTTCGTAATCGAAATCGTCCTCTTCTTCCTCAAATTCGCCTTCGTCGTCAAAATCGTCAAAATCCTCTTCCGCGTCGCCATCGTCGTCAAAATCTTCTTCATCTTCAAAATCGTCGAAATCATCCCCGGATTCTTCGTCAAAATCATCATCTTCGTAATCATCATACGCGTCCTTGAACTCGTACGATGTCCTGAGGGGATCTTTTTCCAGATCAATAGTGGTCGACATTCGCTTTTTTCCGTCCGTTTCCCTGAATAATAAGTGCAGGAAGCACTCTTCTATAACACTCCTGAAAACATAATTGAGACTGTTTGTTTCTGTCAACTATCCAGAACGTTTTTTTTCCGTAAACCGCGCGACTTGCGGGTACTTTGACAAAAGGCTTTTTTTTTGTATAATGCGGTTCAGTCATGGATAAGGCGATATGCGTTTCCGCGCCGTGTAAAATAAACCTTCACCTTCGGGTTCTGGAACGGCGGGCAGACGGGTATCATGATATCGAAAGCGTGTTTCAGCTCGTTTCCCTTGCGGATGGGCTTTCGGTTTCGATTGCGGGCGATTCCGGTGAATGCCGGGTCGTTTCGCCCCATATGGAATTACCGCCGGTCAATACCGTTAGCCGTGCCGTCGAGCTTTTTCGCGAGGAAACCGGCATACGCGAGGGGATCAGGATAGACCTTGACAAGCGGATTCCGTCCGGAGCGGGCCTTGGCGGCGGTTCAGCTGATGCGGCAGCCGCCCTTTTCGCCCTTGACCGGCTTTTTGGCACTGCGCTTGACCGCAGCGTCATGGCGCGCATGGCAGCCTTGATCGGAAGCGACGTTCCTTTTTTTCTGGAAGGCGCTGCGGCGATCGTGGAAGGTCGCGGCGAACGGGTAACCCCCATCACCGCGCGTGAGGATCTGTACGGTGTTCTGGTTTGGCCCGATGTGCATAGCGCGACGGCCGAGGCCTATGGTCTTGTTGACCGATGGCAGGCTGAAGGGCGGGAGAGAGGAATTGACTGGCCTTCGGTTTCCGAGCTTGCGGGAATGTACAATGGGGCGATAGGCGATTGGCGGTTTGCCAACAGCTTTACCGCGCCGCTTGAATCGCGATATCCGGTTATCCGGGATGCCAGGCTTGCCCTGATCGATGCGGGCGCCGTTTTCGCCGAGATGAGCGGTTCGGGATCCACGGTTTACGGGCTCTTTGCCAGTTCCGAAGCGGCTGAGGCCGCATGGAGGAGACTTTCGGTTTATTGGAAACAGTGTGTAAAATTTCTTTTGCTTGCGTCCTCGCCAATGCAGTAGTACAATAAGCTACGGGTATTTTTTTGTGCCTGTCGCTTCTGCTGCAAAGGAGATGAAAAGTATGGAAATCACTGATATCCGCATCCGGAAGGTCACAACGGAAGGCAAGCTTAAAGCGTACGTAACCGTTACTTTTGATAATTGCTTCGTTATCCATAACGTGAAGATTATCGAGGGAAAAACCGGGATGTTTATCGCGATGCCAAGTCGCAAGATCCGTACCGGCGAATACAAGGATGTAGCGCATCCTATCTGTCCTGATTTCCGTACTTTGCTTCAGGACAAGGTGCTGGCCGAGTTTGAGGCCGGCAATATTGAAGAATCAGTAGCCGCCGATCCGGCGGATTTATAGGAACGAGTATCCCGCGGCTTTTCTGAACCGCGGTTTCTTTGGCCTGTATGTCCCGGAAAAGCGGCTTGATACAAGCAGCGTGTTTCCTTTGGGACGTCGGCAAGTGGTAAGCCAACGGTTTTTGGTACCGTCATTCCGTAGGTTCGAATCCTACCGTCCCAGCAAAATGGTCTTTGTTTGATTGAAGGCTACAGGGCTTTACCTGCATAGGAAAGGCTATCTCATGCGTCGCTCAGATCCCGGGGTTCGTCTTCGGGGAAGGGGTGCGCAATGAAAGGAGTTCCAAATGGAACAGAAAGTACTCAATGCCCGGATCCGGGCCGAAACCGGTAAGGGCGCGGCAAAGCGCCTTCGCGCTACCGGACGCCTCCCCGCCGTCATGTATGATGGCGAGGGAAAATCAATTATGATCGATATCGACGAGAAGGAATTTTCAAAACTCTTCCATCTCATCACCGAAAGTACCCTTATCGACGTCAAGCTCGACGGCAAGAAGGATATTATCGCGTTCGTAAAGGATGTTCAGTATGACATCCTCGCCGACAAGGTAAATCATATCGACCTGTATGAGGTTGAAGCTGGTAAGGTTCTCCGGACCAAGATTCAGCTCAAGCTTGCAGGATCGCCCGAAGGCGTTCGCATGGGCGGCGTTCTCGAGACCGGAACCACCGAGATCGAGGTTGAATGCCTTCCGAAGGATCTTCCCGCGCGAATCGTCGTCGACGTTTCCGGTCTTCAGCTTAACCACTCGATCCACGTCAAAGACCTTAAGGTCGCCGCCGGGGTTAAGGTTCTTTCCGACCCGCATAAGACGGTCGCGACCCTCAAGTACATCAAGAACGAGGTTCCTGCCGCTGCAGAGGCTGAACCCGCAGCTGCTGGTGCCGCGCCTGCCGCAGCTGCCGCACCCGCTGCTGGGGCTGTACCCGCAGCCGCTCCTGCGAAGAAGTAACTGGTAAGAATAACCGGTATCCGGTAAAATGGAAGGGATTTGTGGCTGACGGTCGGAAACGATCGCGGATCATGAATCCCTTTTTTATTACGTTTTCGTGATACAGGAAATGGCATGGAGCAATACCCTGAGGAAAAAGTATCTGAAGCTCTCGCTTCCCTCGACCTGAAGGGGCGAACTGTCCTTGCCGCCTGTTCGGGTGGCTCCGATTCAGTGTTTTTGTTGATTACGCTTTCTCGGTTTTCCGCGCGGTTCGGCTATTCCCTTTCCGCCTTGACGGTGAACCACCGGATCCGATCCGACGCTGAAAGTTCTGGCGACGCTGATTTCGTCGAAAACCTCTGTAAATCCCTTGATCCGCCCGTTGCCTGCGTTCGAAAGGATCTCGCCGAGGGCGAGGTTGCCCGCGAGGCGGAAAGTCGCGGCATGGGCATCGAGGAAGCGGCCAGGCACCTTCGCTACCGGTTTTTTGAGCAGTCCGCGCGCGATCTTGGCGCCGTTCGCGTCATGACCGGGCATAATCGCAATGACCGGCTTGAAACCGTGCTGATGCGCTTTCTCGAGGGTTCTGGCGGCGCCTCTCTTTCCGGGATCGCGCGCGAGCGTGGCGTGTTTTTCAGGCCTCTGCTCGATATTGACCATGCAACAATGCAGCGCTGGCTTTCCGCACACGGGTTTTCCTGGCGGGAGGATTTGACCAACGCCGATGACCGCTATTTCAGGAATCGCGTTCGGCATCACCTTGTGCCGCTTCTCGATGCGCAATTCCACGGATGGGATACCGGCGTACTTTCCGCGGCGAAACGGGCCGGTTTCGACGAGCGCCTGTGCCGGAGCCTTATCGCGATCGAGTGGTCGCGGGAAGCCTCCCTCGTCCGCTGCGACGCGGAGGGTTTTCTTTCCATGCAATGCGCGGTCAGGCTTCGCTTTCTTCGGGACGGCCTTGTGGCTCTCGGCTCTCGCCGACGCGTCAGCGCGGGCTATCTTGAGCGCATCGCCGAGGAGCGTGAACCACGGAGAATTGCGGGTGCGGGGCTTGTATTCAGGCGCGAGGGGAACTTCTTTTTGTGGGAACCGGATATTGTGCAGAACACTAAAAGCGGGTATCTTGTATATATTCGCTCATGCGGGAAATATACCGTTCCGTTTGGTACGATTTCGGTTTCCGCGGCGGATAATGCGGTGTATATTGATGGTTGTCCGGGGCGCTTTACGCTTCCGTTGACGATTCGGACTCGCGCTCCCGGCGATACGGTGAAAGCCGCCGACGGGAAGCGGAAAACACTAAAAAAACTGATGAACGAATGGGCTGTCCGGGACGCGGATCGGGATTTCTTGCCGCTTGTCGAGGAGAATGGACAGATTCGCGCGGTCTGGGGCAGCGCTCTCGGGTATCCGGACTGGCTCGTTCAAATTTGAGGATTTCATGGCACAAAACGATTCCGGCAACAAGCCTCTTGGTCCGCGGAAAAACCCTTCGACGGGACGTTTCGGACTGATTTTCTTCCTGGTCATTCTCGTATCCTTTCTTTTCGTCATGTTCTCCGGAAACGGGGCTAACCAGACCGGAAAAGAGATTCCGTATACGGAATTTCTCTCGCGGGTAACGAGCGACCAGGTCGAGTGGGTCAAGATCATCGACCAGCGCAAGATTCGCGGCGTTCTTCGCGACGTGCGCAATAACGACGGCTTCTTTTTTACCTATATTCCTTATAACGATACGGGACTCATGGACGTGCTCGCGAAACACAACGTGAGCGTGACCGGCGGCCCCGCGGAACTTTCCGCCTGGTATTACGTGCTCCAGATCGGTCCGACCATTCTAATTATCATCTTCCTTGTTATCATGATGCGGCAGTCGCAGGGGCAGGGGAACAAGGCCTTTCAGTTCGGGAAGAGCCAGGCCCACCGGTACGAAGGCACGAAGAAAATAACCTTCGCCGACGTCGCGGGCCAGGAAGAGGCGAAGCACGAACTCCAGGAGGTCGTCGAGTTCCTCAAGAATCCGCAGAAGTTCATCAAGATGGGCGCGCGCATCCCGAAGGGCGTCCTTCTCGTCGGAATGCCGGGTACCGGAAAGACGCTCCTTGCGCGCGCGGTCGCCGGAGAGGCGAACGTTGCGTATTTCAATATCTCGGGATCGGACTTCGTCGAGATGTTCGTCGGCGTCGGCGCGAGCCGCGTACGTGACCTTTTTGAGCAAGGCAGGCGGAACGCGCCGTGCATCATATTCATCGACGAGCTCGACGCGGTCGGGCGTACCCGCGGCGCGGGCTACGGCGGCGGACACGACGAGCGCGAGCAGACGCTCAACCAGATGCTCGTCGAGATGGACGGCTTCGAGACGAAGGATGGGGTCATCATCCTCGCCGCGACCAATCGCCCCGACGTCCTCGACCCCGCGCTCCTGCGTCCCGGACGCTTTGACCGGCAGGTAACCGTCGCGATGCCCGATATCAGGGAGCGCGAGGCTATCCTCAAGATCCACGCCGCGAAGATCCCGCTCGACGAGGGCGTCGACCTCCAGCGCTTCGCGCGCGCGACCCCGGGCATGAGCGGCGCCGATCTCGCGAACCTCGTCAACGAGGCCGCCCTCTTTGCCGCCCGCAAGGACAAGCAGAAGGTTGACAGCGCTGACTTCGAGGAGGCGCGCGACAAGCTCCTCATGGGCGTCGCGAGGCGCTCGATGGTTATGCCCGAAAAGGATCGCCGCATGACGGCCGTCCACGAGTCGGGACACGCGCTACTCCACTACTATCTCAAGGACGCCGATCCGCTCCATAAAGTGACGATCATCCCGCGCGGTCAGGCGCTGGGCTTGGCTATTTCGCTCCCCGAGGCCGATTCCTACTCGCGAACGCGCGGTTGGCTTCGCGACCGCATTTGCATCTGTTACGGCGGGTACGTCGCCGAGACGCTCGTGTACGGCGAGACCACGACCGGCACGAGAGCCGATCTCCAGACCGCGACCGACATCGCGCGGAAGATGGTTTGCGAGTTTGGTATGGCAGGGGAACTGGGCGCTGTATCCTATGGGCATGAAGATGAGCCCATTTTTATCGGAAAGGAAATCGCCCGCCACAAGGATTACAGTGAGGAAACTGCCCGGCTTATCGATCTTTCGGTCCGGAAGATACTCGATGATACGAAATCTCTCGCTGAGCGCATCATAACCGAACATCGCGGCGAGCTCGAAAAGCTCACCGAGGAACTCCTCACGAAGGAGACCCTCGATGACGCCGAGATTCGCGTGTTGCTTGGCATGCCACCCGCGCGCGTCGTGGAGACCGCGAAGGCACCCGATGCGCCGAAGGTAGCCGAAACGCCCATATCAACGGAACCGAATGCAAAGACGGAGGAAAGCGGGACGTGAAAAACGGATTGTCCGTGACAAGGAACCTTCTTGCCTTTGCGGCCCTTACCCTTTGTTTGGCCGGCTTTGGCGGTTATGCGCCCGCGGAAACCGGGGGACAAGCCGTGAAGGCGGTCAACAGGGCGGCGGCGGTTCGCTCGCTCGAGCACGCAACGGCTTTGCTTGCCTCGGGGGACTGGGATGGTGCCGCGTTCGAGGCAAGGCTTGGCGAGACCTATGATCCTTCCATGGCCGACTTTCCGTATATTGAAGCGCTTGTTCTTGCTGCGCGCAACGCGCCCCGCGCCGACATACTCGAGCGGGTTGAAGCTTCGCTTGCCTCCGGGTTTTTCTGGCGCACCTACAGCCGCAGCGAAGCGCTCGTGTTCAGCGCGAAGCTCAAGGCGGAAACCTGTCGCTACTCCGAAGCACTCGCAATCCTTGACGATGCCGGAAGCGTCGCGTCGGCCGACGTCGATTACGTGAGAATACTTTCATTGTATGGGCTTAACCGGCTTACCGAAGCGCGAAAATGCGTTTCCGAAGCGCTCGATCGTTGGCCTTTTGACGCGAGGTTCGTTCGCGTTTTTCTTACCCGGGAAGCCGCCGCGCGCGCGTCAGACGCGAGCCGCACGATCGCCTCGACGATACTCTCGAGGCTTTACGTGTGGGAAGACGCCGACCGGGAGCTTTTGTTGCTCTCGGTCCCCTTCGAGCATAATCCTGACAGCCGCGTGCGCAATATCAAGACATACCGGAGTATGGGAAAGAATGACCGCGTAATGGAAAATAACCAGGCGGTGATCGCTGAACCGCTTTCAGCCGTTTATGCGCTTGAATACGGGATACTCACCGAGAGTCAGGCGGAGATGGAAATTTTTTCCGCAGAAAGTACTGGCATCAGGCTTGATCTTCTTCACGGGCTTTGCCGCCTCGCAGGGACGAAGGCCGTGCGAGAGTCGATCGCCAACCGCCTTGACGGGTTTGCGGGAATCGTCACCGATGACGCAAACGGCGACGGGATCGTCGATTCCTGGGTTCGCTATCGGTTGGGCCGACCGGTCGAGGCTGTTTTCGACGCGAATCAGGACGGGTATCCCGACTATTCCGTCGCTTGCGATCTGGGGGAACCTGCGGTGATCACGGTGGGCCGCGAAAAGATTGTCGTGACGTACGATAAGTATCCCGCTGTTAGAACGGTAACCGTCGGAGAGCGTGAATATACGATGAAGCCGCTTGCGCTTTCATGGGCGCCGGTTGAATGGATTCGTGAGGATTTTGGCTTTGACGGGAACGCTTTCTACACGATAAGGTTGACGGGGCGCGATGTGCCGCTTACCGAACGGCTGTTGGCGGGTTTTTCCGCATTTTATCGCGAAGGCGACAATACGCGCGTGGTCCTGGAAAACGGCGTACCCGTTTCCTCAGAGACGCGCGAGAACGGCCGCGTCCTTTCCTGGACTTCGTACAAACGCGGGTATCCCGCGCTCACGAAAACCGATTATAACGGCGACGGGTATTTTGAGACGAATGCCGCTTATACGTCGCAGGGGGCGCTCGCCTCGGTGGAAGCAGACCGGAACGGCAATCGTCGCGTCGAGTATCGCGAAGACTATTCCGCCGATGGTACGGTTCGATTTCGTTGGGATAGCGACGAGAACGGTGTCTATGAGATCAGCTGGATAAAGGGGACTGACGGCATCGAGCGTACCGAATGGTTGCATCCCGATACGCATATTCCTGTCGTTATTATCGTGGAAAATGGTTCGCCCCGGGATGTTACGTACGGTACCATCAGGAAATCGGTGATCCGGGATCCTATTGCGAATATCTGGTGGATAGGAAGGTTGCCCGAGAAATCCCGCGATATCGTAAAAAAAATCGCTGAGGCGTTTAACCGCGAAAGCCCCGCGGTTGTTTCATATTCAGTCACGACGGATGGCAAGCGACTCAACGCGGTGCGCACCGGCGGATTACTCTTTGCGGAGCTTGTTGATGAGTAAGTGTTTCGCTTTTCGTTTTAACCTCGCCCTTTGCATCATTGGATATTCTCTTTTCGTAGCGGGATGCGCTTCTGATCCCGTCAAGGATGTTTTCATCGATTACTCAAGCGAGCGAAGCGTTCTCTATGAGGTTGACCAGACGCGACTTTTGCTCGCCAAGGATCCCGTCGTCGCGCTCGCTCGCGCGCGTACGCTCCTGGACAATACCAATGGCTACGCCCAGGTCGACATCCTCTACAATGAAGCGGGGCAAAAGACCCGCGAGGAATTCGAAGCCGCCGTGCAGGCAAGCGACTGGAACAAGGCGCTCGTGCTGTACCGCTCGCTCGAAACCCTTTCGCTCGCGCCCGCGGGTTGGTCAAGCGACAAACTCGCGCAAAACCGCGTTCGCACCTGGAAAAGCGAGGGTAACACGATTCTCGCAGGCCTTGATGCGGTTGTGAAGTCAACGCCTGAAGACGAGGCGCCTTCGTCGGGCATTGTCTCTCGCATGATCCGTGGAACGGTAACCGTTTGGGTGGATCGTGGTATAAAGATTGAAGGCGGCGTCGGCTACGCGGATCGCGTTATCGGTTCGGCCTTCTTTATAGATCCTCGAGGATATCTCATCACGAACTGCCACGTGATCGACAGCGAGGTAAACCCCAAATACGAAGGCTATTCGCGCCTGTATATAAAGCTTCCCGATGATCAGGATTCCCGAATCCCCGCGAAGGTTATCGGCTGGGATCCCGTGCTCGACCTTGCGCTACTGAAGACCGAGATAGCGCCTCCGGCCGTATTTCAGCTCGGTTCTTCTGAGGATCTCAAGGTCGGTAACCGGATCTACGCGATCGGTTCTCCCGCCGGGCTTGAGCAAACCCTTACTTCGGGAATCGTCTCCGCGCAGAAAAGGCGATTGCTTTCGCTTGGCGATATCCTTCAGATCGACGCGCCGATCAATCACGGAAACTCGGGTGGGCCGATCGTGGACGAGGCCGGACGGGTGCAAGCCGTCGTGTTCGCCGGAATCGAACCGTACGAGGGACTTAATTTCGCGATACCGGTCGAGTATCTCAGGTTGATACTTCCTGCCCTCTACGCAGGCGGCAAGGTAACTCATCCTTGGCTCGGCGCGTACGGAAAAACCGCCACGCTTCCCGGTTCCCCCGCGAGCGCGGGCGTGACGCTCGTCTACGCGGTTCCAGGCTCTCCGTGCGCGCTTTCTTCAATTCCTGAAGGAACGGTCATTACGACGATGAACGGTAAGGCGGTCAAGACCCTTGAGGAATTGCAATCGCTCCTCATTCGCGAGAGCCCCAAGACGATCGTCAAGCTTTCTGGTCTCGCGCCCGCGGACGCCAAGGGAAAGCGCTCGTCGCGTTCATGGTTTATCCAACTGGTCGAGCGTCCCGAGGTGCCCGGTTTGGTGATTTTCGATCGCGATATCGAAAGCCGTGCGCTTTTGCCGATCGCGGGCTTTGACCTCGAGAAGGTCGGATCGACGAGGCGATACGTGGTACGGTCAATCGTGCGCGGAAGCATCGCCGACGAATCCGGTTTCTCCGAGCAGGATTCGGTCGAGATACGGGACGTCCTTATCGATGAGAAGAACGAGGCCGTTGCCATACAGCTATATACCAAGCGGCGGAAGAGCGGCTACATGGACTCGTATATCGGCTTTCAAGCCTCACTGGACAGTCCCTCATATTTCTAATATCATTCGAAATATGACAGATCCCGTTTACATCCGAAATTTCTGCATCGTCGCGCACATCGACCACGGTAAGTCGACCCTTGCGGATCGCCTGATCGAAAAGGCGAAGGTAATTGACGAACGCTTCTATCATGCGCAGATGACCGACAATATGGACATCGAGCGCGAGCGCGGCATTACGATAAAAAGTCAGGCGGTAACCATTCCATATACCGCGAAAGACGGAAAAAAATATCTCCTTAACTTCGTTGACACTCCGGGTCACGTCGACTTTACTTATGAGGTTTCACGCGCGATCGCCTCTTGCGAGGGCGCGCTCCTTCTCGTCGACGCCGCACAGGGCGTCGAGTCTCAAACCCTTTCGAATATGTACCTCGCGCTCGAGCATAATCTTGAGATTCTTCCCGTCATCAACAAGATTGACCTTCCCGCCGCGGACATTCCGGGAACCATGCACCAGATCGATCACGACCTTGGGCTTGATTCCTCTATCGCCGTTCCCGTATCGGCGAAGGTTGGAACGGGAATCGACGAGCTGTTCGAGGCGATCGTTTTGCGCATACCGCCACCGACCGGTCTCGCCACGGACAAGCTTCGCGCGCTCATCTTCGATTGCCATTACGACTCCTATCGCGGCGTTATTATTCATATACGCGTCTTCACCGGCACGATAAAGGCGGGCCAGACGATCCGGTTCATGAACTCGAACTCGGAATACAAGGTCGAGGAGACTGGTATCTTCATCCTGAAACTCGTGCCGAGCGAGGAGCTCGCGGCGGGTGACGTCGGCTATATCATCGCAGGGATCAAGACGATCGAAGACGTCCGCGTCGGCGACACGATCACGAACGTCTCAGATCCCGCGGACAAGCCGCTTCCCGGTTTCAAGGAAGTAAAGCCAGTCGTATTCTCGTCGATTTATCCGATGGACACGAACGAGTATGAGGAACTCAAGGAGGCGCTCGAGAAACTTAAGCTGAACGATGCGAGCCTTACCTGGGAAAAGGATTCCTCGATCGCGCTCGGACATGGTTTTCGCTGCGGGTTTCTCGGGCTTCTTCATCTCGAGGTCGTGCAGGAACGGCTTGAGCGGGAGTTCGATCAGTCGGTAATCTTCACTGCGCCTTCCGTCGAATACAAGATTCATCTCCGAAGCGGCGAGGAAATCCTTTGCGACAATCCCGCCGAATACCCAGACGAGGGCAAGATCGAAAGCGCCGAGGAACCCTTTATCCGCGCGTCGATAATTACCCCGACTACATATCTCGGGAATATTATGAGCCTTTGCGTGGAAAAGCGCGGGGTTCAGACGAACATGCAGTACCTGGATCAAAAGCGCGTGGAGATCAAGTATGACATGCCGCTCGCCGAGGTTCTGTTCGAGTTTTACGACCGACTGAAGAGCGTGAGCCGCGGTTACGCTTCGTTCGACTACGACTTGATCGGCTTTCAGCCGACAGACCTCGTCAAGATCGATATCCTGATCAACGGAAAATCCGTCGACGCCCTGTCGCAGCTTTGCTACAAGGGAAACGCCTACGATAAGGCGCGGAATATCTGCGAGCAGCTGAAGGATGAGATAACTCGCCAGCAATTCAAGATAGCGATACAGGGAGCGATCGGAAGCCAGGTCATCGCTCGCGAGACGGTAAATCCCCTGCGTAAGGACGTACTCGCGAAATGCTATGGCGGCGACATCTCGCGAAAGCGAAAGCTTCTCGAAAAGCAGAAAGAGGGAAAGAAACGCCTCAAGATGGTCGGTGATGTGGAACTTCCGCAATCCGCGTTTCTCGCGGTCCTCAAGACGAAGGAAAGCTGATCGGGTTTTGCCGCTGCCGCGCGTTACGCTTAAACCTACGCTTACGCGCGGGAATGGTCGAGCGTCTTAAGAAAGTACTCGAGCTCGATGCGTATTCTCTTGAGAAATGAAGGATCGGTCGACACCCCTCGATACCCGTCGGGAAAATGAAGGAAGAGAAAATCCGATTCCGCGATCAGCCGTTCCAGGCGATCTTTCTTTGAAGCGGCATCGCCTGTCGCTTCGTCCGATCCAGTCAGTATTCCCCTGATCTCGACCAAGCGCGATCTTTCGCGCGCGAGAAAATCCAGCACGCGATTTTCGTCGCATTGAAACTCTTTTTCATCGAGCCTGATGCGCGGCTCAGTTTTATCGCCGATGAGGGCGGCGGCTTCGATCGCCGAAAGCTGCCTGCAGCCTGTAGGAAGGCCTGTAACGCCGATGTCAAAAAAAGGCATGCGTGACCGCGATTGCGCGACATCGCCCCTTGGTTCGCCGAACTCGGCCGCGCATAGCGCGGCGTAGCCTGAAAGCGCGGGATCGGTAAAGACACGCCTCCCGTCCTTGCCGACAGCGCTTACGATGCCGACCCCGTGCGGTGCCAGTCGTGCCTCAAGCGAACGATACCTGTCCACGCTGGCATGGGCTTCCCGAATAGACGGAGCGCCGCGGCTATGGGTAAACCCGCTCCCCCACGAAAAATCAAGTCCCGTAAAGAAAACCGGCGCCTCGCCCGTCGAGATGATTTCAGCGAGCGCGAGGGCGGAAAGACCTACGGAGCCAAGCGGCTGAATCTCGGGTGGGGCGAAACCGGAACCGGCAAAACGCTCGAGGAATGTTGCCTTTGCGTATCGAGTGTTGAAGTAATGGATGGGTCCTCCGGTCGCAGCGATCGCCTGTGGATTCGTGGTCATGTCGGCGTATACCGGTATACCGGAATTCCTGAAGCCTATGAACGCACGGGTTATCCAGAATTGGGACTCGACAATGATTACCGCGTCGGGCTCTATACTCGAGTCGCGAAGGGTCGGAAGGGCCGTGTCGACGGCGAGAAGAAAAAGCCGTTCGCGGTGCTCTTTAATAAAATCGAGCGATGCGTCAAGCGAGGGACCCGCTCCTGCGACCAGGATCGGACGGGAAACGCTGCTCGAAGGAACGGCGAACGAGCGCGGCATCATCGAGCAATTGAAGAAGAAATTTCTCGCATAGTTTCTGCCGAGCTTCATGAGCGTGACGTGGTTTCGCCACCAACGGGATATGTATTCATCGATCGCACAGAGGGCTGAACGGTAGAAATCGGGGTAGAGGGCGGCTCCTCCCGAAAGGTCGACGCGGATGCATCGCCTGAATGGACCCATTTTGAGGGCGTCGACCGTTTCGAGCACACGCGCGACGGACGACGTCCTGATAAATGAAAATCCGCTATGTGCCTTAAGCCAATCCGGAATTCGCGCCGCCGAAAAGGCCATGAGCTCTTCGTCGCATTCGAGCGCGAGAACATACGAAGTTGGTTGTAGCTTTTCAAGGATAACGTCCAGACCGTAGCAGAGAAGGGGGGAGGCGCAAAGAACGAGGGTCTCGTCGGGGATCACGAGCGCCGAAGCGGCCTCAACGGCGGCTTTCACTGGATCATACCGCGAGTACAGGTATCGCCCGCGGTACAAGACGGAAAGCCCTCTTCCGGTATCTACCGGAGAGGGCCGCACGGCCATATTGGCGTCGCTGGAATTGTCGCCGTGCGCGATATTTCCGTTCACGGTTAGTTCAGGAAATACTTGAGGTATACGTCCGTAAAATGGTTTTCAAGTTTGTCGCTTTTCATGACCGCGCTCACGAACGAGTTCTGGGACCAGGAATTCGCGTAGTAGTTGTAGAAAATTGGAAGCATCTCGTTAAGCTGCGTATCGGCGGCCTTTTCTTCGTTGACCTTGAGGACGATGACGCTGTTACCGACGAGTACGGGTTCCGAGACGGCATCCGACCCGAGCGAGAAAGCAGTCTTGAAGAAGTTTTCGCTCTTGACGGCGGAAGCGAGTTCGGGATTTGCCTCAACGGGAACGGGCGCGAGAATGTTAACGTTTCCGTAGTTGATGCCAAACGCGGTCGTGGACTTTTTAGCGAGTCCTGCGTCAGCGCATGCCTTGTCAAAGCCGACGGCGCGCGCGTTTGCCGCGAACTCCTTCGCCCTGGCGATAAAGTAATCCTCGATCTTTCCCTTTTCATGAACGGTCATGTATTCAGTGACCGAACCGATAAGTACAGGATTCGCAAAGTCTGCCTCGACGGGAAGCGCATTGCAGCGAACGATGGCGAATGTCTTGCCAGTCTTGACGATCGGGCTGATATCGGTGGCCTTGAGGGCGAGAACGGTTTCAAGGTCCTTTGCGTCGGCAAAAAGCTCATTGAGGTTGTACCGAAGGTTTTTGCCAAGCTTGCCGGTAGCGTCGGTTCCTGAGCGGGTCGAATAGGTCGTAACCGCGTCGTCGAACGAAATAGTCTTTTTCGCGAGGCTGTCGGAAACCTTCTTCGCTACGGCTTCGGTGTCGACGGTAATGAGCGAAAGATCGTGCATGACGAAAAGGCCAGAATTTGCTTTGCCGAAGGCTACCGCCTCCGCTTCGGGATACGCGCCAGTCGAGAAACTGGCGTACGAGAAGCTCCGCTCGGGGCTGCTCATGGTCTTGATAATCTCGATTTCCTTGGTACCGGTCTTGAGCCCGAATACGCCTGCGCGGGTACCGAACATGTCGTCGGCATAGCGCTGAACGGTCATCTCTTCAACCGTGGTTACGCGGCGCGCGGAACGGGTAGACTCCGGCGTCTGGGTGAACATCTTTGAGGAATATTTGCCGTTATCGTCCAGGTAATAGGGGATAAGCGCCTTGTCGACCAGGCTTTCGGGAACTGAGTACCCGACCTTTTTCATCTCTTCAAGGACAGCCAGGCGAACGACGGCGGAACTGAATGCCTGCTGCATAACCTGATAATACATGAACTGATTGAGTTCCTGTCCCTGTTTCTCCACTTGCTCCGCGATGACCTGGATCTGGCGGACAAAAAAGCTGTCCTGGGTATACTCAATCGGTTTTCCGTTCCATTTTCCGAATACCAGGGTGCTTCCGCTGGCATCATTGGTCGTGGGAATGAAAACAAAAGTAACAATAGAAAGGATAAGGATGAATACAGCTCCACCCCATAGCATTCTGTTTCTGGCAGCCATAAAAAGAACTTCCTTTTTGAAGGTAATATAGTAGAAAACACAATATCATGTCGAAATGCCTCTGTCAACGCGACTTTAAATTTCTCGCACGCTATTTTTTCCAGGTCGCTTGACACTTTTTCGATACTCAGCTATATTCATTTTCGTCACGGGGGCGTAGCGAAGCTGGTTTATCGCGCCGGCCTGTCAAGCCGGAGATCGCGGGTTCAAGCCCCGTCGCTCCCGCTAAAGCCCGTCTGGTTACAGACGGGCTTTTTCTTTAAGTACGTTTCGGGCTTTTTTCTGGCAATTTGTTGGGTAAAGCACCGGCCGCAGCAGGGTCCATAAAGCGGCATTAATAACCGGATCCTGATGACATAGAGGCTGACCTTCTTTTAGGGGGTCGGTCATTTCCGGGTAGTAGCGCAGGGGTAGCGCGCTTGGTTCGGGACCAAGAGGTCGGGGGTTCAATTCCCCCCTGCCCGATAGATGAAAACCGTTCGGCTTTGCCGGACGGTTTTTTCTTGCACATATTCTCTCTATGCCTTTAAACTGAATTCATCATGAATGTCCTTTCGATGAATTTGCGGATAGTGACCGACACGGTAACCATCACCGTCCTGGCGATGATCGCGTTCTTTTGCCTCCTTGACGGGCTCGGGCGGTCTCGTGATGAACGCGATCCCTTTCTTGGGTATTTCGCCCTTCTTTCGACAAGTCTTTCCTTCTACGTATTCTTCGACAACTCGCTTTCGCTGCTCGTGTTCGATCATCGCGTGGCGGCCGAGATCAATACAGTCGGCATCGCGTTTTGTTCGTTTGTGACCCTCTCTTCCTTTCTCCTTATTGCCGCGCGGATCCTTGGGATCCCACGCGGGCAGAGGGGCTGGATGGTTTGGTGCGTCGTGCCCGCCTTGGTCGCCTTTTCCTTAAGCCCATTCGCGGTATTGAGGGGATGGGATTGGTATATGGCACACTGCGATGCGCCAGCGATCGGGCTTTACGCCTTTACGTCCGTCTTGGGCATGGGAAATGCGATCAAGCTTTTCTGCCGCAAAGGCTTGTGGCGGAGCCGCGCGGTTACGCTTTTTCTCGCCTCATCGATCATGATGATCGTATCCCAGTTTTTCTGGCGCATACTAATCAACCTCAATAACGCGAATTTCCTTCTCAACAACTCGATTATACTGGGCGTAACCGCGCTTGCCTTTCCGGTTTTTCTCGCCTCAAGAAGAAGCGCGGAATATCGGGAGCTCCAGGGTATTCGCGACGCGCGGGAAGCGGAAGCGGTGCGCGCGCGCGAAGGTCTTGGCGCGACCCTTCGAGCGGCGCCAGACATCTTGCGCCAGATCGGACGGCGCGAGATCGAGGTATGCGGCGCCCTTCTCGAAGGGCTTGAGTACAAGGAAATTTCCGAGCGTCTCGGGCTTTCCCTCAGCGGGGTTAAAAAGCGCGTCCATTCCCTGTACGAGAAACTTGAGGTACAGAACCGGACCGAGCTATTCAACCGCGTGCTCGCGCTTCGGGGGGGCATGCCCCTTCCGAAGCGGGGCGATGGCCAGCCGACGCACTTATAGCTGCGCGGCGAACGCCGCCCACAGGACGGAGAACGCGACGATGAACGAAACGTATGCGGCGAGCGGAAACGGCTTGAGGATTTTTCCGAGAGCCGCGATTGACCGTAACCGCGTCGCTGGGCCTGAAACGAGAAAGGCGAGAAAGAAAGCGTCATCTATCCCGCATGAACGGAGGAGGGCGAGCACCGGCAGCGCTGCGCCCCCGCATGAATACGTTGGCGCCGCTATCAGGGATCCTATGAGCGCGGGTATCAATCCAGGCATCGGGCGACTGACTGGTCCATTCACGCCGGTCCCGGCCATGGTGTAATCGATGCCCTTTCCGGTTGGCAGGGTTGCGGGGAAAAAAGGTATCATCCCTGAATTGATGAGCGCCGCGATAATCTGCGCGACGATCACGCTCGTGACGAGCCAGAAAAGCCCATATTCGAGTTGATCGGACGCGTGGCGGATAAAGCTCCGGCTCGTGGGCGCAATGCCGCCTGCGCCGGATGGGGGGTCGAGGAAGATCTCTATGTTCTTTCGCCGGGCAAGGGTGCTGAGAAAACCTGCGAGGGTTCCCGCGATGACGCCTCCCATCGCCTGGAGGATCGCGATCCTCGGCCCGAGAAAGCCAGCCGTCATGAGGACGATCTGGGGCGTAACCATCGACGAGCTCGCGAGGAAGGCGACGGCGGCGCCTTTCGGGAAGCCTTCGGAAACGAGACCGGTGACTATGGGAACGCTCCCGAGCGTGCAGAGGGGGGAGGCCGCGCCCGAAACGGAAGCGAGCGGGATCGCCGCGCGGGGGTTGAGCCGCGAGAGCGCATTCATGAACGGAACTTTCCTGATCGTGCGCATGGCGGCGCCGATAAGAGCCCCCGCGAGGATCCAGGGCGAGACGTCCGAGATGAGGAGCGCGGATTCGCGGAGGGCGAGGCTTATTGTCCCGATGAACTGTCCGGTTGCGGCTACAGTCATGGGGCGAACCCGATGGAGGCTGTCGCGTCGTCTTGCAGCGGAACCGAAACCCTCGTCGCGTTAAGCGCCGAGTCCCACGCGACAAGCTCGACCGTGCGCGGATTTATGGGGCCTTTCGCGCTTGCGCTTGCGTCTGCTGCCATCGATCTCGGGGCGAATTCGAATGACCCCTTTTCGGGCTCATCGAGCCGCGATTCGAAGAGTGTCCCTTCGATCATGAGATCGGTTCTTGCGATCGCTGTTCTGTCATTGCCTTCGTCTTGAACCGCATACGCGATATGAAAGCGACCGTCCGGAAGCCTCGTCGCGAGAACCTCGGCGAAGGTGGGAGCCGTCGTGTCCGTCCTGACGGTCGCGCCGCCCCAACCGTTTTCGAACGGCCATGTTCCGCTGGAGCGTTTGCCGGTTTTCTTCGGAGCATATCGGCGCGCGATATCCGCGCGATGCTTGCCGAAGCGCTCGCTGCCCGCGATAAGAATGCGGCTAACCCTCGATTCCCCGAGCCCATCATGCGCGGCCGCGTCTAGAAGATGGACCGAGTCGGGGTCATAGCCGGCGAAAAGCGTCTCGATCGTGTCGATCGCGACCGGATCGCGCGAGGCCAGGATCGCATTGGTCGCAATCCAGTCAGTCGGCGAGGAATACCCCAGCGTGGCTCCGTTGAGCGGCCCTTTCCTGTTTCCGGTAAGCGCGTCAAGCACAACGAAGTCGCATTTGCGCGCGCGCGACTGCGCACACAGATAATCAAGCAGAAGCTTTTTGTTTCCCGTTCCCCAGCCGTAGCCGCTGTGGTTCCAGCGGCAATTGTCCGGAACGCTTGTGTTGTTCGACCGGAGTCCATAGGAGAGCTTGAGAGCGCCCGTTATCCCGACGAATCCGTGGCTCTTGAAGGTCGGAACGTAGATGACGACATCCGAGTATTCGCCCGAAAGAGACGGATTGTCCGGGGATCTCATGAAATCAGGGTGCCATATGCTCGTCTTTCCGAGAATGGGTTCGTTCACGACGGTGAGGAATCTCCTGTCTTTCCCGTAGGAATCCGCGTTGACGAGTCTGGCTTTAGAATCCCCGTCGAGCATTCCGTCGCCGTCCGTATCGTAACCCGTTCCATAAAAGCTGGTCGCTTCCCGTGGGTCAGAGGGATTCGTCCCTTCGTAAAAGAGCGCGTCGGTAACGATGATGTCCGTGCTTCCCCCTTCGCCTATCGCCTGTCTGATGCCTGCAGCGATAGCCTTGACGACCCGATAGTCGGTGATGATGGCCTTTCCCTTTTCGCCCTTCCTTCCGCGATGGGGACCGACCATGTTGACCTTGATTACGACGCGATCGCCCTTTTTCACAAGCGCCGCCCATCCTTTATTTCCTAGGGATTGCGTGACAACCTCGTCGACCATCTTGCTGATTGTCTCCTCTTCGGGATTCGCTTCGCATGCGGTGAACGCCACTGAGGCGAGCGCGTTGCCATTCCCGGAAGTGCTGACGGTTTCCGCAAGACGAACGAAACGGCCCGCTCCGACGAAGATGATCGATGCGAGGGTAATCGCCAACGCGAGGGCGAACCTGATTTTCCTCGTCATTTGGGGCACCTTTCGCCGCAAAAGAACTCGTACGCAGCCTTTGCATCGGCGCCGAGCTCGACCGTCGTTTTGTCCGCGAGGAAATAGCGATAGAGGCGGGCTCTCCCGGTTCGGTTTGAGTGATATACCACGCTCGCTCCGTCGGTCGTCCAGCGGGGATAGAGGGTCATCGCTTCGCTCGCTATCGGGCTGATCGGCCGCGGATTGGAGATGATGCCTTTTTTAGGGTCGAAATCCGCGAGATAGATTACCTTTCCGATATAACTGAAAGTCGAAAAGCCCGGCTTGTATTCGTAGCAAACCTTCGTTTCGTCGGGGTTAAAGGAGCATCGATCCATCGTGCCCTTCAGCTTGACGCCGTATTGTATGGGCACGTAAGTCTCGGAGGCGTTCTCGTTCGCCGGCGTAAAAAGCCAATAGAAACCGGTGAAGATCGCTCGATTTGACTGAATAAGTATTCGTCCGTCTTTCAACGTGCTCATGGCGTACTCGCTTCGCTTGGGATCGCTGATGATCTCGTCCTTGACGTCGCTTCCCATAAGATCGATGCGGTGGATGACGGAGCGTGAACGAAGGGGAAAATACCGCGAGTAGATAACGCGGTGCGTTCCGTCTTTCGTCCATGTCGGGTTATAGTCCGCGTAGTTCCCTTCGGTGAGCTGGCGAAATCCCGTACCGTCCGCGTTGATGACGCAGATCGCGGTGTGCCATTCCTGCACGCGCTCGCGCATTCGCGTTACGCGGAAAAATACTATTTGGTCTTTCTCGAGCGACCATGAAGGCTTCATGTCGGCGTGACCTGACGTTATCGGGGTCTCGTTTCCAGTCTCGAGGTCGATAATGCAGATCGACCCATTTCGCGCACAAACGCCGCGCTCGCCTGAAAAGGCTAATGCGGCCAAAAGCGTGAGAGAGGCCATAATCCATGCACGTTTCATATCCATACTCTCCTTACCGTTTCATCATTGATGGGGTAAGGGTATGGCCACTTTTTTGGAGATGCAAGGGTAACTTATGGCCCGTCGCGATAATTAGCTACCGCGCATTTCCGATAACGGTCTTACCTTGCCAGCGTCCCGATTTCCAGCGGAACAGGTTTATCAGCGCGCGGATCATTTCGTCGGCGAGCATGCAGACCCAAATACCGATGATACCCAAGCCCAGGTTCGATGCGAGGATGAGGACCGGCACGAGACCCCACATGAAAACCAATCCGATGATTACCGAGAATTTCCCATCGCCGACCGTCTTGAGCGCGACGCCGCCAAGTATGTTGATGGCACGGAATGGTTCCATCACAAGCGCGATAACGAGAATCCAAAACCCGATGCGGATTATCTCCGGGTCTGTGGTGAAGATGCCCAAGACAAATTTGAAGAATAGCACATAAATCAGAAGGTTGACGAACGCGAACGAAGTAGAGATCAACGCGATTTTCCGGTAGGTTTTCTTCACGAGGTCGATTTTGCCTGCGCCGAGAAAGTGGCTCATCAGGATTTGGCCGCCCATGGTCAGTACCCATGCTACGGTTATGTCGATGAAGATGATACGGTTTACGTAAGTGTTCGCGCTCATGGCGGTGACGCCGAGCGATATGATGAGGAACGAGACGACGAAGTTCTGCACCGTGTAACTGAAGGGCTCAAGCGCCGCGGGGATGCCGATCTTCAGTATCGGCGTAACGACCTCTCGCATCTTTGAGCGGATACCTTTGATCATGAAATTGACGCGGAGTCTAAAATGAACGATGCCGAACAGGATCAAGAAACCGATGAAAAAGGATATGACGGTCGCAAGCGCGATACCGCGCGTGCCCATCTCGGGGAAGATCCAGAAGCCGGTCATGAGCGCCCAGTTAAGCGGGATGTTCAGGAGATTCGTGACAACGGCGGCAACCATGTTACATTTCGTGAGGGTTTTTGACGCGAGGATCGACGCGTACGAAAGTCTGATACCGACGATGATGAAATTGAACGCGATCACCGACATGTATTGCGCGGCGTAATCGTTCTGTGATGCGGTCATGCCAAGCATGAGGCCCAAGCGCCCTGACATAGTGAAGATCGCGATCGATAGTAACGTACCCATCAGGGTGCTGATGAGAATGTTGGCGAACCAAGTCGGGATGACCTTATCATGGCGATTCGCACCCATATACTGCGACGCGACGCTCGTTCCCGCCGAGGTGAACTGCGGGAGGATGAAGAAGCCGAGCATCATGATCGGGCCAAGCATCCCGACCGAGGCGGCGGCCTCGTCGGAGATCATGCTAAGAAAGAGCGTGTCGGTGAATGCGGTGATTCCACCCGTCATCTCCTCGATGAACATGGGCCATGTGAGGTGCCTGAGTTTCAATATTGGTGCTGCGTTATCGTTTTTCATGTGCGCATCTTACCATGCAACATACGTGCGATGAAAGAGGGAATATGCCTTATGGTCTAGTAGCCGATTGCGCCGAGGTCGAGCGAGAAGAACGGCAGGTATTCCGCATCGGTATTTCTGCAAATGCCTCCCCGGATGGAAATGCCAAAGGCGTCGTTTATCCGCATCCCGGCGCCGAGCGCTCCAGTGAAGTGAAGCGAGTCGTGCGTTTGCGCAAATTCGGGCGTATCGTTTATCACGGTGCCAGCTGATACCTGGAGCAACGCGTTCACCGGTAAACTCCGCGTCGCGGATTCCGCGTTGATCGTGTATTGAAGGAAGATGCCTCCCCCGAGTATGTGGCTGCCGATGCGTTCCTTTGTCGTCAAGAGACCGGGGAACAGCTGACGGTTCGCCAGGTTTGGCTTGTAGTATGCGGGGGCAGAAATCAGGCTATCGGGTACGACGCTGAAATCGGTTCCGGCGATCCAGCGAAAGCCGACGGAAAGGTAATCGCCTGCGGGAATGAACACGCCGCCTGAGGTCTTTATCGTGCTGAAGGCGCGCTGCGATTCAAGTAGTGGCACAGAGTAAAGGTATTTGATGGTCGCGAGAATCCCGTAGTGCGGAAAGATCGGCGAGTCGCATTTCCTCAGGGAGTAGTCGGCGTGGAGGCAGATGGCCGTTTCGACGGGATCGCCTGCCTCAATGTCCTCGTAATGCTCGCCGTCAATCCAATCCTGGCTTACGGCGACCGAGAACTCGCCAAACGTGAACGTGTCAGCCGTCAGGCGGATACCTCCGGTCGACGTGAATGAGCGCTCCTGGTACCCGCGGTCCGAATCAGCAAGCCATGTCTCGTAGACCGAGTGCAATGAATAAAATGCGCCAGCGGAAAAGCGGCCAAGGAACGGTTGCCGAACCGCCGCATCAAATCCCGGCGAATCGAGTAATTCCGTATCAAGGGTAATCCGCGTGTTCTCAAAAGGAATGCCACGGAGAGAAATGCCGGGGGAAATCGTCAGGGCGTTCACGAGATATCGCGAATACGTTGACTCGGAAAGGAGCGAGAACCTGATGGAAAACTCGATGGGATCCTTGCTCGTTATCGTTACGACAAGAATGCGCTCCGATCCAGAGGCGTCAAGGCTGATCCTGACGGACTCGCATCTGCCATCGCGGTCTATCTCCTCGAAGATCGCCTTAAGGTCTGCGCGCGAGGGCCTCGTTCCGACGAAGCGCTCGAACAGGGTGCGCGCGTATACGCGATCCTTATCTGCGCCGCCTTCAATGCGTATGGAGTCGATCGTCGGCATAGCGGCGCGTTGTACGCGATCAGAATCCTGGTTTCCAAGACCGTTCTTTTTCTTAAAGAGCAAGATATCCTCGGCGTTCATGCGCGCGGTTTTTTCCCCAAGTGCGTTGATTTCGCGCTCCTTCATGAAATCCGCCGTCGAGTAGCCTTGCGTGTCGACGGTGATGACTAGATCGGCGTTTGCGAGTTGCGGGTCCATGGTGTTTCTGACCATTATATCGAGCGAACGTGAAAGGATTTTGATTGCGCTGCGGCTGATCGCATCGGGATCGATCTCGCTGCAATCGCGGAGATCGACCGCGATCACGAGATCCGCGCCGAGCTCTCGAGCGAGATCGATAGGAAGATTATCGGAAAGCATGCCGTCCACGTTATACAAACCATTAAGGTGATAGGGAGAGAACACGCCGGGTATGCTCATGCTCGAACGCATCGCATCGGGAATGGATCCAGACTCATGAATGATTTTCTTTCCGCTTACGATATCGACGGAAACCGCGCGAAACCTTCGCGGTAACGAGTCGAAATCGACCGGGGAGGAAACCGGCAATGTGAGAGAATCGAGGAGGTGCATGACCTTTTTCCCCGATAGCACGCCTCCGCTCGTATAGAAGCCCTTTTCGTCAAATCGCGTTTGAATGAAATAGCGTGAACGGTCAATTTTATCCAGGTATAATTCGTTGGATATCTCGCCGTACTCGGTAAAGGTTTCGATCCAGTTGGTTTCATTGACGATGTCTTTGATTTCTTCGGGATTATAGCCGATCGAGTACAAACCGCCGACGATGGCGCCCATACTGGTTCCCGTGACGATGTCCACCGGGATGCCGAGTTCCTCCAAAACCTTGATGACCCCGATATGCGCAAAGCCCAGCGCACCACCGCCCGCGAGCGCGAGTGCGACCTTTGGTCGTCTCCCGCTTTCCGGTTGCCCATAGAGGGGAGTGAATGCGATCAGGATTCCTGCGAGAAACAAGGTGATGTATTTTTTCATGGAGTTCATACCTGTTATTTTACCCTATTTTCATGGCACGCGCTAAGGCGTATCCGGTCTCGAGCCTGCCAGCGTTTTTTCAGACGTGAAGAAAACGAATCGCCCCTTTTCCGGAGTGTCCACGTAAATTCTCAGCGTCGAGCCTGTCCATTCAAGCGTCGCTCTGATCTCGCTGGGTTGGTACAGCATGTCTTTCAGTCCTATGCCGCGCGCGATCAATTCCTCCGCCGATATTCCCTGAACAATGAGAGGCGAAACGGAAACTGCCGTCGTGAAAGCCTTTTGCCGAAAATCCAGCGAACTCAAGGCATATACGTCTTTTGGCAAGTTTTTGAAATCGATCAAGTAAACCTCGCTCGGGGATGACTGCGTCGTGACCTGCAGTATCGGCAATCCAAAGTCGAGAAGCTCGGCCGAGGTGAGGCAGGGTACGGGGGCTCGGGAGGTATACCAGATACCCTTGATCGTTTTTGGCATGCCCGTAAGGCTGTAATAGCCACGAAAGCTTTCGCTAAACGAAGCGAGGCGTTCGTTCGCGCGCGATCCTGTTTCTCGCGTGTCTTGAAGCGCCGTATACACCTCGATCCGGATGTCGAGGAGCTCCATGATTTTTTTGTACATCCGGTACTTTGACTCGTTCACGAACGCGATGTTCTTCGCGTTTCCCCGCATGATAGCGGATCCGTGCCGAGTTATCGTATTGATCTTCGGGAAGTTGACGAGATAAAGAAGCGTTACGTGACTGAGCGCATTGAAGAAGGAATAGGTCTTTCCCGTAACCGCCGAGCTTATCCGGTACGACTCGTACATCCGTATCGATTCCTCGAGTTCAAGCCTGTATTGCCTGTTGCGGTCTATGTATTCGGCCAGCTTTTTTTTACCGGCAGCGTCGATATCGGGTAGCTCAAGTTCAGGCGATGATATCTTCCGCGTGAGTTCATCGTTACCGATGCTGATTTTCCTGAATACGTCGGGATTCATCCGCACCAACTCGCGGTCGGTCGAGAAGAATAGCGTCATGCCGTTTCCGAACGTTTCGCTTTTACGGACCAGAATGTATTCCGTCGTCGCCTCTGCCGTAAACGCGAACGGAACGCGGTCGTAGGCACCGAAGAGATCGGAAAGCATCGCGCGGAAATCCTTCGAGACGCGGTCGAATGAACCGTCCTCAAGCTCAAACGTGACCATCATGAGTTTCGGCATTCCGTCCCGTCCGGGATCGTAACGACGGACATAGGTCCATGCGTCTACCGGGTGCATCAGCAGCGTCGCACTTTCCCCGTTCCGCGAGATGGCAAGATGGCATGAACCCTCGCGCAGGTTGAAGTCGGGAATCTTGAGCGCGATATCGGTGACCGGTGCGCCCCGATGCCAGATTATTCCGTCATACACGGTATCACCCGAATGTCCCCGAACCTGCTTTTCGCGCGAACCCTCCCGGACCGGAAGAAAGTCGCCTTTCACCAGGTGGAGTGGCGCCTGAAGGAATTTCCATCGCGTATCGTTGAGTCGCTTGGCATAATAGCCGACGCGGCCTTCAGTATCCATTCCTTCGACGCGGAGTTCCCTCGCGGCGTTTCCCTGGCCGTCCTGCACGATAGTGATCCGTTTTGTTATCCGGGCTTTCCCCGATAAGACTATCGGCGGCTCCTTTTTCCAGTCTTCCGCGGGCAGCGCCCAGGGAGTGTAGTTCGAGCGGTAGTTGTCGCCTGAAAGGCCGTAGCTCTCGCGTCGGTAGGTATACTTGAAGAAGAGGGGATCGCAGCCGAGCGTGTCGAAATCGACAAGGCGCGTGTACATCTCGCCTGCGGCGTTGATGACGAACACGGTCGAGGCGCTCGCGGAGAGAGCCTCGGCGATAAAACGTCCGCGTTCGGGGCCAAGTATCGAATGGCTAAAATCCGAGGGAAGTCCCGTATCGCTAAAGCGTATATCCTGCCCGTTCGCGCACAGAAAATACGAGGTCTCTATGCCCATCGTCCCGTAATGATGCTGGTTACCGTAACGGTCCTCGTACCAGAGCACGGAAGCCGTGCGCTTCGCGACCGCCCATGAGCGAAAGCCCCGAACGAGATCGTTAATCTCCAGGGGTGCCGCCTCGGGCCATCCCATCCGGTCTTTCCAGAAATAGTCCTGCAGCATAAGGCCCGGGTCAAAGACATACTGATAGATTCTGCCCTCGTCCGATATGGCCTGCAGCTCATTCGCGTCGGCCGAGATCGCGACGATCGCAGCCGGCATCTTGAAGCCTCTTTTCAGCCGCGCCGACGGTAGGCCCGTTTTGCGGAATAGTTGCCATTCCGGAGCGTCGCCCGAAGCGTCGAGCGACTTGCAATAGATGCGCCCGTGTTCAAGAAGGAAATAGTAATATTCGTTGAAGGTTTGCGTGGCGGTCTTTAAGAAAATTCGCTCTGGAAAGCGGCCATTAACGTTTTCCGCCGCTCTTGCGATTGCAGTGCCTTTCCCGGCGTCCTGATATACCTTGTCCATGCGGGTATTGACCATGCCCGTAAAGCAGGCGGAGGCGAAAAAAAGAGGCAAGATTGACGCGATGAGCGCAGGATATGCACATGACTTCATGTATTACATAAAGATATCGTGGCGCAGGGGAAAAATCAACGAAAGTTGCGTCGCCTTGGGTATTGAGAAAAAGTTTCAGGCGAGCACGTTAACGCCGGTTCCAACGCGTGAATCAGATATCCTGACGAGGTTATCGAGCATTTTTATCACCGTTTCGCCTTCGGTCTTCGCACCGTCCATGGCAATCTTCTGGGTTTGGATCGCGACGGCATGCCGAATCGAAAGCTGTGAAAGCGATGATGACAGCATGGATACATCCATAGGTTTAAGTATACTGCATGATTTCGCAATCGACAATATCGCGCCCGCGAAAGCAGCGTACGATCTGTCGCAAATGCGCAAGGAAATATAGTATATTTATGGTAACGATTTTTATGGATTAGGAGGATTGCATGAATACAATGATAAAGAAGTTAATACCGGTGCTGGTTGCTTTTTTTCTTGCCGCGCCTGCGCTTTTCGCGCAAAACGTAACGATTGACGCCCGTTTCGGCATTGATGGGCCGAATCCCGCGAACTACTTTAACTGGTCCCAGGGAAACAAGACGGTGAAGGATAAATTCGACGCGACGACGGGCGCAAGCTTCGCGGGATCAACAGCCCTTTTCAACGCCGTGCGCTATGATGCGCAAACCACCAGAAAGGCAGCGATCCCGGTTGCGCTTCGAGGGCTTGTGCTATACCCCGTTTCGGACTTTGAAACCGCTACTGCCGACGCGTTCACCGTAAGCGCTTCGGGCAAGGCGCTCGTCGTGCGTTTCGTGCACCGCGGAATCGCCTACGAGATCGCGACCGACAAGAACGGAAAATTTGACGTCCTTTCGGGGGCGAAATCCGCAAAAGGGCTTGCGGATAACGTCGGTGGGGAGTTTGTCCTCAAAAAGGAATTCCTGAAGACAGGGGGAGATCCTGCCAAGATGGCTGATCTTGACTGGACGAAAATCCCGCTTGTCCTCGACGCGAAAGACCCGCTCGCAAGTCGCTGGTTTGAAGGATCGCTCAATATAACGCTTGAAAAGAATGTGCTGATTATGAAGGGCACGCTGATCGAGAAGAAGGCGAAGTAAGGCCCTCGGACCCGAGGGCTTCTACGGATTAAGGAGCATCTTGTCGTTCGTCAATTCGCGGCGCTTGATGTCGCGGAAACGCTGCACGATCTCGTCGATCGTGAGCTTTGGCTTTTCGGCGCTGCCGACGTCGAGCACGATTTCCCCTGAGTCCATCATGAGAAGCCGGTTTCCGTACTCGATCGCGTGGCTCATGTTGTGCGTTATCATCATGACGGTCAGTCCGTAGCGGTCGGCGAAGGTTCGGGTGAGGTTCATGACTATCTCGGCGTTCCTCGGGTCAAGCGCGGCCGTGTGCTCGTCGAGGAGCAGTAAGTCGGGCTCCGAGAGCACTGCCATGAGGAGGGTAAGCGCCTGCCGCTGACCGCCCGAGAACTGGTCGACGTTATCCTTCAGGCGGGTTTCGAGCCCCATGTCGAGTTCGCGGAGCCGCTCGCGGAAATACTCGCGAAGCTTGTGGTTAAGGCTGATCCCGAGTCCCTTGTATCCCTTTTTATGGCAGATCACCATGTTGTCCTCAAGCGTCATCTTGCCGGCGGTTCCGAGAAGCGGATTCTGGAAGATGCGCCCGATAAAGCGCGCGCGCCTGAATTCCGGGGTTTTCGTTATGTCCTTGCCGCGAAGCAAGATTCTTCCCGCCGTCGGCGCGTAGGTCCCGGCGATAAGATTATAGAGCGTGGTTTTTCCCGCTCCGTTGGAGCCTATCACGGTAACGAAGTCGCCCCGGTTGACCTCGAGAGAGACGTCGCGAAGCGCGCGGTTTTCGTCGGGCGTTCCGACGTTGAAGGTGACGCCGACGTGGTCGATTATCAGCATTTTATCGTCCCCTTCCGCCTGAGTAGCGCCCCGTTCCCATATTTCGATATCACGAGGCACGCGATGATGAGCACGCCTGTGATTATCTTGAGGTCGTTTGCCGTGAGCCCGATCTTGTACCCATACTGCCGCCCGGCGAACATGATCGCGCGGTAAAGGATCGAGCCGAGTATGACGCGGAGGGTGAGGATCTCGATGCGGTTTGAGCGCACGAGGAATTCGCCGATCATCAAGGAAGCGAGCCCCGCGACGACCGTTCCCGTCCCCGCCGTCACGTCCGCCGATCCCTGGTACATGCACGCGAGCGCTCCCGCGATGCCGACTAGCCCGTTCGAGAGGGCGACGCCTATGAGCTTGATGACCTCCGGGTTCATGCCCTGCGAGGTAATCATCTGCGGGTTTGAGCCAAGCGCCCCGAGGGTAATGCCAAAGTCAGTATGGAAGAAAACGTTGATGATGACGAGAATTGCTGCGACGCTTAATAGGAGAAAGGCGAGAACACCGTATTCGGGCGGCATGAATTGCCCTGCCCAGGAAGCGATTTCCTTGAAGAGGGTGTCAACCTTGAGTAGCGATACGTACGAGCGGTTGCTCATGATGCGGAGATTGATCGAGTAGAGGATGGTCATCGTGATGATGCCCGCGAGAAGGCTCGGAATCTTGAGTTTGGCGTGGATAACCGCGGTGACGGAGCCTGCCGCCGCGCCGCACCCGAAGGCGATGAGGATCGCGACAAAGGGGTTCATTCCCCCGACGAGGAGCACGCCCATGATGGCCGAGCCCAGCGGGAAGGAACCGTCGACCGTCATGTCGGCGAAATCGAGCACGCGAAAGGTGATAAAAACAGCGAGGGCCATGATCCCATAGACCAGGCCCTCGATCAAAATACCCTGGATCATTCCAAGAGTATACAGTCAGCTCACTTGGTAGTCAATTTCCCGTTTTCGATTATCTTGCTTGCTGCATCAAGGAGATCCTTCGGGATATCGATGCCGCATTTTTTTGCTACGTCGAGGTCGATGAGCAAGTCGGTTTCCGAAGGCTCGGTGATGTACTTGACCGGGATATCCGCCGGAGCCTTTCCGCGAAGCACGTCGGCGACGATCTTTCCGGTCGCGCGTCCCGCCTTGTAGTAGTCAAAGCCGCTCGCGATGAGGCAGCCGCCTTCCATTGCGCTCGTGGTATCGGCAGAGAAGACCGGTTTTTTATTCGCGAGCGCGACCTCGATAAGCGAGGGGAGGGCCGAAAAGACGGTGTTGTCGGTGGTAAGATAGATTCCGTCTACGCGCTTGATGATCGCCTCGGTGGCTTGCTTGACCTCCGATGAGTTGGTGATGGTCTGCTCGACAAGCGTGATTCCGAGCTTGTCGCAGGATGCCTTGACGTCGGCGAGTGATGCAGCCGAGTTTGCCTCGGAACTCGTGTAGATGTAGCCAAGGGTCTTGATCTTCGCGACGCGGGCGAAAAGGGTGATGTTTTGAAGGACGTCGATCTTGTCCGAAAGACCGGTTACGTTCCCCTGTCCCTTGTTGTCAGGCCCGACGAGGCCCGCGCCGACCGGATCGGTGATCACCGAGAAGATGACCGGGATATCCTTAATGGCGTTGGCCGCAGCGACCGCGGTCGGCGTCGCAATCGCGACGACGGCGGATACCTTGTCGTTCTTGAACTTGGTCGCGATTTGCGTCGCGGTATTCACGTCCCCGTTCGCGTTCTGGAGATCGAAGGCGACAGAAAGGCCCTGCGCGGCGAGCTCGTCCTGGATTCCTTTTTCGGTCGCGTCAAGCGCGGGATGCGCGACGATCTTCGAGATGCCAACCGTAAAGGATTTCGCGTCTGCCTTCGATGGATTTTTCGCGCAGCCGGTACTGACCGTCGCGAGGATTACGAGTGCGGCAAGTATGCCGATACTTTGTTTCATTTGTTCGCTCCTGTGTTACTATTGATAGTAACATGCGATACTATAACCACTCATAAAAAAGATGTCAAGGAGTGAATCTGACTAAAGGAATGTGCACTGGAAAATTAGGGGAGGGAAGGCGAGCGCGGGATAAAAAAAGATGCCGGGGACCGGGCTTGAACCGGCACGGCCGTTACCAGCCAAGGGATTTTAAGTCCCTGGTGTCTACCAATTCCACCACCCCGGCACACTATGGTATAGTACCTGAAAATCCTTGCGGAGGTCAATCGTGTTTTCGGATACGCACTGCCATCTTTCCTACGTCGCCGATCGGGGCGAAAACATTACTGACCTTCTTGACTTGCTTGCGCGCGAGGAATACCGGTTTGTGCTCGATGTTGGAACGAAACCGGGCGACTTTTCCTCCCGTGTCGATCGCGTCGCGAAGGCGGCGGGATCGACCTTGCTTCCTCCGTTCCTTCATTTTAGTTGCGGACTCTGGCCCGACGGCGAGGTCATCGCGAACCGGGAAGAGTCCCTTCGGTTACTCGAGAGTGACATAGTGTCGATGCTTGATCTCGCCTCCCGAAGGGCTTCGGCGAATGCCAATGGAGGCCTCTATTGCAAGGGCTATGCCGCGCTCGGCGAGTGCGGCCTCGACCGGTATTGGAACGGCGCCGCCGCCTCTGAGCGGATCGCCGCGCTTTCTCAAACCAGGGCGGAAGGGGAATCCGCCTCGCAGGACGACGGGCCCGGAACGACCGACCTCGCGGGCGAGGAAGAACTTTTTGGTTTTCAGCTGGACATGGCGAAGCGATACGCTCTTCCCGTTATCGTACATTCGCGCGAGGCGTTCGACGCCACCATAGGTTCGATCAAAAACGGCGGATGGGATCTCGGCGTCATTCACTGCTGGTCGTACGGTCTCGCCGAGGCCCGCGCGTTTCTCGACCGCGGCTGGTACATCTCGTTTCCCGGTACCATAACCTGGGCAAAGAAGGAAGCCGATCGGGAACGAATCGCTTCGCTCTTGCGCTATGTCCCGCGCGACCGACTTCTCCTCGAAACGGATTCTCCGTATATGGCGCCCGCGCCGCATCGCGGCAAGACCAATACCCCGTATCTCGTTCGCCATGTCTACGAACGTGCCGCGGAGTATCTCGGCATGGACGTCGCGTCGCTTGCGCTTCTCGTGCATGCGAACACGCGCGAGCTTTTCTCCATCAAATAAAAAAGCCGCCCCGAATCGGGACGGCTTTTGCTTGCGATTCCGCGCGCTATCTTCCGACGAGAACCATCGTAAACCAGGGAACATACGTTACGAGCATCAGTATGGCGAACTGCGCGATCAGGAACGGCATGATGGTTTTCACAACCTTCATGACCGGTTTATCGAACGTGAAGCTCGCGATGAAGAGGTTCATGCCGACCGGCGGCGTGAGGAAACCGAGCGCGAGATTCGTGAGAAATATGACGCCGGTGTGAACCGGGTCTATCCCGAATGATTCCGCGACCGGGATGATGAGGGGCGACACGACGAGGATCGCCGAATAGAGATCCATCAGGCAGCCGACCACGAGAAGGAGCAGGTTAAGGAGCAAGAGGAAAACGTACTTTGAGTGCACGAACGAAAGCACGAGGTCCGTCAGCATGTTCGGAACGCCCGCGTCGATCATGAAGTACGCAAGACCCTTTGCCGCACCGATGATGACGAGGACGCCGCCTGCGATCGGGATGCCCTTCAGGATAACCCGATACGCGTCGCGGAAGCTGAAATCGCGCCTGACGAATACCTCAAGCACGAACGCGTAGCACGCGGTAAACGCCGCGGTCTCGATGAGCGAAAGGAAGCCCGAGAAGTACCCGACGACGATCCCGATCGGAAGGAGCAGCTCCCCAATCCCGTGATACACCGAGGAGCCGAGCTCGCGAGGCGAGAACTTCATGCGAACGCTCGATTTATCGCGCATGATGCCAAGCACGATCATCGATACAGCCATGAGAACTCCGGGAAGGAACGCGCCCTTGAAAAGCTCGTAGATGTCCACCGAGAAAATATTCGTCGAGCCGTAGATGATGATCGCGAGGCTCGGCGGAAAAAGCATACCGATGGAGCCTGACGCGGTTACGAGCGACTCTGCGTTGTCGCGGGAATAACCGGAGCCGGTCAGGATGACGGTGAGGAGCGTGCCGAGCGCGAGTATGGTGACCCCCGACGCGCCGGTGAAGGTCGTGAAGAAGGTTGCGACAATGACAGCGGCGATGACCGGCCCTCCCCGGAGCCAGCCGACCGAGTTCTTGACGACGTCGAGGAGCCTTCGGCCCGCGCTACCTTCGGCCAGGATGAGGCCCGCGAGGGTGAATAGCGGGATAGCCGCGATGCTTTTGTCCGTAAGGATGCCATAGCTTTCAAGCGGGATCATCTCGACGTAGCCGCCGCCCTGGCTGAACGCGATGTACGCGATACCCGCGAGGACAATGAAGATCGGCGCTCCGAACGCGGCGGCGAGGACAAGGAGGATCACGAGCGGCCAGAGGATCTTACCCGCGACAAGTATCCAGAAATTGAAAATTCCTGAGAGTACGGTAAGGTTCTCGAGATGGAATATGAAGTAGAGAATGCCCGAGAGGGGACCTGACGCGATCAGGAGCCCGATCGCGATACCGACGATGGTCGCGATTTTTGACTTGTGCTTTTTGAGCGGGATGGCGACCATGACGAGGTACATGGCTGGAAGCGCGGCGAAGACGACCTTGAGCGGAACGCCCCAGACCTTTTCGCCGTCCTTGAACACCATGAAAAACTCGGAGAAAGCCGCGAGGAAAAGCGCCGAGAGGATCGCCGTGGTGATCACCGTCTGAATCGGATCGACGAAGCGCTTGATCCGGTAAGGGAGCGCTTCGTTGATCACGCCGAGGTTCAGCTGCTTGTTCTCGATGCTCGTGATGATTCCCGCGATCCCTGCGAACATGAATACGAGATTGACCTGCACGAGGTCTGCCGAGAGGATCGATATGCCGGTAAGTTCCGCGACGAGCCGGAACGCTATCGGGAAAACCGCAAGCAATGAAAGAAGAAATACGCCGGTTACGTTGATTATCTTTCTTGGCATGTCTTAGTTCCGCACAGCCTGGAGCTGTTCCTGGATTTTGTGGTACGTCACCGTGTCGAACGCGCCGGGTGTGGTGCGCGCGACCGTGTCGATATCCCGCGCGAACTCGGCTTCCCACTGCGTGAGTTCCGCGCTGGTCGGCTTGATCGCGCTGATCCCCTCACGCGTCATATTGCCCATATACTTGCGATCAGAGGCGTCGAGCGAGGCGTCGAGTCTCTTTCTCATGCGTTCGACCGCGGCGATCATCGCGGGCTTATACTGCGCGGGTATCTTCGCCCACGCCTCGTTTGAGAGAACAAGGCCTGCGAGCACCGGGCAAAGCTTGGTGTCGAGCGCGTAGTTTACGTTCTTTGACATCCCGGTCACGTACGCGAACATGTGAACGCCGAAGAAACCATGAACGCCGCCGGTGCTCTTGAGCGACTGGAGTATCTTGGCCTGCGAAATGTCCTCGATAGTAAAACCCGCGGCGCGAAAACTGTTGCCGAGGATCGGGCTATCGAGTCCGGCAGAAGCGATCTTTATCTTTTTGAGCTCGGAAAGGTTTTTGAACGGTTCCTTCGTGTAGAAGGAGAGCCAGCCGACGTTGGTCCACGCGATCATCTCGAAGCCGGCCTTTCTGTATTCCCCCTTGAGCCTGTCGCCGTAGGTGTCGAGGACAAGGTCGAGCTCTTTCTGGTTCTGGATGAGGAAGGGAAGTGAGAGGGTATAGATCGATGCGTCGGGCGCGAGTTCATGGAGCCCGATCGTCGAGAAGATTGCGCCATCGAGCGGAGCTTTTTGCCCGGGACGCACAGAACGGAATTTCTGGATGACGCCCTTTTCGCCGCCGAGCGAAGTCGTATCATAGAACATGACCGTCACCGCGCCATTGGTGATCTCGGACCACTCCTGAGCGAGCGCGCGCTGCTCGACGTCCCAGGGGGAGCGGCTCGGCGCAACCGATGCGATCTTGAGCTGGATTTTCGCCTGCCCAGGCATTGACGCCGCCGCAAGGCCGAGGATTAAACTGATGGCAAGAATTTTTTTGATACTCATTGTATATTCTCCTATTCAAGTATGAAATCGGCCTTGTGGTCCTTGAGCCAGACGGCCTGTCTGTGCGCGATGGTAAGCGCGAGCGTATTCTCTGGCTGGGATGCCGGATCGATCGCGAGCGCCTTTTCGATATACTCGTCGAACCCCGCGCTGTCCTGCGTCGGGATGCAGAAGAAGCGGACATAGGCGATATAGGGGCCTGGGGTCTTGCCGCCTGAATACTCGATCGCCTTTTCGTATGCGGCAATCGCCTTGTCCCTGCCGCCGCCGAGCGATTCGGGAGCAGCCGCGTAAAACGACATGAGGACTTCCCATATGGCGCCCGAGGCGAACGCGGGGTCAAGCTCGGAGGCGCGTTCGATCATCGCGACCGTGCCGGGCAGGATCGGCACGTAGGATGAGTCAAGCGGGCTTAGCGAGAACGCACCAAGGGCGCCGGAACCGGCCCAGTACAGCGCTGCCGCGTCGGGCTTTTTGCAGGCGGCGAGCATGGATCGCATAGCACCCTCGTCCGGGCCGAAGACGGCGGCGCTGAAGCCCGGGTAGGCGTGATCAAGCGCTTTGAGCGTAAAGGCCCTGCCGCGAAGGTAGAAATTCTGCGCGCGCCGGTACGCTATATCCTGCTCGTCAAAGCGTTCCATGGGGAGCCGTTCTGCCGGTCCCTGAACGAAGGCGTTCGCGTACATGATATAGAGTTGCCCGGTCATGATGGCAAGTCCCTCGTGTTCGGGGTTTTGAAGGTGCATTATTTCGTAGAGTTTAAGGGCGGTGGGGAAGAAATCCTGGACAAGTTCTGGGTCATTTTCGCCGGTCAGGGCTATCATGGGATTGATGCCCGAATCGGGTTTGGCTGCCGTATCCGTCGGGGGCGGCGCCAGAAGGTTCGACATGCCGTTCATCGCGGCATGTTTTATGGAACAGGCGGAGAGCGTCAGGGCAAGACCCGTGAGCGCCCCTAAAAGCAAAGGCGTTTTTTTCATGATGCGACTTCCTTTTTCCATTCTGCGATAAAATGCTCATACGCGGCTATGGTCGCCGAGAGCGTCGTATCCTGTACTTGCCCGCGTCCGATCCAATCGTTTCCATCCATAATATAAAGGTTCCGGAGAATGCCTTCGATATCTGCGATCGTGCAGGATGGGTCGCGTTCCTTTCGCCTTTCAAGGCCTATAAGCTCGTCCTCAAAAACCTGACGGTACTTTTCGTCAATCCATTCGGTTGATTCACTCATCCGGATGAATATAGTAGTTTTTTTGGAGTGCTTCAAGTATACTACCATGTATGGAAGAATTCCGAAACCAGGAAGAGACGGAAATTATCGTCAGAAAAGCATTTGATGAATTATGTTCCGCGCTTTCGCGTTGCGATGACCCTGACCTGATCGGTGAATTCCTGGAATGCCTGCTCACGCCGACCGAAAAGCGCGAGGTTTCGTCCCGATGGGCGCTTGTCCGCGAGATTGCGGAAGGGACGACCCAGCGGGAAATCGCGAGAAAAATGGGGCTGAGCCTGTGCAAGATAACCCGCGGTTCGCGGGAACTCAAGAAGGAAAATTCCCCCTTCAGGCGCATGATCGAGCAGTATCGAAAGGGATAATGGGATAAATCAGGGCATCTATATACGAAAAAGGCCTGTCAGACACATGCATGTCAGACAGGCCCTTTTTTTTATTTCAGCAGTTCGGCGATATCCGGCCGTTGCCAGCGTACCGCGACCTCGTATGCCGTCTCTCCGGCGACGTTCCGCGCGGTTCGGTCGATTCCCGGAAGCTTCAGGAGCTGCGTGATGGTTTCGACGCCGCCGATCCGGGCCGCGTAGTGCAGGAGTCCGTCGCCGATGGTGTCGGTGCGGTCGGAGGCGAACTCAGCCAAGAGCGGGATGAAGGCGACCTTGTCCGAGAGGGCAAGGCTTGCGGCCGAGATACCTGAGTTGTCGGCGGCAAAGGGATCCGCGCCCGAGGCAAGGAGTATTTTCGAAAGCGATTCCGAGCCGCCCTTGACGGCGAGGAGAATGGCGGTCGAGCCGGTGCGGTTCCGGTTATTTACCGGGAATCGCGCGGCTATAAGCGCCTTGAGCACGTCGTCGCCCGCGCGTTCGGTAACCGCGATGTGAAGCGGGGTGTTCCCGTCAGAATCCGCAATATTCGTGTTCTTTCCGATAACGGCCATCACGGTTTCGCCCGATTTATGGAACGCGAGCGAAAGCGGGGTCCGTCCCCAGGTGTCGCGTGACATCGGGTTCGCCCCCGCGTTCCGGAGCATGGTCACGATCTCGGTCGTGGAACCGTCGACTGCCTCGTGGAAGGCGTTTCTTCCATACATATCCTGCATGACGGGAGACGAGCCGCGGTCGAGAAGCAGCTTGACCGTCTCGGCCCGGTTGCCCTGGATCGCGTCGGTAAGCGCGGTTTTTCCCGTTTCGTCGATCGCGTTGACGTCGGCTCCCGCCGCAAGAAGCGCGTTCGCGAACTCGAGATTGCCGTTGCGCGCCGCGTCGTGGAGTGCGGTCTTGCCCGCGAGGTTGCGCGCGTTGATGAGCTTGCGCGCGTTGGACAGGCTGTCATGCGAGATGAGGGTGTTCGCGGCGTTCGCGGATCCCCAGCGGATGCAGGAATGGAGCGCGGTGTTCCCGAGGAAATCGCGCGCGTTCACGTCGGCCTTTTTGTCGCCGCTTCCCGAAAGGAGCGTGCGGATCGTCGCGCCCGAATCGGCCTTGACCGCGTTGAAGATCGGGGTTTCGCCGTTCGCGTTGCGGGCGTTTGGATCGCCGCCCTTGTCGATGATGAGCGAAACGACCGAGGTCAACTGCCACTCGGCGGCGAGATGGAGCGGCGTGTTGCCCGACCCGTCCGATGCCTTTATCACGTTCGAGTTGAGCACCCAGTCCTGCCTGCCGCCCATGCGGGTGAGGGCCGCCTTGAGCGCGGACTCGCCCGAAACGTTTGGCGCGAAGACGTCGGCGCCGCGCGCGAGGAGTATCTCTCCGGTCGCGCGGTCGTTGTTCCGAACGGCGATGTGGAGCGCGGTGTCGCCGCCCTTGTCGTGCGCGTTGATGTCGGCCTTTTTAGAGATGAGATATCCCACGATCGCAGGATCCGCGCGCTCGATCGCCGCGATATGGAGCGGGGTGCGGCCGCGCGAGTCGCGCGAAAGGATGTTGGAGTCGATCACGATCGCCTGCACCATATCGGGTCCGGTCTTGATCGCCTTGGAGAGCGCGGTGTTCCCGTCGATGTCCTCGGCGTAGATGTCCGCGCCAAGGAGGACAAAGAGGTTCGCCTGGCTTGCCTGGTTTCGCTCGATCGCGAGCGCGATCGGGGTTACGCCTTTCTTGTTTCGCTCGTTGACGTCGGCGCCGGCTGACGTGAGCGCGCGGATGACGTCCTCGCTCATGCCGACTCTCGCCGAGATATGGAGCGGCGTTTCCCCGTAGTTATCCTTCAGGTTCGGGTCCGCGCGCGCGGCGAGGAGCCGTGCGAATATAACAGAACGGCTCGCGACCGGCACGACCAGGTGGAGCGGCGTGTTCCCCGAGGAATCCCGCTGATTTGGGTCGGCCCCGGCCACGATGAGAAGGTCGACGCACTCGATGTGACCCCCGCGCGTCGCCTCATGAAGCGGCGTTGAGCACGCGGCGTCCTTCGCGTTGACCATGGCCTTGTGCGCGAGGAGGTATTTCACGTATCCCGAATGACCGTTGGCTGAAGCGATGTGGAGCGGGGTCTTTCCTTCCTCGAAACGCATCGAGAGGTTGCGCTTTATGACCGCGGTCTCGAAATACGCGAAGTCGCCGCGAACCGGCTCGGCTCCGGCGAGCAAGAGCGTGGCGGCTATGCGCGCGCTCGCGTCCGGAACGGGATTTCGGTACGCGGCGGCGAGCGGGGGCAATCCCGCGTTGTCGAGCGCGGAAACGGCGCCACCCGCCGCTATGATGACGGAAACCGCTTCCTCGTCAAGGTTCCCGCAGGCGATGTGGAGCGCGGTCCTTCCGGCTGAGTCCTGCTGGGCAACCGTGCTTTTGGAGATGATCGCCTGGAGCGCGTCCTTGCCCTTGGCTCGCGCGAGGTCATACACGGTGGCGTTCGACGCGTCTGAGGCAAAAATCGAGGCGCCCGCTTCGGCGAGGGTGCGTGCGGCGTCGAGGCTATCCGCGGCCACGGCGACCGCAAGCGGCGTCATGCCGTTCGAGTCGCGAATTTCGGGGTCGGCCTTCAGGTTAAGGAGAAATTCGATCATGGGCGAATTGTTCTTGAGGGCCGCGACATGAAGGAGCCCTTGGCCTTTCGCGTTTTTCTGGTTTATCGAATCGGTCCCGGAAAAGCGCTGCTTGACCTCGGCCGTTCGCCCGTTTTCGATCAGGTCGAAAAGGGTCTTTTCCGTCGCCGTCGCCGTCGATTCGCCGCTACTCGTCGCAGGCACGCTTACGCAGGACGAAACAATGATGGCGCCGGCCGCGAAAAGAAGGAAAACCGGCTTGAAAAATACGTTTTTGGTCATTTCAGATTATCCCCCGTATTATCATCGACCGAAAAAACGCGCGATTAAATCGAATTAATGGAAATCGCCGAATATTACGATACAATGAATACCATGAAAGAACGTTTTTCCTTTCTCGAAGATCCGAATAGCGTGCTGGAACGGCTGGGTGGAAACGAAACCATGCTTACGCGGCTTCTGGCGAAATTCCGGGAAACCTATCGCAATACCCCGGAGCGGCTCAAGGGGCTTCTCGCGTCGGGTGAGCGCGAGGAAGCCTGGCGGCTCGTTCATTCAATAAAGGGCGTATCCGCCAATCTCGGGATCGGCTCGCTCTATCGGGACGCGATCGCGCTCGAAGGCAGGATGAAAAACGGGGATTTTTTGTCCATGCAGCGCGAGATGGAAGGTTTTTGCGACGGGCTTGAGACGGTCATGCGGGAACTGGATCGCAGTCAATCCGGGACGCGGGTTAGCTAAGTGCCTGTATCCAGGCACCGTTCCTCCGCGATCCAAAATCGTCATCCGCCCTTGCATGACGATTGAGGAGAACCGTATCCCTTCGCGAATCAGAACACGAAATAACGAATATACACGTAGGCAGTCGAGATCACGAGCGTTATGAGCGTGATGAACGAGCCGACCTTGGTAAAATCCCAGAACGAAATCTTGTAGCCGCTCTTGTTCGCGAGGCCGACCGAAACGACGTTGGCCGAGGCGCCGACGAGGGTTCCATTTCCGCCAAAGCACGCGCCGATCGCGAGCGACCACCACAAGGGCTCTATCTGTGCCTGCCCGAGGGAGTTGCCCATGTCCTGGATGAGCGGGATCATCGTCGCGACATACGGGATGTTGTCGACGACGGCAGAGAGAAAACCGGAAACCCAGATCAGGAGAATCGAGGTCGTCATGATGTTGCCGTCGGTGAGCGCGAGGATCTTCGCCGCGAGCACCTTCATGATCCCGAGATCGACGAGTCCGCCGACGAGGATAAAAAGCCCGACGAAAAAGAAGATGGTTCCCCATTCGACGTCCCGTATGAACTCGTCAACCTCATGGCTGCCCGCGAGGAGCATCAGAACCGAGGCGCCCGCGAGCGCGATGAGCGCGGCGTCGATCTTCAGAAGCCCGTGGAAGAGAAATCCGAAAATAACGAGACCGAGCACGGTAAGGCATTTGACGAGGAGCTTTTTGTCGGTGATCGACTTCGACTCGTCGAAGTCCATGATCTTGGCCTTGCGCTCGTTGGAGACGACGAGCTCTTTGCGGTACATCAGGTAATAGATAAGGGCAAGAACCGCCATCAGGATGAGGACGAGCGGCCCGAGATTCACGACGAAGCTGATAAAGTCGAGGTTCGCGGCGCTACCGATCATGATGTTGGGCGGGTCGCCGATGAGCGTCGCCGTTCCGCCGACGTTCGAGGCGATCGCGCCGGTGATGATGAAGGGAATCGGGCTGGTGCCGAGCTCGACCGCGATGAGGATCAGGACCGGCATGATGATGAGCACGGTCGTCACGTTGTCGAGAACTGCTGAAAGCGCACAGGTGATCATCGCCATCAGGATCAGGATCGCTATCGGCTCTCCCCGGGCGAGCTTCGCGGTCTTGATCGCGATATACTGGAAAATACCGGTCTTCCGGGTTATGTTCACGATCACCATCATGCTGACGAGCAGGAACACGACGTTCCAGTCGATAAAGCCATACACGTTTTCGCTCTTGATCAATCCCGTAAAGATGAAAAGCGACGCGCCGAGGAGCGCGACGACGGTCTTGTTGATAAGATCCGTCGATATGATTATGTATACGAGGACAAAGAGTCCCACTCCGATCCACATAGCTAAAGACATACGATTATCCTCTTAATACCTTGTTCAGAATATCCATGGTACTCACGACGCCGACGATTTTTTTGCCGTTCACTACCGCGATGTGCCGCCGTTTGTTCTGCGTCATCTCGAGGGCGACCTCGAGGATTGACGTGTCCTCGGAAACCTTGAATGATGGCTTTTTCATGATCGCGCTAACCTTGATCGAAGCCTCGTTTTTGAGAAGCGCCTCGAACGGTTCCATCGTCTTGAGGAAGTTGAGGCTGCCGATCATCGTCGCGTAGTCCGGGATACCGAGCCTGATCGTGTCGGTGATGTTCACCTCGCCGATAAAGTCGCCCGCGGCGTCGAGGACCGGGATATAGCTGAGGCTGTTCGCGCAAAAAAGGTCGCACAGCTCGCGGATAGTCGTTTCGGGCGTCACGGTGATGAGCTCGCGGCTCATGATGTCGGCGACGGTAAGCTCTTTTTTGATCCTGATGTCGAACTTGCCCATCGTCTCGATAAACTCGTTTCCCGAAGATGACTTGAGGAGCTCCTCGAACCTTCCTTCGTTTTTCGAAAGCTCGATGAAGGCGGCGAGGGTGTTGAGGTACATCGACGAAGCAGCCGGATCGGTGATGATGAGAACGATCATCCGTAATGCGGTTTTCCCGTCCGCGATCGGGTTTTCGGGTATGCATACCCCGACGAGGAGATCCTTGAATCCCTCGATGCGTGCGTGCGCGACCGCTATCCCCGACGCGAAGGTCGTTCCCCCGAGCTTCTCGCGTTCAAAAACTGCCTTTTCGACGACTTCTTTGTCAAACTCGAACGCATAGTTCTTGTACATCTTCTGTATCAAACGATCGATAGCCTCGCCTTTCGTCACGGCTTTCGATCCTGTGCACACAAGATCCTGATTGAGCATGCTTGCCAGTTTCATTCGTGCGTACCTCCAGTACGATCCAGAGAAAAATCGCGCCAATGGTCGCATGTTTGGCGATTACCTTCAAGAGGATGCAAAAAAAAAGGTTTTTGGCGCCGAGGTGCCAAAAACCATAAAAAAGTATCTATATATTTTGCGTTATTTCGTTCAGATCTACCAGACGATCAAGTTTCCGCCATAGGTCAAACCGCCGCCAAAGCCGACGGTCATGATGAGGTCGCCCGCCGCAAGCTCTCCGGTTCGCGCGTATTCGGCGAGCGCGACCGGGATGGTCGCCGTCGAGGTATTCGCGTACTTCTCGATATTCATGAAAAACTTCGATTCGTCGATGCCGAGCCGCTTTGCCGCCGCCTGCACGATGCGCAGGTTTGCCTGGTGCGGAATGATTTTCTTTACGTCCGCCATCGTGATGCCTTCTTCGTCGAGGAGCTTCTGCATCGTGTCGGTAATAGCCTTGACGGCAAAATTGTAGACCGCCCTGCCGTCCATCTCGAGATGCGGCGCCTTTTCGACTACTTCACCGTTTTTCCAGGGATTCCGCGAGCCTCCGCGGCGGCAGATCAGGGCTTCAGCGCCTGAGCCGTCCGAGCCGAGAATCGAGCGGATGATGCCGCGCTTTCCGTTTCCCGTCATCGGAGCTTCCGTTTTTTCGAGTATAACGGCGCCCGCTGCGTCGCCGAAAAGGACGCAGGTCGCGCGGTCGGTCCAGTCGGTCACGCGGGTAAGGCAATCCGCGCCGATGACGAGGGCGCGCTTGCGGTTGCTCGCGAGGAGCATGCCCGCGGCGCATTCCAGTGCCGTGATAAAGCCGGTGCATGCCGCGAGGATATCGAAGGATCCTACGCCGGGTATCCCGAGCTTTTCCTGCACGATGCAGGCGGTTGACGGACAACTGTAATAATCGGGGGTCGAGGATGTTACTACCACCAGGTCGATCGTCTTTGCGATTTCTTCGGCCTTTCCGGGCGCGAGGTTTTCGAAGGCGTCGAGCGCGGCCTTACATGCGAGATCGCTCGTTGCTTCGTCGTCTGCGGCGATATGCCGTGCGCCGATACCGGTGTGGGAGCGTATCCATTCATCGTTTGTCTCAATGGTGTGGGAAAGCTCGTCGTTGGTGACGCGGTTTTTTGGGGTATATTTTCCCGTCGCAATAATCTGGATAGCCATAAAAGCTCCTTTAGTATAAATTAAACCGATGGTTTGAAATATCCATGCAACCGTATTAGACCATAGGTGTCTGTTTTGGTTGCAGGGAAATGGACCATATTTGCATTTTCTGTCACTATGTCACTTTGACAAAATAATGTAAAGTGTCATAATGAGTTTACTGAAGGAGATATACAATGAAACGCGGTAAGGTAACGATTGACCGGGATCAATGTAAAGGCTGCTATCTGTGCGTGCGCGCGTGTCCGTTCAAGGTTCTTGAGGCGGATACCAAGATGGATCCGTCTGGAGTGTATCCTGCGGTTTTCAGTCATCCCGAAAAGTGTACGGCCTGCGCATCGTGCTATCAGATGTGCCCCGATTCGGCGATAACGGTGTATGAACTGGAAGGAGACGAAAAATGAGCGGAAATTCGCCTGAAAAGATATTGATGAAGGGTAATGAGGCGATCGCCGAGGCCGCGATCCGCGCCGGCTGCACGGCCTATTTTGGCTATCCGATTACCCCGCAGAACGAACTGATCGCCTGGATGGCCGACAAGCTCACCGATATGGGCCGGGTTTTTATCCAGGCCGAGAGCGAGGTTGCAGCGGTAAACATGGTCTATGGCGCAGCCGCTGCCGGTAAGCGCGCGATGACGAGTTCATCGAGCCCGGGGATCAGCCTCAAGCAGGAAGGGATTTCCTACGCTGCGGGCGCGGACCTTCCGTTCGTATACGTGAACATCGTGCGCGGGGGACCGGGACTCGGCTCCATTGCCCCGGCGCAAAGCGATTTTAACCAGTCGGTAAAGGGCGGCGGCCATGGCGACTATCGCGTTATCGTTCTTGCCCCGTCAAGCGTGCAGGAATGCGCCGACCTTACCTATCTTGCGTTCGACCTCGCGGACAAGTGGCGCATGCCCGTCCTGATCCTGGGCGACGGCGTCATCGGCACCATGATGGAGGGCGTCACGCTCCCGCCGATGCGCGACCTCGCGTCGCTTCCGGATAAATCCGGCTGGGCAGTCGGCGGTCTCTACAAAACGGGGCGCGCGGCGCGGCATATCACCTCGCTTGACCTCGTTCCCGCCGAGCTTGAAAAGAAGATCTTTAACCGCTTTGATCGCTACAAAAAAATGGCGGACGAGGAAACCCGCTTTGAGGAAATCCAGTGCGCCGACGCCGACCTCGTGATCGTGGCGTACGGAACCTCGGCCCGCGTCTCCCTCGGCGCGGTCGAGGAAGCGCGCAAGGCAGGACTGAAGGTCGGGCTTTTCCGCCCTATCTCCCTTTTCCCGTTTCCCGCAGACGAACTCGATCGCCTCGCGAAAGCGGGCAAGCGGTTCCTTGTCGTCGAGATGAGCATGGGGCAGATGGCCGACGAGGTCAGGCTTTCCATACACGACCGCGCGCCGGTTGACCTTGTCGCCCACGCGGGCGGCGTCGTTCCCACCGAGGAAGAGGTATTCGCTGCGGCTCAGAAGATACTGGGCATTGAGCCTGCGAAGGTTCAAGGAGGAAAGAAATGAAACGAATTGCAGGCCATCCGGAAAGCCTTGTTCCGGTTCAGTCAAAATATTGCGGCGGCTGCGGTCACGGAATCATCCACCGCCTTATCTGCGAGATTATCGACGAGATGGGGCTTCGCGCGAAGACGGTCATCACCAATCCCGTCGGCTGCGCGATATGGGCCGACCTTTATTTCGACACCGATACGGTACAGCCTCCCCACGGGCGTACCCCCGCGGCCGCGACCGGCATCAAGCGCGTGCTTCCCGATCACCTGGTTATCTGCTATCAGGGCGACGGTGACCTTGCCGCAATCGGTACTGCCGAGATGATCCACGCGGCGAACCGCGGCGAGAAGTTCACCACGATTTTTGTGAATAATGCGATCTACGGCATGACCGGCGGCCAGATGGCGCCGACCACCCTCGTCGGGCAGAAGGCGACTACCGCACCGAGGGGCCGCGATCCCGTCGAGGCTGGCATGGGCTACCCGATTCGCGTCCTCGAGATGATCAGTACCCTCGAGGGTACCCGCTATCTCGCCCGCGGAGCCGTGAACAATCCCGGCAACGTACGCAAGGTTAAAGGCTATATCCGCAAGGCGCTCGAGGCCCAGATGGCCGGCGTCGGCTTCACAATGGTAGAGATTCTTTCGCAGTGTCCGACTAACTGGGGCATGGATCCGATCAAGTCGGTCGAATGGCTCGAAAACAACATGATCCCGTTTTACAAACTCGGCGAGGTTAAGGACGAGATCGAGGCCGTGAAAGCGTCCGGTACGGCAACGGTTGCGGGAGGCGAGAAATGACGGAAAAAACGGTATTCGCCGGGTTCGGCGGGCAGGGCATCATCTCGCTTGGCCAGATTTGGGTATATTGCGGCATGAAGGAAGGGAAAGAAGTGAGCTTTTTCCCGTTTTATGGCGCGGAAAAGCGCGGCGGCATCGCGCGCGCGAACTGCATCGTCTCGGACGGCGCGATCGCGAGCCCGATCATCACGCGGGCAAGTTCCATCGTCGTCATGAACCAGGACAGCCTCGCCGTCTGCGCGGAAACCCTCGCGCCCGGCGGCCTCATGCTCATCAACTCGTCGCTCGTCTCGACCGAAGGCGCGGTGCACGGGGGAAAAAGCCTCGAATCGCAGTTCCGCGTGGTACCTATCGCCGCGACCGGGATCGCGGACAAACTCGGCAACGTCAAGATCGCGAACATGGTTATGCTCGGCGCGCTCGCGAAGCACACGGGCGCCCTTTCGCTTAAAACAGTCGAGGAAATCCTCAAGGATTTCTTCCCCGAATCCAAGCACAAGTTCATTCCGTCCAACGTCGCCGCCATTCGCGCCGGCATGGAATAACCGTCGGTTGAACGACCGTTTTGGACTGATGATTCGGTAAACCGGCCTCCCCGTGGAGAATGCTTCCGGGGCCCGGTTTTCGGAAATCTGAAAATCCTTTGACAAACGCCACGGTATCTTCCGCGGCGTTTTTTTATATTCGTACCCGTGTGATATAGTATGGAAATAAGGAAGGAATGCTCTTTGAAGAAAACAACGGTTGTCTTTTATAGCGTTTTTTTCTCAATTATCACGTTGTTGGCCGCCGGTTGCGCGGGTGATTCCTCCGATGGCGGTCAGTATGGAGCGGTCGACGATTCCCTGATCGCGCCCGGGCGTTTCTCGGGCGGAACGACGCAGCAGTTAAGCCTTTCCTCGCCAATTGCGAACTGGACATGGAATGATCCCCACGTAATCAAGGTTGGGAGCCAGTACGTGATGTACGCCTCGGCGACGGATAACTTCAATTATCCGGTGAAGGCGTATCGGCTCGTGTCCGATGACGGCGCTACCTGGACAGCCGATCCAGTGGCGCCGGTTTTGACCCCAACCGCTTCCTGGGACGCAGGCGCGATCGAAACACCCGCCGTCGTGCGGTTCAACGGACAATACCACCTCTTCTGGACGGGATATCCGGTTCATGCCGATGACCCTGGCTTTGACGTAAAGATGATGCGCGTCGGTCACGCTGTCTCCAATGACGGCGTCGTATTCGTTCCGGACGCGCTCAATCCCGTCGTGTCCCCGAGCGGCGCCGCGGATGACGGAAACGCCTCAAACGACTGGTATGCCTTCGTCACCGCCGAGCCCGCTCCCGTCGTCCATAATGGAATGATCTATCTCTATTTTACCGCGCTTGGCGCGGATACAGGTACGGATCTTGATATGGGGCCAGGGGCTTCCTTGCAGGTTATCGGCCTCGTGACGAGTGCGGACGGCCATTCATGGAGCGCCCCGACGCGCGTGCTCAGGCCGAACCAGGCGATATATCCCCGGAAACCGGGTGGCGACGGAAGTTATTGGGCCGGATATTCGACGCCGAACGCGATCGTCATAAACGACCGGGTTCATCTATTCTTCGACGTTGCCCGCGGATACGCCGTCGCCCCCGCGCCGTACGCGGAAACCTGGATTCAGGAGCGGCTACATCATGCCCGTTCCGTGGACGGCGTAAGCGGGTGGATCGAGGACAGCGGGCCGATCGCGTCGCGAGACGGCTTCCCCTGGACGACGCGCGAGATCCGTTCGCCCTCGGCGCTTCTCGATGGAACGACGCTGCGCCTTTATTTCGCGGGCGATTCCCTGTATACGACTAATCAGTTCGGCATCGGGATGATGACCTGCGATCTGAAGGCTGAATGAAACTGCGTCTGCGCGCGTCAATGTAAATAACTTCATTAAAGCCGTGAATAAACCGGTTTATCGTTTGCACTGCTTATCGGGGTGACTATACTTTGATATATGGCATCTCAAGCGGAAACAGGCAATGGAGTCCATTGCATTCTTTTAGTCGACGACGAACAGAATATCCTCTTTGCGCTCAAGCGGGAGCTTCATCAATGGGCGCATGACCGCAACGTCGAGATACTGACCGCGCTCTCCGCGAAGGAAGGGCTTTCGATCCTCGAAAAACGGCATGAGGCCATCGATGTTATCGTTTCCGACCTCCGGATGCCCGAGATGAAGGGTTCGGACTTTCTCCTAGAGGTAAAGCAAAAATATCCCTCCATCATTACGCTCCTCCTTACCGGCTATTCCGAAACGGGCGAGATCGTCAAATCGGTCAGCGCAGGCATCTTCAGCTATATGCTCAAACCCTGGGATTCAGGCTACCTGTTAGCCGAGATTTCGAAGGCCTGGGACTACGCCGAAACCCGGAAGCAAAACGCGCTCCATATACAGCGGATGGAAGACGAGCTTAAATGGGCGGGCGAGATGCAAAAAACCATACTGCGCCCGAATCTCCCGGCGACCGATAAGATCGAGTTCCGCGTGAGCTATCGTCCTGTTCCGGGGCTGTATTGCGGTGGCGATTACTACGACGTTATCTCGGTCGGACCCGACCGTTACCTGATCCTGATCGGCGACGTCGCGGGCCATGGCGTGCAGGCGGCGTTCGTGACCGGCATCCTCAAGGCGGTCATCTATCCCGAGTATATCCGCAACGTGATCGGCTCGAAGATATCGCCGTCGGATTTCCTCGGGTGGCTCAATCAGCGCATGCACTTCGAGTTCCGGAGCACGAACAGCATGCTCGTCTCCTTTTTCGCAGGACTTCTTGACCTCCGCGAGGGCTCCTTCGTCTACGCGAACGCCGGTCATTGCCATCCCTGCGTTATCATGAACGGAGCGGTAACCGAGCTTCCCGTGGCGGGCACGGCGCTTGGCGTCGCGCGCTCGGTTATGTACAACGAGCAGCTTCTGGCCGTGCATCCCAATGACCTTTTGGTGTTCTATACGGACGGGCTTTCCGAGGTCGGTAAGGGCGTGCAGGTTCCCGCACTGCTCGCGAAGGTTCAACAGGGGCCTGATTATCACCTCCGCATGCTCGAGGCGGCGCTTCAGGCCGCGGGAGCCTCGCAGTTCGTGGACGACGTTACGGTGCTTACCGCGCGAATCAACTAACTCCCCGCGCGTGCGCGGGCTTGAGCATGATAGACGAGAGGGTTGCCATGAGACGAACGGTTGAGATCGAGGATATCCAGATATTGTGGTCATACGCGGAACCGGAATTCCCGGCAATAGTCGTCGTCAAGGGCGAGCTTGACCTCAAGCTCGCATACCGGCTTCGCGCCGCGCTTTTCGAGCTCATCAATCTTTTGAGTCCGGGTCGCGACCTCTACGTCGATCTCCGTTCCGTCGAGTACATCTCGTCCGCGGGCGTGGGCATTCTTTCGGCCGCCCTGGTACACGCAAGCGAAAGGAACATTCGTTTTTTCATATCCACCCTGCGCCCAAAAGTCCGCTCTGTTTTCGACACCCTCGGGCTCCTTACCTGGTTTACCGAGAGGGACCCTATTGCTGCAGAGTCTTGAACTCGCTGTCGAGCTCTTTCGCATATACCTGATCGACGAGTCGGAAGAGGCCAATATCGCCGCGATAGACGCCATTACCGCTGCCTTTTCCGCGGTTGCGGGCGCCCTTTTTTACGTAAACGCCGAAAACCAGTACCGGTTCAGCCTTGCCGGCTCGCAGTTCCCGATCGGATTGACCGAAGATCGCTGGCGTGAGTGCATCAACGACCATACCAAATCTGACCAAATCAAGCAGTTTGACGACTGGGCAATTCCCGGCATCGAGCATCCCGTGCGTTACTGGGCCTCCTCCCCGCTGTATGCTTCCGGTTCCGGGAATGGGTACGTTTTTCTCGGCAAGGACTCAGGCGGCTGGACCGATGACGAGATCGCGGGCTTCCATTCCGTTACCGACGTGATCTCGGAGATCGTTGCTATCCGGTACAAGCGGGAACTCGAGTCGCGAACGAGGCGCGAGGCCGAAGAACGGCTCGAGGCCATCGCTTTGCGCATGCAAACTTTTTTTGAGTCCTCGCGCGACATGATCTATACCATGGACGGCGATTACCGGTTCACCAGCGTCAATTCAGCAGGGCTTCGCCTGCTCGGCGTGGAGGACGAACGGCTTGTCCTCGGCCATACCTTCGGGGAGCTGGTGGAGAACAAGGACGCGCACGAGTTTTTTGCCCAAAAAATCGCCCGGGATGGCTACGTGGCCGATCTTGAGGTCGTGCTCAGACGCGTCGACGGCGTTATCCGGTTTTGCCTCGAGACCTCGCACGCGATCAAAAATGAATCCGGGGCAATCATCGAGATCCAGGGGCACATAAAGGACATCACCGAGCGCATCCGGAACGAACGCGAGATTTGGCAGATGAACCTCGAGCTCGCCGATGTCAATTTACGGCTGACCCAGACGCAAAACCTCATGGTACAGCACGAGAAGCTTGCGTCGATCGGGCAGCTCGCCGCGGGAATCGCGCACGAGATCAACAACCCGCTCGGGTTTCTCAAGAGCAACCAGGCCATGCTCGTTTCTTATTTCAAGACCATCCAATCGGTACACGAGCAGGTTAGGGCGCTGAACATTCCCGAACGGGAGGCAATCGCGCGCGCGGCCGACCTCGAGTACCTTTTCGACGAGGCCGACCACATCTTCGCCGAGAATGACGAGGGATTCGCGCGCATCGTGCAGATTATATCGAACCTCATGACCTTCGCGCGAATGGAGAAGAACGGGGATTTCGAGGACTATGACGTGAACGAGGGGATCGAGAGAACGCTCGTGGTCGCCGCGAACGAGATAAAGTACGTCGCTGACGTTATCAAGGAATTAGACGGCGTTCCCCACGTTCCCGCCCATGGCGGCGAGATCAACCAGGTTATCCTCAACATCCTCGTCAACGCCGCGCAGGCTATCGCGGGGCAAAAGCGAACCGAACGGGGTCGCATCGCGATCAAGACCTTTCTTGAGGGCGGTTACGTCGGCATCCTTATTTCGGACGATGGCCCCGGTATCCCGCAGGAGATAATGACCCGGATATTCGACCCGTTCTTTACCACCAAGGATCCGGGCAAGGGTACGGGCCTTGGGCTCAATATCTCGTACGACATAATCGTCAACAAGCACAAGGGACGCCTTACGGCCGAATCTGAACCGGGCAAGGGTGCAACCTTCCGCATCGAGCTGCCGATTACCCGACCCGGAGTCTGACGGATTTCAGGCGGGATTTTCGCCCCGGCGCTTCACACGTTGCCCGTTTCCGGGTACAGTAACGGCGTAATGCGCAAGAACCTGTTGGCCCGACGGCTCCTCCTGGTGCCTTTTTTCGTCCTGTATGCCCACCTTTTTTTTATCCAGGCAACCATACCAGTGATTTATCTCTATAGATTCATCAATCCGCCCGTGACGAGCGTTATGTTGTACCGTAAGGCCGTTTTTCACTGGAAAATCAGGAAAGTCCGGTATCTTCCGCTCAAGCGCGTGCCCAAGCGGACGCGGAACATGATAATCAAGGTTGAGGACGGGTCCTTTTTCGTCCATCATGGTGTGGTTCCCGCCGCGCTCAAGAACGCCTGGCAGATCAATAAGCGGGTCGGGCGCCCCCTATACGGCGGAAGCACCATCACCATGCAAACGGCGCGTACGCTCTTTCTCGTCCCGGAAAAAAGCTATCTCCGAAAATACGCCGAGATGATCCTCGCCGTCGAGATGGAACACATTCTCGGCAAGAATCGCATCTTTGAGCTTTATCTGAATTACGCCGAATGGGGAAAGGGCGTTTTCGGGGTCGAGGCCGCTTCGGTCTATCATTACAAACGGAGCGTGACGAAGCTTTCGACCGATGAGTCCGCCCGACTCGTGACCCTGCTCTCGTCGCCCATCAAGTATTCGCCGTATACGATTCAGAAAAGCGGTATTCTTCGGAGCCGGTATAACTACCTCATATCGCGTTTTGCCCCGCCACCCATACCCCAGGACGGTATCGTCGCGCCATAATAGCATCACGAGCCGTTTTTGCCGTTTTTGTCGGCTTTGCCATTTTTCCCGTTTCCGAGGAAGGGGTAATACTGGACGTCGACGGTCAGGATGTGATCGAGAATCAGTTTATGGACGATGAAGTCAAAGAGGATCGGCGCCTCGGTTTTTCCCTTATTGTAGCTTTCCTGCATCTCGCGCGCTTCCGCGTATAGAGTCTGATGTACCTGACTGTGGTGCTCCAGGTCGGGGTACCCAGTCGCCCGGAGAATCTCCTCCTCGCGCCTGCAGTGGTCATAGAGCGCGACAACGAGCGACTCGACGGTGCTTTTGATCTCGGTATGCTTTTTTCTCTCCAGCGTCTGGCGCAGCATCTCGTTGCCGAGCCTGATCAGCTCCTGATGCTCGCGATCGATGGACTTTACCCCGGAGTTCCATTCCTTTTGCCACTCGACGCTCACGGTCGCGACCGGCATCACGTTCCCCGGTTTCCACTTTTCGACGCGGTTTCGGCCGGCGCGCTTTGCCCTGTACATCGCTTGATCGACGTGGCGGAACCATTCCTCCCGGCTTTCGCCCGGCATGCGCTCGGCGACGCCAAAGCTCGCGGTAACCGTTCCGACCGGCTCCATCGGCGCGCCGAGGAGGGCGCACCGGAGCTTTTCCGCGACGAGCTCCGCGCCTTCGAGGTTGGTGTTCGGCATGAGGATGAGGAATTCCTCGCCTCCCCAGCGAAAGAGGTAATCGGTTGAACGAATGCCCTTGAGTACGCGCCTGGCGGCCTCGACAAGAACTACGTCTCCCGCGTCGTGCCCAAACCGGTCGTTCACGCCCTTAAAATGATCCAGGTCGAGCATGATGAGCGATACGGGCTCCTGATAGCGGTTCTGCCGCTGCATCTCGGCGACGATGGTCTGGTCGAGCGAATGTCGGTTAAAAAGCCCGGTAAGTTCGTCCTTGAGCGCGAGATTCTCGAGCATGATGTTCTTCTTCACGAGGTCGGTGACGAGTTTCGCGTTGTCCAGGAGCAAAATACCGCCTGACCAGAGAATGGTGATAAACAGGGTAAATGAAAGCGTGAGCGTCGTGATCGGGTTGTTGATCGACGCCGTATCGTCGAAACGGGCGCCGCTGAGGAGGAAGTAGCCGCGCAATGCGTGAAAGGCGACGCAGAGGACAAAGAACACGATAACCGGAATGCGGATCGCGTTGAGCGTGCCGTACGAATTCCGTATGAGCGTCATGAGGAATTCCAGCACCAGGAGGATCACGAACGCAGAGCTGAAAAGGGCGCGATTCCTGAAGGAAGGCATACCGTATGTCAGGAAGACCAGTCCCGCCAGGTAGAAGGCGAGATAGACCCAAAAACGAACCGCCCAGCAGGGCTTTTGCCCGTAAAAGGTTCTGATGCCCCACGTCATGCAAAAGTGAAACAGGATGAAAAACGCGTTTGAAAGGAGAAGACTGGGAATTATCCCGTCAAGGGCATGGGTCGGATAGATTAGAAAGCACGCGGCAAGAAAGACGAAACCGGCGGAATAGAGCTTGAGATGCCTTTCCTTCCGGCCGAACGCCATGACGAGCGTCGTGATTGTAAGCGAAACGGTTACGATAACCAGCGCGAACGCCAAGGTCTGATTCGACATGCTTTTCCCGTATCCTTATCGATGCTACGAAAAGCGTAGTGGATCGGTCGCTCAAAAGCAAATTCTATGTTAAAGCCTGAAAAACGGGCTTATCGTATTGCCATAGGTATGGTATATTTTTTATATGCTATATTCATTGAAAAACAGGCTCCTTGCATTGAAAAATACCGATACCGGCGCGCATTATACCATCCAGCTCGAGTTCGAGGCCGACGGAACGCTGGTAGTGACCGACGCCCAGTCCGGGATTCCCGATTTCATCCATCGCATCCCGTTTGACGTGTTTCCGACCGACGCGGCGATTTGCGGCAAGATAAGCGACGTACTTGGCGGGAATTGCGAATTCGTCGGAACCCTCGACCGAAACCTCGAGGTGGACAATTCGGCGCTCTCCGGCCTCCGGAAGATGCCGGTCGATATCTTCGATAACGTGTATCTTGACGAGGTCAAGACCGACGCGCTCGTGCTGTGCGTCGACGTGCGCAATTTCAGCAACTTCCTCCGGAATAATATAGAGGAAAAGGTCTTTAGTCTTATCAAGGACTTTACCTCGAACTTCCTTTCCTGCGTCAACCAGTTCGGGTATGGCTGCTCCTACTATAAGCTGATGGGGGACGGCGCGATCGTCATCTGGGATGACACGAACGAGCAGTCCGTGGCCGAAGCCCTTGGTGTCTTCGATACCTATATCGATTTCGTGAACGAGGAGCTTTTCAGGCCGCATCGCGACCTTGGTCTCGCCGGCGCCCTCGTGACCGACAAGGTTTTCAAGTACGAGATCTCGGCAGAAGCCTCGCAGCTCAAGTATCGCGATTACGTCGGCTATGGCATCAACCTCGCGTGCAGGCTTCAGGGGCTCGCGAAAAAAGACCAACTGGTCGTCAACCATAAACTCGCGAATACCGGCCTCGTGCCGTACCGCACTGTTTCCACCAGGGAATATCAGGAAGAGCTCCATCTGCTCAAGGGTCTCAAGGAAGAGGATTGCGGCGACCTTTTGTTCTACGTACGTCCGAATTCAGCCGCTTCGTCTTTGTAACCGTCTGAGTACGTTTTTTTACGGGTGATTTTTGGATGATTTCCCGTGCAACAGGTAAAAGCTCCGTATAACGCTACTTGAAAGCGGATCATTCAAATTATATACTCTAGACGCTTTTGAGTTTTTTCTTTTGCAAAAAGAAGTGCTATAATTAAATTATTATTTCCAGAAAGGACAGGCCGAATGAAAACTATGAGAAAAAGACTTTCCGTATTAATGGTTTGCTTTTTTTCGGTTCTCGCGATAACCGCGTGTAACAAAAAGCCTGCGGAGACGGCTTTGGCCATCCCCGCATTGCAGGGACAGGTAACCTTCGTTTCCGGTGGCGTTCGCATGCGCATGGCCACGGGAGGAACCGAAACCGCCCTTGAAATCGGTTCAATCGTCCCTGAGGCCGCGCTGGTCATGACCGACAAGGACGCGACCTGCGAGATTCAGTTCGGCTCGTTCGGCGCCGTTCATCTTGGAGAAAAAACGACGCTGGACGTCAGTTCGCTCGTTGCCAGCGCCAACGGAACCTCAAGCGAGGTCAAGCTCGTTTCGGGTTCCGTCGTCTGCAAGGTTAAAAAGCTTTCAGGTTCGGATCGCTTCCGGGTGCGAACCACCGATATGGTTTGCGGCGTTCGCGGAACGCGGTTCTTGGTCAGTACCGTCGATGGCGGGTCCTCCCGCATCGCCGTGCAGGAAGGCAGCGTAACGGTGCTTCCTTCGTCGCTTCCCTCGATCGTTCCGGCGTCCCTTGCGCTGAGCGCGGAAAACTCCGGGGAAACCTCCGCTTCCCTTCTTGACGCCGTAATCGAAAAAATAACCGCGTCCGCGCCGGTAATTACCGCCGGGCAGGAAATCTCCGTAACCGCCGCCGATCTCAAGGAAGCGGATACCGCACTCCTCGCGATTATCGCCGAGGCGCAAGCCGCGGATGTCGCGACGGCGGGTGCGGCTGATTCCGGGGCAAAGGCCGAAACCTCGACTGAAGGCGCTTCTACGGCCGAAAGTGCTGTCTCGCCCGTGCAGGTCGCGATCCCTGACCCACTCAACATAAAAATCGACTCGTTCACGGAATTCTCGCTTCTCATGGTTTCGCGCGCGGTTCCCCTGACCGATGGTACCTCGAACGATTTCGAGAAGGCAGCGCATCTCGAGATCCGCGACCTTCCGCAGGCGGAGAGCGCCGATCAGGATGGCGCCAAGGCCGAGGGGGACTCTGCCGCTCAAGCCGCAACGGCCATTATGGTTTCGATCGCCACCGAGCCGAAAGACGCGACGATCGTCGTCGATGGCTCGATGGAGATAGTCGGGAGCTTTTCGGGTTTGTACCGGGAAGGCGACGCGATCGATCTGAAGATACAGAAAGAAGGGTATGCACCCGTCGAGGAAAAGATCCAGGTAACGGGTTCCGCCCCGATTGTCCGTAACATTACGCTCGAGAAGGGCTCTTCCGCCGAAAAGGCGATCGTCGGTTTTGACTGGGCCTCCCTCGCAAAGCCCTCGTCCTCAAGCAAGATTTCATCCGACAAGATTCTCTTCGTCGAAAAGGGACCGGCTGGCGCGTTCTACGCATGCGACGTAAAGAGCCGGATTACCGCTTGCGCGTCCAATGGCAAGATCCTTTGGACCGCGGTTTCGGGTAACGGTTCCAACGCGAACAGCATGCCGGTCGTTGACGGCCGTTTCGTCGCGTTCGCGGGCGGAAAGCTGCTTGAGGTCTTCGACGCTTCGAACGGAAAGGCCCTATGGTCCAAGCCACTCGATACCTCCTCGACCGGGCTCTATGGCAGGCATCCCGCGATCTCGGGCGATTCGCTCGTGATCAGCACGAGCTCAGGGCTTTCGGTATTCGGCGCGCAGGACGGCAGCGAGATTTCCGCGGTTGGCTTCTCCGAAGGCTCGGACATGAGTCCCGCGTTCGCATGCGGCCTTCTCTACATCGTATCGAAGTCCGGTAATTTCCAGATAGTCGATATCGCGACCGGCGAGATCACGAAGAGCCTTCCCACGGGAGCGGTTCAGCCGGTAGCAGGCGTTCCCGCGATCAAGGGTGATAAGGCCGTCTTCGTTGACCGCAAGGGCCTCGTGACGGCTGTCGCGCTTGACGCGTCGGCAGTGCTCTGGCAAAAAAAGCTTGACGACGCGACTCCCGTCGAGGTTTTCTCGACCCCGATCGTGACCGATACGGGCGTGTACGTGACGGCGAAGGGAAAGCTCTATGCCTTCTCGCTTGCCTCGGGCGCGCGGCTTTTCGCCCCGACCGCGAACGTCGCGACGCAGGTATGCCCGGTCTATAGCGCGCTCGTGTGCGGCGAGAAGGGAAACGCCCTTCTCGTGCTCGATGCCGCGACCGGCTCAACCATCAAGCGCGTTCCGCTTGCGGCGCCCGTTTCGGGCACTCCTGTCCTCTCGGGCTCGACGGTTATAGCTCCCCTTGCCGACGGACAGATTCTGTTCTTTGACGTTGCGTACAAATAAGTTGGGCTTTCAAAAGTTCAGAGGAATGAAGATGATTAATAGAAAAACTTTTGCAGCAATGCTTCTTTGCGTGCCGATTGCGCTTTTCGCTCAAACCGCCGAAGGCGGAGACTTGCCCCATGTCGCGATCACCGGATTCGAGAACCGCACGAGCGACGAGGTCTTCGATATCCCGGCGAAAACCGCGACCGATAGTCTTGTCCTCACGCTCAAGCTTTTGGGGATGTACGAGGTTCTGGAACGTGACGCGCTCGTTGACGTGCCGACGGAGGCGACCGACGCAGCGCTCGGCGACTGGTGCGACGCGAAGGGATATGATTACTACATATACGGGACGATCGCGCTTGGACAGGGCGGTTCGCAAAAATACAAACTGAGCGTGTTTGACCGCGCGAAGCGGAAGACGGTAATTAACGAGACTGCGAAGGGCGAATCGGTCCTTGACGTCTTCTCCGCGTCCGACCTGCTCGCCGGATCGGTCATCGATTCGGTAACGGGACGGCACATCGGCTTTGGCTCGATAAACTTCCTGACGATCAGCACCATTGAGGGCTGCGTGGTATACCTTGACGGGATCAAGGCGGCGGAGACGCTCGACCCGATCGACCGCGTCGTCACGGGAACCCATACGATCGTCGTCAAACAAAAAACCGGCTTCAGCTCGGTTACGATACTTGAGCAGGAAGTCGAGATAGCCGAGGGACAGAGCGTGCGCGTCGACGTGGTCGTGCCGACCGACGCGGGTCAGGCGGAACAGACGTGGGTAACCGTTGACAGTAATAAGAGGCGGAAAACCTCGGTTTGCTCCGCGACCGCCGCGGCCGAGACGATTAAGGGCGTGGAATACCTGACACAGAGCGTCACGGGAAGGCTTATCTTGCAGGGTAGTTCTGCGGGCATCGTCATGAAGCCCTCGCGCTCGCTGCTCGAACGGTTGAAGGCGGCGGACGGTCTTGCGTTCAAGATCCAGGGAGACCGCCAGCCTTATAATATCAGAGTCGAGACCTCCGACGTCACCGACGGAAATTTTTATTCATTCTTTTTCTTCGCGAACAAGAGCGAGCGCGAAGTAGTCGTTTCCTATGACGCGCTAACCCAGGGCGATTGGGGAAGGAAGAAGCCGTTCATCAAGGACCATATAACGGGCGTTTCTATTGTTCCAGCTTTTTCGCCTCACCCAAATAATCCCTCTCCTATTTCGTTCTACTTCAAGGTGTATGGGCTGAGGCCCGAGTGAAGAAGGACGAGCATCCCGAGGAATAACGATGATAAATAGAAAGTTCTTCGCATGCCTGCTTCTTTGCGTGCCGATTGCGCTTTTCGCTCAAACCGCCGAAGGCGGAGACTTGCCCCATGTCGCGATCACCGGATTCGAGAACCGCACGAGCGACGAGGTCTTCGATATCCCGGCGAAAACCGCGACCGATAGTCTTGTCCTCACGCTCAAGCTTTTGGGGATGTACGAGGTTCTGGAACGTGACGCGCTCGTTGACGTGCCGACGGAGGCGACCGACGCAGCGCTCGGCGACTGGTGCGACGCGAAGGGATATGATTACTACATATACGGGACGATCGCGCTTGGACAGGGCGGTTCGCAAAAATACAAACTGAGCGTGTTTGACCGCGCGAAGCGGAAGACGGTAATTAACGAGACTGCGAAGGGCGAATCGGTCCTTGACGTCTTCTCCGCGTCCGACCTGCTCGCCGGATCGGTCATCGATTCGGTAACGGGACGGCACATCGGCTTTGGCTCGATAAACTTCCTGACGATCAGCACCATTGAGGGCTGCGTGGTATACCTTGACGGGATCAAGGCGGCGGAGACGCTCGACCCGATCGACCGCGTCGTCACGGGAACCCATACGATCGTCGTCAAACAAAAAACCGGCTTCAGCTCGGTTACGATACTTGAGCAGGAAGTCGAGATAGCCGAGGGACAGAGCGTGCGCGTTGACGTGATCGTGCCAACCGACGCGAATCAGGCGGAACAGACGTGGGTGACGTTCGATAACAGCAAGAGAAGAAAGACTTCAATTTGCTCCGCGACTACCGCGACAGAGACGATCAAGGGTGTGGAGTATCAAACTCAGAATGTAACGGGACGGATAAACTCGCTGTATACTGACAGTGCAGGCATCGTCATGAAACCTTCCCGTTCACTGCTCGAAAGGTTGAAGGCGTCGAAGGGCCTTGCGTTTAAGATTCAGGGAGACCGTCAGTCTTATTTTGTTAGGATTGAGACTTCTGATATAACCGGTGGAAACTTTTATCAAATATGGATCTATACCAACAAGAGCGAGCGCGACGTGATCATTCATTACGACACACTACAGGGAAAGAAGCCATTCATCAAGGAACACATAACGGGAATTTCAATAGTTCCCGCGTGGCCTCATGACTATCCTCCTCCACCGGGTATGCCAGTTACGTTCGCCTTCAAGGTCTACGGGCTGAGGCCCGAATAACGGAAGCTGCCGGTTTTTGCCGGCAGCTTTTTTTTTATGACTCGCTCTTCTTTAGGGTATTCAAGTACGCGAAGGTTCCGGAAGCCATTCCCGCAACGACGATCACCAGCGCCAGTATCCACCATCTGAATGATAGAAGGTACATTACGCCGTACCCGATTCCGAATACGATTCCGATCATAAGCGTAAACACGATCCAATACATCCAGATTGACTTTCCTGAAAGCACACCGAGAACCTTCTTGCTCGCTTCATCGCTCACTTCATGGATATTTGACATATAAGCCTCCTTACTCTATTCAAGTATAGGGTATTAAAGCGTCGAGTGCAGGTTTTATGAGTCCTTTTTGTAGGTGCTTACAGGAGAATTTCGATTATCCGTCGCACTTTCAGGATAGCTCTTTTCGATATACTTCCCATCCTTCCTTCGGAGATCCTCCGCACGAGCGGTAAAAGGATTTCGCGGTAGCGTTCCAGTCGAGAACATGCCATTCAATACGCGTGCAGCCTTCCTCTTGAGCTTTTGTTTCAAGCCAGGAGAAAATCGTCGTAGCGACTCCTTGTCCGCGAAAGGGCTCGTCTACGAAAATATCCTCGAGGAATAATCCTTTTTTCCCCGCGAAGGTTGAGTAGTTGTAATACCAGACGGCGAAGCCCACCGGTTTGCCGTCCACCAAAGCGAAGAGCGCGTTCGCGAGTTGAAGCGAGAAAAAGTCCTTGGCGATACCTTCGCTCGTCGCCTTGACTTGACCCGAAAGGTTTTCGAATTTCGCAAGTCTGCATATCCAGTCAAGGATGCGCCCTTCGTCGCCGCTTTTGGCTTCCCTGATCGCGAGCCCTTGTGCGGGAGGTTTCGTCCCGGTCAATGGCAACCTCCCCGACACGTCGCGCACGCGCTCAACGGTTCGGGGCACGCGAGAATCATGTAGAGCTGTCCGAGTTCGGCGATTTCTTCCACCTCGAATTCGTCCGCGGCGCGCAGTTTCATGTTCGAGATCACGTTGGCCATTTCCGAATCCGTAAAGTCGTATCCGGAATCGAGGATAAATTGACGAAACTCCTGCGGCTTGCCGAAGCCGTACAGCATTCCGCGAAACGCCGTATCCTGTCTGCATTCCGCGATGAATTTCAATGCGTCAGTCATCGACATGATTGTCTCCTTTTGTCTTCAGTTTGTATTTTGCCACCCTGAGGCCCATAATGCGCTCGGTGACGCCAAGGCTCTCAGCCGTTTTCGTTATGTTACCGTCAAGCTTCTCGAGTTCTTCCCTGATAATCTCCCTTTCATACGCCTCGATCATCTCGGTGAGCGTGCCCGCTTTCCGGGTTCCGGCTTGCTCAACCGAATGAAGGCTCGGCGAAAGATGATACGTGTGAATCGAACCGTCGGTAGAGAGGATCACCGCGCGCTCAACGCAGTTCTCAAGCTCCCGGACGTTACCGGGCCAGTCGTATTCCATCATCATATTGATGGCTGCGGTCGTAATGCTCCGGATTTCCTTGGAATGCTCCCTGGAGAATTTCTCTGCGAAATGGTTCGCGAGCAGAATGATGTCGGTCTTGCGCTCGCGCAGGGGGGGGACGACGAGCGGGAATACATTGAGTCGATAGTAAAGATCCTCGCGGAATTTTCCCTGTCGGATCAGATCCGGCAGGTTGCGGTTCGTCGCGGCTATAATGCGGATATTGACGCGAATCGTCTCCGTTCCCCCGACGCGCTCAAACTCTCGCTCCTGAAGGACGCGAAGGAATTTCGACTGCACGGAAAGAGGCATCTCGCCGATCTCGTCGAGAAAAATCGTACCACAGTCCGCCATCTCGAACCGTCCTTTTCTCATCGCCGTCGCGCCGGTGAATGCGCCCTTTTCGTGGCCGAAGAGCTCGCTCTCGACGAGCGTCTCCGGGATCGCGGCGCAGTTGAACTTGATAAACGGCTTTCCCGCGCGCGGCGAACTGAAGTGAATCGCGTGCGCGATCTTTTCCTTGCCGACGCCGCTTTCGCCGAGAAGAAGCACGGTCGCGTTTGTCGCGCAAACCTGCTCCATTTCACGGTACAACACGCGCATGATTTTTGAGTTGCCAATCACGTTCTCGGGTTTGTAGCGCGTCTGTAATTCTTTCTGAAGCCGATCGTTTTCCTCTTTCAGCTTTTCGAATTCCTCCTGCGTAACTTGCCGGAGCCTGACCGCTTGACTGATTGACGAGGCAATAATGGAAAAGAGTCGTATGAGCGATTCGAGCGTCCGGGGAGTGGAGAAAGGAATGTCGACCCCGATCGCGCCTATAACCTCGTTCCCCGTCTTTATGGGAACGCATATGAACGATATGTCTCTCGTGTCGGTTTTTTTTCGCGCGCCGGTACGGTCGAGAAACAGCGGCTCGTCCGAGATTCGCGGAACCGATATCGCTGTCCCTGTCTCGATTACCCGGCCAGTGATGCCCTCGCCGGGGCGGTAGTGCCCGCGACTGATTTCACTCTCGTCATACCCCCACGCTTCCTCTATCGCTATGCTGCTGGAGTTTCTGTTAAGAATCGTTATGGTTGCCCGAAGCATGCCGATCTGGCGGGAAATCGCGTCGAGTACGGAGGGTAATACGGTTTTAACGTCCATGCTTTCGGCGAGAAGCGTTCCGATGTCATACAGAAGCCTCAGCTCGCCGAGTTCCTGCTCTGCGCCGTGCTTTTCGTTTGGTGTTGTAGTCCTCGCCATGGCTGCTCCTTGTCTGGAACTAGTGGCGGACTTGAGGATGGGCGGTCCGGCATTAATTTCCAGACCTTTCTGTATAATTATGCATTTAATATGGTCATTCTTGCATAAATTGTCAATACCGGTAAAAAGACCGGTACAAGACCTATGCAAGAGTTCTTCTTACGGAAATGTAGTGGAATCTGACAAAATTGTCGTCTTTGGCTTGGTGCAATTCAAATCCATTTTTTGGTTGAAATGTGGTATTCCCTTGCAGGGCAAGCTTTTGCGGCATATTTCATTACCCGCGGTGAGTTGGCACGCTTATTGCAATACAGGTGATATCAGATCGCGGAATCTGAATCACACTCGTCAGGAGATGAAAGATGCGCAAAATAGCAATCTACGGAAAAGGCGGAATCGGCAAGTCGACCACGACCCAGAACACGGTCGCGGCGCTCGCCGAGATGGGAAGAAACATGATGATCGTCGGCTGCGACCCGAAGGCGGACTCGACCCGCCTCATACTGAACGGTCTCGCGCAGAAGACGGTACTCGATACCCTCCGTCTGGAAGGTGAGGATCTTGATCTCGAAGACGTAGTCAAGGTCGGCTTCAAGGGAACGCGGTGCGTTGAATCGGGAGGGCCCGAGCCGGGAGTCGGCTGCGCGGGCCGGGGAATCATTACCTCGATCAACTTGCTCGAGCAGCTCGGCGCCTTCGCTCCCGAGTACAAGCTCGACTACACCTTCTACGACGTTCTCGGAGACGTCGTGTGCGGCGGTTTCGCGATGCCGATCCGCGACGGAAAGGCGGAGGAAATCTACATCGTATGCTCTGGCGAGATGATGGCCATGTACGCCGCGAACAACATCTGCAAGGGCATCAGGAAGTTCGCCGAGTCGGGAACGGTACGCCTCGGAGGGCTTATCTGCAATAGCCGCAAGACCGATCGCGAGGACGAGCTCATCATGGCGCTCGCCGAGAAGATCGGCACGCAGATGATCCACTTCGTGCCGCGCGACAACATCGTGCAGCGCGCGGAGATTAACAAAAAGACCGTCATCGACTTTGACCCGACCGTCGGCCAGGCTGACGAATACCGAAAGCTCGCGAAGGCGATCGAGTCGAACCAAAAGTTCGTGATCCCGAAGCCGCTCGAGATGGAAGACCTGGAAAAGCTTTTGATGGAGTTCGGCATCGCCGACTGAGACGGATGCCGCGCGTTGGCGCGCGGTACCACGAAAAATAAGGAGAAGAACGACTATGGTAATGATCAGGGCAATAATCAGGCCGGATAAAACTGACGCGGTGATGGCGCGCCTCATGGCGGAAGGCTATCCCTCGGTAACGCGCATGAACGTGTCGGGCCGCGGCAAGCAGCGCGGAATAAAGATCGGCGATGTCACTTACGACGAAGTTCAGAAGGAACTCTTGATGATGGTCGTCAAGGCCGCGGACAAGGACTTCGTGATCAAGACGATCATCGAGGAAGCCAGGACGGGGCATAAGGGCGCGTTCGGCGACGGAAAGATTTTCGTCTCGCCGGTCGACGAAACGTACACCGTCAGCTCCGGAGTGAAAGAGACCGCGCTGGAGGAAAAATGAAAGAAGTCATGGCGATCGTCCGGATGAATAAAATCAACCAGACAAAGCGCGCACTGAGTGCGGCCGGCATCACCTCCCTTCACGCCAAGGACTGTCTCGGTCGCGGAAAGGGCGTCGTGGAGATGCTGCAGCTCGGCGGTGCGGAAAAGGAATACGAGGAAAAGATGAGCGAGCTCGGCAACGCCGGCCGGCTCATCCCGAAGCGCATGCTGTCGGTCGTCGTTCCGGACAAGCTCGTCAAGAAGGTGGTTGACACGATCATCGAGACGAACAAGACGGGAAAATCCGGCGATGGAAAAATCTTCGTCATGCCGGTTATGGAAGCGATACGGGTTCGCACCGGCGAGACCGGCGACGAAACGCTCGACGAATAGGAGACTTGTAATGGCAGATCAATATAGGGAAGTCGATCCGGATTCATTCAAGGAAGAAGTCCTTTCGAAGTATCCGGCGAAACTCGCCAAGAAGCGGGCCAGGCAGTTCGTCGTCAACAAGGTGGAAAGCGGCGACCAGGTGCCCGAAGTGCTCGCGAACACGCGCACGACCCCCGGCATCTTGACGATGCGCGGTTGCTCGTACGCGGGTTGCAAGGGCGTCGTTTTGGGGCCGACCCGCGACGTGCTGCAAATCACGCACGGTCCGATCGGCTGCGGTTTCTACAGCTGGCTCACGCGGCGCAACCAGACGCGGCCTGAGACACTCGAGTCCGTCAACTTCATGCCGTACGCGATGAGCACCGACTTGCAGGAAGACGAGATCATTTTTGGCGGCGAGAAAAAGCTCAAGGCCGCGATCGATGAGGCCGTCGCGATCTTCCATCCGAAGGCGATCGGCATATTCTCGACGTGCCCTGTCGGGCTTATCGGCGACGATGTCCATGCGGTAGCCCGCGAAATGGAGGCGAAGTACCCTGATATCAACATCTTCGGGTTTTCGTGCGAGGGATATAAGGGCGTCAGCCAATCGGCAGGGCATCACGTCGCGAACAACAAGGTATTTACCGACGTCGTCGGGCTTGACGATACGCCGAAGAAGGGGAAGTTCCGGTTTAACATCCTCGGCGAGTACAACATCGGCGGCGACGCATTCGAGATCGAGCGAATCGCCGAGAAGTGCGGCCTGACGATCCACTCGACGTTCAGCGGAAACTCGACATACGAGGAGTTCATCAGCGCGCACACGGCCGACCTCAACACGATCATGTGCCACCGCTCGATCAACTATCTTGCGGAAATGATGGAGAAGAAGTTCGGCATTCCGTGGTTCAAGGTGAACTTCATCGGCGCCGAGTCTTCCGCGAAATCGCTCCGGAAGATCGCCGCGTTCTTCGGGGACAAGGACCTGATCGAGCAGACGGAAAAGGTCATAGAGGAAGAGATGGCGAAGGTCGAGGCAGTTCGCGGTGAAATCAGGGAACGGTGCCAGGGAAAGACGGTGGCGCTGTTTGTCGGCGGTTCGCGCGCGCACCACTATCAGGAACTGTTTTCCGAGATCGGGATGAGGACGGTCGCCGCGGGATATGAGTTCGCCCATCGCGACGATTACGAGGGACGCAAGGTCCTGCCGAACATCGTTATCGACGCGGACTCGCGAAACATCGAGGAACTCAAGGTCGAGAACGACCCGACGCGGTATAAGCCGCGGAGAAGCGAGGCCGAACTCGCAAAGATGGAAGCCGACGGTTTCGCGTTCCACGACTACGAGGGAATGATGAAGGACATGAAGGACAAGACCCTCATCATCGACGATATGAACCACTACGAGCTGGAACAGCTCATGGAGAAGTATCATCCGGATATCATCTGCGCCGGCATCAAGGAAAAGTACGTGGTGCAAAAGCAGGGAATACCGATGAAGCAGCTTCACAGCTACGACTATATGGGACCGTTCGCGGGCTTCGAGGGCGCGATCAACTTCTACAAAGAAATTGATCGTCTCGTGCACAGCGCGGTGTTCAAGATGACGAAGGCGCCGTGGGAATCGAGTCCCGAGCTCACTGCGAGCTACGGCTGGAACGACTAAAAGGCCGGGAGGAAAACAATGCTTTTACGACATACACCCAAGGAAGTCGCGGTTCGTTCCGCGCTTACCATTAACCCGGCAAAAACCTGCCAGCCGGTCGGCGCCATGTACGCCGCGCTCGGAGTGCACAAGTGCCTGCCGCACAGCCACGGATCGCAGGGTTGCTGCGCGTATCACCGGAGTGCCCTTACGCGGCACTACAAGGACCCGGTCATGGCGACGACGAGCTCGTTCACCGAGGGCGCGTCGGTATTCGGAGGTCAGGCAAATATCCTCGAGGCTATCCAGAATATCTTCAACCTGTACAACCCGGACATTGTGGCGGTTCACACCACGTGCCTTTCCGAGGTTATCGGCGACGACCTGACGCAGATTCTGAACAAGGCCGCGGCGGAAGGGAAGATTCCGGCCGGCAAGAAGGTGATCCACGCGAGCACGCCGAGCTTCAAAGGCTCGCACGTCACCGGTTACTCGAATATGGTCGCGAGTTTTGTGCAGCACTTTTCAGAAAATACCGGGAAGAAGATCAAGCAGATCAACCTTGTGCCGACGTTCGTCGAGCCGAGCGACATGAGCGAGATCAAACACCTCGCCGAATCGATGGGCGTGAAGTACGTGATGCTTCCCGACACGTCGGACGTCGTCAACGGGCCGATGGACGGAAAGTTCCGCATGTACCCGAAGGGCGGCACCACGCTCGAGCAAATAAGGAGCATGGGGGACTCGATCCGCTCGATAGCGCTCGGCCGCGTCGGATCGATGGCTGCGGCGAAGCTCCTTGATACGAAGTGCAAGGTACCGTGCGAAATTCTCGATCTGCCGATCGGCATCAAGGCAACCGACGAGTTCGTCGACGCGATGCGTAATGCAGCGGGCGTATCGGTTCCGGAAAGCCTGATGCTCGAGCGCGGGCAATACCTCGACGTGATGGTCGACATGAACCAGTACACCGCTGGCAAGAAAGTGTCCCTGGTCGGCGACCCGGACCTGCTCGTCGGAATGGCAGCCTTTTGCGCGGAGAACGACATGAAGGTTTTGCACGTGGTCAGCGGAACCGCGCCGGGACCGAAGTTCGAGCGGAGGATCAAGGAACTGTGCGGCGATGACGTTATCGTAAAGACGGGCGCCCAGGCAGACATGTTCTTCTTTCATCAGTTGGTTCAAAACGACCGACCCGACATCGTGTTCGGGAACACGTACTGCAAGTATATCTGCCGCGACGAGGATATCCCGCTCATCAGGATCGGCTTCCCGATCTATGACCGGATTGGTCACTCGTACTTCCCGGTGACGGGATACCGCGGAGGGCTTCGCCTTCTCGAGAAGGTTCTGGACACGGTGATGGACCGGCAGGACCGCGACGCGAAGGAAGAAAAGTTCGAGCTCGTAATGTAAGCGTGTTTCGGCGCCGTTCGCATGCGGCCGGCGCCGATTTTTTTTCGTAATTCGAGCGAGAGGCGTGCGCAGGCACGACCGGGGGCACATGCGATGACCGAAATACTTGAACAAAGAAAAAAACAGGTGCTGGAAAACGGAAAGGACTCCTACGCCCTCGAATGCGGCAAGGCGAGTACCGCAGGATCGGTCAGCCAACGCGCGTGCGTTTTCTGCGGATCTCGGGTGGTTCTGTATCCTATCGCAGATGCCTTGCACCTGATCCACGGTCCAATCGGCTGCGCGTCCTATACCTGGGATATTCGCGGCTCGATGTCAAGCGGTCCTGAGCTGCATCGCATGAGCTTTTCGACAGACCTTCGCGAGAACGATGTGGTGTATGGCGGCGAAAAAAAATTGTACGCCGCGCTTGTAGAATTGATCGATACCTATGCCCCGAAGGCGGCGTTCGTGTATTCAACGTGCATCGTCGGGCTTATCGGAGACGATGTCGAGGCGGTGTGCGCGCGCGTCTCGCGCGAAAAGCTCATACCGGTTCTACCCGTGCATTCGGAAGGATTCAAGGGAACGAAAAAGGACGGTTACCGCGCTGCGTGCGAGGCCGTTTTCAAGTTAACGGGAAAAGACCCCTCGACCCCCGTGTCGAAGTTCAGCATAAATATATTGGGCGACTTTAATCTCGCCGGTGAGACGTGGATTATCAAGGATTATTACCGCCGCATGGGAATCGAGGTCGTCTCGTGCATTACCGGCGATGGGCGGGTCGACGAGATACGAAGGTCGCACCGCGCGGCGCTTAACGTCGTGCAATGCTCGGGATCAATGACGTATCTTGCGAAGATGATGAAGGACGAATACGGGATTCCGTTCAAGCGCGTTTCGTATTTTGGCATTGAGGATATGTCTTCGGCTCTCTATGACGTCGCCTCTTTTTTTGACGATCCGGAGATTAACGAAGCGACCGAAAATCTCGTGCGCAGCGAGGTCTCCGCCTTGCTTCCCGATCTTGCCGATTATCGACGCGATCTTGAGGGCCGAAAGGCAGCGATCTACGTCGGAGGCTCGTTCAAGGCGTTCTCGCTCGTCAAGGCGCTCCGTCATTTGGGCATGGATACGGTCGTTGTCGGGTCTCAAACCGGATCATCGGAAGACTACGAGTATCTCAAGGAGATAACCGACGAGGGGACGATTATCTGCGACGACGCGAATCCGCTCGAGCTTTCGCGATTCATACTCGAGAAGGGCGCTGACCTTCTGATCGGCGGGGTCAAGGAACGGCCGATCGCGTTCAAAATGGGAATCGCGTTCTGCGATCATAACCATGAACGGAAGGAAGCTCTTGCGGGTTTCGAGGGAATGCGCAATTTCGCGCGCGAGGTTCACGCCTCGGTTACCAGCCCGGTCTGGAAATACTCGCCCGCGAGACTGGCAATGGGCAAGGAAGCGCGTAAAGGAGGCGAATCATGAGTGATGTTTCCGTTCAGAAAAAAATACAGGCTCGACCGTTCGCGTCGACGAGAAACGCGTGCAAACTGTGCGCTCCCCTTGGCGCGTGCTTCGTCTTTCGTGGAGTCGAGGGATGCATTCCTCTTATCCACGGTTCGCAAGGCTGCTCGACTTATATCCGCCGATACGGCATCAGCCATTTTCGCGAGCCGATTGATATCGCCTCTTCCAATTTCACCGAGGCGTCCGCGATATTCGGCGGTCGCGACAATCTTGTGCAGGCAATAGAGAACGTTTCGCGTCAGTACGCGCCAAAGGTCATTGGAATAACGTCGACCTGCCTTTCCGAGACGATCGGGGAGAATGTGCCGATGTATCTGTTTGATTATAAGAGGACTCATGATAGTTCCGATCTTCCCGTTCTCGTGTACGCCTCGACCCCCAGTTATCGGGGCTCGCATATGGACGGATTCCATGAAGCCATATGGTCTTTGGTGAGCTCCCTCGTTCCTTGTAGAGACGAAGGCCTTCATCGCGGGGAAAAAGAACGGGAGCGCGGCTCATCGCGCGTAAACGTGATCTCCGGCTTCGTCTCGCCCGAGGATATCCGCGAGCTTCATGAGATACTGACGTCATTCGGCGTTCCTTATACGCTTCTTCCGGATTATTCCGAAAGCCTCGACGGGCCTTCGTGGGAAACGTACCAGAAACTTCCTGAAGGCGGCACACCCGTCGCTGATATCCGCGCGATGGGCGAGGCGATGGGTACGCTATACCTTGGCAAGGCGGTTTCGCCTGAAAGGAACGCGGGCTCATGGCTCGAGTCCGAGCGGGACGTTCCCTTGTATCCCCTTAATCTGCCGATCGGCATAGAGGAAACCGACAGATTCTTTTTCGCGCTCGAGCGCGTTACCGGCAAACCGACGCACGCAAAGTGGAAGAAGATTCGCGGTCGCCTCGTGGACGCCTATATCGACGGTCATAAGTACTGTTCGGGAAAAAAGGCCATTGTCTACGGCGACGAGGATTTCGTCTGCTCGATGGTTTCGTTTTTGGACGAAACGGGGATTAACCCCGTGATCGCCGCGACCGGCGCCCCTTCGACCGTCTTCGCGGCGAGGGTTAAATCCCTTTTGCGGAACAGTCGCTCCCCGTGCCGGATCATGGACGACACCGATTACGCGACGATTCTCGAGGTTGCGCGCGAAATGTCGGTCGACATCGTGATCGGGAACAGCAAGGGCTTATACCTGTCGCGCAACCTGGGGGTGCCGTTGGTTCGCTGTGGTTTTCCCGTGCATGACCGAATCGGCGGACAGCGGATTCTTCATCTTGGCTATCGGGGTGCGCTGAACCTGTTCGATCAGGTATGCAACGCGCTTATGCAATCGAAGCAGGACTCCGCGAGAAGCGGATACACCTATATCTGAATATCCGACGGAGGTACGAAATGGAATTCGCTAATCATCCTTGCTTTAACGCCGAGGCGCGCCATCGGGTCGCCCGCATTCATCTACCCGTCGCGCCGAATTGCAACGTGCAGTGCAATTTTTGCAACCGGCGCTTCGATTGCGTGAACGAATCGCGCCCCGGCGTGTGCAGTACGATCCTTAAGCCGGCCCAGGCGATCGCGTATCTCGAATCGGTAATGGAGAAGGTCGATAACATTGCCGTCGTCGGGATCGCGGGTCCCGGAGACCCGTTCGCGAATCCCGTGGAGACCCTGACGACCATGGAAATCGTCCGCGAGAAATACCCGGACATGCTTCTGTGCCTCGCGACGAACGGTCTTGGCCTTCCCGATTACGTCGATCGGCTGGCGAAGTTGAAGATCTCGCACGTTACGATTACGGTAAATGCGGTCGATCCCGAGATCGGCGCGAAGATTTATTCTTGGGTTCGGTACGGTTCCCACGTGTATCGAGGAATTTCCGGCGCACGGGTTCTCCTCGAGCGGCAAACGGAATCGATTCGTCTACTGAAAGCCGCGGGAATAGCGGTGAAGATAAACACGGTAGTCATTCCCGGCATAAACGATGGTCACGTTGTGAGCGTCGCGCAGTATGCGTCGAGCCTTGGCGCTGACGTGCAGAACTGCATCCCTCTTATGAACGTCGAGGGCTCGGCGTTCGCCGCCATCGAGCCACCTGATCCGGGATCGACCCAGGCTCTTCGATTCGAGTCGGGCAAGTACCTTCCCCAGCTGTCCCATTGTGCGCGCTGTCGGGCGGATGCCGTCGGCTTGCTCGGCGCGCAAAACGGCGCCGAGATCGAACGCCTTCTTTCGGCGGCCGCGGTTACAAGGCCCTTGGCTGACCGACCATACGTTGCCGTCGCATCGCGCGAAGGACTTTTCGTGAATCAGCATCTTGGCGAGGCGACGGGATTATGGGTCTTCGAGATGGAAGGCGGCGAGATGAAATTGGTCGGCAGGCGACCGACGCCCGCGCCCGGGACCGGTGATAGCCGGTGGGAGGATCTTGGGGATCAGTTCTCTGATTGCTTCGCGATACTCGCCAGCGGTTTCGGGAATTCTCCAGAAGCGATCCTCTCTTCACGGGGTATCAACCTTGTCGCCGCCGAATGCCTTATCGCCGACGGCGCCGGGGCCTTGCTTGAAGGAAGGGAAGTCCCCCGAGTGTATCGTCGCGCGGGCGGATCCTGCGGCAAGGGTTCGGCGTGCGGCGGAACCGGAATGGGATGCGCGTGAACGAGTAGTTTCGGACGTCTCCGGGCTAAGTCCCGGCGTACATATTCGCTTACCTAAGGAGAATCGTAAATGAAAAAACCTGCGCATCATATCTTCGTGTGCGCCTCGTTCCGGATGACCGGGGATCCGCAAGGAGTTTGTCACAAGAAAGGGTCGACAAACCTGCTGCAGTATCTTGAAAGCGAGCTTTCCGACAGGGGTCTCGCAGACGTGTCTGTTTCGACGACGGGCTGTCTCAAGGTCTGCGACCGCGGCCCCGCGATGGTAGTCTATCCCGAAAATTGGTGGTTCGGGCACATCGAAGGCGAGGAAGCGATTGACGCGGTCATCGATTCCATCGAAAGCGGAACGCCAGCCGCCGCCTACACTATTGCATAACCCCTTCCCACAAGGGGTCTGTACCTCCTCCTCCCTGATTATTTAAAAAAGTTTTGCTGCGCCCCGATCCGGTCGCTCTCCCGGATCGGGGTTTTTGTTTCCCTGTTGTATGGGATTGCCATTTCTGCGTCGACTGCCGTTCGGTGTGCACTAAACAAATGGTCAGCAAAGCTACAAATATGTAGCTTTCAATTCAAAAAAAATACATTTATGTAATTTTTTTTGCTGTACGCGAGGATTTGACGCACGACAAAACGCAATAACCCGCGGAAAAACGGTGAAAGAGTACCGTTTTGAGGCCCGGTTCTTCTTTTATCGCGTCAATACTTTGCTTGGCATGAAACTTGCTATATATACAGCAACATACTGGCAGGAGGCTTGATTATGAGGAAATTGCGACTGATTGCAATGCTTGTACTACTCGCGTGCAGTCCAATGATTTTTGCGGAGGAAACGCAAACCGTTTCCGAAAACGCGGGCTATACCAAGGCAGAGATCGATGGTTTGCTCGCGTCGAAGGCGACGACGGATTCAATGACCATGGTGTGGATGGTGTTGGGAGCCGCGCTTGTGTTCCTTATGCAGGCGGGTTTCGCGATGGTTGAGGTTGGGCTTACCAGGGCGAAAAACTCCGCGAACATTCTCATGAAAAACCTTATGGATTTTTGCATGGGTTCGTTGGCGTTTTTTTTCATCGGCTGGGGCATCATGTACGGTGCCAGCAAGTGGGGGTTGTTCGGAAGCGATCAGTTCTTCCTTCTTGGCGTACCCTCCGATGCATGGGCTGGCAAGATGAGGGATTGGTTTTTCCAGGTTGTCTTTGCCGCGACGGCCGCGACGATCGTATCCGGCGCGGTCGCCGAACGGATACAGTTCAAGTCGTATCTTATTTACACGGTATTCATTTCCGCGATTATCTATCCGGTCGCCGGGCACTGGATATGGGGCGGCGGATGGCTTGCCGGACTTGGATTCCACGATTACGCGGGATCGACCGTAGTTCATTCGATCGGCGGTTGGGCCGCATTGGCCGGCGCGATCGTTCTTGGACCGCGTATCGGTAAATACGTTACCGTTAACGGAAAGACCGTTTCGAAGGCGATACCGGGTCACAACCTTACCTTCGCGATGCTCGGCGTGTTCCTTCTGTGGTTCGGATGGTACGGGTTTAACCCTGCGTCCAGCCTTAACGGAAACGATCCTTTCATCGCTCATGTTGCGGTCACGACGACCCTTGGAGCCGCCGCAGGCGCGACCAGCTCCATGTTCCTGAGTTGGTTCTGGTTCAAGAAGCCCGATGTCTCCATGACCATGAATGGTACGCTTGCAGGCCTTGTGGCGATTACCGCGCCCTGCTACGTCGTCAATCCGATATCGGCCATCATAATCGGACTGGTCGGTGGTTTGCTGGTCGTATTCGCTGTCGAGTTTATCGACAAGGTTCTTCATATCGACGATCCGGTCGGTGCTACCTCCGTGCATCTCGTCAACGGAATTTGGGGAACGCTCGCGGTCGGCCTTTTCGCGGTACCCGGACGCCTCGAGTTGAACGGGCACCCCGTTTCCGGACTGTTCTTTTCCGGAAGCTGGGATACGCTCGCCGTTCAGGCGCTCGGAGTCGTTACCGTCGGCGCGTGGACCTTCGGCACGATGCTCGCGATCTTCGGGATAATTAAGGCAGTGAAGGCGCTTCGCGTTTCCGAAAAGGAAGAGCGGCAGGGCCTGGACATCAACGAGCATGGCGCCGACGCGTACCATGGTTTCCAGATATTCTCGAACATGTAAGGAGTCAGCATGAAACTGATAATTGCATACATTCAGCCGTTCAAACTGAATGACGTGAAGCAGAAGCTTTTCGAGCATAAGATATTCAAGATGTCCGTAACCAACTCGCTTGGCTGCGGGCAGCAAATGGGATACACCGAGCAATTTCGCGGAGTCGATATCGAAGTCAATCTTTTGAAGAAGATCCGCCTTGAAATCGCGGTAAACGACGAGTTCGAGGACGTGGTCATAGACACCATCTGCGAAGGCGCCTACACGGGCGAAATCGGCGACGGAAAGATTTTCGTGCTGGAGCTGAAGGACTGCGTGCGGATCCGCACGAGGGAAAAAGGCAAGGTAGCGATCGGATAAATCGTTACGGATACGGCGAAGGGTGAAAGCGAACTTGTATCGCTTTCACCCTTTTTTTGTGCGCAGTACCAATTAACCTTATCCGCGCTCGCGGTCATTCGAGAAACAGGATCTTTTCGGGCGGGATGCAGAGTTTTACGGGCGATTGCGCAGTCGACCTCTCGCCGCTTTCCCTGCATAGGGACTCGCGGCGCGTACGGCTTCCACCCGCGACCCCGGCCGCGGTCAGCGCGGTTACGTATTCGGTGAACGAGAATGGGGTTTCGTTTCTGCTTTCGACCGAAAAGGCAAAGCAGTTGCAGGTGTCTCCTTCGCCGAGCGGCCTGATATGATGGGCCCGTATCCCCGCGTGCGTGATCGTATCGGGCACCCGCTTTGCGGTATCGAGGATGAGTCCCCAGTCAGGAATGGCTACGCTCGTTTCTCCCGCCTTTATCGCGACGGCGATATTTTTGCATCCGGTTAACCGAGCGGCCGCGATCGTTCGCGGATCGTTGAAGACCTCGTCCCGCGTACCTTCCCGCGCGATCCTTCCGCCGTCAAGCACGATTATGCGGTCGCAGAAACGGAATACCTCGTCGCGATCGTGCGAGACGAATAGAATGGGGCCGGGGAACGTCGAGAGCGAGGTCGAAAGCTCATCCTCGACCTGCCTGCGAAGAAACGCGTCGAGCGCCGAGAGCGGCTCGTCGAGCAGAATGACGTGCGGTTCCGAGGCGATCATGCGCGCGAGGGCGACGCGCTGTTGCTGCCCGCCGCTCAGTTGCGCGGGGTATCGGTCGGCAAGCCCTTCCAGCTTGAATCGCTCGATAAGGCGGCCGATTTTTCTTGCCCGCTCCGCGCCTCGCGTCCTTCCGCAGACTGCGGCGATGTTATCGAAGACGGTCATCGTCGGGAACAGCGCGTAGCTTTGAAAAAGATACCCGGCGCCCCTTTTTTGCGGCGCGAGGTTGATTTTCCGCTCTGATGAATAAACGGTGTTTCCCTCTATCTCGATAATCCCGTCGTCGGGTTTCTCGATTCCGGAAATGCAGCGAAGGGTCATGCTTTTGCCGCAACCGGACGCGCCGAGAATACCCGTTCTCCCGGAGCCGGCGGTGAACGAAACGTCGAGCGTGAAGTTTTTGAATCGTTTACGGATATCGACCGAAAGCTTCATCTTCTTTTGTCTCCCACGGTATTCAAGAGCATAACAACGGAGAATGAGATCATCACGATGACGAGCACCCACGTGAGCGCGCTTTGCATGTCGCCGCCCTCGGCCGCGAAGTAGATCGCTACCGGGATCGTCTGCGTGCGGCCCGGGATGTTTCCCGCAATCATCAGTGTCGCGCCGAATTCGCCGAGGGCTCGAGCGAAGCCCAGTATCGTTCCGCCGGCGATCCCCGGCCATGCCATGGGCACCATGAGTCGCAGGAATATCGCGGTTTCCGAAAGACCGAGCGTTCGGGCCGCCGCGAGAACCGATCCGTCGAGCTGTTCGAATGATGCGCGTACTGTTCTATAGATGAGCGGGAACGCGATGACGGTTGCCGCGATGACGGTTGCCGTCCAGGAAAAGATTATGCGTATGCCGAGCGTAAGAAGGAATTGGCCGACGGGGCTGTTTCGGCCGAAGATCATGAGGAGAAAAAAACCGAGCACGGTCGGAGGCAATACCATCGGAAGCGCGAATAGCCCGTCAAGTATCGCCCGTGATCGTCCCCTCAGTCGGGCTACCAGACGCGCCGCCGGAACGCCGAGGACGAGCGCGATTGCGGTCCCCACGAGCGAGGTCTTTAGCGATATAAAAAGCGGTGCCCAATCCATGGTTTCGCGTTACGGTAGCGCGAAGCCATAGCGCGAGAAAACCGCCCTGGCGTCGGGACCCGAAAGCCATTTCAGGAATTTCGCCGTCGCTTCCTGATTCACGCTTGCCTTGACGATGGCCGCGGGATAGACTATCGGATCATGGGAACCATTCGGGGCTTTCGCCGCTATCCTGATCGATTTTGAAAGCGCGGCGTCCGTGGCGTATACGACACCCGCGTCAACCTCTCCCGATTCGACGTATGCAAGGACTTGCCGGACGTCCTTCGCGTATACGGCTTTTGCCTTTACCTCTGCGAGGATCCCGAGCGAGGCGAATATCTGCGCGGCGTATTGTCCTGCGGGAACGCTTGAGGGCTCTCCGATCGCTATTTGCCGGATCTTGCCCGTTTCCGCGTCCGCGAATGAAGTGATGCCCGTCCGATCACGTGGCGTGATGAGAAGGAGGCTATTGTATAGAAGATTTTGCGTCGAGCCTGCGACGAGAAGTCCTTCCTTGTCGAGGGCCAGGATTTGCTTTGGGGATGCGGAGATAAAAAGGTCCACCGGCGCACCCTGTTCTATCTGCTTTTGAATGGATCCGGAAGAGCCATAGGTCGCGATGATTTTTACGTTTCCTTCCTTCGCGCAGTATAGGGGGATCAACTCGTTTATCGCCTCCGTAAGGCTTGCTCCGGCGGCGACGATGATCTCGGTTTTGCCGGAGCCTTTTTTCCCGTCGGCGAAAGCGCCTTCTGTCAACGCAAGAACAAATGCCAAGAGCGCAAATATCCGGTTTCTCATGGGTTCCCTCCTGAAAATAAAAAGGCCATCCGATTATCCCTCAGGGTACCGGACGGCCTTGTTGTGGTGTACGGATGTATACTAGATGCTCGACTGACAAAGGTCAAGCTGAAAACTGCAAGAATATGCAAAAATATCATAAATAATTGCATAAATATTGACTTTAAAGACTGCATTCACGTATTGTTGAGACATGAAAGCCGAACTTGCAGACTGGAAAGCCTTCTATAGGGAAGGCGCGCAATATCACCGGACAGCGCAAGGAAGCGTACGTCGGCCGGAAGTATTCACCCCGACGATTATCGAAAATCTCGCGGCGATGAGTATCGAAAAGTATTTTATGGCAATCTTCATGCGCCGCGGGATATTGCCGAGGAATCACACCCTGCTTGACCTGATGGAGGAGGCAAAGCTCTATTTTCCCCTCGATCCCATTCTCGTCGATTCGCTTGCGTACATGGACTCGCTCCAGCGCATCTGCTCCCTTTTCGAATGCGAGGTCTCCGCCCCGGCCGCGAACGACGTACCGCGATTTCTTGAAACGGTTGACCAGGTCGCCCGGCTCGCGCTTCAGGAACTCGGGCCCGTGCCCGGCGAGGCGTGACGATGCCGTCGCGTCGCGTTGTCGTCCTCGATACGACCCTTCGCGATGGCGATCAGGCTGCGGGTTTTGCCTTTCCCCTGCGGGATAAGCTGCATATCGCCCATGCCCTGGCCGCCGCCGGCGTCGATATCATCGAAGCCGGTTTTCCCCTTTCCTCCGCGGCCGACGCGGAGGCGTGCGCTCTCATCGCGCGGGAGTTTTCGGCGGGAACGGGGTCTCCCGCGATCGCCGCCATGTGCCGCTCTATCCCCGGCGAGATACGCGAAACAGCCCGGATACTCGCTCCCGCCCGGAGAAGCCTTCTTCACCTGTCGCTGCCGGTGAGCGACCTTCATATCCGGGTCAAGCTCGGGCTCGATCGCGCGGCGCTTCTCTCGCGCGCGATCGAATCCGTTTCGCTCGCCGTCGGCCTTGCGGGCGAAATCGAAATGGGCGCTGAGGACGCGTCCCGCGCCGATGTCCCGTTTCTCGCGGAATACTGCGACGCCGTCACCCGGGCCGGCGCCCGCGTCGTGAATATCGCCGATACCGTTGGCCACGCCCTTCCGGCGGAATTCGCCGGCCGTATCGCCTACCTGAAACGGACAGTGCCCGCGTTCCGCGACGGTGCCGCGCGTATCAGCGTTCATTGCCATAACGACCTCTCTCTCGCCGTCGCGAATACGCTTGCTGCCGTTTCCGCGGGCGCGGACCAAATAGAGGTTTCGGCGCTCGGGGTGGGGGAGCGGGCCGGCAACGCCGCGCTTGAGGAAATCGCGGCCGTCTTCGACGCGCGAGCGGATTCGCTCGCCGTGAAAACGGGGTTGGTCCTTTCCGCCATTGCGCCGCTCGCGCGGCTCGTCTTTTCCTGCGCGGGGACTGCGCTGTCGCCCTTTAAGCCGGTAACCGGCTCGAACGTGCGCGCGCACGCGTCGGGCATTCATCAGCACGGAATTTCCGTTGACGCGCAAACGTATCAGTCGGTGAATTTCGCCCGCTTCGGAACGGGGGACGAGCGGATCGTCCTGTCCCGTCACTCGGGACGGTCGGGCGTCGAAAGCGCGGCGCTTCGCTATGCCGGGATTCAACTCTCCAGCGAGCGGGCGACGAGACTACTGGATCGGATAAAAAAAGACTTGGGGTCTGACGGGTCGGCGTACGGCGTCACGGAATTCCTCCTCCTCCTGCAGGTTGAGGAATGCCTCGACGTGCCGCTTGTCCGGTGCGTCTCCCTTCGCGTAAGCTCGACCGAACGTCATGTATCGATGCGCGCGCGGTTCTCGGTTTCCGTTCCTCATACCCGGGCAAAGGCCATTCACGGGACGGGACGGGGTTACTCTATTTCCGAGGCCGCCGTCGATCTCGTCAACCGGGTTTGCCGTACGGATCTTTCGATACATTCGCTCTCGCTTTCGTCCTATGGATCCGGAACCGTCATGCGGCATCGCGCGTATCTCGAGATTCGTTCGGCCTCATGCATGGACCGGATTTTCGCCGTCGAGCGCGTCGGTACCGATCGGGAATCGATTCTCGTCTCGGCGCTTCTCGATGCGGCCAATTCGCTCAGGCGGCCTTCGCGGTAGCCCTTCCGACAATGAAGCAGGCCGCGGCGAATATGACGATCCCTGCGAGATTGACGACGAAGACGGGAGCGGCCGCGTACAGGGCGGCCCCGACGATGAGGAGAATCCCCCCGAGCTTCGGGAACGCCTTCGACCGGATGAGCGAGACGGCGAAAGCCAGGGTGCCCAGGGCGATCGTCCCGATAAAGATAACGACAAATGCCTTCGCGGCGGGGTGGTTGATCATCGCGTCGCTCCTGAAAAGCGCGACCCCGTCCGGGCTCGATACGATCCCGGGATAATAGAAGGTTTCCATGACGAGCTCGCCGAACTGGAAAAGGTAGGCCGTCATAAGCGCGACGAAACCCGCGAAACCCAATATACCCGATGTTCTCGCCAGTACCGAATACGTCGCGATAAAGCCGAACGCGAGCAGCAATATGGCGACGAGCGCCGTTGCGCAAACCGGTATCCAGGCGGGCGAAAGCACGAGACCCGCGAAGTCCGTTTCCATCAGGTCGGTCGGAAGCAAGAGATTGAAAAGGGCGGCATACAGGGCGAGAAGGATGCCGCCGACGGCGAGCGCCACGCCACCGGCCTTTCTGAGGGTACTGATTTCCATAAAAGGTCTCCTTAAAGTATTTTTTCATCGCGCGTTTCTTTCCATCGCGCGCATCAGAACGCTAGCACGAAGGCGCGCTATACGGCAAGTAATTCAGGCCTTCGCGGATTTGCGTCCGTCAGACGCGTATAGTATAGTTTAAAGTACCTTACGCATTGAGGAGACGATATGGCACGGAGAATTACCCTTACGGCGCAGATTTCCGCCTTTATTTCCGTTTTTATCGCGCTGCTCGTCGGCTCGATCATCATCCTTACCGGGATTGAGGTCAGCAAGACGATCAAAGATCTTACCCTCGCCAGCAATGAGCAGATTGCCGTCGCGCGCTCCTTCGAGCTCGGCGAGATGATGGACAAACTGAAGTGGCAGCTGAAGGGCATCACCACCCGGCAAGATATGATCGCCGGTGAGCGGGAGGCCGTCGGCGCTTTCCTTCAGGCGCAAAAGAGCGTCATCTCGCCCGAGGTGGTCGGCATGCTCTATATCTGGAAAAACGGCGACTATATCTCCTCAGAAAACGCTAGCGGAAGCATTTCCGATCGCGAGTATTTCAAGGCGGTATTGGTCGACGGCAAGAAAGAGGCGGTCAGTAAGGCCGTCATCTCGAAATCCCTCAATGCCCCCATAGTCGTTACGGTCGTTGGCATCGCGGGCGATGACGGGAAAAACCGCGCTGCCGTCGCGTTCCAGTTCAAGTTGGATAAGCTTTCGCAAATCGTCAGCGGTATCCGGGTCGGGAAGAATAGCTTTGGATGGATCGTCGATAGCGAGGGAATGGTTATCGCGCATCCCGACGCCTCGTTCATCATGAACAAAAACCTTCTTACTATGGACAAGGATGGCTTCAAGGGAATGGACGCGCTCGGAAAGAGAATCGTGGGCGAGGAAAGCGGGGTCGGCGGTTATACGGATCCCAAAGGGACGGTCATGACGAACTTTTTCGTGAGCGTCCCGAATACGCCGGGCTGGAAGCTCGGCATCAGCGTGCCGGAGGCGGAGATCAATGCCGCGTCGAGGCGGATCGCGACGATGCTTTCGATCATCGCGCTCGCCTCCCTGGCGATCGCGCTTGGCATCTCGGTCGTGATCGCGCGGAGGATTACCCGCCCCATCAACGTAATTTGCAAGGCGATGGACGATTTCGCGAAAGGCGATTTCTCGATGGCGAACGTCGCCGCGGATGAGCGCGAGCGGATAACCGCGCGGAATGACGAGCTTGGCGACTTGGGGCGAAGCCTTGACGAGATGGTCGTGAGCCTCAAGGCGGTGGTCCTGAACGTCATCGAGTCCGCGCGGCAGGTATCGTCGGGAAGCGAGCAGCTCAGCACCACGTCGCAGCAGATCTCGCAAGGCGCTACCGAGCAGGCAGCCGCGGTGGAGGAAATCTCCGCTTCGATGGAAGAGATGAGCTCGAACATCAAGCAAAACGCCGAGAACGCGCAGAAGACCGAATCGATCGCCCGCAAGTCAGCGCTCAGCGCCGAGGCCGGAGGAAAGGCCGTCATGCAAACCGTCGACGCGATGAAGCAAATCGCCGAGAAGATAACGATCATCGAGGAGATCGCGCGGTCGACGAACATGCTGTCGCTCAACGCCTCGATAGAGGCCGCGCGCGCGGGTGAATACGGCAAGGGTTTCGCGGTAGTCGCCTCGGAGGTGGGAAAGCTCGCGGAACGGAGCTCCCGTGAAGCGTCCGAGATAAACGCGCTATCGGTTTCCAGCGTCAAGATCGCCGAGGAGGCGGGTATCACGATACGCGACCTCATACCCGAAATCAGGCAGACCGCCGACCTCGTGCAGGAGATCAGCGCCGCCTCGGGCGAGCAGGACACGGGGGCGAATCAGATCAATCAGTCTATTTCGCAGCTCGATCAGGTCGTGCAGCAAAACGCGTCTGCTTCCGAGGAATCCGCGTCGATGTCCGAAGAACTCGCCGGTCAAGCGGACTCACTCAAGGACACGATCGGGTTCTTCAAGATCTAGCCGTTAGATATACGCGACCGCCACCGCGCCCGCGCCGGCGTGAAGCGCGATGACCGGGGATATCGCGGTGACGTATTCGGGCTTGTAGCCAAGCGTCGCCTCGAGTTCCCTCGCGAGGCGCTCGGCGCGGGCGGGCGCGTTCGCGTGAACGACGGCATATCGCATTATCGAGTTGCGGTTTTCGCCAACGCGAGCGACGATCTTGCGGAGGCTTGCCCCTTGCGAGAACGACGCCCCGAGCGCGATGCCTTTCCCCTCGGCGTCGAGCGATACGATCGGCTTGAGGTTCAAGACGGTCGCGAGGAAGCCCTTGAGCGGGCTTACCCGTCCGCCGCGCACCATAGAGCGCAAGGTCTCGACGCTCACGAAAATGCGCGCGCGCTCTATAGTCCCGGCAAGGCGCTCGGCGATCTCGCCGTACCCCATCCCCGATTCCGCGTCGATCGCGGCGGAAAGGACGGCGAGGCCCTGCGCGGCCGAGTTGAGTCGGCTGTCGATTACGGTAATCGGGTATCCCGCCGCGCGCAATTTTTTCGCGCCGTTCTCAATGACTTGCCAGCAGCCGCTCAGACGCTTGCCGACGGTTATCGCGATGATCGATTCGTAGTGCCCGGCCAGCCATGACAGAACCTGATCGACTCTCCCCGGGTCGGGAACGGAGCTTCCGGGATATTCCGCGCGCTCTTCGAGAAGACGGTAGAAAATCTCATCCGTCATGGTGATTCGGTCGAGATATTCATCATCCCCCCACAGGATGCGCATCGGGATTACGTGAATCTGGTAGCGTTCGACGAACTCGAGCGGAATGTCGGCGATCGAGTCGGTGAGTATCGCGGTCTTCGAAATCGGTCGATGGGACGCGGCGTACTGAACGCGCATATTGTCGGCCTTCTGCTCGACGATTCGGCCGTACGCGCTCAGGATGGACATAACCTTCGCGGGTTCGTCGGTATGGACGTGAACCTTCGTCCTCTCGCGACCGTCAACCACGACGATGGAATCGCCGAGCGTCTTGAGCGCTTCGGATATCGCCATGGCCGGCGCCTTCGACTCATTGCCTTCGTTCGACGCGCGGCGTAGTAGCGCCTCGGTGCAATATCGGAAGGGGATGCTATCGCCGCTTTCGGGAAGGTCGTGGTCTATCTCGGCAATATCGGACTCGTGATTAACTTCGGATCGTTTTGGAATAGCGCCAGTAGCGATCATGCGGGCAATGCCTTCGAGAAAGGCGACGAAGCCCGAAGCCCCGGCGTCGACAACCTGTGCTTTCTTGAGCGCTTCAAGCTGCTCTGTCGTTTTCTCGAGCGCCTCGCGCGCGCCCTTGAGCGCCTCGAGGAACACGCGCTCGGCTCCCTGGAAAAGCTGCGCGAGACGCTCCATCTCGCTTGCCCACGCGGCAAGCACCGTGAGAATCGTCCCTTCCCTTGGCGTTTCAATCGCCCGATACGTCGCCTGTGACGCTTCCTTGAGCGCGGCGCCGAACTCCCGCATCGTAAGGCGGTTCCGCTCCCCGCAGGCGGCGGCGAGCGCGTTGACGAACTGCGCGATGATGATGCCGGAATTCCCGCGCGCTCCGGAAAGGGCGCGGTCCGCGACGGCGTATAGCGTACGCGAGGCGGAACGGGAAACGCCTTCCACTTGCGTCATGGAATAGAGCGTCGCGGCCATATTGTTGCCGGTATCGCCGTCGGCGACGGGAAACACGTTGATGTCGTTGAGAATTTTCTTCCGCTCGAGTACGCTCTCGTAGCCCGACACGAAACAGTTGTAAAGCACGATGCCGTCAATTCGGGTTATGGTGCGCATAACTTTCTCCATAGATTAAAAGAGCCGTTCTTCAGCGCCGTTAGCGAGCCTGACGATATTGCGCCGGTGCCGCGCGACCACTATCACCGCTAGCAACGTCAGAAACGCGAGGAGCGCAACGTCGATCCCGCCGCCCGAGAGTGATGCGACCGCGGCGTAGAGGACCGGAACCGAGCAGGCGGTCGAAATGGAAGCGAGCGACATTTTGCGGGTGACGAGCAATAGCAGGGTGAACAAGGCGAGGCACGCGGGGAAAAGGGGAGGGTAGAGCGCCGTGACGACTCCCGCGCCGGTCGCGACGCCCTTGCCCCCGCGCCATCCGATAAAAACGGGAAAGAGGTGCCCCGCAACGCAGGCGGCGCCCGCGAGCAAGGCGAGCGGTATCGCGGGCAGAGCGAATTGAAAGTCGGCGCGAAGAATCAGAAAAACGGGCATGAAGCCCTTGAGGAAGTCAGCGATAAAAACCGGAACCGCGTATCGTGCGCCGAGCGCGCGGAACACGTTCGTCGCTCCCGCGTTGCCGCTCCCGAGCGCGCGAATATCCTTCCCGAGCGCAGCCTTGGTGACGAGGTAGGCCGTCGGTATCGACCCGATCAGCCACGAGCCAAGGATCGCGAGAACCGTCCCAATGATAGCCGCCATGCGCTATCCCTTTTTCCGCGGAAGGGGAATAAGGATCGACGTTCTCCGTTTATAGTCCTGATAGTCCGCCCTTGCTCCCCATTTCCGGTCCGCCTCCCGTTCGAGGAGCGGAATACCGCTCACGAAGAGAAGGAGCAGCGTAATGAATACCGGGCCGATAAAGAAAAGAAGCGACGCGCCGCGGAAGAGAAAAATCCCGGGAAGGGCAATGCCCCACCACACGAGCATCTCGCCGAAGTAGTTGGGATGGCGCGAGTATCGCCAAACTCCCGTCGCCATGAACTCCCCCTTCGTCTCCGGCCTCGACTTGAACGCGTACTTTTGCGCGTCCGCGACCGTCTCGAGCGCGAGCCCCGCGATAAAAAGGAGAGCGCCGGGAAGGATCGCCGCCAAAGGCAACGCGCGCTCGCCGTTCGCGGTGAGTATGCCGTACGAGGGCAAGAGGATAACCCACACGCTAATGGCCTGGAGTAGCCAGAAAGACCCGAACTTGACGAAGCTGTCGCGCTTATCGTCGAACCGATGGTCGACCTTGATATGGAGAATCCGGTAAAAAAGATATCCGCCGAGCCTCAGTCCCCAAAGGATCACAGCGCCCGCGGTGAATAGGTGCACGGGCGCGCGATACGGCGAGGTCGCGAAAAGGAGCGCCGTCAGCACGATGAACGAAAGGCTGTAGGTAATGTCGGTGAACGTGTCCGTTCGCATGATCGCCGCGATAATGAAAAACACCCCATTGATCAAAAGGCTTATCGCCAGTACGTGAAGCAGGCTCATATACGCTCCTTTTTTACGCTTGCAAATTCCGTGTGTATAATAAATATACCGTACTATTTACGGGAGAGCAGTAAAAAAAAACGAAACGGCGATCAAATAGCGCATAGGCGCATCGCCGTGCAGGGAGGTCCAGAAGACAAAAGTTTCCGCCGGTCTCCCTGAAAATAGGGTATGAAGGTCTACACTCTCTCCTAAAAGGCAATCATGGTCAGCACGCGCTGTTTTTAGGAGGCTATTCATGAAAATGGAAGTAAAGGCTGCGGCTCTCTCGGTGATCTTTCTGGTTGCGTTCTCGGCATGTGAATCCGGAAGCTCGGGCTCGAATGACCCGGAGCTCGACGTGACGAAACCCGCGTCCCCCGTGCGGCTCGTTTTTATCCATCACTCGTGCGGGGAGCATTGGCTTGCGAACGATAACGGCAATCTGGGCATTGCCCTCAACGATAACAACTATTACGTATGCGACACGAATTATGGGTGGGACGCCGCAGCGGGCGACAATCTCGGGGACCATACCAATACAGAAGACTGGCCTTCGTGGTTCAACGACACGAAGATGCCGTACGTGTACGGCATGGCATCCCATGAGACCTGGGACGACAACGATATCGCGCAGCCGTCGGGAGAGAACGAAATCATCATGTTCAAGTCCTGCTATCCTTTGAGCGAAGTCGGTGACAGCATCAATGACGAGAAGGCCGTCTATAGCGGACTGCTCGCGTACTTCGCCGCGCATCAGGACAAGCTCTTCGTGCTCGTCACGCCACCCGGGGTGACCAATGTTGCAAGTTCCGCGCTGACGCAGGAGCTTTGCGACTGGCTCGTCAACCGCGAATCGGGATGGCTCAAGGACTACGCGCACAAGAACGTGCTCGTGTACGATTTTTACTGTACGCTTTCGGAAACGTTTTCTCATCACACGGTTGACGATGGCTCGGAGACCCATGTATGGGACAAATCATACGACGGCGCCTCGCCCTATCATGACGGGGACAACCATCCGAACGCGACCGGAAACCGGAAGGCAACGGCCGAGTTTATCCCGCTTCTCAACGCGGCGTACAATAACTGGAAGTAAATGCCACGATCATGAACCCGTCGCCGTCATATTCGCGATCCCTCCCGCGTTCACCACGTCCTTGAATCCCGAACGCGCGAGGATGGCGGCTGCCTGGGCCGCGCGTGCGAGTTTATTCCTTGATCTTTTCTTTCAGTTCAGGCATCGAGAATCCATACTGATCCTTCAAGTCGCGGAGCGGTTTGTCTACGGGAATGTCCGCAGGTAACCCGAGTTTGGCGATGATGTCTCCCGTCGTCGAGTTGAGCGCATTCGCGATCTCGGCGATCGTCATGGTTCCCTCAAGCGAGAAACCAGACGTATCCGCTGCAAGATTTCCCGACTCTCCCGCATAGGGTACGCCGATTATTCTCGCGACCGCTACCCGTACCGCGTCTGCCTCGAATCCCTCGATGCCGGCGAGCTTGCCGGTCTCCTTCAGCATGGTATCCGCCGGTACGGTTTTTCGGTCAATGCCGACTTCCCGGTACAGACGGTCGAGCTCAATGCCGAATGATTCGGCGACAGCCTCATACGTTGACGACCCTTTAATATCCTCGACTTTCAGGTTTCCTTTTTCGGCCTTTGATTGCAAGGTCGGCGCGACGAAATGGAGCATTCCGGTCGCCTGGCCAATCAACGCCGCCGCGATGAAAATCGCGAAGCCCACGATGACAATCGTGCCCGTTTTCACGGTCTTTCCGGCGAGAGTCGTCTTGAGCGTGTCTTTCTTCGTCGGGCAGGCGGTGACGCATTCCATGCAGGCTATGCATTCCGCGGAGTCGACAGCATGCCCGGTCGACACGTCGACGTTCATCGGGCAGACATGATCGCACTTTGCGCAGGAAACGCAGGTCGATTCGGACCGTTTGATGCGGAACAGCGGAATCCGCCCGAGAATCGCGTTGACGGCGCCGAGCGGGCACAGGTATTTGCAAAAGACGCGTTCGTAGGTCGCCGAAAGAATCATGACGAGAAGAAGAATGACCGTGCCAACGGCGAACTCGGAGAAAAGCGCTTCGGGCCCGGCCCACAGATGCGCGAAGGCCGCGAGCGGATCACGCGACCTGATGACGAGTTCGCCCGCTACCCAGGTATGAGCGATGATAACGACGAGCAAGGGATACTTGACGAAGCGAAGAACGCGATCGATTTTTTTCGGTATGATAAACCGCTTGCGAAACAGTTTTTTCCCGATCCAGCCGAAGACGCCCTGCAGCGCGCCAAACGCGCAAAACCATCCGCAGAAAAAACGGGAAAGAACGACTCCCAGGATCACGATTCCGCCGAAAAGCACGATATTTCCCGGTTCGATTCGCCTGACGAACTCGCCGCCCGCGACGAACTTCATCAACGTTTCGAGGCCTCCAAAAGGATCGAGCGCGTCGATGGCGGGAATTCCTTGCATTTTCTGATGGAGGAATGCAAGAAGACTCATGCCGACAAGCAGGACGCCGAGCGTGATCCTTCTGATCAACTGAATCATCGATATTTTCGTAACCATCTGTATCTCCTTGTTAATGTAATTATACGACGGAACTGAACAATACTATGTGATTTTGTCACTGTTTATTCTTTTTGCATTTGGCGCGATACGTCAGCAGGGAAACGGCCTTCCCGTCATAGACGACGGGAAATGCATCAAGTGCGGAAAGTGTACGCGCGGTTTCCGTTCGGTGACGATGTCACAGCACGGACCGTGCATCATGTCGTATACTTGCATTGTAGCGTACGGTTAGGGACGCCAAAGGAGCATAGTATGAAACAGAATATCGGTACGGTGGACAGGATCGTTCGGATCGTTTTGGGGCTCGCCATTGCCGCCGCGGGAATCTACTTCCGGAATTGGCTCGGCCTTATCGCCATTATTCCGCTCGCGACCGCGGTAGTCAGGTTTTGCCCGCTCTACATGCCCTTCGGCATTTCTACGTGCCGGAAGGACTCTTGAACAGTCGCTACTGGCGCCGGGACCGGCAGACCCGGAAGCCGAGGTAGTGCAAGCTGCATGCGGGGTCCACGAAGTCCCGGTAGGACACCACGCAGCTATTGAAGGACCGTCGAATCCTGACCTTGAGCCGGCTACGGAAGTAGAAGAAATACAATTGAGGCAGGGGGCGCAATGAGGGGCGGGGGAGAAACGCGCGGAGCCCCCGCGAAGAAAGTCGTTGCTTCAGGGATTAAGTATGGTGCGGGTTTGTCTTTGTCGTATTGGCACGAATCAATGATTGACAACAGAAACGGACAGGTATTATGCTTCTCCATATTTTCATTGTCGAAAAAAAATTGATCGTCAAATCAAGGAGTTTTCAAATGCATCTCGTGTCAAAGCGTCTTTTATCGATTCTCATGTTGACCGCTATTGCCTTCGCGGCCATCATTGCGGTTTCATGCCATTCCGCTTCCGCGGCGCCCGGAAAATGGGAGCAAACCGCGTTCGTTATCATCGATATTCAGAATGATTATTTCAAAGGCGGCGCGATGGCGCTGGAAAATAGCGACAAGGCCGGAAAAAACGCGGGAAAGCTGCTCGCGTACTTCAGGAAGAGCGGAGTTCCCGTTATTCATGTCCGCCATGAGAATACGAATGCCTCCCTCGGATTTTTCCTTCCCGGCACGGACGGCGCCCGTATTCATACATGCGTAGAACCCGTAGCGGGGGAAACGGTACTACTCAAGCATTATCCCAACAGTTTCCAGGAAACCGATCTGGGTACCGTACTCGAGAAAATGAACATCAAACATCTGGTGCTAAGCGGAATGCAGAGCAACGTCTGCGTCAGGGCTACGACGCTCGAAGCGCTCAAAAAAGCATACGCCGTGACTATCGCGGAAGATACGCTTGCCGCGGTTAATCAGTCGACTCACAAAGCGGCTGTCGATGAATTATCGAAAGCCGGTGCGAAAATGGTATCGTCAACCTCGTTGATGAAGCGCTGACAAATCAAATGGCAGGAGGCCGGCATTTCCCCGCTTCCTGCCGCAATCCGCTCGTGAGCGAGGGACAAGGAGTGACTTGGAGCCACTCGGGAGTGTCTCCGACACATAACGGAGTGTCTCCGACACATAACGGAGTGTCTCCGACACATAACGGAATGGCTCGGACACATAACGGAGTGACTCGGAGACATAACGGAATGACTTGGAGACATAACGGAATGGCTCGGAGACATAACGGAATGGCTTGGAGACATAACGGAATGGCTTGGAGACATAATGGAATGGCTCGGACACATAACGGAATGGGTCGGAGACATAACGGAATGGCTCGGAGACATAACTGAATGGCTCGGAGACATAATGGAATGGCTTGGAGACATAATGGAATGGCTTGGAGCCATAAAGGAATGAACCGCCCCGGGATTGCCGGAGACCACAAAGTTTGAGAGGATATGGTCATGGGCAAAGAAACACGGTTTTCACCCGAGGTGAAAGAGCGGGCGGTTCGGCTGGTATACGAGCAGCAAAAGGAATC